>Ga0209403_10002690_pt1 | contig 20898 bp, 14 predicted proteins | sample ArcticOcean_MG_C_8_FD_187440 | JGI IMG/M metagenome (GOLD analysis project Ga0209403, IMG submission 187440) | Marine microbial communities from western Arctic Ocean - ArcticOcean_MG_CB11_86 (SPAdes) (version 2) | ecosystem: Environmental > Aquatic > Marine > Oceanic | place: Arctic Ocean... | reverse complement strand
CGGCGACATGGTTCCGGGTGAACCAGGCAATCAGCCCCTTGGTGGGATCGAGCCGTGGATCGGCTTCCCGGCTCGTCGACCGGTTGATCTCCGGAGGCGTCAAGAGGACGTGTCGATGATGCGGACCCGGGTTCCGGGAAGCGGGTTGTCGATCGGCGTCATGCAGATCTGGTCGCCATGCTCTATGCCTGCGCTCACGTAGACAAATCGAGAGTCGGCGTAGTCAAAATCGACACTGCGTGCCTGAATGCGCAGTTCGTCATCGATGATCCAGACCTGGTTTCCCGGCTTGAGAAGATGGCGCGGCAGGGCCACTACATTGGCAAGCGTGCGGCCGCGCAAGGTGACATCGACATACGTCCCGATCCGGAGCGGCGTCGCGGTGGCGGGCCTCGTACCGAGCAAGCCGTAGGGATCGTCGACGCGGGCGATGGCGTAGAGCGTTCGTGACGCACTGTCGAGTGTGCCCTCGGTCCGCACCAGTGACCCGGCCCAGGCGTCGCCCGCCTCTGTTGTGATCGATACGGGCGTCTTCGGCGCATCTGCGGACTCGAGGTAGCCCGGCAGCGTCACCTCGCGTGCCTGGCGCGGCGAAAGTGGCAGGCGCACTTCCGCATAGTCAATGGCGAAGATCACGCCGATCGGCACGCCAGGATTGACGAACTGGCCGAGTCCGACCTCACGCGCCGTAAAAATGCCGTCGAATGGCATGCGCACGACCGTCCGGTCGAGATCGCCACGTGCGCGAACCAACTGCGCGTCAGCGGCGGCGGACTCCGCTTCGGCCTGGGCGATTTGTAGGCGCCTGTGGGCCAGATCAGACGTAGACAGGGCGTCTTGTGACTTTAGTCGCTCAAAGTCGCCGCGTTCGTAGTCTGCGAGCGACTTCTCTTGCTGTAATTGTGTGTGGCTGCGCGCGAGTCCCGCTTCTGCACGACGTACCTCGGCGATGTAGTTGCGTGGGTCGATGCGAATGACGACCTCGCCGGCACGCAGGAAACCGCCGTTGACGAAGTGCTTCGAGACTTCAAGAACCTGGCCCGAGACCTCCGAAATGAGCGTGGTCTCGGTGTGTGGTGTGACGGTGCCTGGCACCGTGATGTGAATCGCCTGATCGCCGGCGTCAGCGACGATGCTCTCTACTAACAAAACCGGTGGTTCCACCGGGAGTTGCCTGGCGACCGGGCGCGTTGCGATCATGAACGATGCGGCGGCACCGGCGCCAACGACGATCGCGACTGGCATCAGTACCTTGACGACGGCAACGCGCAGCCAGCGTCCGAAACGTCCGGTGCCGGCTTCATCTTGCGTCATGTTCGTTCCTGTTCATTCCGGCCGGTCGCGATATTGGGTCAGCTCGAACCCAGCCGTGTGTGGGTGTTGCCGTCCGGGTCTTGGAAATGGGCGAGACTGCCGCCCCACGGCTGCTGCGCCAGGGGAGCGGTAAACGGCACGCCTCTCGACTTCAGATCCTCAAAGGAGGCATCCAGAGCATCGACCTCGATCGACACGCCCGCGAAGCGTCCGACGAGTTGGGCCGTCTCCGGGTCATCGGCGGTAACGCGCTCGAGGCCAAGGTCTGCGTTGCCCAGGCTGAACTGCGCCCCGCCCATGGTTTCATCGGAGAATTTGACCGGCGAGCCGATCAGGTCGCGATAGAAGGCGAGACTTTCGTCCCAGTGCAGGCTGAAGATTCGAACCGCGTATAGCTTGTTGGTCATGACTGAGTGCCTCGGAATGGAATGCGAAGAATCGACATCGACCAGCGCGGCGTCTTGACCCTGCGCACGCGAGCCCATCATACCGGAGGGTCAGGACTGGGTGAACGTCGAGCAGCCGCCCGACGTCGATCGGCCCTTTGGGCTGCGGCTTCGCCACAGCTTTTGCAGCTCTCCTGCCGGTGCGCGTACGCTGGGACACCGGTGCAGGCGGCATCCGTTGCGGTCTGGTCCTGACGCTTTGTCCTGAAACTTTGCCCGGAAACTCGGTCCTGAAATTTTGTCCCTGCAATGTGACGGCAAAGGCTTGTTTTCGGCTGAATGTCCGCTAGGATCACGCGCTTTCTGCCCGCCTGGCCCGGGTTCGCGCGTGCGAACATAGCGTGCTGCGAGTTGCGCGGGTCTCCGCTTCCCTCCCTCAACAAATGTCCTCGAGTTTCCTATGCGTTCCTTTCGACCTCGCGCGTCTTCCAGGCCGGTCCGGCTTTTCTCTCGATCCGTGCCGCCGGTGGTGGCGCTGGGTGTTTTGTCGTTGGCGTTTGCTGGCATGGCCGTCGGCGCCCCTTCGGCCACTGCGGTTCGCCTCGAGACAATTCCGGTGATCGATGGCGTCGTGCTCGATGATACGGCGTGGAAGGGCCACCCGGTCATCACGGGATTCACCCAGCAGACGCCGGTTGAGGGTGCGCCTGCAACCGAGAAGACGGTGGTATTTGTCGGCTTCACCGACACCGATCTTTACATCGCGTTCGTCTGCCACGACAACAATCCTGATGCGATCGTCGCGATCAATAGTGGTCGCGACGCAAATCTTGGCGACTCCGACAGCGTGCGGGTTGTCCTGGACCCGTTTCAAAGTGGCCAGAGCGGGCTCGTTTTTGGCACCAACCCGACTGGCCTCGAATACGATGGGCAAGTCTCCAATGAGCAGAGTAGCCGATTTGGGTTTGGCGGCTTCGATCTGAGCTGGGACACAAGCTGGCAGGTTGAGGCAACGAGCGGGGAGTTCGGTTGGAGCGCAGAAATGCGCATTCCGTTCACGTCGCTCCGCTATGGTAGTGGCGCGGTACAGAGTTGGGGCATGAACTTTCAACGCGACATCACCCGCACGAACGAGACGCTGTTCTGGTCACCTCTCCCGCGTCAGTTCGGGATTAATCGACTGACGCTTGCGGGCTCCGTCGCGGGCGTGTCGCCACCTCCGCAACGCAGCTTTCAGTTGACGCCATACGCCCTCGGCTCGATCGCGAAGGGCGGGACGCTGCCGGGTGGGTCGCATGAGAACACAGAGCTGGGTTTTGATGCCAAGTACCAGCTAACGCCGAGTCTGACGCTCGATATGACCTACAACACCGACTTCGCGCAGGTGGAAGTTGATCAGCAGCAGGTGAACCTGAATCGGTTCAGCTTGCTCTTTCCGGAGAAACGACCGTTCTTCCTTGAAAATCAGAGCCAGTTCTCTGTGGGCACAAACGATGTGCAGCTATTTTTCAGCCGTCGTATCGGTATAGCGGATGGCGGTGAGCCATTGCCGATCCAGGGTGGCGCAAGACTCTCGGGCAAGGTCGGTGACGGCACCAACGTTGGTGTGCTCGCAATGCGCTCAGAGGAGGTTGCGGGGGTGGCGTCAGCAAACAACTTTGCGGTGGCGCGCGTACGGCAGGAAATGGGGGCCCGGTCCTCCCTCGGATTTCTTGCCGTGAACCGAACGGGCGGCGGTACCAACAACCAGACTTATGCGGTTGATGGTCGTTGGGGCATCGGCGAGACGGGCACAGTGTCCGGCTTTGCCGCGCGCACCGTCAGCGATGACTCGCGCAAGGATGAGCACGCGGTCAGCTTGAGCGGCGGCTACGATTCGTCGACGTGGAGTTGGAATGTGCGGGGCACAGAGGTCGGCGAAGGATTCAATCCAGAAGTCGGCTTCTTGTTTCGGAGCGGCTATCGTCACATCAATGTGTTCGCGCTGCGAAGCCATCGCCCAACCGGCAAGAGTTCAGTGCTTGAGTATCGTCCGCACGGCAGCTATTCGGGCTACTGGGGATTTGACGGCTTCCACGAAACAGGTCGCTTGCACCTGGACAGTTCCATGGAGTTCAAAAATGGCGCGTCACTCCACACGGCCGTTAACCACGCCCACGAGGGTGTGCGGGCGGATTTCGAGATCACTGAAGGGGTCGTGGTCCCGCGCGGCAAGTATGACGACTGGGAGTTTTCGATGTTCTCGGGGACCGATCGCAGCGCCAATCTGCGCGGGGGACTGAATCTGCAAATCGGCGGATTCTTCGGCGGTGACCGGGTGAATGTCTCACCGTTCGTAGGCTACCGCATTGGCGAGTCGTTCGAAGCCACGCTGTCATATAATCACAATGATATCGACCTGCCCGGTGGCCAATTTGACGTCGCGTTGACACGACTGCGCCTTGGGTACTCGATTTCACCGAAGATGTCCGTGGCCGCGCTGATCCAGCACAATGACCGGGATGAGGTGCTCTCCACGAATTTCCGCTTCACGTGGCTACAGTCGGCTAATGCGGGACTGTATATCGTGTACAACGAGACGGACGATGAATTGAATGCGCCGGGCAGACCGCGTCGCGAGTTCGTCATCAAGTATAGCTACATCTTCAACGTGCTGTAGCCGCGGATTCTCGATCTGGCATTGGCGGACGTCGGTGCGGGTTGGCGGCGTAACCGAGGGTACGCACCTAAACTTAGAGCGCGCTTAGCGCTTTGGCCGCTGGTCGGTGTTCCGTGCGGACCACGACGAACTTGTCTCGGACCTTTCGGGCGAAGGCCATGACCTCTTTTCGGTTCAGCGACTCGATGACCTCGACAATCTCCTGCGGCGTCGGAACCGGTTCGTTCTGAATCAGGGTCGAGTGCAGGGCGTCTAGGATGCGCGCGGGTTTGTCGAGCGAGTCATTGAACCTGCGCAACATCTGCTGACGGATAGGGCGAAGTGATTTGCGAGTGACCTTGCGGCCCACGGTGTCCATGGCGGTCAACACCCGCTGTTCGATCTCGGCCACATTCGACGGGTCCGAGACAAATGAGACGGTGACAAGACCGTGGGGGTATGGGTAACGCGGGCTCACGGCACCCGCCGTGATCGAGTAAACGAGTCCGCGGTCTTCGCGTATGTCATTGAGCAGTCGCTCCGTCAGAAGTCTGGCATAGGCGGTCCGGATGTAAGACTGACGGTCATCGAATCCGGGAGTAGGCTCGATGAAATACATCGCATTGACGCTGCGGTCATCCGGGTTGGTGTCCCGGCGGACTTCACTTGATGTCGTCGCGTGCGGATAGTCCGTGTTCAGTTTTGGTGCTGGATTGCCGGTCGGGAGGGTCGCGAGGTATTGCTCGACGAAGGGGCGAACATCGTTCTTGGCGACGGGACCAGTAATCAGGAAGTAGCTCCCGCGGAAGCTCTCGAACATGAGTGCATAAGCCTCTTCGATCCACGCCCCGCTGAGGTCGTTCAGCATCGCCACGGTCAGATTGCTCATATTGGTCTTGCGACCAGGCCAGATCCGCTCGGTGACTTCGCTGGCGTACTGAAACCGCGGATTCTCGAGCGCGGCCTCTATCAACGTCCGGTGCTTTGCCATCTGTGCGTTGAAGATGGTTGGGTCAACGGCACCTTCGGTCGCCATCAGCCTGAGGACCCGGAAGCCAAAATCGAGTTCGTCGGGTTGTGTCTGCACGACGACACCGTGCGAGGTCTCGCCCATGAAGACCGAGCCGGTGGTGCGATGCAGGTTGAATCGATTGGACAGATCCGACCCGCGCACGCCGCGTATCCCACTCGCAAAAAGTACATCTCGCGCAATCCGGGAGCGCACGATATCGGAGTCCGGCAACAAAGAGAGGCCCCCCGGGGACCTTAGCTCCAAGGTGACGTTCGTGTTCTCCTCCGGGTTCGGTTTAAACAGGACGTGTGCACCGTTGCTGAGTCGCCAGACCGTCGTCTCGAAAGCATCGAGGGACGTCTCCGCCGTGATGGTGCCGGGTGTGGTGATGGCGATTGTAAAGGGATCATCGATCGCGGTCGGTGCCGCGGCGGTCTTGCGCTCGCCGGTCTCTGGCACATTGGCAGCGACCATTTTTGCAGCCGCAGGTATGTGGTTTGCGATGGCGATAAAGCGCTCGATGGGCTCGGCCGGTTGCTCGCCTTCTGGCATATTCAGAATGAGTGACGTGCGTACCGGGTCAAAGTTCTGTGCAAAAGTCGCTTTCACCTCATCGACGGTGATCGCGCTCGTAAGGAAGCGTCCGGCGTTGATCCCGGCGAGTTCGTCGACAACGATCTGGTCGCGGTTGAGCATGGCGAGCCAGCGCCCCGCGATCCCACCGTTGCGGTTACGCTTATGCCGTTCCTCACGTGATCGATAACCCTGCATGAATATGCCGCGCACTGTTTCCAGTTCAGCGTTGGTGATGCCGTTCGTAATGACGTCAGTGATGATGCCGGTGACCTCGGTAAACGCCGCGAGCAGATGGCTGTCTTCAGTTGCGACGCCGACGTCATCCGACGCCATTTTGAAGCTGCTGCCGCCACCGAAATTAACCGTTGTGACATAGCCGCGTTCGTTGCGATAGTCGTTCAGCTTGTTGTTCAGAACGACCTTGCTGAAGCCGAGCGCGATGATCTTGTGCGATTGCCGCAGTGTTGGTTGCGGCTCCCAATGTCGCATGAACGACAGGGAGACTGATCGAACCTTCAGGTTGGGGTCTTCGATGATGGCCGCATTGAAGCCGGCGGGCGGTCCGATGCTTCGGTTAGGCGGGTTCGGCGTCGTTGCGCTCGCAATTGAGCCAAAGTGCCGGATTATCTCGCGTTCGATGGCGGTTGGATCAAAATCGCCAACAGCGACGACAATCATTCGATCCGGGCGATACCACGTGGTGTAGAAGTGATGGAGGGAGTCTCGGGTTGCTGCCTTGAGGGATTCCCGCGTGCCGATGGGGCGCTTGGTGACAAGGGGATGCGAGGCGCCGAAGACCGCTTCCAGTCGCCGGTCGCTCGCGTCAGAACTTCTGCTCTGCTGTTCCTCGGCGAGGACGATGTCACGTTCGGCAGCGATGTAGTCATCGTTAAAGAGCGGGGCGGACACGCGTTTTGCAAGAATCTTGAGGGCAGTCGGTACGTTCCTGGATGGATTCTCCGGTATCGGCATGCCAAACCGTGTGGCGTCGAGGGATGTCGTGCCCTGCTGACCATGCAGCGCGAGCGGCACGCCCATCCTGGCCAGGAAACGCTCTGTTTTCCTGGCAGACTGACCTTTACTGCCGCGAAACAGGATGTGTTCGATGAAGTGTGCGTGGCCGGCCTGGTCCGGGGTCTCATAGAGAGACCCGGTCTGGATGAGCACAGAGACCGCTGCCTTGTCGTCGTTGTCGGCAACCGCCTGGTGTTCGATGACGTAACGCACGCCATTTGCAAGTGTACCGCGCAGCGCTGGCCTCTCTGGCAGCGGTCGGTCAGGCCCCCAGGTGGCTGGGTCGAATGCGGCCGCTGTGGTGGATGCCGGGTCGTGCGGAGTGTGTGTGGCAGGGTTGTCCTCGTCCGCCAATACCAGCATCGGTGAGAGGCTGTAGACCAGAACCGCGGCGAGTAAAGAGGTGGCCCGGCGGTTGACGCGGCACGCAGGGAGCTCATTCAATCGTGGCATCGAGGGTTCCTTCAGGGTGCGCGTCGTCGCGGCTGGATAGTGCAAGTGGATTATTTGAGTGCAAGGAAGCGATCATCCCCAACATGTTTCATGCGTGCATCAGCGTTGATGATCGGCCGGCTTCGAGATCAGGAAATCCGATACCTGGATTTCATGACCGAGATCGGCGTAATCGCCCGCTGCGCGGGATTGTCGAAACTCACCCCAGTTGAGTCTGCGGTACTGCGGGGCCTCGTCTTGCGTGAGTGGGATGCAGTTTGCCGTGAATGCGGGGTTGAAGAAAAAAGGCGCACTGAATCGGGCGCGGTGGGCATTTGCGAGCACGCGGTGGACCGGTGCGCGGAAGCGGTCGTTGGACCAGACCTGCATGAGGTCTCCGATGTTGATGATGAGCGCGTTGTCTTCGGGCACAACCGTCGACCAGCCGCCTGCGTACTGAACCTGCAATCCCGCGACCCGGTCCTGGACAAGCACCGTAAGCGCGCCGGAGTCCGTATGGGGGTGAATGCCGAGATGCCCCTGCAGCGGTTCGCGCCTTTCGTCCTCGACGGTACGGTTATCGATGGCAGGATCGGCGGGGTCGGGACAAATCGGATAGTGATTCAGCCGCAGAAAGCTTGAGTTGGATGGTTCAAAGAAGCCGTCGAGGCTCGCCGCCGGGACACCGAGTGCCGTACAGATGTGTGTGAGGAGCCGTCTGCTGATCGACTCGCAACGGTTGAACCAATCGAGCATGAGTTCCTGAAAGCCTGGGAGCGGCGGCCACTGGGGCTGATGCGCGTTGTCGGTCTGCGCGTGGCCGACATCGAAAATCTCCTTCCAGTCCCTGCGGTTCTTCGTCAGTTCGTTGTCGTAGTAGCCCCAGGCGTTTTCGCGGGTCCTTCGTACGCCGTTCTTGGCGTAGGGCGACAGGGCGAAAAACTGCTGCAGCGCATCCAGGAACCGCTCTCGCTCGGCTGGATCGATGCCGTGGTTGACGAGCTGGAAGAAGCCCCAGGACTCGCAGGCAGCGCTAAGGGCAGATTGACTGCCTGTTTCGCTGCCAAGCGCGGCGAAGTCCACGACAGGGATGTGCTTGATGCGGGACGTCACCGCATCGACCTGACGTGCACGGGCGTGTTGGGGGTGTTCAGAGTGTAAAGGGCGATGGGCCACTCCTCGGGGACTGGATGAGTGCAGTGCCGGGACGAAAAGACGGATTTGGAACAATTCATGCGAGAGCGGTCAATCTAACAGGACCATCTCCCAGAGCCATCTCCCAGAGCCATCTGCAAGGGTCATGGAAATGCGCGATCTATATCTCTGACCGCTGATGTCGAGAAAAATGCGCAGACGCAACAAATGGGTCCTCAGTTAAGCGATTATAGAGGTCCCTTCCGAGACCTCAATTGCCCTCGCGCCGCGAACCTCATTGCGTGACTGGCCTCCACCGATTCGGACATTTATGCCGGACATTCGCTATTCTAGTCGCACGCCTGCGCGCAGGATGTCAGGCGCACACAGGTTCGGTCTTCCGGGCAGAGTGTTCCCGGCAGGGTGTCCTGGCGGAGTGTGCCGTGCAGTTTGGCAGCGAACGTTCCAGTCGGGTTTTGCAGGCATGTGTGCCTGTCTCAACGGATTGCTAGGGAGGTGGGGTGGAACACGAGATCTCAATGACGGTTAACGGCGTGGTGCATGACCTCGCAGTTCCAGCCGAGCGGCTGTTGCTCGATTGTCTTCGCAACGACCTTGACATTACCGGCCCCAAGGAGGGCTGCAGCGTCGGGGTTTGTGGCGCTTGCACCGTGTTGGTCGAAGGCAAGCCGGCGAGCGCCTGTCTGCTTCTTGCCGTTCGCTGTGATGGCATGTCGATCTGTACCATCGAAGGCCTGGCCGGCGAATCATTACATCCAATTCAACAGGCCTTTGTTGATCAGGGCGGGTTCCAGTGCGGCATCTGTACGCCTGGTATGGTTCTCGCGACCAAGGCGTTGCTTGATGAAAACCCCAACCCGTCGGATGACGAGATCAAGCACTACATGATGGGTAATCTCTGTCGTTGCACGGGCTATTACAAGATCGTGGATGCGATAAGAGCGGCGGCTGCCGGGCTAGAGCAAGTGCCAGGAGATGGCGCTTGAGGCCGTTTAACCTGCTGAGCCCCGAGAGCGAGTCAGAACTGCTGGAGATGCTCGCCGAGGCGGGTGACGACACGCGACTCATCGCGGGCGGTACCGGCATTCTCAATCTGATGAAGCAGCGCCTCGCGAGCCCTGAAACGTTGATCAGCCTGCATCGGGTCGAGGGGCTGTCCGGCATCGAGATGTGTGACGGCGAACTCTGTCTGAAAGCGATGACGACGCTGCGCGACATCGAAGCGAGTCCGCTCGTCGCCGGCCAGTGGCCGGTGCTGCCGGCCACATTGCAAGAGGTCGCGAGTCCGCGCATCCGCCACATGGCGACCATCGGTGGCGCCATCGCCCACGGCGATCCCAACCAGGACACGCCGGTAACGCTCACTGCGCTCGACGCTGAGGTGTTGATTCGAAAGCGCGGGCAGGCGCGCCGTGTGCCGCTCGGGTCGTTCTACACCGACTATTATGAAACAACCCTTGCCCGCGACGAACTGGTGCATGCCGTCGCGGTGCCATTGCCGCAACCGGGTGCAGCCCGGTTTCACAAATTTGCACCCCGCAGCCTCGAGGACTACGCGTGTGTCAGTGTCGCGGTTCGACTCGACGTCGTGGACGGCGTGTGCGCTGCAGCACGGATCTGCCTCGGCAGTGTCGGGCCAACGATCATCCGCTGTCAGGAAGCCGAGGCGTTGCTCGACCTGCGGCGCATCGATGCCGCCATTGCGGAAGCAGCGGCGGCAAGCGCGGCGGCGAGTACCGATCCGCTCGACGATACGCGCGGCTCGGCCGCTTACAAGCGGCGCATGGCCGCGGTCTGGGTGCGGCGCGTGCTGACCTCGGCGGCGCAGGCGGCCGGGATATTCGATGGAGTTTGAGGAGACGTTTCAACTGCAAGCGGCGGCATCGAGCCTGTGGGAACTCTTGATGGATGTGCACCAGGTAGCGGCGTGCATGGACGGTGCGGAGGACGTCGCAGTCGTTGCCGAAGATCACTATACCGGGGCCCTGCTGGTGCGGATGGGTCCCGTTAAGCTTCGTTTTAAAGGCGATGTTCGTGTGACTGCACGCGATGCTGAAACGTTGACCGGCGTGCTTGAAGCGCAGGCGCGGGATGCCCGAATGGGTGGCGGCTTCAAGGCGAGCCTGACTATGGTTCTGGCTGAAATCGAACCGGCAAAGACGCGGCTGTCGATACGTTTGCAAACGACGTTCCTTGGCCGCATTGGCGAACTGGGCCGGCCGCTGATCAAGAAAAAGGTATCTGTAATGCTCGCGGACTTTGCTCGCAAAGTGGGCGAGCGAGTGTTTGTTGAAGTAGATTCGGGCGCTGCCCGGGTGGAGTGAATCGATGAGTGAAATGCGGGACAGAACGTATATTGGCAAGCCGCTGGGGCGTGCTGAGGGGCCGGAGAAGCTGCGCGGTCAAGCGCGTTATCCCGCTGATCTGAGGCTGCCAGGCATGTTAGTCGGAAGGGCGTTGCGATCGCCGATTGCCCTGGGGCGGATTGTGTCTCTCGATGTGTCTGTGGCGCGAGACTTGCCCGGCGTGCACGCTGTCGTCACGGCTGCCGACCTGCCTGACGTTCGAGTTGGTCGCTTCCTGCGTGATCTGCCACCGCTCGCCCGCGATGAGGTACTTTTTGCCGGCCAGAAGGTCGCAGCAGTCGCGGCCGAAACGCGCAACATTGCGGATCAGGCCCTCAGCCTGATTGAGGTGGACTACGACGTATACGACGCGCCCGTACTCGACCCTGTCGACTCGATTGCACCCGGAGCGCATGTCCTGCATCCCGAATTCGACACGTATGTCGGACGCGTCGAGGGCCCGCGGGAGCATGCCAATGTGATGGCGGTGAGTCATTGGGGCAAGGGCGATGTGGAAGCCGGATTCGGCGAGGCCGATCTGGTCATTGAAACCACCCACCGCACGCAACGGCAGCATCAGGGCTACATCGAGCCGCATGCGTGCCTCGTCAATATCACCGCGGATGGGCAGGTGCAGTTGTGGGCAAACAGCAAAGCACCGTTCGATCTTAGAAAGCAGGTCGCTGAAGGCATCGGTCTTGCGATCGAGCGCGTCACCGTAATGCCGAATCCGATTGGCGGCGACTTTGGCGGCAAGGGCGGCTTCATGGATACCCATGCCGCGTGGGCGCTTGCGTCTGCAAGCGGCCGGCCGGTCCTGATGACCATGGACTACACCGAGGAGTTGATTGCAGGTAATCCTCGCCACGGCGGCGTATTTACACTCAAGACCGGCATCACGAAGGACGGCAGGATCACGGCGCGGTCTGCAGACCTCCTTTTTGACAGTGGCGCGTTCGGTGCTTTCAGGCCGGGTAAGGGCGTGTCATACGGTCCACGCTGCCTTGGGCCGTACCGGATGGAGCATGCCGCGATCCGGACGCGGATGGTGTACACCAATCAGGTGCCGTGCGGATCCATGCGCAGCCCGGGCGACCCGCAGTCGGTCTTTGCGAGTGAGACCCATGTTGACGTGGTTGCGAGGCGCGTTGGCATGGACCCGCTCGACTTTCGGCTGCAGAACATGGTGCGTGAAGGTGACGCGTCGCCCCTCGGCAAGATTTGGCGCGACCCGATGGCCCTGCAGGTGCTGGAGCAGGCAGCGGTGACGAGCGGCTATCGGGAGCGACTGAAATCGACGCCTGACGGGCGCCTGCGGGGCATGGGCTTTTCGGTTTGTGAGCGTGGAACCGGTGGCGGCATCTGCACTGCGCGCGTCACGGTGAGCATGAGCGGCAAGGTGACGCTGTCGATTTCGTTACGCGACACCGGTTCGGGCTTCTACACGATGCTAAGGCAGGTTGTGGGGGAGCAGTTGGGGGTTCCCTACGATGAGATCGACATCGAGACGTGGAACACTGATGCACTGCCGAATGACGGTGGTGTTGGCGGTGCGCGGATAACGAATGCGGGTGGCAATGCTGCGTTTGAAGCAGCGGGAGGGGTGCGCTCGCAGATCGCCGGGTACGCGGCGAACAAGTATGGATGGGCGCTCGACTCGATCGATTTTACCGGCGAGTCCATCGGCAGCCCGGGCCAGGACGGCCGCTCACTCGCCGCCGTGGTTGGCGAGATCGGTGAGGTGGTTAGCAGTGAGTGCAATTTCACTGCACCGGTGATTGACGCGACCGTGTTTACTGCCCAGTGCGCGGAGGTTGCGGTTGATCCGGAGACCGGCGATATCGAGGTATTGCACTTCGTCACCTGTCATGATGTCGGCACGATACTGAATCCGCTTGCACACCAGGGTCAGGTCGAGGGCGGCTTCGTCCAGGGTCTGGGTTACGCGCTCATGGAGGAGGTGCTCATCGAGGACGGCTACGTGCTGAATGCGCACCTTGGCGACTACAAGCTGCCGACCATGCGCGACATTCCGCCCCTGACGACCGTGCACGTTCGCAGCCGCGAAGATGGACCCGCGCCCTATGGCGGGAAAGGCATTGGCGAGCAGTCGGTGAGTGGCGTCGCCCCGGCAATCGTCAACGCGATTCTTGATGCAACCGGCAAGCACATGTCGTCGTTGCCGGTGACCGCCGAGAAGATGTTAGTCGCACTCGATGACGAGGTGACAGACTGAGTAGGGCCGTAGCGCTGGTCAGGCGTCGAAGATAATCTCCTGCACTTTTCCGGGCGTCGCGGACCCCAGCCCGCTCGCGACAGATAGACGACTTAACAATGTAGATCGTCGGGCCCACCCCGGGGCCGGATGCCATTTATGGCTCGAGAGGCGAAGGTGAATGCATGGCCCGCGAAGCGAACGTGAAATTCACGGCTAGTCGGTCGAGCGCAACACCTGACCCGATCTCGCCCCGGTTGCATCGTTGTCGCGGCGCGTAATCTCACCGTTGACGATGGTCGCAACATACCCGGCGCCCGGTTGCGTCAGCCGGCTTTTTCCGTGAGGAAAGTCCTGCACGACTCGGGGTTGGCGTTCTTCGACCCGGTCGATGTCAAGCACATTGATGTCAGCGCGCATCCCCTCCTTGAGGCGTCCCCGGTCGCCAAGGGCGAGGACTTCCGCGGGTCGTGCCGTGATGCGGTGTATGGCGGTCGCGAGGTCCAGCTTTTGCTCGTCGCGGACCCAGTGGCTGAGGTAAAACGATGGCCAGCCAGAGTCCATGATCACGGACACATGTGCCCCGGCGTCGCCGAGGCCGGGGACCACCCATTCGCGTTCCATCAGCGTTTCGAGCGCGTCGAGACGGACATTGAAAAACGGCATGTGAAACGACGCAGCGCCGTGGCTTTCGAGTGTGAGCCGCATCCAGGTCTCAGCGGGGTGCTCGCCGTGGGCGTCGGCCATCGTCGCGAGATTATCGTCTTTGGGACGTGTGTAGATGGGTCGGTCGCCGTCGCCGAGCCAGCGCAAACGTCGGGCGAATTGCTGACTGTCAGGTTCATTCTTCGCGGCATCGATGAGTTCTTGCCTGAATGCGGCGTCGGCAATTGCATCCCAGCGCGCTTCGGGCGCGATCGCCCGGAGTTTGTCCCAGCCGGGGAACAGAATCACGGTCTGCAGGTTTGAGATGTTACCGCCGGACCTCGGGATGGTCGTACCGTAGATCCTGGCGCCCTTGCTCCGGTAATTCTCGATGATGTGGTGTGGATCGTCGTAACGGTACATCGCGGTTTCGGTGACGCTGAAGAGCGCACGTAAATCGCCCGCCAACGCGGCTTGACCGATGAGATCGAGGTCGCCAGCGATGGCATCCTTGTCATAGTAGGGCACCATCTGCAGCAAGCCGTTGGCCGCGCCCACCTGCCGTGCGATCGCGAGCAGTTCGTCTGCCCCGGCAAAGGTCCCGGGGATCGAACGGCCATCTGGAACCCGGTGCTGAGGCAGCCGGTTGGTTGAAAATCCGATTGCGCCATCGCGTACGGATTGACCGGCGAGTTCCGCGATCTGGCGGATCTCCTCGGCGTTCGGGTTCTCGTCGATGCCGCGTTCCCCCATCACGTAATAGCGAATAGCCGCGTGACCGACCATGCCTGTGAGGTTGATGCCGGGACGCATGCGCTCGACGGAGTCGAGGTACTCGCCGTAGGACTCCCAGTCCCAGGGTAACCCGGACAGAATCGCCTCACGCGGAATGTCCTCCACGGTTTCCATCATCTCGGCCAGGAAGGTCCGATCCGTCGGTTTGCAGGGTGCGAAAGTCACGGCGCAGTTGCCCATTAGCGCCGTCGTGACGCCATGGCAGGCGCTCGGCGTCAGATGTGGATCCCAACCGATCTGGGCATCGAGGTGTGTATGAAGATCGATGAATCCGGGCGTGACGACCGCGCCGTCCGCATCGATGGTCTTTTTTGAGGCCTCGTTGACGCGACCGATTGCCGTGATGGTGTCGCGATCTATTGCGACGTCGGCGCTGAAGGGTGCGGCGCCGGTACCATCGACGATGAGGCCATTTCTGACGATAAGGTCATGCGGCATGGTTCACACTCCAATTCATGGAAGAGGAATCGTACCAGTGCCCGCCCCAGAACATAGTTCTGGGACAGGAACTGGCTCTCTAGTTTTGTCCCAAAATTGTCATCCTGACAATTCGTGGGAGTCGGTTTGCAAACAAACCTCGCACCTCTTGTAGAAAAGAGGCTTGCAGAAAAGAACCCTGCATAAAATGGCGGTGCATCCCTGCACCGCACGCCAGTGCCCGCCCCAGAACGTAGTTCTGGGACAGGAACTGGCTAACGTCCGGTGACCTTCTTGGTGGCGGAGCGAAACCGTTCGCTTTGCTCCTTGCTGCCCCGCAGGACCTTGTTGGCGCTTGACTCGATATCCCGCGCCGCTGTGACCAGTGTCGCCGCGTCCATGGCACGCTTGGACTCTCTGACTGCCCCCGCTGACTGTCCGGCTATCGTTTCAGCCATTGCCATGGCCGCTGGCAGTAGTTCGCCAGCCGGATAGAGGTGGCTCAGCATCCCGGCCGCATGCGCTTCTGCGGCGTCGAAGCGACGTGCAGTGAAGATCCACTCTTTGGCCTTGGTGACGCCGACCAGTCTGGGCAACGTCGCTGCCGCAACGACCAGTCCGTACTCGGCGCCTGGAAGGCGAAACGATGCATGTTCGGCAGCGAGGAGAATGTCGCATTCGATGGCAAGCCGGGCGCCACCGCCGTAGCAGTAGCCGTTGATCGCAGCAATGACCGGGATCGGCGTCCGAGCGACCTCGGTATCTCCGTGCTGGCGTTCGGCCGGCGGTGGCAGGGTCCCGGATGAGGTTTCGACCCCGCTTGCTTCCAGCATGTCTGCACCGGCGCAGAATGCTTTTTCGCCGGCACCGGTCAGCACAATGACCCGCACGCCGTCGTCGTCTGCGCGGCTAACCGCGCTGCCGATGGCATGGTCGAGTTCGGCGTTCAGGGCGTTGTGCTTAGCGACACGATTCATGGTCAGCTTCAGCACGTCGCCGATGCGCTCTTCAAGCAGAACTTCGGTATCGATAGTGATTCTCCTTTGGGAATAGGGGGGTTGGGGGCTAGAGGTGGGGTGTGTGGGGGTTTGGGTAAGCGGTCGGTCAAATGTGTTCGTCAACCGGGTCAGTCAAAGATACTGGACATGCGTGTTGGACAAACGCGCAAATAATGATCAGGCGCGTTGATCGACCCACGTCGATGAGTCGGCCGATCATAGACGACGCGGGTCCGGAAATCAGTTGGCGCCACTATCGATTGGGCGCCGCTGGAATGCCGCGCGCCGGCGTGACGCCCTCATCGATAAACGGCTGACACCCGCAGCCGTTTTGACCCGCCCGATGCTATACTGTGGGCTGACCCATATCGGTCCCCTCGCAACGATAAGTTGTAAACCCCGCCAGGCCTGGAAGGGAGCAACGGTAGCAATGATCTCGTGTGCCGGGGTGTGGCTGATGTGGGTCTTTTCTTCGACAACGCGGACCTGCTGTCGCGGTAGCCTGGCTAGAGCCTGAGTGCAGACGCTGTAGCGGAGCGGTCAAACGCCGTCTCTGTTAAACGCAGCCATAGTTACACGCCGCCATAGTTACGCACCGCCATAGTTACCACCGCCATAGCTACACGCCGCCAGGGCCAAACGCAGGGATCACCTGGCGGGCGAACAGGTCGTAACTCCGCTGTGTCGCGTCCCAATTAGCCCAGTTGTGCGCGATTTGCAGAAACGTGCCAAAGCCGCCTGACTGTTCCTCGAGCCGACGAATCTGTTCGATTGCATCCGCCGGCGAGCCAATCACAGCGATACCGTTGGCAACGAGTGCCTCGGCAACGTCAGTCGCGGCTTCCACAACGATCCGCATATCGCCCACTTCCCTGAAGTATTCGATCCAGCTCTTGATGCCATATTTGACCTCAACGAAGGCCTGCGCGCGCGTTTCGGCGATGTGCACCGGCCCTCCAAGCGACCAGTGACGGCGGTCGGCGACCCGCGCATTGTCGGTTGCCCTGCGTTCATAGATCTCCCAACTGGGTGCAAGCGCATTCGCGCCGCCGGGCGTGGTCGCAACTAGCGACAAGAGACCAAGGTCAAGCGCACCGGCCGTGCGCGCGGCGGCGGGTGAAGCCTGTCCAGCGACGACCATCTCGATGCCTGCGGGTGAGAAAGGGGCGAGTTGGAGCGAGGCATCTCTCAGCGTGAACCCATCCGACGCCCGATTGACCGTTTCGCCTCGCAGTAGCGGGACCAGTACCTCGACAGCCTGCAACATCAGGTTGTGCTGCTCTGCCGGGCGGGCTCCCATCATGAACCCATCTGCTGGCATACCCACCGGCCCCATGGAGATCGCAACACGGCCGCGTGTGAGGTGATCGAGTTGCACGATACGGTCAGCCAGAAGCAGGGGATGTTGAAACGCAAGTGACGAGACGCTGGCTCCGAGGCGGATGTTGCGGCTGCGCTCGGCTGCAACTGCGATAAAAACCTCTGGTGAGCCAATGATCTCGACACCGCCGGAGTGGTGTTCACCGACCCAGGCGATGTCGTAGCCAAGTTCGTCCAGCAACCCGATGAGGGCAAGATCCTGCTCAAGGGCGAGTGTCGGGTTCTGGCCCACGGGATGGAACGGAGCAAGGAAGATGCCGAACTTGTGAAACGCCATGCAATACTCCGGTTGATCTGTCGCGAGCAACTAGGCGCAAGTCTGATGGAAAGGTCAATAGGCAAGTCTGCATAGAAGGCTGAATCGCAAGTTCGAAAGAGTACGCGAAAGTATTTTTAATCACCCGGATAGCCGCCTGTGCGACAGACCTTCCTGTGAGCGCGCAGAAAATATCAAAATGCGAGAGGCTTACGCGCCGGGGTTCTTTGGCAAAGCGCTCGCTCGCGTGCGCCTGATTCGCGCACGCGGTTCGGACAGGCGAATCGCACCGACCATGGTTTGTGCAAATTCGTTTTCTTGAAAAGGCGCTTCTCGCAAAGCAAAGGTGATTTTGCACAGCTTGGGTCTGCGCAAGGATAGAGGGAGGCATCACGAGACATGTCCGATCAGAGCGGGCCCGCCGTGAAAACGAGGATGATCGACGCAAACGGCTTGTCATTTGAGGTCGATTGCTGCGAACCCGGCACGGGCACAACGCCGCGCGCGGCGCTGGCGCTCTGTCTGCATGAGTTCCCGGAACTCAACTACTCGTGGCGGCATCAGTTGCCCGTCCTTGCCGCCCTCGGCTATGACGTCTGGGCACCGAACCTGCGCGGCTATGGCAACACCTCACGTCCGGAAGGAGTCGATGCCTACAGCGTCGATCATCTGATGGCAGATGTCGCCGGACTGATCGACGCGTCAGGTCACACCGACGTTCTGCTCATCGGGCACGATTGGGGTGCCGTCATCGCCTGGCTGTTTGCCACTCGAGAAGTGCGTCCCCTGACGCAGATGGTCATCATCAACGTGCCCCATCCGGCATGTATGGCGGCCGCCATGACCGCGAGGCAACTGCGCAGGTCGTGGTACATGTTGATGTTTCAGTTGCCGCTGCTGCCCGAGATGTTTTTGCGACGCATAGGCGCCGGTCGGCTCATCCGGTCGAGCAGTACGCCCGGTGCTATCAGCCGCCGCGATGCCGCGGTCTACGATGACAATAGCGCACGGCCCGGAGCGGCGACGGCCATGATCAATTATTACCGAGCGCTCCTGTGGGGTGGTGATGCGAAAGCGCAGGCGCGACTTGGCTACGGACGCATCGACACGCCTACCCTGATGTTGTGGGGAGAGGATGACGTGGCGCTCGGCAAGGAAACGACGGTCGGCACTGAACGGTATGTCGCTGATCTAACGCTGCGCTATCTGCCGCGGGTCTCGCACTGGGCTCAACAAGACGTACCCGATGTTGTTAACGCGATGATCAGCGCGTTCGTCTCTCATGAGCCGGTACCACAGATGCGTTGGCGGCCCATTCTTGAGTGATGGCGGAGTGCGCGACTGCGCCAGGAGTTGGCAGGATGGCAATCTTGGGACAAGAAATGGATCGAGTAGAAATAGAAAGAAGGGCGCCGTTGGCGCCCGTCTTGATCGCTTTTTTGAATCGCGCTAGCCGCGGTGGCGCAGCACCTTGCCTGCTTGTGCGCCGGTCAGTTCGTCGTCCATGAGATTGACCTGACCGTTGACGAGTGTTGCCTTGTAGCCGTGGCCGCGCTGAATGTAGCGAGGCGCGCCGCCGGGGAAGTCGTGGACAATCTCCGGATGCATCTCGGTTACGTTCTCGAAGTCAATGACATTGACATCAGCACGCTGGCCAACCGCTAGGGTGCCACGATCCGCGAGGCCGATCACGCGGGCCGGGCCGGAGGTTAGCCGCCGAATGCCTTCGCCGAGCGAGTAAAGCTGTTTATCACGCAGCCAGTGAGACAGTACGAACGTCGACCATCCCGCATCAATGAACTGGGAAACGTGTGCGCCCGCGTCGCCGAGGCTGGGGAAGATGTTCTTGTTCTTGAACAGTTCACCGAGTTCATCCAAGTCCTGGTTGAACATCCGCCAGGTGAAGAGCGCTTTGCCTTCAGTTTCCCGGGCGAGGCGAATGAACATCTCCGCGTGTGACTCGCCGCTCGCCTGGCACTGTGCGGCGATGTTGTCATTGATGTTCGCTGTGTACGAGGGCGTCTTGCCGTTACCCTGATAGTACACGCGTCTGAAGGGCACCCAGGTCTCCTTCTTGCCTTGCTCGACGAGCTTCTGAACAGTCTCGTCGCTCTGAAGCGCGGTGAGGCGCCCCGCGAGGTCTTTCTTGCGCAGCTCATCCCACGTTTCACCCTCGAACGGCAGCATGCTTTGCAGACCGAACATGAATCCCGAGCCTCGAACCTGCGTAATCGCTGTGATGTCATGGTCCTTGCACAATTCGTCCAGATGTTCGGCGACCCGCTTGCCGGAGCCAGGCTCATTGGCCCCACCGGCACTGAAGAGAATGCGGTTGTTGGAGGCGTAGGACATCTTGCGGATGACGCTGGGGTTGGCACCGACGGCTTGCATCAATGCGTTCCGTGCGCCGACTTCCTTGCCGATGACTTCGAGTTCCCTTGGATCAGCAAAAGTGCCGGGGATTGATCGACCGTCCGGCAGCCTGTGGCCTTCCAGGCGGTTAGTCGAGAACCCGAACGCACCACTGTCAATTGATTGGGCGACGATGTCCGCCATCTGGCGCATCTCGTCTTCGCTTGCCATTTCCTCCACCGCGCGCTCGCCCATGACGTAAAAGCGCACGGCGCAGTGGCCAACCAGCCCCGCCATGTTGAGCGAAGGGTTCAACTGTTCGATCGCATCGAGATAGCCGCCGTAGTCTTCCCAGCTCCATGGCAGGCCGGTCATGATCGCGTGCTTGGGGATGTCCTCGACGGTCTCCATCATTCCCGCCAGCAGCTCCCGGTCCGTTGGCTTGCAAGGCGCAAACGTGACCCCGCAATTGCCGAGCAGCGCGGTTGTTACCCCGTGCCAGGACACCGGCGTCATGGTTGGCTCCCAGCCGATCTGTGCGTCAAGGTGCGTATGCAAATCGATGAAGCCGGGGGTCACGAGATGCCCGTCAGCGTCGATCTCCTGCTTACCCTTGCCGTCGACGTCGCCGATGGCGGTGATCAAGCCGTCGTCGATGGCAATATCGCCATGAACGGGTTCTGCACCTGTGCCATCCACAATGTCTCCGCCGCGAATCACGATGTCGTGTGCCACTGGAAGTCTCCTATCCGTGTTTTTGTTTGCTTGTTGTGTCAATCATAATCCGAATCCCCGTCGGACAGGAAGAAGGCATTCGCGAGCTAGGGAACCTCTGAATTAGTTGTCGATTATGGCATACTGATACTAACGATACGAATGAGGGGAGAAGGATGAAGTAGAAGTCGTTCGCCGAGATCGAATACGACAACAAAAAGAAAAAGACCCGTCGTGAGATCTTTCTGGAACGA
>Ga0209403_10002688_pt1 | contig 20902 bp, 16 predicted proteins | sample ArcticOcean_MG_C_8_FD_187440 | JGI IMG/M metagenome (GOLD analysis project Ga0209403, IMG submission 187440) | Marine microbial communities from western Arctic Ocean - ArcticOcean_MG_CB11_86 (SPAdes) (version 2) | ecosystem: Environmental > Aquatic > Marine > Oceanic | place: Arctic Ocean... | reverse complement strand
ATACGTTAGCTGATACAACATTCATTTTCTGATTCTCTCCCAACCCAACTGCATTTCCGCGGTATCGATTTGGCGGAGGTGGATGGGAATCGAACCCACCGCTCGCGTTAGCGAGCCACTGGTTTTGAAGACCAGGGGAGTCACCAGACTCCATTCACCTCCACAAAAAATTAATCATTCAAAACCCTGACCAAGCATCACTAATTCTCCCGTAAGCGTCGTACATTACCAGCACGAGCGGTCACGCCTGTTCCATCTAAATGCTCTAATAACGGAATAATATATTTACGAGTAGTCCCCAAAAAATCACGTGCTTCAGAAACAGAGAATCCTACAGGATAAGGAAACTGCTCCTGAAGTTGCTTCTCAAGCTTACCTAACACGTCACGGTGCAACACAAAATTGCTAGTACGGTCATAGGTCTTTAACCGAATAAGCGCACCAATTTCAATTAGGAAGCTATAAGCATCCCGACTGCTTCTGTTTTGCAATACCGTATCTACTGACGGTGATGCTAAACCAGCAGATCTAAAATGTTCTTCAAGCGTATTAGTAGCAAAACGTTCAGTTTCAGAAAGAACATCAAGAACATCAAAATTTATTCGACTAAAAACAGCACCATTACTGCACAGCTCGGCTTCTTCCTCAAGTTCCCGAACAACCTGCAATAGAACGCTATTCTCTGTTTTATTTATTAACCGACTAGAAATACCACCAATAGATACCCCTTGTCGCCGTGGGTTTTTCACATGAAACTCATCGATAGTGGAAAGAACCTCTGCCTTAAATGCCTGATAGCTTGTTTTATCAACAATCCTCAGTTCCTCAATCCTTACCGCATCAGCACTTTTAACTAACATTTCCATATCTTTAGGATGGATATCGAGACTTTCACGCAAAGTCCCGATATCCATCCCAAGCATCCCTGCTGAAGTCAAAGTTGAACTAAATATTTCTGAAATATTCCCCTTAACTGTACTTTGAAGTCGGCTCATAACAGAGTTATCAAAACGTCTGTGTCGAGGAGGATCTAAGTCTAATATTCGTCCTCCACCCAAAGTAAATACTGGGGAAATATTTCGAATAACAACCCGTTCGGTGCGATGTGTAACAACATCACTCTGACATATCAGCTGAACCAGGCCAGAAGAACCTGGCGTCAAAGTGTTTTGCTCAAGAAGTCTAATCTTAGCTATAACCTCGCTGGTTCCAAGCATGACTCTCACTAGACTGCCATTTTTTAAATCATGCTTTAGGTGATCCAAGAGCTGCATATCAACATCAATTCTACTTGTGGTTTTAAGAAAACCAGGTGATGACAAAACATTACCGCGTCTTAATTCTTCATGTTTCACATTCCTAAGATTAACGGCCACACGCTGACCAGGCATGGCCATATTAACGGGCTTATTATGGTTTTGCAGTCCTCTGATTGTCGCAATTTCTCCGCCCGGAAGAATCTCAACAGACTCATTTACCTCAAGGGTTCCTAACCTTAACGTTCCAGTCACAACAGAACCAAATCCGTGCATAGAAAATACCCGATCAATAGGCAGAAACGATCCCTCCGATGATTCAGTTGGGAGGCAATAACTTCTCTCAAGTAACCCGCAAGCAGTTTTTAGTTCCTTCAGCCCCTTACTTTCAACTACCGAAGTCTTTATTACTAATGCCTGTTCAAGGAAAGAACCCTCTAAGAAGTGAGACACTTCTTGCTCTACAAGGATCAATTCCTCATCCGTCACCAGATCAGTTTTGGTTAATACGACAAGACCACAATCAATGCCGAGAAGTTGTGCAATATTAAAGTGTTCTCGAGTCTGCGGCATTACTCCTTCATTTGAAGCTATAACTAAAAGAACTCCATCCATGCCAGTAGCGCCAGAGATCATGGACCGAATAAAATCCTCATGTCCAGGCACGTCAATTAGATCGACTACAAAATCTGGAAACTCTAGGTAAGAAAACCCAAGGACAATAGAAAGCCCTCGCTCCTTCTCTTCCTTTAAACGATCAGTCTCAATACCTGTAAGTTCCCTAACAAGGGATGTCTTACCATGATCAACGTGACCTATAACCCCTAGCGTTAACTGACTTGTCATCCGACTATCTGGAGAAACGCTCTAACCAAATCATTAGTGTCCTCAGGCAAAACTGTTCTCGGATCAACTACAAGAAAATCTTTTTTAACCCGTGCAATTACAGGCGGATCAGTCTCGCGTAATCGGGATGCCAGCTCTCCAACGCTCATGCCCTCCATTTCAATGTGCAGAACACTGGTGGGTATCTCAGCCATTGGCAAAGCACCACCCCCACCATAGCTAACATCAGCAACAACAGCTCCAGTGAGGCCTGGAATTTTTTGCAACTGACGAAGAAGATTTTTAGCCCGAAGATTAACGCTTTTTTGTTCCTCATTGATCATGCGCAGTACTGGCACTTTTTTAGTTGGATCATTTGGCGGAAGGTATAACAGTAGGGTAGCCACTAAGGCGGCAAGCGATAACTTATCTATTCGAAAGGCTCTTAGCAGTGGGTTTTTCTTAATCGAGTCTATGAGTTCAGTTCGCCCCAAAATAATCCCAGATTGAGGACCACCCAAAAGCTTATCGCCGCTAAAGGTCAGAATATCTGCTCCATTAGCAACACTTTTCTGTACAGTCTGCTCAGTCATAGGCGCGCCAGTTTTCATGTCGACTAATGCGCCACTTCCAAGATCCTGCATAAAAATAAGCTCATTCTGATGAGCAAGTACTGCAAGTTCTCTAGAATCAGGTTTCTCACTAAAGCCTATGATCTTATAGTTGCTTGGATGCACCGAAAGTAAAACCCGAGTCTTATTAGATAAAGCCATCGCATAGTCTGCGATTCGAGTCTTGTTCGTGGTTCCAACTTCAATCATATTCGCAGCGCTTTTATCAATAATCTCAGGAATACGAAAAGATCCGCCGATCTCAACTAATTCACCCCGAGATATAATGACCTCCTGACCAGATGCGAATGTGGAGAGCGCCAGAACAACCGCTGCTGCACAGTTATTGACGACCACCGCAGCCTCCGCTCCCGTTATTCTGCAAAGCAATGATTCCACATGCTGGTAACGAGAACCTCGTTGACCGCTGACCAAATCCATCTCAAGATTTGAGTAGCCACGAGCTATGCGCACCATGGCTTCTATGGCTTCTATGGCTAAAGGTGCGCGGCCAAGGTTAGTATGAATAACTATTCCGGTTGCATTGATTGTCCTGCGTAAACTTGACGATCTTTTTTTTAAAAGATCAACACGCATAAGCGCTGCATATTCTGGGCTATTAAAATTCGGGAGCTCTATCAACCCGTTATTAAGTCCATCGCGCACTTCATTTAAATGCTCACGCATCACATCAACTACTTCTTTACGCGAAAACTCCGCCGTCAAAGAAATGCCTGTCTCTGAGGCAATCCATTTATCAATAGCAGGAAGTTTTTTGAAGAGGTTTTCAGACATATTCTGTCTAATGACTTATATAGCAGGGAGCCATCTTACACCCGACCCACTTAAACGTCCCTGAAAAAACTGAACTTTCCAAACCTAGGAAAATTATTCAAATAACTGTTTTTAATATAAAAAAACTAAAATAAAGGTTTTATGTAGATTTTATTATCACTAAATTCTATGACTTGTAATGTACTAAACGCAGCTTTACACAGTTATTTCTAGATGGAATGTTAGTTTAATAAAAACCAAAAATATCCTACTGCATCCCTAACAAAGAAAAAGATTCTTATGATTAGAACACTAATATCGAAACGTATAGCTAAACTTGATATTTAAGTCCGCTAACATCGATCTATACCTATCACGGCGGTCAAGATCCTGAAGATTGTGGTTCAATACTATGAACGCTTCTCGACCTGCTTGCGGAATCCAGTGCAGACGACTATTTATTCCAATAGTTTCAGAATCATTATCGTACTGAACAAGGTTTGCCCAGGAAAGTGTGTTGGAAAAAATCGTATCAAGCCCGACGCGGGCAAGACGTAATGTAAATTCTCCAGCCGGCAGTTCAATATCATTGTAGTTATATGACACGAAACCTCGAAATTTTTCGGATGGATACCAAGTAAACTGTGCCTCAATATTTTCCCGCTCACCATCAAAAAAATCACCACGACGATAGACAAGAATACTTGATAGCTTTCTAGACTGTTCAGACTGAAAACGAAGAGCTGTATCGGTATAAGAGTATTCTCCTATAGGAACTGAAACGGACTTTTGGCCAGAACTAGATCCCGGATTCCATATCGAGAAAGGCTCATACAAAGCCTCTTTGTTTCTCGTGTGTAAAAGACGAATATTGTCGCCTGCTTGATTATGAAAATTAATTACCCTCCAATTGATTACCTCGCTCTGTAATCCCCCTCCAATGAGATCTACACGCTGCCATCCGAGGTAGCTGAATATCATTCTGACTTTTGCTGTCTGTGGGTATCTTTGGAACCAACCTATCTCAGCAGAACTATCCCGAATACCAGCTCGATTGACATAACCAAGCGCTGGATTGAAGTTTGCCTGCACTTCCTTGAATCCTGCGGATGCTCGCAGACCACTCGTGCCGGGTAATCGAACACGCATTCCATAAGCCGCATCATCGCTAACCAAGCCCGTCGTATTAGTTTCCTGATACCAAGCCTGGGCCTCAACCGGCTTGCCGCCAGGGAGACGCGTATTTAAGTAACGGAAGTCCACGCCTGCAAGGTTATTATTTAAATTTGAATGTGGATCGCCGTGTGTCGTGATGAACCCCACTGAAGATTCTGCCAGTACATTGAGTGCAGCCCGTCCAACGAACAAATCGGTGGAATCAACATCTCCAAAGGCGGCCTGTTTTATGGTTAATGAGCCTAGAGTCAAAGGACCAACTCTACCGCTTACCTTGCCTCCATACTGCAAATCCACGGGTTGTCCCGAGTCGCTTAATCCCATCGTTCGTGAAAAAAAGGGCCTTGCATTCTGGTCCAGTACATTTGACAGCTGATGGAAACCACCCAGACCGCCTATACCACCAAACTCAAAAGCATCTGCATCTTGCAGAAAAAAATCACGTTTTTCTGGAAAAAATAATCCAAAACGCGAAAGGTTAACTTGCCGATCATCAACCTCAGTCGCAGAGAAGTCTGTATTAACAGTCAGTGATCCATTTAGAGAGGGGGTTATTCGATAAAAAACATCTACTGAAGGCTCAAAATCACTACCGCCACTTGAAGTCAAAAAGTCTTTTCGATCTCGTAAACTTAATGAGGGAACTACGTCCAGCCCACGTCCCTGATCGAGCCCCTCAAACCCAATGGCACGGCCAGAAATCGCTGGCGTTTGATTGCGATTTCTGGAAACCCAAGCCATACGCTCATTTTTAGCCTGGGCTCTACGCCCAAAATTAATACCCCAAGTATCGTTCTGCGAATCAAATGATAACGTCTTGAAAGGAATTGCAATTTCTGCAACCCAACCCTCTTCATTCTCCATAGCCGACGCTTCCCAAATACCATTCCAATTCCATTGCATCTGGTTGGGACCTACGAACAAGCCTTCAAGGCGAACACCGTTGGGATTGAGTTGAAACTGATAGCCATCTCGACCGTTGTTATAGGGATCTAGTATCACAAATATTTGGTCGTCTTCTTGGATTTCAGCTCCTTGTCTTAGAACATTTGCCCGAACCTCCTGACTATCGTACAAACGAGCAGCAATATAGAGCGCATCCTTATCATAAGCGACATAAAAAAGGCTCTTCTCAGTCGCTTCAGCGTACTCAATCGGATCTGTCTGATGGAGATCGGAAACGAGTGTTGCTTGGCTCCACATCTCATCATCAAGCCGACCATCAATAATTGGAGGGTTATCTATTTTGGGTATATGGATAGTCTTCCTTGATTCAATATCAGTTTGGGATACACCCTCCAGACATAATGTCGCAAGCGAGATAAAGACTAAACTTCGAAAAAAAACGTTCATGCAAAACTAGCATCCCTACTAAAAATAAAACCTATAAACATCCTGTATTCCTAAATGAAGCTGAGTGATCGTTACTTGCCCCCTGATAATAGCGAGACAACCACATAGATATCAGAAATTAAAAATATCCGTCGAAGCAATTATCGATTTTTTAAATAGATGATCACACGCTGCAATATCAACTGATTGATATTTCAGCGTGTTACTACTGTGATTCTAAATATTACGTGTTGCTAACGCACTATCTAAAACACGGGCGACATGCCAACTTTCACGAGCACTTCCATCCCGAATCTGGCAGCGACAACTCGTGCCATCCGCTACGATGAGCGTATCGTCACTAGCTTTTCGGACGGCTGGAAGGAGATCGAGCTCGGCCATTTTTATAGAGGTACTGTAGTGCTCTGCCTCATAGCCAAATGCACCAGCCATACCACAACAGCTAGACTCAATAATCTCAACATCAAAATTCGGAATCCAACCAAGCACCTCTTTTACGGTAGGTACCAGACCAAAAGCTTTCTGGTGACAATGCCCGTGAACCAATGCCTTCGATTTTTCCAACGCCTTCAGATCAAGCTTCATTCGACCTGCATTATTCTCAGCAATTAAAAATTCCTCAAAAAGCATTGATTTTTTTTCTAAGGCCTCCGTGTCCTTGCCTGGCAACATTGCGCCGAACTCATCTCGCAATGACAAGAGACATGATGGTTCTAAACCTACAATTGGAATGCCCTGTTCAACATAGGGCATCAATGTATCAAGAACCCGTTGAGCCTCTTTTTTAGCTTCATCAACAAGTCCATTGCTGAGAAAAGTTCGTCCACAGCATAATGGGCGTTTCCCATCTTTCGGTGTTGGAGTTAACACATGATATCCAGCTGATTCAAGAACGCGAACCGCTGCTCTTAGGTTTTCTGGCTCAAAATATCTGTTGAACGTATCCGCAAATAAAACCACCTTGGGGCCCTTAGCTGGCATTTTATTAGATAAATTTTTAAATACATCTTGACGCCATGCTGGTATAGATCGCTCCGATGCCAAACCGAGAAAACGGCGGCGCAACCCTCTAAATGCTGAAATATTCTGCGCATTAAAAAGCCAGGAGAACCGAGCAGCCCAGCGAGCATAACGAGGCAAATACGCCACGAGCCGACTCCTCAAACTAAGACCATTGTGCTTATGATATTCATTTAAAAATTCGATTTTCATGCGCGCCACATCAACACCGGTTGGGCACTCTCGTTTACACCCTTTACAACTTACGCATAACTCAAACGTTTCATACATTTCTTGGGAGGTCATGGCTCCGGCTGACATTTGTCCTGTTAATGCTAGACGCAACGCATTGGCTCGTCCTCTGGTGAGATGCTGCTCATCTTTTGTTACGCGGTACGATGGACACATCACACCGGAGCCAAATTTTCGACAGGTACCGTTGTTATTACACATCTCAGTCGCACGGTAAAAACCACCCCAAGCCGACCAATCCAATGCATCCTTGCGAACCATTGGTTTATATTCAGCAGGGAAGCGCATCAATGACCGATCATCCATACGGGGAGGGTTGACAATATTGCCTGGGTTAAAGCGACCATCTGGATCAAAGCACTGTTTAACCTCTCCGAAAGCGCTTGCGATCCGTGAACCCAACATGGACTCGATAAACTCCGAACGCGCAATTCCATCACCATGTTCGCCGGACCAAGACCCTTTAAACTCTCGAACTAATTCATGAGCTGCACTTGCAATTTTTCGTAACTGCACCAGTCCAAGATCGGCTTTGAGATTAAGAATTGGGCGTACGTGCAAACATCCCACCGAAGCATGGGCATACCAAGTGCCCGTGGTCCCATTCTCAGAGAAAACGTCAGTGAGTCGCGCTGTATATTCGGCTAAATTATCTAGTGGAACCGCACAGTCTTCCACGAAAGAGATTGGCTTACCGTCGCCCTTCATGGACATGACAATATTCAATGCGGCCTTACGGACACTCCATATGGAATGTTGCATTACGGAATTTTCAGCACGGACCACGCTGCCTGGATAGCCTAGGTCACCCATCACTTCCTCTAGATGCGTTAGCTTTCTAAGCTGCTCAGACTGATCTTCTCCTGCAAACTCTACAATTAAAAGTGCAGCCGGATCACCCCTTACAAAGGTTGCCATTGCACTTCTGAATTCTGGATTTTCCAAGGCTAAATCTATAACTGTCCGGTCAATTAGTTCTACCGCTGATGGCCCAAGCTCAACCAGCGTCTTGGTCGATTCCATAGCTGCTGCAAACGTTGGAAAGTGACAAACACCTACTACCTTGTGAGGAGGAATAGGCTGAAGCTCAAGATTCACAGACTGAAACCAAGCCAGTGTTCCCTCAGAACCCACCAAAAGGTCTGACAGCCTAAAATCAGGACGACCCAGTCGATTTAGGTTATAGCCGGCAACATTGCGTAAGACCTTTGGTAAGCGCCGATCCATTTCCTCCCGCTCACGCTCATAGAGGGATTGCATCTGTGTGTGAATATGCGCTAAGCGCCCGTCTTGATCACTGGGCATACCTGGACGTAACGTAATTTGCTCGCCGTCTGCCAACAATGCATCAACGCCTTTAACGTTATCCACCATCAATCCGTAACGAATTGAACGGGCCCCGACGCTATTATTACCGGTCATTCCACCAATCGTGGCGCGACTCGAAGTTGAAACATCCACTGGGAAAAACAAGCCGTGAGGTGCTAAGAAATCGTTCAAATGATCAAGAACAATTCCAGGTTCAACTAAAATGTCTCGCTCAGCCTTGTCAAAGTGACGTACAGACGTCAAGTACTTACTACCGTCTAGTACGAGAGATTTGCCAACGGTCTGACCACACTGCGAAGTACCACCACCTCTCGGCAATACCGAAACGCCGTGTTCAGCTGCAATCTGCAAGGCACAGGAGACATCCTGAGGGCTTTTAGGAACAATCACGCCTATGGGAAACACTTGATACATTGATGCGTCAGTAGCGTAACGACCGCGACTAAACGCATCAAAATAAACCTCTCCCTCTATCTCCGTCTTCAGCCGCTTAGCAAGTGGAGAATCTGCTGTGTGAACGGGGTCGCTCGACATTTATCGCCCTTTCTTTAGTCTTACTTGAACCGGCTTAATATTCTAAGCAAAGATCCTAATAATCGGAGCTTTACCTATATCAAGCGATTTCAGGATCCCTCTCGGTTACGAGCAAGCCAACCATCAACCAACTCAACCGTACGATCAACATCAGCAGACTGCATACCTTGCGAGGCCCCAAGCGCCTGCACCAACTTATCGACCCTTTCTATATAAGGTGCTCCAGCCGCAAGCGCTCTAGCCGCTGATGAGGGGTTTTTCAACGAAAGCGCTGCATTAGCATATTTTTCAAAAGGAACAAGATCGTTACGATCAGCACCAAGTTTCACGCATAAATCAGCCACCCAGTTATAAACAGATTCTGAGCTACCTAAATCAGAGTGAACCGCTTCTCTGATTGGACGCATTTCCTCAGCCTGTATACAACGGTAATTACCAGCCAATAACATGCACCATTTAGCAAGAGGGACAAACACCGAATCATGCACACGCAATTTAACTGGTAGCTCTACCGAGTCACCCGCAGCATCGTACCGAATATTCTGAATATCCTGCTCTATCTGATTAAGAATGCTGGTATCAGCTTCTCCCTCAAAACGTGCAGACTTGAAATTAGTAGGCAACCCAACCTGAAGGACATTGCATTTTTCTTGTGGGGGACGAAATGCCTGTGGATCTGGGCTACACAGGGTAATACGCGATGGGTCTACGTTGTCCCATACTGTTGGATCCGTATAGGAATCACGAATAGCGTCTGCATCAACCCCTGGGATACGTCTTAGAAAGCTTAACGGAGGCATGTTCATGATGGACATGCATGGTTTACCCGATGCACCGACCTTACTTAGCAAATCCTTGACGACTGGTACACGATATTGCGGCTCCTGCATGGCAAGAACGATCAAATCATAGTCAGAAGGGTTAGCTTCTTCTGGGCCACCAGCAGTGACACTGCCTGGCATCTCTTTTGTATTTAGCTCAACAGGCTGGTCAAGACCTCGAACCGGCAGTCGAATGATTGCGCCCTCACTGTTGATCAGTTCCGCTTCTTCAGGCAGACAAATGAGGTGAGCCGAATGGCCTGCGAGCGCTACCTTTGCACCCAGCAACGAGCCGTAAGAGGCCCCGAAAAAAAGAATTTTATATTTGTCCGTCATGCTTCACTCCTGTATTGATCTGCCTGTCAGCCACCCTGGCTGATCATTCCATAAAATGTTTTTTACTACACTACTGAAAAGCCTAAGACTATGAAGGCTTTGTTAAATAAAGCCTGCGGCCCACATAGCCCAGACTGTCATGAATGAGGTTATACCACCCACGAGTGTTACCCCACCGTAGCCTAAGATTCCATCCTTTGCATCAAATCCGCTGAGGGAAGTGCAAACCCAGAAATAACTCGAGTTAACGTACTTAATAATTACCGAACCACATGCACCTGAAAGCATTGCAGCCTCCGGAGATAACCCTAGAGTACCCAGCATGGGGGCTACAAGTGCAGCTGCTGTGATTACACCAACCGTAGTAGACCCAGTAATCATGTTGCCGATAATGCCTATGACAAACGGCAAGAGAATCGATGGCAGGCCGTAGTTCGCAAAAAATCCAGCAATATAGTCGACTGCTGGAGTCGCTTTTAAAACCTCACTCAATGAACCTCCAAGCCCAGTCACCACTAGTATCATCGCAGAAACACGAAGAGCATCCTCTACCCATGCGTTTTTTGAATCCTTACGGTGTTCAGGCGTTCTAATATTTCTATAAGCAAGACAAACACCAACACTGAGTGCCATCACGGGCCAACCTATGTAAGCAAGCCATGTCCTAATAATATGATCCTGCTCCAGAAATAGTCGGGAAACGCTTTGAGCAGAAATGAGCAGAATGGGTACGGCAATGGGCGCGTAGGAACTGAACACCCCCGGCAAATTAGCCTTTGGATCATCTTCCAATAAATTTTCGCCAGTGTACTTCTCAGCAGGCATGGTTTTAATTCTTGGACCAATAATATATTGCCCATAGATCCAGCCTGAAAGTGCCCCTACCAAGCAGGCTATGCTGCCATACATAATAGTAGCGCCAATATCTGCCCCAACCAATGCCGCCGCTGCTAAAGGACCTGGTGTCGGTGGCACAATGGCATGAGTTAATTGAAGAGCACCTACTAGACCTACTGACATAACGGCTACTGTAGTACCCATCATTTTAGCTGCCGAGTGCACCAGTGGATTAAGAATCACATAGGCAACATCTGCAAAAATCGCGATTCCCAGAACGAGCCCCGTCAAAGTTAACGCTAACGGCATCCGTGTAGAGCCAACCATACGAACCATTGAGCGAGTAATTGTTTGAATCGCACCAGTATGGCGAAGTGCCTCAGCAATGATCGAGCCCAATACAATCACGACACCAATGGATCCGAGAGTTGATCCGAATCCAGTCTCGAATGCGTCAATGAAGTTATTCTGCTCAACTCCAGGTATTACGCCAAAAATAAGCAATGGAACCAATAGAGCAAGAAACACATGCCACCGCCACTTGGCGATAAGAAAAAGCAACAGAATGATGACGCCCAAAAAAGCCAGCAGAGCAATTAGTGGGCTAGTTAAAACTGCTGTAGAAGAGTCCATATCGTCTTACTCAGTCTTTTCAACCAAATAGTTAAGGGCCGCCTGGACACCACCAGAATTAAAAGGGATATCTGATAGTGCTAGACCCATCTCGACACCAGAAAGCGTGCCGGCCAACATCAATTCGTTAAACCACCCTAGATGTCCAATTCGGAATATTTTCCCTTTCATTTTTCCCAAGCCCGTACCTAAAGGCATATCAAAATTCTCAAGAATTAACTGCCGAAGACCATCTGCATCATGACCCTCCGGAAGTAACACAGCGGTCAGGCTGTTGGAAAACTCATTGGAGTTCAAAGCCAAATTCTCTAAACCCCAAGCACCGACAGCACATCGAGTCGCCTCAGCGAGCCTCGCATGTCGAGAAAAGACATTCTCCAACCCTTCTTCGAAAAGCATGTTCAATGCCTCATCAAGTCCAAATAGCAGGTTAGTAGCTGGCGTGTAGGGGTAAAAACCATTGCGATTAGACTCAATCACGGCGTTCCAATCCCAGTAAGATCGTGAAAGCGTTGCATCAGACGATGCCTTGATTGCTTTTTCACTAATCGCGTTAAAACCCAGCCCAGGTGGCAACATGAGTCCTTTCTGAGACCCCCCAATGGTCACATCTACGCCCCACTCATCGTGCCTAAAATCGTTAGATCCAAGCGAAGAGATAACATCCACCAGGAACAGGGCGGGATGATTTTCGGCATCAATTGCCTGACGAACCGCAGCAATATCGCTAACTACTCCAGTGGAAGTCTCGTTCTGCACAACCGCCACTGCTTTTATGGATTGGTTTTTATCTGCTGCAAGCTTCTCTTGTATTACCTGGGCATCCACCCCCTGACGCCAATCACCCGGTATGAAATCCACCTTAAGTCCCATCTTCACAGCAATGTTGCGCCACAACAAGGCAAACTCACCTGTCTCGACCATCAACACTGTATCTCCCGGGGAAAGGGTGTTCACCAATGCAGCCTCCCAAGCCCCTGATCCTGAAGAAGGATAAATAATCACAGGTCCGGAACACTTAAAAACTTTCTTAACCCGCTCAAGCAGTTTGAAAGCTAAAGCCTGAAAATCAGGACCACGATGATCAATAGTAGGTTGATCTATCGCACGTAATACCCTATCCGGGACATTACTAGGTCCTGGAATCTGCAAAAATTGACGACCGTGTTTGTTTGTCATGAAATTACCGTTATCTTCTTTAGTCTGAACAAGAGCCTAGCGCAGACGCGACATTACCACATCCTAAAACATCAAGAATATACCCATCTTTCTCTATGGTTTTTTCTTGCACTTACTTGCGCCTACCTACACAAGGCCATACAGCGAGTATTCCTATCTTTGGCGTATAGTATTCACCGATAAACCGTAATAGGAGGACCTTCATGCCCAACGCAGTCTACGCCGAACGAAAAAACGGCATTGCCACCGTCGTACTGAATCGACCAAATAAGCTTAACGCAATGGATGGGGCAAGCTGGATCCTGCTTGGTGAGGTTATTGCTGACTTAGATGCTGATGATGACATTCGCTGTGTTGTGATACGTGGCGTGGACAACAGAGCTTTCTCAGCGGGATCAGATATTTCTGTATGGGACGAACAGCGCACTACACCTGAGGATGTCCGAAAGTACAGCAAGGAAATGGAAGACTCTCTGGATGCGGTTTTTTCATGCCGTCATCCAGTTATTGCAGCGATTAGCGGGGTTTGTATGGGTGGTGGCATTCTGATTGCTAGCACATGCGATCTCCGAATTTGCGCAGAATCAACTCGTTTTGGCGTGCCAATTAACCGACTTGGAATGACCGTATCTTACGCTGAACTGCGAACGCTAAGCCGCATCATCACGCCATCCGCTGCCCTAGAAATCCTTCTAGAAGGAAATGTGTTTGGAGCAAAACATGCTCAAGAACTTGGCCTCATCAACAGATTTGTTCCTGACGCGGATATCGAAAGTGAAGCCTATGCACTTGCCGGGAAGATTTCGGAGCGAGCCCCTCTCGCAAATCGTTGGCATAAAAAGTTTATCCATAGGCTTATGGATCAAACGCCGTTAACTGAAGAAGAAATGGAAGAAGGACATGCTGCGTTTGAAACAGAAGATTATCAGACTGGGTATCGTGCTTTTCTAGACAAAAAGAAAGCCATCTTTAAGGGCCGTTAATCTAATGAATAAGTCTAATAGTGGCCCATTACAGGGTCTGAAAGTAATTGAATTGGCCCACATTATGGCGGGTCCTGTATGTGGTCGAATGCTCGCCGATATGGGCGCGGAAGTCATAAAGGTTGAACGGGTGCCAGATGGTGATCCGTCCCGAGGCTTTGCTCCACCTCTTATTGAAGGGGAAAGTGCCGCTTTTATGATGATGAATCGCAACAAGCGAGGCATTGCTGTGAATCTGAAAAATGAGGATGGGCGAGCTATTGTTGAACGCCTAATCAGTGATGCCGATATTGTTATTGAAAACTACCGAAAAGGCACAATGGAGCGGTTTGGTCTAGGCTACGAAAAGCTTAAAAAAACCAATCCAGGCCTGATCTATTGCGAAATCTCTGGCTTTGGACGAACTGGCCCTTATGCAGATCTTGGGGGATTCGACCTTGTAGCTCAGGGCTACAGCGGACTGATGAGTATTACTGGAGAAAGCACAGATCGGCCACCTGTTAAGTGCGGCCCACCTGTCACTGATATTGGCGCAGGCATCCTCGCCACAATGGGGGTCCTGGCGGCCTATGCACAACGCCTTAAGACCGGACAGGGTCAACGTGTGGACACCTCCCTTTTTGAAGCGGGAATTACATTAACGTTCTGGCAATCAGCCATCGCGCTTGCCACAGGAATCTCTCCAGAGCCAATGGGCTCAGCACACCCTTTGAATGCGCCTTATGAGGCATTCGAAACCTCAGATGGCTGGATTACAATTGGCGCATCAAGCGAGTCCACTTGGCAACGACTTCCAGCGGTACTTGGCCTTTCAGAACTCCTGGATGACCCTAGGTTCATTAAAAATATAGATCGAATGCAGCACCGTATGGCTCTAAATGAAGAGCTGATCCCGGCGTTCAAAAAGCGAGGAACCGTCGAATGGCTAGAACTACTAAAAGATGCGGGTGTGCCGGCGGGGCCCGTGTTAAACGTATCCGACATGTTAAAACATCCTCAGACACTGGCAAGAGAGATGGTTGTAGAAACCGAACATCCGAGTCTAGGCCCGATTGAAACGATTGGCTTTCCGGTCAAATTTAGTGAAACACCTGCCACAATAAAATACGGAGCTCCACGCATTGGTGAGGATACTAAGGCAGTATTAGCGGAACTTGGGTATTCGACAGAAGATGTAGACCGGCTGATCAAGGAAGGTGCGGTTATAGCTTTATCCCCTATATAAAGCATCTCTGATAACTTGCCCAGGCAGACAGTTGGGGTAAGATTAACCTTTTGGCTATAGCTGATATCAAGAAAACTAATAAAATGACTATTAAAAAAATAGCATTCCTAATATGGATTGCAACCATCTGCAGTTATTTTGACGCTGCTTCGGCCCATCATTCTCACGGCAACTATGAGATGACTGAATATACACATCTGGCTGGCACCGTTAGAGAATTAAGCTGGATGAACCCTCATACATGGATCTATCTCGAAGTTCAAAATTCGGATGGAGAAGTTGCAGTTTGGGCATTGGAGGGTGGTAGCCCAAATGCGCTCATCAGAGGTGGCTGGAAACCAGACACTGTGGGAGCTGGAGATCAAATCACTGTCCGCTGCCACAGACTCAAAGATGAATCCAATGGCTGTCTTCTTGGATTTGTTGCGCTACCAGGCGCCGAAGAAAAAGAATTCGATTAATCAGCAGCAGCGTTCTTTTTGAAAATACACAAAGGAATATAGGTTATAAATATACGCCGGAATATTATCAGTTCTCTTCTACTTGCGGGGTGCTTATCTCTCTCCTTAAACACAGCGTTCACTCAAGAAAACGAACGCAGAAATATTGATTTTCAAAACTTAGAACCATTCCAGGTTTTTGACAACCTTTACTTTGTCGGGATCAAGGCCGTAGCCAGCTACGTAATCGAAACCAGTGACGGACTTATTCTCATAGATACTCTCGATGGCTTCGAGGGTTTCACAGATCACCTTCTTAACAACATACGTACAGTTGGATTAGACCCAGCCGATATCAAATACGTGTTCATCCTGCAGGCACATCGCGATCACTACGGTGGGGCGCGTGAGTTACAAACACATATCGATGCGCTTTTTGGAGCTGCTGCAGAGGACTGGGAGGTAATTACTAGCAACCTGGGTGACCAGGCACCGCGAAGAGACCTTATCTTGGAGGATGGCGCGGAAATTTCACTGGGCGACACCACTATTCACTTTGAACACACCCCTGGTCATACTCCTGGCACTACATCAATACGATTCTCCGTGTTTGATGAAGGCCGTGAACACCTTGCTTATTTTCATGGTGGCTCAGCTCTTCGTACCGATGACCCTCAAGCAATTCAGATTTTTATTGACGACTTAGAACGAATTAGGCAAATTCCAGGTATAGAGGTACAGATAATCAACCACCATGACATTCACGCCTCCGGTGCTGATGATCTGTTTACTCGCGCTGAACGACTAAAGAACAGACAACAAGGTGCGCCCCACCCCTGGGTTGCACCGACTGAGTTCCAGCGATGGCTCGATGAGTTGATCGCTGACTCCTTTGAACGACTGCGAAGAGCACAGTAAAATTATCGTCTGGTGAGGGGCAACAGATGATTAGACAATCTCCAACTCTACATAAGGAATATAAGAAATGAGCATGACACTACTACGGCGCACTGCTTTAAGCATTGCTTGCGCACTAACAGCCACGACCCTTTTTGCCGAACCCGCTACCTATGAAGTTGACCCACGTCATACGTTCCCTTCATTTGAGGCAGATCATCAGGGTGGCATCTCAGTGTGGAGAGGAAAAATAAGAGCGACAACAGGCATGATTGTTATTGACCGGGAAGCACAAACCGGAACTGTTGACCTGACCATGGATATGAACACCATTGACTTCGGTATGGATGCGATGAGCGATCACGCTAGGGCAGAGGACATCCTTGATGTAGCCCAGTTTCCCACCGCCACCTACACAGGTTCGCTAACCAACTTCACTAAACAGGGTGAGCCAACTACGGTTGAAGGGCTATTTACCCTACATGGAGTAACAAACCCGCTAGACCTGCAAATTAATACCTTCCGTTGTCAGACCAACAACCAGGGAAGACAAATGTGTGGAGCTGATGCATCTGGAACATTTAGTCGGGACGATTATGGCGTCACCTTTGGACAAGGGGGCGGCTTTCTAATGTATGTGAATCTAGAAATTCAGGTTGAAGCTGGTCTGGTCGACTAGTAACAAACCCAGAAAACGCCGTCGGCCGCGGGCATAGTTACTGCCCGTGGCCCAAACGGCATTAAGCTTCTGCACAAGACCTTAGATATACGTACAGGCGTCTAAAAAAAATAATAAGGTGAAGGGCGATGAGTTGGATAAAGTTGATTCTGTTTTCTCTGCCCCTGGCAGTAGCGTGCACTCCACAAGAAGCACCGCCTTCAGGCACACCGCAATCCCAATTAACCAGCGAATCATCGGATGTAATTCTCTTCGAAGGCGGTCGACTTATCACCGGAGATGGCAATGTCCTAGAGGATGCAGCTTTTCTGATTGAGAATGGCCGTTTTACCCAGGTCGGAGTATCGGGAACTATTAATGTGCCAGTTGGCGCAGTCCAAGTAAATTTCTCAGGCAAAACCATTATCCCAGCCTTGATAGATGGACACGGTCATCTTGGATATTCAGATGTAGGAGCTAGAACAGACGTTCGGGCTAGCTACTCGCGTGAAAATATTATTGATCATCTTCATCGACATGCTTATTACGGACAAAGTGCTACGATGAGCATGGGAATAGATCCACTTTCAATGGCCGAGCTTCGGGAATCGACAATAGACAACGCTGCTCGATTCTTATGGGCGGGACGTGGTATGGGGCGCCCAAATGCTGGCCCTGGAGCTACAGACCGCAGAGATGTCCCTTATGGTATCGATACGGTTGAAGAAGGAATTGCTGCAGTTCACGAGCTTGCAGAAACGCAAGTAGATCTAGTGAAAATATGGGTCGATGATCGAAACGGATCCGTGGAAAAGCTTACACCAGATCTGTATCGCCCTATTATCAAAGAAGCTCACCGCCTCGGACTCAAGGTAACCGCACATATATTTTACCTAGAGGATGCAAAAGATCTTCTGCGAGCAGGAATAGACGGTTTTGCCCATGGAATACGGGATGTTGATGTTGATGACGAATTCATGGAATTGCTTGCCAACCGACCATATACGTTTCTAATGCCTAATCTCCCGAATAGCGGCTCAACAACCATAGACGACCTTCCTTTCTTTGCTCAAACATTACCTGCTGCAGGAGCAGAGACAATGCGTACAGAAATTTCTGAGTCTACGACTCATGCTAGATTTGCAGTTGAAGCACGAAATCTAAAACGCATGTATGACGCAGGGGTGACGCTAATAATAGGAACAGATGGAGATGGTGCGGGTTGGGACATACACGAGGAGATTGCTGATATGGTACTTGCTGGAGTGAGTCCTACTGATGCTCTTGCTTCTGCTACTAAGAATGCAGCAGAACTTTATAGATTACATGAGCTAGGAACTATTTCAGCTGGCAAGAGTGCAGACTTCGTTATTTTAGATTCAAATCCTCTTGAAGATATAAAAAATACCCGAGAAATTTCTAATGTTTACATTAGGGGCGAAGAAGTTAATCGTGCAGAATTGTCTGCCAATTGGACCGAATAAGTACTCGGTTTGTTAGCCTAAAAATCGAGAAAGGATAATGTCGAAAATTGCCTTAGTGGTAACGGTCAAGGTTAAACCGGAATATACGAAAAAACTAAAACCAGCCATGTTGGAAAATGCTAAACAGTCTGCTCAGGAAGAAACTTGCTACCAGTTTGATGTAATCGTATCTCAAGACGACGAGAATATGTTTATGTTCTATGAGGTATATAAAGACGAACAGGCACTAGCGGATCATCGCCAAACACCGCATTTTTTAAATTACTGGAACCTTATGCAGGAACTAGGTGATAACGTCGAACGCAGCGCACAACTTTTCAAAAAATTAAGTTAGCCGCCTGTTTCAGGCAGGCGGCTATTATTTATTCAACTAAATCGCGATCTATTCCAGCAGACATTTCAATCGACTTGCACACTGCCGAAGTGTCGAGATGCCCTAGACCTAAAGCAATTGAAGAGTTCAATTTCTGCCGAGCAGACACATAAAGGTCTATCGGAGCTCTTACATTTGCAGCATGCTCTGTGATGATTGAGGCATCTTTTTCAAAGACATCAAACATAGTGCCTCCGCCCTCACGATAATCTGACTTAGCCATCATAGCCCCGCGCACTTCCAGCATTTTAGAACCTCCTGCACCCTTGATGAGCACGCTCTGGATTAGAGCAGGATCTAGTCCGGCTTTTTGTCCCATAACAAGGCACTCAGCTGCGGCAACCACATGGACGTGGACCAAGTAATTAGCACACAGTTTCATGCGGGTACCATTACCAACCTCTCCACAATAGAAATTTGTAGCAGTAAAGCCTTCTAATACGGGTACACATTCCTCGTAAGCCGCCTCATCACCACTCACATAGATTGAGGCAACCATATTTATTAACATCGGCGGAGTTCCGCTTATTGGCGCATCAAGGAGAATTTTTCCGCCATTTGCAAACTTCTCATGTGCTGCAAGCTTGTCCACTACATTTAACGTACTGCACTCAAGCATGATCTGACCGGGCTTCGAGTGTTCCAGAACATCGGTCACAACGACCTGCAAAGAAGCAGCATTTGGAAGCGAGCAGATAAGTACATCGGCTTTTTCAGCTACGTCCTTTACGGACTTGGCCTTCTCCATTCCCAATCCATCTAACGCATCCATGCATTCTGGTTTGATGTCATAACCAACGACATCAAACCCCTTCTTGAGAAGATTACCTGCTATGTTTCCACCCATTGGGCCCAAGCCAATCACTCCAACCTTTAGACTCATATTCCAATCCTCTTAATCTGATTTTTGATCAACACCTTATATTCTATTGTAATCTAACAACCGGATTTATATAGTTTCAGAAAAATAGAACAACCATCATCCTCAAAGGCGGCATCGTGCAAAAAAAAATAAGAACGTTCTCGCCTTTGTTGGCATTAAGCTTAGCGGCAGCAATTTATATCACAGCTAGTACTGTTGCTCGGGCGGACAGAGTCATACTTAGGATTGCAACCGGTCACCCACCTGGTGTTGTTTATGCCGGCTTAATGAAGGATTACTTTCAACCAGAACTAAAAAGACGCATTGAGTCACGTACCGAGCATACTGTTAATTTTATTGAAGGCTATAGCGGGTCTATCGTCAAAACCTCTGAAACTCTTGAGGGGGTACAAAACGGTATTGTTGATATTGGTGGTTTTTGCTACTGTTTCGAACCCTCAAATCTGCCGCTACATTCCTTTCAGGTCATGTTACCGTTTGGCACTATGGATCCTACCGTCAGCTTGAGCATTGCGCAGGAAGTATATAAAGAGGTCCCCTATCTAACTGACGTTTTTGAACAGCAATTTAACCAAAAACTTTTGGCGCGTATCGCAGATGCGGGTTACAACTTAATAACATCATTTGATTGGAACACCATAGAAGACCTAGAAGGCATTAAAATTGCTGGCGCTGGTCTTAACTTAAACTGGCTACGCTATGCTGGCGTCACGCCGGTGCAGGCTGCTCTACCCGAAGCCTATACTGGTCTCAGAACGCACGTATATGAGGGTTGGGTCGTATTTCCTAGTGCCGCAGTCCAACTAAAGCTGTATGAACCAAGCCCCTTCTACACAATGATTGGATTTGGCTCAATGACCTGGCATGGTCTGACAATCAATCTGGATACATGGAATAGACTACCAGCTGATTTTCAAGAAATTCTGCTTGAGGTCGCATCAGATTTTGAGCAAAGAACAGGCTCTAACAATCTTGAACGATACGAAAATGACGTAACTACGCTGAATGAGCTAATCACTGTAAATGAACTTAATCCAGATGTGC
>Ga0209403_10002687_pt1 | contig 20906 bp, 19 predicted proteins | sample ArcticOcean_MG_C_8_FD_187440 | JGI IMG/M metagenome (GOLD analysis project Ga0209403, IMG submission 187440) | Marine microbial communities from western Arctic Ocean - ArcticOcean_MG_CB11_86 (SPAdes) (version 2) | ecosystem: Environmental > Aquatic > Marine > Oceanic | place: Arctic Ocean... | reverse complement strand
AGGCGTGCCGCCAGCGTACGTTCTGAGCCATGATCAAACTCTCAAGTTTAATAACGGCGCACACTAGCTTCATATAAATAAATTAAATTATTTATACTTTTCGTTGAAGTGTGTACGACAAATTTTGGTAACCTAACCGTCCACACTTCTCTTCTTCTTTTTTTACAATTTAAAAAAGCTAAAAATGCTCACGAAAACCGCACCTATCGGGTTAGTCGTTAACATTTTAATTTATTAACAACTCCATAATTAAGCTAATAAATTAAGCTTTTTTTGGGGTTGGACCGTTGGTTATAGGCTAAATTTCGAATAAATCAAGGCGAATATTGGCAGAAATATTGAGCAAATTAAGGATTTTTTAAGCAAATTTAAAAAAATTGATATATTAAATCAATTATATAAAAAAAATATATATGCCAATAATGATAATTCTTGCTGACTTATGTTTCAAAAAAATACAATAAATAAAGAAAAATTAAAATATTTTTTATCTTTTTTACTCATTTCTTCATTTGTTCTTATAACAATTATTTATAAAAATGATGACAAAATTAACAGTATAAAGAAAAAAAGCTCAATAGAAAAAGAAGATCTGGTCGTAATTAAAGACTTTTTTTTTAAAAAAATTACTTCACCTTACGCTAATATAAATTATAAAATAAAAAGTGGCGATAGCGTTGAAAAAATACTTAAAAAAATAAATATCAAAAGTTCAGAAATACAAATAATCATTAATGAATATAAAAAATATAGTAATAATAAATTATTGCCCGGCAATGAAATTGCTATAGTTATTAAAAAAAGCATATCAAATAAAGATAATTTAATAGAAAAATTTTCTATTCCAATTACAAAAAGCACAACTGTGGAAATAATGAAAGACGACCTAGGTGTTATTCATTCACAAAAAATTATTACTCAGCTATATAAAAAACAAGTTTTAGCAGAAAATGTAATTAAAAATAGTCTCTATAAATCTGCGACAGATGCAAAAATAAATTCTAGTACTATAGTTGAGTTTGCAAGAATTTTTGGTTTTGAAATAGATTTTCAAAGAGATATTAGAAAAAATGATTACTTTCAAATTGTATATGACAAATTTTTTGACGAGAATGGTGTGTTTGTAAAAAGTGGTGCCATCTATTATGCTCACATGTCTGTTAATGGAAGAGAAATTACATTGTATAGATTTGGCAATGACAAAAATTATAGTTACTTTGATATAAATGGAAAAAGTGTAGAAAAAGCTTTAATGAAAAGCCCAATAAATGGTGCAAGATTATCTTCTCCCTTTGGTATGAGGAAACATCCTATACTTGGTTATAATAAAAAACATACAGGTACAGATTTTGCTGCGCCTGCAGGAACACAGATTATGGCTTCCGGAAGTGGCACCATTGTTTCAGCTCAGTGGTGTGGTGGAGGCGGAAACTGTGTCAAAATAAAACATAATTCTACCTATGAAACTGTTTACGCGCATATGAAAAATTTTGCCAAAGGAATAAAGTCAGGGAAAAAAATAAGACAAGGTGAAATTATTGGATATGTTGGATCTACTGGTATGTCTACGGGTCCACATTTGCATTACGAGGTAAGACTAAATGGAAAAAGTGTAAACTCTCAAAAATTAAAACTTCCTTCTGGAAAAGTTTTAAAAGGGGAAGAAAGACAAGAATTTGAAATTGAGAGAATAAAAACTGACGTATTAATTTCTGATTTGGTTGCTCTAAAACAATAGTAAGTTTAAAATTATTTTTTTTCTTGAGCGTCCTGATTTTGACTGTCTTGATTATTATTAGTTACTTCGAGTGAAGTTTCTTTATTAACATTTACTACCTTATTTTGATTTAGAGCTTTTTCCTCAACAATTCGTATATAGTGATCTGCGTATTGGAAATAGCTTTCAGATAAAATTCTATCACCTGAGGTTAACGCTTCTTTTGCTAATCCAGTATATTTTTCAACTAGTTTTTCTGCACCTTTTTGTGATTGAAAATTATTTCTCGGGTAGGATTTAGAAAATGAATTTCCTCTTAATCCTAGATTGTCAGGAGTTTTTTCATTAGAATGAAAGCTTCTACCATTTGAATGACGCCTGCTAAATCTTCTCGGTTTGTGTTGAAACATATATTTAATTGAAATACCCTATTTATATTTAGGATTTTTTCATTACTTATCCATTAATAATTTAATTTGTCAAAATAATTTTTTAAAAATTTAGTTATTTCCTGTTTTTGTGCTTATTATGCAACGCACATTGCGCTTATAATCATATTCTTTGCTAAATTCAATAAACTTGCATTTTTTTAAAATATTTGAAACTCTTTTATATTGATGGTGTCCAATTTCTATTGCTAACACTCCGTTTATTCTTAGTAAATTATTAGCTTGGTAAATAACTTTTTTTATTAAATCAAGTCCATCATTACCACCATTTAATGCAATTAAAGGTTCATAATTTATTATATCCCTGCTTAAATTTTTAATATCTTTTGAAGGAATGTATGGTGGATTTGATACGATTAAATCATATTTTCCTGTATTAAATTTTTTTAAGTCAAAAACTTTAAACTTTGATCTTGATGATAAATTTAGGTTTTTAGAGTTTAATTTAGCAATTTGAATAGCTTTTCTCGAAATATCTATACCAATGCCCTTTGATAAATTTAATTCCTTTAGTATTGATAACAGTATACAGCCTGAACCAGTTCCGATATCTAAAATATTTATTTTTTTATTTTTGAAAAAACTTATTAATTTATATATTAATATTTCAGTTTCAGGCCTAGGTACAAGTGTTGAATTATTTACTACAAAATTTTGACTCCAAAATTCTTTTTTTCCTATAATATAAGCAACAGGTTCTCTATTAATTCTACGATTAATTGCAGAGTTATACTTTTTTAGTATTTTTTTTGAGATACTTAAATTGTTATTGGTTAGTAAAAACTCTCTTGTAACTCCAATAATATCAGAAAGTATTACTTCAGCATCTAGCGTATATGAAATAATATCATGTTTTTTTAAAACTTTTGAAGCCTCTTTTATAGTTTCTTCTAAAATCATTTTACTGCTTTAAATTGGCTAATTTTATTTCTTGATCTTGTAGCCTTAAACTTTGGCTTAACTCTTCAAACGCATCTCCGTTTAAAAATTCTTCAAGTTTGTGTAAAGTTAAATTTATTCTGTGGTCTGTAACTCTGCCTTGTGGAAAATTATAAGTACGAATTCTTTCAGATCTATCTCCTGATCCTATTTGACTCTTTCTATCTTTTGATCTTTCCTTATCCTTTTTTTCTCTTTCTGCCTCATACACTCTAGATCTCAAAATTTTCATGGCTTTAGCTCGATTCTTATGTTGTGATTTTTCATCTTGTTGACTAACTACCGTTCCGGTAGGTAAGTGTGTTATTCTTACAGCACTATCAGTTGTATTTACAGATTGTCCTCCTGGGCCTCCAGATCTAAAAACATCAACTCTCAAATCTTTCTCATTTATTTTTATATCTACTTCCTCAGCCTCAGGTAGAACCGCTACTGTTGCGGCTGATGTATGAACTCTACCTTGCGTTTCTGTGTCAGGAACACGTTGCACTCTGTGAACACCAGATTCATATTTTAAAAAAGAATAAATATCTGTTCCCTTTATTAAAACAATAACCTCTTTATAACCTCCGGCTTCACTTTTTGAAATATTAATAATTTCAAATTCCCATTTTTTAATACTACATAATTTTTCATACATTTTATAAAGATCGGCTACAAATAAAGTTGCTTCCAATCCCCCTGTCCCTGCTCTTATTTCTAGTATAGCATTTTTACCATCTGCTTCATCTTTTGGTAAAAGATATATTTTAAGTATTTTTTCATAGCCTTCTTTTTTTTTTAGTAATTCTTCAAGTTCTTTTGTAGCTAAACTTTTTATTTCTTTATCTCCATTTTCCTCATCTATGATTTTCAATAATTCTTCTCTCTCTTTTTTAAAGCTTACATAACCTCTTGCTTCTTTAATAATTTCACCAATTTTAGAATATTCTTTAGACTTCCTAACAAAATCTTTTTTATCAATATTGCCTGAGGCTAATTCTTTTTCTAAGGTTTCGTATGTATCTGCAATAGATTTAACTTTTTCTACGGGAATCATAAATTTATTTAGTTGTTGCTTAATTCTTCAGATTTTTTTTCAACTAAAGTAATAACTTCTTCTATTATTTTATCACTTGCTATCTTATGGTGTGGTAAACCAGATAGGTATATCATATGATTATCTTTTCCACCCCCTGTCAACCCAATTTGTGTTTGGGAAGCTTCTCCTGGACCGTTAACAACACATCCAATAATAGACAGCGTTATAGGTGTTCTAATATGCGAAAGTTTTTGTTCTAAAATCTTTACAGTGTCAATAACTGGGAATGCCTGCCTAGCACATGAAGGACAAGAAATAATATTAACTCCTCTATGTCTTAAGTTTAATGACTTTAAAATTTCATAACCAATTTTTACTTCCTCTATTGGGTCTGCTGATAAAGAAACTCTTATAGTATCTCCTATACCTTCGTTCAGCAGCATGCCAATTCCAATAGCAGATTTAACACTTCCTGGCATTAAACCTCCAGCTTCAGTAATTCCCAAATGCAGCGGATAATTACACACTGATGATAAAGACCTATATGCTTTGGTCGCTAAAAAAACATCAGATGATTTTACGCTTATTTTAAAGTTAAAAAAATTTTCATCCTCTAATATTTTTATATTATTTTGGGCACTCTCAACTAATGCTTCTGGGCATGGTTCTTTATACTTTTCTAATAATTTTTTTTCTAGAGATCCTGCGTTCACACCAATTCTTATTGAGCAGTTATTATCTTTAGCAGCTTTTAAAACTTCTTTAACTTTTTCTTTAGAGCCAATATTTCCAGGATTAAATCTTAGACAATGAGCTCCAGATATTGCTGCTTCTATTGCTCTTTTATAATGAAAATGTATATCTGCTACTATAGGAACATTAACTTGATTTATAATTTTTTTTAATGATAGAGATGATTCTTGATCTGGGCAAGAAACTCTAACTATATCGGCGCCCGCTTCTTCTAACTGCTTAATCTGCTTCACCGTATCCTTTACATTTGTTGTTAAAGTATTTGTCATAGACTGCACTGATATAGGAGCATCCCCTCCCACTTCAATTTTACCAACTTTAATTTTTAGTGTTTTTTTTCTTTTAATATCTCTAAAAGGTCTAATGCTCATTTAATTATTAACTAAGTTCAAATGTTTCATGCAATTTTTTTACTGCCTTTTGTGTAAAATCTTCCTGTACTAAGACAGAAATTTTTATTTCCGATGTTGAAATGGCTAAAATATTTATTTTTTCATTTGCTAGGGATCTAAACATTTTATGAGTTACTCCGGGACTTGTTATCATACCCGCACCAATAATAGATACTTTTGCAAGATTTTCATCATTAGTTATTTTTTTATAATTTATTTTTTTTTTATTATTTTCAATAATGCTTAAAGTTTTTTTTAAATCTACTTGTTTTATTGTAAAAGTTATATTTGCTGTTTTGCCATCCAAAGAAGTATTTTGAATTACCATATCAATATTTATATTATTTTTACCAATTGGTTCGAAAATATCTGCTGCTACGCCTGGCTTATCTACAACGCCAACTATAGAAACTTTAGCATTATTTTTTGAGTAAGCTATACCAGTGACTGCTTTTTTGTGATCTATATTATCTTCTGAAATTATTCTCGTTCCAGATTTTTCAGTAAAAGTTGATCTGACATGAATTGGAATATCATCAATCATCGATGCCTGCACCGCGCTTGGCTGCATTACTTTAGCTCCCATCGATGCCATTTCTAACATTTCTTCATAAGATATTTTCTCAATTTTTTTTGCTTTTTCATCTATGTTGGGGTCTGTTGTAAGAACACCTTCAACATCTGTATAAATTTCGCAAGAATCTGTTTCAAAAAATTTAGCAATTGCGACTGCAGATAAATCAGAACCACCTCTGCCTAGAGTTGTAATTCTGTCATTTGCTGTAATTCCTTGAAAGCCTGCAATTACTGCAACACAACGATTTTCTATATATTTTAAAATCTCATTAGTTTTAATTTTAATTATTTGAGAAGATGTATGATTATTGTCGGTAATTATAGGTACTTGCCACCCTAACCACGATCGTGCTTGAATTCCTAAATCAATTATTGCCCCAGATAGCAAAGCACTTGACGCCTGTTCACCTGAGGATAATAAAACATCTAATTCTTTTTTATCAAAATTTTTACTAACAGAATTCGATTTTGATACTAAATCATTAGTTATTCCTGACATTGCTGAAACAACCACAATAATTTCATTATTTTCTTCATGCTTTTTTTTTATAATATTGGCAACTTTCCTAATATTTTCAACATTACCAACTGATGTTCCACCAAATTTTAATACTATTCTTTTCATGATAAAATATCTTATTTACTTTATATATTTTTTAATAATAAATACTCTTAATTATAAAAATGCACAAGTATATCTAAATTATTATCATTTTGACTACAGTAGATAAAAAAGAAATAGAAAAGTTTTCAGCATTATCCAAAGATTGGTGGAATCCTAATGGTAAATTTAAACCTTTACATCTTTTTAATCCAACTAGAATTAGTTTTATTAAAAATAAGTTAATTTCTCATTTTAACCTTGATTCAGTTAGCGAAACGCCGCTCCAAAATTTAAAAGTTTTAGATATAGGATGTGGTGGTGGTTTGTTATGCGAACCTTTGAAAAGATTGGGAGCAGATATAACTGGAATAGATGCTTCTTTAAATAATATTGAAGCAGCAAAGCTGCATGCAAAGGGAGTAGGATTAGATATTAAATACTTAAATGTCTCTCCAGAAAATTTAAAATCTAAAGATAAATTTGATGTAATATTAAATATGGAGATTGTTGAACATGTTTCGAATGTTGATTTATTCATGGAAAGTTGTTCAAATTTAATAGTCAAAAATGGAATTATGTTTGTAGCTACAATAAATCAAAATTTGAAATCCTACATATTTGCGATATTGGGTGCAGAATACATCTTAAGATGGTTGCCAATTGGCACTCATGACTGGAATAAATTCTTAACACCAGTTGAGCTAGAGAAAATTGTAAGTAAAAAAAAATTTTTATTTGATGGCATTGTTGGGGTAAAATTTAATTTATTATTAAAAAAATGGTCCATAACTAAAGATACTTCGGTAAATTATATTTCGACTTTTTTAAAAGATTAGTTTTCTGTCTTTTTAACCCAGGGAAAACTAATAACATCTATACCCTCTTCTAACAATTCAGAAGTTTCTTCTGGTGTTGCTTTTCCATATATACTTTTTGAGGTTTTATTATCATAGTGGATACTTCTTGCTTCTTGGGCAAAATTATTGCCTACGTCTTCGCAATTTTTTTCTACATATTTTCTAAATTCTATAAGTTGATTTCTTAATTTTTTTGCCTTCTTGATTTCTTTAGATGATTCATTTGATTTTCCATATAAGTTTGGAGCCATTATGGATTTCTTGACTAATTTTGAGTTACAATAAATGCAATTAAGAAATTTTTTTCTTCTTAAAATATCATATTCAGCAGAACTCGAAAACCAGCTTTCAAAACTTTTTCCACATTCGCAAGTTAAATTGTATTTTATCATCAGTATTTATCTTAATTATTTTTTAATAAAATAAAAGCAAATATTAATTTCTATAGTCAGCATTAATATCAATATAATCATGAGTAAAATCACAAGTATAAACTGTGTGTGAAGAGGTGCCTATATTTAAATTTACTTCAATATCAATTGAGCCCCACTTCATATATTCTTTAAGAAGTTTTTCATTATAATCTTTAGCTTGTTTGCTGTGTTCTGCAACTAGATATTTTCCAATTTTTAGTTGAACTTTATTAGCAATAATATTTTCCCCAGATTTACCAACTGCCATAATAATTCTACCCCAATTTGGATCTTCTCCAGCTATAGCAGTTTTTACTAAAGGAGAATTGGCAACTGAAAATCCAATATTTTTTGCCATTGAAATTGATTTAGCTCCAATTACTTTTACTGTAATAAATTTCTTTGCACCTTCCCCGTCAACAACAATTTGTTTTGCTAAATTTAAACATAATCTGTGTAATGCTTTTTCGAACTCTTGTAATTTGGGATCTAAAACATTGTAAATTTTAGAATTTTTAGCTTTGTTCGTAGCAAAAATTACAGCCATATCATTTGTTGATGTGTCGCTATCAACTGTTATTGCATTAAATGTTGTGGCCGAAACTTTTTTTAACAAAACTTTTAAAAAAGCTGAAGGAATATTTGCGTCAGTAAATATAAATGAAAGCATAGTAGCCATGTTAGGATGAATCATGCCTGAGCCTTTTGCAATACCAGAAATCTTAACAATTTTATTTCCTATTTTGCATTCTTCGTAAGCTAGTTTTGGTCTTGTGTCTGTGGTCATTATCGCGCTTGCAGTTTTAAACCAAATATATTTGTTTTGATCACTACGCAATTTTTTTACAGCTTCAGGAATTCTATTTCTTATTTTTATATAAGGAAACTCCTCACCAATAACCCCTGTTGATGCAAATAATAGATCAGTTATTTTAACAACATCTCTCACACCTGATGCAGCTTGAGATGATTTCAATGTAAGAACTTTGCACAAAGAATTTGCAATTTCTTTTAATCCTTGTGCTCCTTTAATTCCTGTAAAAGTATTAGCATTTTGCGTATTTACAAGTAAAGCTTTTACGAAATGCCTTTTTACTTTTAAATTCCAGTTTATGCTCGCAGATGTAACTTTAGATGTTGTGTATATAGCTGCAAAATTAGCTCCATCTCTAAAAAAAAATAATGATAAATCGTCCCTTCCATCCTCATAAAGATCTGCTGATACCGAAGAAACTTCTAAACCTTCAATCGGTTTTAACTCTTGAAATTCCCCCATTTTTGCCATTTTAATTTTTGGATTAAAAAAATTTTTCAGGTTTATAGTCATTACGGTTTAAAATAAGTTATTAATGGTTATATAAGTCTTACGGAAATAATATAATTTATACTACAAATATAATAAAAAAAACTGTTTATGTTAAATATTAGCAAAATTTTTAATAAACTTATAAAAAGTTCAAGCCAAAGAGAAATTGGTCGGCTAAAAGTAATTGTTGAAAAAATAAATAGTTTAGAACCAAAAATTAAAGAAATATCTGACATCGATTTTCCTGCAAAAACTGCTGAATTTAAAGAAAAAATTAAAAACGGGATGAGTTTAGACGAATTGCTTCCTGAAGCATTTGCTTGTGTCAGAGAGGCGGCTAGAAGAACCTTGGGCGAACGTCATTACGATGTACAATTGATAGGTGGTATTATTCTTCATCAAGGTAAAATTGCTGAAATGAAAACTGGTGAAGGAAAAACTTTAGTTTCAACCTTACCAGTTTATTTAAACTCTCTTACAGATAAAGGTGTGCACATTGTTACAGTAAATGACTACTTAGCTAAACGAGATTCTGAGTGGATGGGTCAAATATATAATTTTTTAGGTTTATCTGTAGGATGTATTACAAATGAAATAGAAAATGATCAAATCAGGAAAAAAAATTATAACAATGACATAACATACGGAACTAATAATGAATTTGGCTTTGACTATTTGAGAGATAATATGAAATATGAAGTTGCTGAAATGGTCCAAAGAAATCATAATTTTTGTATTGTTGACGAAGTAGATAGTATCCTTATTGATGAAGCCCGTACACCACTTGTAATCTCTGGCACAACTGAAGACAAAACAGATCAATATTTTGTTAGTAATAAATTTATAAAAAACCTTGTTACAAAAGATTATGAATTAGATGAAAAAAATAAAAATATAATGCTGTCTGAAAATGGTATAGATAAAATAGAACAGTTGTCAAAAACATACGGAATACTTAAGAATGATAATTTTTATGATCCACAAAATATTAATTTAGTTCACCATATTAATCAGGCTTTAAAAGCAAACTTTTTATTTTCATTAAATACAGATTATATCGTTAGAGATAACAAGGTGCAGATTATCGACGAGTTTACAGGAAGAGTGCTTGAGGGTAGAAGATTTTCAGATGGCCTCCATCAAGCTATTGAAGCAAAAGAAAATGTAGAAATCCAAAGTGAAAACCAAACATTATCTTCAATAACTTATCAAAATTATTTTAGACTCTATGAAAAACTCTCTGGAATGACAGGTACTGCACTTACAGAAGCTGAGGAGTTTTATGACATTTATAAATTGCAAACGATATCAGTACCAACAAATGTTCTGATGAAGAGGGTAGATTCAAATGATCAAATTTTTAGAACAGAAAAAGAAAAATATGATGCAATAATTGAAAAAATTGAAGATTGTAGCAAAAAAAAACAACCAGTATTAGTTGGCACAACTAGCATAGAAAAGTCAGAAAAAATTTCAAACTTTCTTAAAAATAAGAAAATAAAACATAATGTTTTAAATGCAAAACTCCATGAGCATGAAGCTAAAATTATTTCTGAAGCAGGAAAATTATCAGCAGTAACGATAGCAACCAATATGGCTGGCAGAGGAACAGATATACAGCTGGGAGGCAATATAACTGATCTAGATGACAACGAATTAAAGATTAAAAAGGATTTAATTTTAAAAGAAAAAAGTGAGGTTAAAAAAAGTGGAGGGCTGTTTGTAATTGGCACCGAAAGACATGAAAGTAGAAGAATAGATAATCAATTGAGAGGTCGATCAGGAAGGCAAGGTGATCAAGGTGAATCTATCTTTTACATCAGTTTAGAAGATGATTTAATGCGAATATTTGGCTCTGAATCTATAGATGGAATAATGAAAAAATTTGGATTGAAAGAAGGTGAATCAATAAATCACCCATGGATAAATAAGGCTTTGGAAAGAGCACAGAAAAGAGTTGAAGGAAGAAATTTTGATATAAGAAAAACTTTATTAAAATTTGATGATGTAATGAATGATCAAAGAAAAGTTATATTTGAACAAAGAATGAAAATAATAAAATCAGAAAATATCGATGATGTAATAAACTCCTTTTTAAATGACATAGCTCAATACTTTTTGAATGAAAAAGAAATTTATGAAAGAGAGAAAAAATCAGAATCATTCAAATCTTTAATCAAACCTATAATGGGCAAAACAATTAAAGATGAGGAATTTGCACATATAGGTGCTATGAAAAATAAAGAATTCGAATATTTTATAAAAGATAAGTTTAATAAGTTTAGAAATAAAAGAAATGAAATTCTTACTAAAAAAGGAAACTACGAATTGGAAAAAAGAATATTTTTACAAACTGTAGATTTTCTATGGCGATCTCACTTGCAATACTTAGAACATTTAAGACAAGTAATCGGTTTACGTAGTTATGGGCAAAAAGATCCGCTGCAAGAATTCAAATCAGAAACATTTAAATTATTTGAAAGTTTGCTAAATAAAATAAAATTCGACTTTATTACATTTTTAAATAATCTTGAAATTGTTAGTAAAGAACAGTTGCCTAAAAAAGAGAGAAAAGATGTTGTAAAAAAAATACCTAAAGGTCCAGACAAAAAAATGAAAAGAAATGAACCCTGTTTCTGCGGGTCAGGAAAAAAATATAAATTTTGTTGTGGAGCTTTATAAACTACTTAACTAAAAATAAAACTAATAAAAAAATTATAAAAAAAATAATTATTAATTTTTTTTTATACTGCCCAAAGAAATTTTTTGAAGCTGTTAAAAAATTTATTTTTTCAATTAAATTAAATTGATTATTAGAAAACACACTAAAACTTTTTTGTTTACCTATCTTTAAAAATTTTTCTTGTCTGTGCTTATATATTGCTTCTCTTGTATAATTTTTAAACTCTGCCAAATTTTTTAATAAGATAGATCTAATGGCAGAAATAATTATATTTTTGTCTCTGTGCGCGCCGCCTACTGGTTCATTAATAATCTCATCTATAATATTAATTTTTAAAAGCTCGTCTGCAGTTAATTTCATCGCTTTGGCAGCTTCTAAAGATTTGCTTGGATCCCTCCAAAGTATAGAGGCACATCCCTCTGGAGAAATAACTGAGTAAATAGCATTTTCAAGCATCAACACTTTGTTTGCTGAAGCTAAAGCTATAGCTCCACCTGAGCCACCTTCCCCAATTATAATGGAAATTATTGGAACTTCTAATGACATACAGCACTCGATTGAACTAGCTATCGCTTCGGCTTGACCTCGCTGCTCTGCTCCTATGCCTGGATATGCACCAGGTGTATCAATAAATGAAATTACTGGTACATTAAATTTATTTGCTAACTTCATTAATCTTATACATTTTCTATAACCCTCCGGTCTCATCATACCAAAATTTCTCTTTAGCCTGCTTTCAAGATTGTCTCCTTTTTCTTGACCTATAACTAGAACAGATTGGTCATCTAACTGTGCAAACCCCGCAAGCACAGATTCATCCTCTGAAAACTTTCTGTCTCCAGACAAATTTATAAAGTTTGTGAATATACTTTCTATTATAAATTTGGCTTTAGGCCTTTCTTCATGTCTTGCGATTTGGGTCTTCTGCCACTCATTTAAATTTGCATAGGTTAACTTCAGTTTTTCATCAATCTCTTGCTGTATCTCAGATATTTTTTGAGTATTTACTTCTGATATTCCTTTTTTATTATAAGGGTCTTTTAATTTTTCTAGTTCATCTTCTAGAACCTTGATGTCTTTTTCAAAGCTTAAATAACTTTTCATCTTGTTTATATATATATAATATAAATAAATATGGCAAAAAAATATGTTTTTATAGGGCAATTATCAATAGCTTCTGAACTATTAGATTTTGTTAATAATGAGCTATTACCAGGAACTGGCATTTCAAAAAAAAAATTTTGGTATGGTTTAGATAAATGCGCTCACGAACTTGCTACAAAAAATAAAAATCTACTTGAATTTAGAGAAATTTTACAAAAAAAAATTGATATTTGGCACAGAAATAAAAAAGGTAAAGTAATCAATGCTAAAAAATATTTAAACTTTTTAAGAGATATTGGTTACTTAAAAAAAGAAGGAAAAAAATTTAAAATTCAAACTAAAAATGTAGATAATGAAATATCTACAATTGCTGGGCCACAACTGGTTGTCCCAGTTATGAATGCAAGGTATGCTTTGAATGCAGCTAATGCTAGGTGGGGAAGTTTGTATGATGCCTTATACGGAACAGATGTTATTTCAGAGTCTGGCGGAGCGGAACGCGGGAAAAAATACAATTATATACGAGGAGAAAAAGTAATCGCATTCGGTCGAAATTTCTTAGATAAAAACGTTCCTCTTCAAAGAGGTAGTTGGAAAAATATTTTGACTATTCCCAAAGTTGAAAAAAATCAAATAGATTTAAAATTAAAAAATCCAAAACAATTTGTTGGTTATACAAAAAAATCAAATCATTTATCATCACTTTTATTAATAAATAATAATCTCCATATTGATATTAAATTTGACCCTAACCGCACTCTTGGAGGGCTTAAAGATAAATCTGCTGGAGGCCTTCAAGATAAAGCTTCTATATATGATATAATCTTAGAATCAGCTATTACTACAATTGTAGATCACGAAGACTCTGTTGCGGCAGTTGATGCTGAAGACAAAGTCCGTGGGTATAAAAATTGGTTAGGACTTATGAAGGGTAGTCTTAAAACAAAATTGAAGAAAAATGGAAAAAAATTCACGAGGAAGCTAAATTCTGATCGATATTATATTTCTTCTTACGGAAAAAAAATTAGATTACACGCAAGAGCTTTAATGTTAAATCGGAATGTGGGACATTTAATGACTAACCCTTCTATTTTACTAAAAGATGGATCAGAAATTCCAGAAGGTATAATGGATGCTTTTATAACATCCGCGGCAGCGCTGCATGATTTTAAAAGTAAAGGAAATTCTAGAACAAATTCTGTTTATATTGTTAAACCAAAAATGCACGGCCCCGATGAAATTGTATTTACTAATTTAATATTTGAAAAAGTTGAAAAAGTTTTAGATTTAAAAAAATATACAATTAAAATTGGTATAATGGATGAAGAAAGAAGAACAACAGTAAACCTAAAAGAATGTATCAGAGCTGTAAAAAATAGAGTTGTTTTTATAAATACAGGTTTTTTAGATAGAACTGGAGATGAAATGCATACCTCAATGGAATCTGGACCGATGATAAAAAAGGGTGACATGAAATCTTCTAAATGGATTTCTGCTTATGAAAACAACAATATTGATGTAGGTTTGATGTGTGGATTCTCAGGCACTGCCCAGATTGGAAAAGGAATGTGGGCTGCTCCAGACAAAATGGCAGATATGGTAACTCAAAAGATTAATCATCCAAAGTCAGGCGCTAATTGCGCTTGGGTTCCTTCACCTACTGCAGCAACCCTTCATGCTTTGCATTATCATCAAGTGGATGTTTTTGCTAAACAAAAAGAATTAAAAAATAGAGCTACAACAAAATTAATAAATATTTTGACAATCCCAATTACGAGTAAACCAAATTGGTCTAGAAAAGAAATTACTAAAGAGTTAGAAAATAATGCACAAGGCATTTTAGGTTATGTGGTTAGATGGATTGATCAGGGCGTGGGATGTTCTAAAGTTCCTGATATTAATAATATTGGTTTAATGGAAGATAGAGCAACATTGAGAATTTCATCTCAACATATTGCTAATTGGCTTCACCATGGAATTTGTAGTAAAGAACAGGTTTTAAAAACTATGAAAAAAATGGCAAAAATTGTCGATAAGCAAAATATTAAAGATCCAGCTTTAAAGGGTTATGCTTCTTATAAAACGATGTCTGATAACTACGATAAATCCATTGCTTTTAAGGCTGCCTGTGAATTAGTTTTTTATGGAAGAAATCAACCATCTGGATATACAGAACCTATTTTGCATTTAAATAGATTGCTTAAAAAAATTTAATCACTAACTACTGGCCCTCTATTTTTAAAAGCTGAAAATAAAGTTCCGTCATCTAAAAATTCTATTTCCCCTCCTACCGGCACACCTTGCGCAAGTTTAGATACTTTAACTTTAGTGTCTTTTAAACTGTCCTGAATATAGTGGGCTGTTGTTTGGCCTTCAATTGTAGCACTAGTCGCTAATATTACTTCTTTAACTGGGTTTTTTTTTACTCTATTGATGAGGGCAGAAATCAATAAACTGTCATCTTTTTTACTTTCTAGAGCAGGTAGAGTTCCACCTAGAATATGGTAATGGCCTTTGTACACTCCTGTATTCTCTATAACCCACATATCTGCTATGTTTTCTACTACACAAATTTGGTCATAATTTTTTTTTGTACACGTGCAGTTTACGTTTATATTTTTAAGATTTCCACAGGTTTTGCATCGAACTACGTTTTTATAAACCTGCGCCAAAGTATTTGTCATTGGCTTAATTAATTCTTCCCTGTTATTAATTAGCTTTAGTACAATTCTTTTTGCAGATTTAGGTCCTAATCCTGGTAATTTTGAAATTAATTTTATTAAATTATCTATCTCTTTAATATTATTGGTGGTCATTTTATCCTAAAAAGGTAGTTTAAATCCAGGTGGCAAACTTATACCACCTGTAACTTTTGAAATTTCTTCGCTAGTTTTTTTCTTTAACTTTGATTTTGCATCATTGTGAGCAGCAACAATAAGGTCTTCGAGAATCTCCTTAGGTTCTTTGATTAAAGAATCTTCTATCGTAATCTTTTTTAAATCATTATCACCACTCATTATTACTTTAACTACGCCGCCGCCCGAGATGCCTTCAACTTCAATTTTTTTAAGTGCCTCTTGTGCATCTTTCATTTTCTCTTGCATTTTTTGCGCCTGTGATAATAAATCTTTAAAATCAGCCATAATTTATTCTTTCTCTGAAATTTCTATCAGCTCTGCATCGGAAAAAATAGTTTTGAATTTTTTATATGTATCGCCTTTTTTTTCGTCATCGAGTAATTGCTTTTTTTTCTGCACTTTTTTCTCAAAAAAAGTTATCTCACCCTGACCTTTTGTTAAAGTTATTACCCATCTTTTTCCTGTCCATAAAAGCAGTTTTTCTGATAGCTGTCTTACAAAATTTTTTCCAAGACTTTCATTAAAACTTATATCAATCTTACCTTCGGAAAATTTAATTAAATTTACATTTTTTTCTAAATCATATTTAAGCTCAACTTCTTTTTTTTTTGAGGATAAAAAAATTAAATCTTCAAGTGATAAAATTTTTTCCTTGCTTTCACTTTCTGGTAAATTTTTTAAACTTAGAGAAGATAAATCAGGCTTTGTTTGTCTAATATTTTTCATTTGTTCTTTAGATTGGTTGGGTATTTCTGTTTCTTCATTGAGTAAATTGCTTTTTTTATCTTCATTTACCCCAATAGCTTGGGTACTATTTTCTTCAGATAAATTTAAATTATTCTTATTAAAAGATTCTAATGTGTTTTCAAACGAAGGCATATCTTTTAAATGAATAAGTCTAACAACGAGCATTTCAAGTGAAAGAATAGGATTGGTAACAATAGATAATTCTTCTATACCTTTAAGAATAAACTGCCAAAAAACTACTAGTGTTGAAATACTTATATCTTTAGAGATTAAATCAATTATTTCAGACTCTGCTTCGGATATAGATAAATCTGAATCAAGATGTCCTAAGGATTTTTTTTGTTGAATAAAATATATTATCTCAAGCAGATCATTTAAAAAGTTAGATGGCTCAACACCTTCATTGACTATTATTCTTAATTTCTCTATTGCTGTTTTTTTATCTCCTATGATTACTGATTGTAAAAAATCTAATATTTTAGACCTATCTCCTATACCTAGCATTTTTCTTACATCTGAATCGTTTACTTCTTTATTATTAATGCTTTGGGTAATGAGTGCTCTATCTAAAAGCGATAAAGAATCTCTTACAGAGCCTTCTGATGCTTTCGCAATTATTTTAAGAGCAGAATCTGAGATATTTCCATTTTCAAGTTTTGAAATTTTTTTAAGATTCTCAAATAAAATATTAATTGAAATTCTATTTAAATCAAACCTTTGACATCTTGAAATTATAGTAACAGGTATTTTTTTAATTTCAGTTGTTGCAAAAATAAATTTTACGTGTGGTGGTGGTTCCTCTAATGTTTTTAAAAGTCCATTAAATGCTTGTTTTGAAAGCATATGAACTTCATCGATAATAAATATTTTATACTTGGCGCTAGTTGGGTTGTATCTAGAAGACTCTATTAATTCTCTAATATCATCTATTCCTGTTCTTGATGCGGCATCCATCTCTAAAACATCTAAGTGATTTGAGTTTGTTATGCCTTCACAATGTTCACACATGTCATCTTTGCATAAATTTGCGATACTGTTCTTACAGTTCAGTGATTTAGCTACAATTCTAGCTGTTGTAGTTTTCCCCACTCCTCTTATTCCAGTAAACAAATAGGCGTTAGGTATTTTATTTGAGTTAATTGAATTTGTTATAGTCTCGACCAATATATCTTGGCCAATTAATTCATTAAAATTTTTTGGTCTATACTTTAATGCTAAAACTTTATTATTATTATTTTTCATACTACAAAAAGGAGACTGAACAACAACCTGAAATATTTTTGTTGCGGCTGCTATGTTTCCATCCTGACCGGGTTATGCAAAAAATTCCACCCGCTGCCAGCCTCCATTATTATTATATCAGTATCAAAATAAGAACTACAATATATCTATAGGTTGTTTATTTGTTTTTTCGCAAATCTGAAACTATGAGCCTCGTAAACCCCTAAAATATCCAATTTTTCTGTATGAAATCCCAATTCTTCAAGTGCTTTTTGCAAAGATTGGTTTTCTATATGCCCCTCTATATCTATATAAAAGTTAACTTGATCGAACGTATTTTTAACTGAAAAACTTTCTAACTTAGATAAATTTACTCCATTTGTGGCAAATCCGCCCAGAGCTTTGTAAAGAGCAGCAGGGGTACTTTTAAGTTTAAATATACAACTTGTAATATATTTTTTATCTTTAAATTCCGGATGTTTTGAGTCCTTTCCCATAATAAAAAATCTAGTCACGTTTCCCACTTCGTCCTCTACATTGGATTTTAATATTTTTAAATTATAAATTTTTGCTGCAAGAGAAGAAGCTATCGCAGATTCACTTTTATCTTTTTTTTGAGAAATAAATTTAGCTGAACCAGCTGTGTCTGCAGATATTATTGGCTGAAATTTTTGACTTAAAATCATTTTGTTGCATTGTCCAATTGCCTGAGTGTGGCTTCTAACAGTCTTTATATCTTCTATTTTTGATCCTTGAATACCCAGCAAGTTATGAGAAACTTTTTGAAAATGTTCTGCATGAATTTGAAGTTTATACCTTGGAATTAAATAATGTATATCGGCAACTCTTCCTGCCAAAGAGTTTTCTATTGGTATAACAATTCTATAACTTGGATCTTCCATCGCTAGTATAAAAGCTTCTTCAAAAGTTGAGCAGGCTTTTGTTTCAAGATTTGGAAAAACTTCATTACATACTAAATGTGAATACGCACCTCTTTCGCCTTGGAAAGCAACTTTTATTTTCTCTTCCATAATCAATTCATTTCTTTTCTTATTTTTATTAAGTCTTGCTCTGTATCAACGCTTAGTGGATTAGAATTGCACAAACCAACTTTAATAATTAAATTATTCTCCATAGCTCTCATTTGTTCTAGATTTCTTTCTATTTCCAATTTAGATCTAGAAAGTTTTACATACTTCGTTAATGCAGCGTTTGTAAAGGCATAAATTCCAATATGATGATATATTCCTTCACTACTTGAAATTTTTTTTGTTCTAAAAAAATCTTTTGCTGCTAAAAAATTATTTTCTTTTAATTTTTCTTCTATATAAACTTTTACAACATTTATATCACTAATTTCATTTTTATTTTTTATATGAGAGGCCATTGTTCCAATATCACAATTATCATTTCTCATAAAATTCTTTAATTTTAAAATAGTATCTGGTTTTATATTTGGCATATCACCTTGTAAATTAATAATTAAATCAAAATTATTTTTTAACTTTTGTGAGTATACCTCATAAATTCTATCACTACCTGATGAGTGGTCTTGGTTTGTTAAAATAGCTTTATCACCATTTTTGCTTACTAGATCAAAGATTTCTTGATCTGGAGTTGCCACAAATACTTCTCCAACCTTAGATTCCTTTGCTCTATTAACCACATGAATAATCATAGGAATATTATTAATTTTTTCTAATGGCTTATTTGGAAACCTTGATGCCCCCAACCGAGTTGGTATTATTATTGCAGTATTTTTCATAAATAGTAAAATTATGCGTCTAACAGTCGCAAAACAAACTTGTTAATGTTTATTTCTTTAACTTGAGTCATGATATAACTTAGTATTAAATTTAAAAGCTTTTTTAAAATGAATAAAATTATCGTTTCAATCGGCCTGGCTATAATCCTTATTTTTGGAATTAATAAAATTACAGATGCAATATATTATGTTGAAAAACCTGAAAAATCTGCATACCAAATTGATGCTTTGGTTAGCGCTACAAACACAGCAGTTACTGGGACAAGTGCTGCAAGTTCAAAATCAACAAATATTATGGCATTATTTGCTTCAACTAGTTCGGCTGAAGGTGCAAAAATTTTTAAAAAATGTGCAGCTTGTCATAGCATATCTCAAAGTGGTGGAAATAAAATTGGCCCAGCTTTATGGGGAGTCCTTGGAAGAAAAGCTGGTAGCGTTTCAGACTATAAATATTCAAAAGCAATTGTAGCTCATGGAAAACCTTGGTCTTTTGAAGAGATGAATGGATTTTTACTTAAACCTAAAGATTGGATAAAAGGAACTAAAATGTCTTTTGCGGGATTAAAAAAAGCAAATGAAAGAGCTGCTGTAATCTTGTACATGAATGAAAATACAGACAACCCTTTACCATTAAATTAAATATTTATTTAAGACACCACTCAATAATACTTTTTTGTGCATGAATTCTATTTAGAGCTTCTAGCCATACCACAGATTGTAAACCATCCATTACATTGTTAGTTACTTCTTCTCCTCTACTGGCTGGAAGACAGTGCATAAAAATTGCATCTTTTCTTGCTGTTCTCATTATTTTTTCATTTACTTGGTAAGGTTTTAAGGCTTTTTTCTTTTTATTTTTGTTAATTTTATCTCCCATTGAAATCCATTTGTCAGTCATAATACAGTCTGCAGAGCTAGCTGCTTTGAAAGGATCTTTTGTGAGTAATATATTTCCATTATTTTTTTTGGCCCACTGCAGGATATTTTTATTTGGCTCATAACCTTTTGGGGAAGCTATTCTTAATTCAAAATCAAATTGGATAGCTGCTTCAATTAAAGAATAAACAATATTATTTCCATCTCCTAGCCAAGCAATTTTTTTATTTTTGATGGGTCCTTTAAGTTCTTCAAATGTCATAATATCTGACATAATTTGGCAAGGGTGACTTAAATCAGTTAAACCATTAATTATAGGAATATCTAAATATTTAGAAAATTCTACAACATTTTTATGCGCATGCGTTCTCAGCATAACAATATCTGCGTATTGAGATAAAACTTTGGCAGTGTCATATAAGCTTTCATTGCCAGTTCCATAATGAATTTCGTCTGGGTTTAAAATTAAAGATTTGCCTCCCAATTGTTTCACCGCCAAATCAAAAGAAATTCGAGTTCTGGTTGATGGTTTTTCAAAAATCATGACTAAAATTTTTCCATCAAGTGGTGCATCAGGATCTATTTCATTTTTATTTAAAATAGATCTTTTTTTTTTTTTTTATTT
>Ga0209403_10002686_pt1 | contig 20907 bp, 20 predicted proteins | sample ArcticOcean_MG_C_8_FD_187440 | JGI IMG/M metagenome (GOLD analysis project Ga0209403, IMG submission 187440) | Marine microbial communities from western Arctic Ocean - ArcticOcean_MG_CB11_86 (SPAdes) (version 2) | ecosystem: Environmental > Aquatic > Marine > Oceanic | place: Arctic Ocean... | reverse complement strand
ATCGTTACGTTTACGTTGACGTATTGGGTTTGGATCACTTGTGTATTCTCCATACACCTCAATTAGTTTTTCTTTGAGTTCATTTTTTTCAGGTGGTTCTCCACCGAGAAAACTGTTATATTTTGTAGATTCATAATGTTCACTGTAATTTTCATTAAGCCAATCGCGATACATACTATATATTTTATCGAGTGATAGAAACATAGGGATCTTACCAAGTTGCTTACATTCACTACCACCCACTTTCCTATAATTCATTTCATCTGTTTTACGAAGTTTTTGTTGAATGAATTTATCAATATTAGTTTCATTTGTTTTTTTCTCTTTTTCTTTTTTCATATTTTGTTTTATGAAGTATTTTTCCTTAAATTCAAGCAGGTTTTGTGTTCCCATTGACTTATTACACGAACTACAAATTGGAAGTAGGTTCTCGATGTTAGTCCCCCCTCCAGCATTTACCGATTTAATATGACCACATTCAAAATTCTTACTATCAATTTCAGAGTTACATACATCACACTCACCAATACCTTTTTCTTTACCTATATTCTTATCCCATACTAGAATTTTTAGAGACTTAGGAATAGATTTCCTCAATTTCTTGGTCTCCTCTTTTTCTTGCTTCTTCTTTTGTTTTTCCATTTCTTTGTATTTGTTCTTTACATCCGCTTTGAGAATGACATACTTATCTTTCACTCCTTTTAATTCTTCTTTCATTTCCCCCTCTAGCTCGGCAATTTCGTGTTCCATTGTCATCTTATATATGTTTTCAACTTTTAAATTAAAAAATTATTAAAAAATTTCAAATTTGAATAAAATCTATTATTTATAGTTATAAAACGTATATAAATAATTATAAATTAAAAAAAATGTTTCCTCCAGCATCTGAGGAGCAAACAAATATTGTTCAACAATACAGAGAAAATAATGTTAAAGTGGGTGCCGTGGCTGGTTCGGGTAAGACAACAACAACCTATTATATCGGGAAAGAATTTTCAGAAGATAAAATCCTCCTTCTAACATACAACGCTAAGTTGCGATTAGAAACAAGAGAGAAATTAGAAGAAAATAATGTCCGCAATGTTGAAGTCCATACTTATCATTCATTCTGTGTGAAATATTATGATCATAAATGTTTCACCGACAGACCGATGAAAGCATTGGTTGATAAAGATAAGAAATCATTGAAAGACTTCCAATATCAAAGGATTATCTGTGATGAATCCCAAGATATTACCCCCTTATATTTCCGTTTGGTTCATAAAATCTACAAGGATAATGGATGTGAAGTCCTTAAATGTATTATGGGAGATGAAAAACAGAGTATCTATGGATTTAATGGTTCGGATGAAAGGTTCGTCACGAAAGCAGAGATCTTATTCAAAACCGATGATACTCTGTGGGTAAATTGTAATCTGTCAACAAGTTTCAGGATTACAAGTGAAATGGCGGATTTTATTAACCAGGGTTGCCTACAACGAGAAAGAATTTGTTCATCCAAAAGTGGAGCAAAACCTATTTATCTTAAATGCGATGTTTATGAAAATCAATTTAAATTGAAATCTAAGAATAAGATTTTTAGAATCTTAGAAAAACTCCTTCAAACCTATCAACCTGAAGATATATTCATCCTTGCACCATCTATTAAATCTGAAAAAACTCCTGTGAGGGTTTTAGAGAATAAATTAAAAACTATCTTACCAGATATTAATATCTTTATCCCTACATCAGATGAAGAAAAGATTGATCAAAAAGTAATTGAAGGTAAGATTGTATTCTCAACATTCCATCAATCGAAGGGGTTAGAAAGGAAAGTAGTTTTAGTGTACAATGTTGATGATTCATATTTTACATTCTATAAAAAAGGGATTGATCCAAGGACGTTTGTAAATGAATTATATGTCGCATTCACTCGTGCGAGTGAAAGGTTAGTATTGATTCATAATGAATCAAATCTACCACTTCAATTTCTGGATGAAAGAATTGTCCGCAAGCTAACAACTTATGTTGATAGTGATATGAATGGAAAAAGAATTAGATTAAAGAAAAATAAATTAATTAAAACTTCTGTCACGGACATAACACGACATATCAACGACGATGTTATTGAAGGAATTGTTAAATTCTTTGATGTTGAAAAAATTAGGGATGAATCCCAGAGAATTGTTATTGAGAATCAATCAGATCAAGGGAACACTATTGAGAATGTTAGTGAAATTACTGGGACGGCTGTCCCTATGTATTATGAAAGCATTACGAAAGGAAAGATTGAATGTATTCGGTGGATTCCTCGTGATGAAAATAAAACGCAACACAATAATATGAAAGAATTTGGATTAATTGAAGAATCAATGGATGAAAGACAAGAGACAAAGAAATATGATATTAAAGGGATAAATATTTGCGAATTATCTAAAAATCCAGACGAACTACTTTATATCGCAAATAGGTGGTGTAGTTATAAAAGTGGATTCTTAGCAAAGATTAAACAAATTACTGTTTATGATTGGCTTTCCAAAGAAACCCTTGAAAGATGTAAGGTAAGGGTTGATGGATTGGGATTAACAAAGCACGTTGATTTTGAGAAAAAATATGAAATCGGGGGTAGAAAAGAACTATTCAATCGTGAATTAGTTGGATTCATTGATTGTAAGGATAAGAACAATATTTATGAGTTTAAATGTGTTCATAAATTAGAAAATGAACATTTCATTCAATTGGCGATTTATGCTTATATGAATGAAATAGAGTGCAAGAAATATGATATGGTATTTAATTACTATTTATACAACATCCTTACAGATGAAATGTTCAGAATTGATGTTGAATTAGGTAGATTAAAAGAAATGATGGAATTCATTATCTATCATAAATATTTCTCTGATTCGGAAAAGATTCCCGATGAAAAATTCATTGAAAATATGATCAAACTCATTACTTAAAAAATCAAATAGTATTATAGTATATAGTATAACAGTATAATAGTCATGGATAAAATTAAATATTCTTCTTCACCAAATAATAGTTATTTTTTTAATGGGAAAGATATGTATGATATCAAAACAAAAAAAGTGGTTGATATTGAACCCTGGAGAATCCGTTTAGGTGATATGGTTCATTATTACAAAACACCCGAATATAATGAAAGATTAGAAAAAGTATTTAACCCTGAGGATAAAGATGATATTAAAAGTCGTAAATTATTTGTTGTTTTTAATTTAATTATGAAAGATAAATGGTTAGAATTTATTAGTTGGGATAAACTGGAAGATATTATGTTTTTTGATTCGCGAAATGAATATTTAGTAAATTTAGAAAAACAATCGAAAGATGAAGTAAATCATGAAGAAATATTTAAAAAGATGTTTCAAAGTGAAATACTAACCGCAGGTAATGAAATTTATGTTATGTGTAAAATAGACCCCGAAACAGAAGATCATTATTACGCATTTGAAAGAGCACCAAATATTATGGAAGCACAACGCAATGCGTTGGGATTAAGTTTAAAGGATTTTAAAAGAGAATACTGGGGGATGAAACAAGAATATTTAACGAAAGAAATTGGGAACAATATTATTTGTGATTTCACAAGAATGTGAATTCATTGTAATAATCTTTTAAAAAATTACATTCTTCTATATACTTTCCTTCATTAATTTCACAATTCTCTAATTTTTTTTCTAAAAGTTCCATGCGACTATTCACATTTTTCATTTTAAAACTCTTCATTGCGATTTCTTCGGGCCCTGTCCCATATAAATCCAATAATTCACATAAACCTTGACAAATTCCTTCTTCAAAGAATATTTTATTTGTATGTTCCCGCATTCTTTTTAAATTTAATAAAAAAGAACTGAAAGTGTTTTCCTCTTCATATAAAAATTCTAAATAACCACTCCTTATTTTATCATATGGAATTGTGTATTGTTCTTCAACTATTATTTTATTATCATAAATACATTTTCCACATTTATCAATCCGTTCTCCTCGTTGATCTAAATCAAAAAAATAACATACAATCATAAAACCTTGTTTTCTCATATAATCACACCATTTTAAAGGAGGATTGTGATATGAATGAAAATTAACCTCAATCGGGGAATATATATTTTCCCCATGTATGATAATATCTCCATGAGATGAATCAATATCTTCAGAACACCCCCATTTTTCTACTAATATTTCTTCACTATATTCTTCTAATGGATATGTTGTTTGTAAGATGCTTTCGATCAAATTATCTTCTTCGGGATCATAATCTAAACATTTATCTCTGAATTGATTCCATAAATTCCATCTTGTTTGTCTTTCACAAAATGACATTTTGTCGGATCCCCCGATGCTCCCGATGCTTAGAACAAATGAACATCCATATATTGATGAATCTAAATCAATCATTTGTTATTTTTTTTATTTAATTAATTAATATTCTTTTTTTTTTAAATAATCGTATTTAAAAAATCACTCGTTTTGAATCGCATCTTCCTCGCCTGGGTCAGATGTTTCCCCACCGATTGAATGTGTCGGGGAAACATCTGAACAATTAATCTTATGACACTTACAAATATGATCGTGTAGTTCCTCTTCAGAATTAAATGGATCTATGGTTTCAAGGCAAGTCCAATGTTCGCACCAGAAGAGTTTAATCGGCTCAATACAAAGCATTTCATGGAGAGTTTTGGGATCATGTTTCAATTGGTCTACGATATTAATTATTTCTTCTTCAGTATTCCTTTCGGGAATCGTGACAACACCAACATCCTTAATAGTTACCGTGTTCATCTTTTATTATTATCAAAATTATTAAAAAAAAGAATAATAATTTTTATCAAATTTATTTAAAAAAAGAATAATAATTTATTTTAAAAAAATAAAAAATGAATAATATGAATGATAGTTATTCACGATTGTTCATCGCTTCATCAGAGTTATTCGCAGGGTTTAATGTTAGAATACAAATAACGGAGGTTGATTCCCATGAAGACATTATTCGCATTTTTAAGGAAAAATTAGGAAATGTTTTGGAAGAGAACAACCTTACAAATTTATTTGAAAAACTAAAAAAATCTAGTTTTCATATCCATACAAATTCAATTGAAGATATTTTAACCTCAAAACCAGAAGATATTTTTTATCTTTGTGATCACTGTTGAAATATTATTTAAAATATCTCATTAAACTTCTTCAGGAATTTATCAGCATTAGGTCTTAGAGACATATCGGGACTCAAACATTTCCTCAATAATTTTGTATATTCATGCATCTGTTTATCTTCAGTTTTTTCCATTTTCCTGACGCATTTTAAAACCTCATTACGACAAGGTTTATAACCAGTTCCATTTTCCCAAATATCTCCACACCATATTTCAACTAAGACAACTGCGACGGAATAAACATCGGATTTATATCCAATCCAATAATTATATTGTTCGGGGGCCATGTATCCTTCTGTTCCATATTTCCCATCAATCTTTACTAAATCTTTTTCTTCCATCATTGTTGATGATCCTAAATCAATTAGTTTAATAGTGCCTGAAGCTTCCGTGACCCAGACGTAGCCAGCCGGAGGTAGAGCGCGACCTATATTATTTGATTTAATATCACCGTGAACAATACATCTATCATGTAGTTCTTTTAAAGATTCAAGTAATCTCCTTGAAAGTTTAATTTTAAATCCTTTGTTCATTATAAAATTCCAGTAGATCTCTTGGTCTTCGTTATAAATTGTATATTCATTTTCCGGTTCAGGTGAAATAATATTATTATACTTATAACAGGCTTTCCAATACTCACTGTTTTGTAAGTAATCATGTAAATCATTTTTTCCCAAATATTCCATCAGTAAGTAAACATTATCATTCTTTTTAGATACCCCATACGTTTTTATAATACGTTTACATCCTCGTGTTTTATTGGCTACATTTAATTCATAGTTAAAATCATCATAAAATTGTTTGATGTCACCCCAACGCCCTGTTTGATATTCTTTAACAGCCAACATTCGCCCATCGACTCTACATCTGTATACTGTTGAGTTCGCACCTGATCCTATTTCTTCTTTAAATTCTATTAAACCATAATCATATTTAGTGAAATTTATTTTACTAAATAAATCCATAGTTATTTTTTAAATTATTTATAAAAAAGTATAAAACCAAATTCAAATTTTTTATAAAAAATATATAAAAAAATATAATTCACCCCCACTTTATTCACCCCCCTCTTTATTCACACTTTTATTCACCACACCAACACCCTTTATCTGGACTTACTTGGATTCCTGAGCACACTTAGCCTTGTCATTCCACTCCTTCTTTCCATCTGCTGAAAGCTCCTTCCACTTTTGCCCAATGTAGGCAACATACTTCGGCTTCTCACCCCCTCCCTCAACGATCTTGTTCATCTCTCCGTTGAATTTATCCTTGTTCTGCTGACCGAAGTAGGTGTATCCAGAGAGCGCACGCTTAGGCTTGTTAGGGTCCTTCTCCTTCTTTGCCTTCACCTTGGTTTCCTTCACCTTGTCACCAGGATTGTATTCACCGAAGAGATGCTTCATGACATCGTCCTTGGTGAAACCCTGCTCTCCGAGTGTCTTTCCATCAAACTCGGTGAACATCATAGACACGATGTCATCCGTGAACGAGTGAACAGAGTTTGCGAATTGAGTGTTCATTATTTAGTTTAGTTTCGTTTAACTTTTCGTTTAACTTTTCTTTTCGTTTAACTTTTCCTTTCCTTTCCTTTCTTTTTTACTATTTGAAACTCCTCTATATCAACTTTCAAATTTTTAAAAAAATGGTTGTATCGCTTTGTCTTTATTTGTCTTTTTTTTTTTAATGATATCTTTTACACTTCTTCTGAACTCCTTTAGGAGTCTTCATCTTACGGTTTAAATAGATACTATGCGTGCAGATAGGGTATTCAGCTCCTTTCTCTATCTTTTTATATTTTTTTAGCTTCTTAGTACACTTACAATAGTTCACAAACAATGCGCGATCTAAATCTTTTGTTTCATTCTTAGTCAATTTTTTTTTATTCTTTTTCTTCGTTAATAATTTTCCATATCTTTTTTTCGTAATCATTCCTGCTTTTTTTAACGTCCATTTATAAGTCCTTAGACCCCTTCTACTTCGTTTATTTTTAGTTTTCCCCGCTTTACCCTTACCCTTACCCTTACCCTTGCGATTGCTTCGATTGATTCGATTGATTCGTTTGCTTCGTTTGCTTCGCTTATTATTCATTCTATAATTAAGGATATATTTTTAATAATATAGAAGTTCTCCAGAAGCATCAATAATAACCGGGTTCTGGTATGCAATGTATTCTTCATAAGTATCCTTAAAGAAACCATATGTTTTCTTTGAAACTAATTTTAGTTTATCTTCTAAGGATGATGAAAATATTCTCCCACGAGTTGATGTCATTATGAAATCACCCGCAAATACCATTTCTATTAAACTCAAGCAACGGTTACGGATTAATGAATCGCCTTTATTTTCGCCGACATTGAGACACCAGTGAATACTTTGATTCATCGGGATTGCCAAACGATAATAATCGTTGTATAGTTTTTTTTCACACTGATAATCAATGATTGCCTTGTCAGGAAGATTAAAATGAAGGCATTCATGGATAATACAATTTCGCTGGAAATACATTGTTTCCTGGTCTTCCAGACTCTTTTTTAACTCCATGATGTAGTCTATCGTCTCAATCGGAATTCCATATAATAAGAAGATGTTCTGAATCTGCGCCCTTACGGGAGTCTCAATGGCGAGTGATTTCATATTTTGAATAAGATAAAAAAAATATTCATTATCTTTATCAAATTTTTTAATCTATCTAACTTAACGGGCACCCTACATCTTTGATTTGATATCATTCCACTTCTTATAAACATCCATAATGCTTGCTTCAAAATCCATAAAGAGTTCTTCCCCGGTCATCATATTGTGGAAACACCATTTGGGGAGACCGTCAACCATGACCGGATCTTTTGAGAGAACCATTTGATCTTGAACATCTCCTAATTCATCCCCATAGTTGAACCATCCATCAATGATGGATGTTTCTGGGATACCCCCCTCGGAAGAAACAGACATATCTTCAATATCAAGTTCTGGGTGTTCTTCTAGGATTTCTTCCCACCATTCTTCACCGAGAGCGACTTTCAGTTGAACAACTCGTTCATCTGTCCGAACCTCTTCTTTCTCGCGCGCAACATGACTGAACCTCGTCGGGTCCAGGTCTCCATTCGTCTCCAACTCATCAATTACTCGTTCAAGGGCATTTTTCTTCTTTTCATACTTGGATTGATCCCGTGGCTTCGTGGGATACTTCTTATGGGTCGCTAGAGGAACCTTACGCTGGCGAATGTAAACCTTCTTGTATCCGTCGCCCTTCTTGAACTCCTTGAAGGAAGAGGTGCTTTCAAGGATATCAGTCTTCATCTTACGAGGTTGGACTTCAATATTCTTCTTTTCGTATATGAAATCAGCATTCTCGTTGCGTTCGAGAGACTCCATACACTTCATATCATTGTCTAGCGTTGTATCGAGGTCAACACCATTGATGGTGACATCAGCCCACGAGACATCCCTGTAGATTTGCTTCCCTTCTTCCTTCTCGCCGAGGTGTCGGACGTGGACCACGGCATCACAAACGGGTTCAGTGTTGAAAGACATTCTTTCACTTATCAGTATTTTATAGTTGTGTTCTTCTTACTTAAAGTTTCAAATTTACTCTAAATCAATGTATGTCGTGTGTCATAAATGTAAAGGAGAAGGGTATGTTTTAAAAGATACCATACGGGTAAGGAGAGTTTTATGTATCACTTGTTGGGGAACATCTTGTAGTGTTTTAAGAGGTCAAATATGGGTTGACGATAGTTATGATCCATTGACACCACCGTCAAGTCCTAGATATTAAATTTGATAAATTATTTTAAATAATTTAAAATAATTATTAAAAATATGTTAAAATCAAAAAGTGTTCCCATAGATATAAATAGATTAGATGATTTTATCATCAGCAAGTCTCCGAGTTTGGATTGTATTAGTGGATTGAATTACGTTAAAACATCCATATATTTTGAAGGTGATGGTCCGTTGGGAATAAGGTTTGGAAATATTGATGAACAAATGGTTGTATCGGATATTGATGAAAATATGGTAGCAAGTGAATATTATAATTTAGAACTCGGTTTCGTTGTTGAAAAAATAAATAGTTATGAATCAAAAGATTATTCTTTTGATGAAATGATGATGATATTAGGTAAGTTTTGGAATAATGATTCAGAAGTGAATATTGTATTTAAGCAACATATAATTTATACTCATATTTATAAATTTTTAAAAGATTTAGGGTGTGAAGAATACTATGGTAAATTTATAGAATTGGGTGCGAAAGACTTAACTGATTTAAATTATTTAGAATATAATGATCTAATAAAAATGAAAATCCCTTATGAAGAGAGAAAATTAATTCTAAATAAAGTAAATTTGAAAGTGATATGTGAATACTAGAAAATCAATACGATAAAATGTTTTCTTTGAACACGAGAGCCCCAACAATGTGCCTTTACGACTATATTATGGACCCATCCATAATTGAAGATATTTCGTTGGGAACAAAGAGGAAAAGGAATGTCACCTATCATCATCACACTGAGTCAACTCCCATACACGGTTTCATCAAAGATATTTGTTCAAGTTTCCTCACAGAAAATGGATTCAAACATCAGAAAGAAGAATGGTTCATGGATGTCATAAGATACAACCTCGTCGGGGATACCAAACGAGTTGAAAGTGGTCTTGCCTGGCATTGTGAAAACGACAATTACCCGAATGTCATTACAGTTTTGATGTATTTAAGAATTGATGAAACACTAAAAGATGCCAACATAATGTATAAAGACCGAGAAGGTGTTAAACAAGTATTTCCACTTAAGAGTGGGACGACGATAATCATGGATGGTAAAGTCCCCCACAAACCACAAGACCCATATGGGACGGGTAGACGGGATTTAATTATTATGAGTTTTAAAAAAGAATAAACTAAAAAGAATAAACTAAAATTTTTTTTTAAAAATGATATATATAGTATAATGGTTAAAATTGGAATTTTAGGAGGAAGACTTGGTGAAATGAATCCGACCCATCCTTACAGAAAATGGATGGATGATGTCCCAGATGAGCATTTTTCAGGAGACGATTGGATATTAAATGAAGCATCTTTGGTTGCTGCGATTGAACATAAGTTTAAAGATGCTGAAGTAGTTTATTTAAAAAACTTTAATGAAAAGACATTACAGAAAAATGATGTTAATTTTTTGGTCGGTGTGAATTTATTAAACGCATGGCATACTTCACCGAAAATGTATGAAAAATGGTTGAAAATTATGAAGAATAAACGGAATAATATTTATCCTCCTTTATCTGAACAAATGTTCCTGTACAATAAAGGAGACTACCTTAAATATTTTGAAAAACGAGGCATTCCAATTGCCCCTACTTTTTTAATAAAGAAATCTAGAGATTCTAAAAAGATTATCGATCAAGTAAAAAAAGAGGGATGGAATTCATTTATTGTAAAACCAGATTATGCATTCGCAAATATTGAAATTGCGAAATTTGACCTTCAAGACTCTGAAGTAGTAATTACAGATAATTATTATTCTGATGATATTAAAGTGAAAGAAAAATCACAAACTTTTTATAGTGATGTATCAGAAGAAAATGAAAAATTCGTAGAGAAAGAGTTAAAGAAATATTTAAACTTAACTAAAAAATTCCCAGGATTAGTTTGTCAAGAAAAGATGAAAGGATTTGTTAAATTCTGGGAAATTAAATCATTTTGGTTGAATGGTGAATATAAATATCATGTTGCGATGAAAGCATGGCCACCACCCGAAAGTTTTGGATCAATTTCTAAAACCGATTTAGAAAGGTTAAAAATTTTAGGTAAAGAAGTTTTAAAGAATATGCCCGAAACAAAAATTAAAGGAAAAGTTGTAAATCCATTATTTGTCAGAATAGATTTTGGTTGTTGTCAAGGGAATACATTAGATAAAACAAAATATTTCTTAAATGAAGTAGAATATGCGGGATGTGGAACATTCACAGATGTTAAGAATGTATTTCATCATTGGCCTCCCGTTTATTATGAAAAAGCGATGGAAATTAGTGGTAAATAGAAATTTTATAAAATGATCAATATTGATCACTTAATATTTTCCGCAAAGTTGAAATACTTAATTTCATATGATGATTTAATTCCAATTGTTTTAGAAGATCTGTTTGTGATATTTTTTTCTCATTTTTCAAAGATTTTATTTTTTGGATATCCTCTTCAGTAAACTTCTTTTTAGGATTCACTTTCTTTTCTGCTTCAAACCAATCTAATTCCCTTCCTTCGGATGTTTCTTTCCACCCTTTCACAATAATTTCATGATTCGTAACTTTTAAGTGACACGCTTTACACAAGGGAACTAAATTATGCTTGATATTTTTATGATGATGTCCGATAATATTATTTTTATCAGCAAATTGTTGGTCTTTAATATGATGTGTCTCTAAATTATTTTTTTCGGAACATATTTTACAACAATCCATAAAGATTGTTTTATTATATTGTGATAACTTTGTAGAATTGCTATTATTTTCTAAACGATTTTGGATTGTTTTCGCGAATGAAATAAATTCATTTGATAATCCCATTGCTTCACAGACTTTTAATCCATAAATTGATGGACCCGATCCTTTTTCTAATTTACGATCATAAATTAAAATGTCTTTTTCTTTATCATAATCTATTTTAAGATGATAAACATCAAGATTTTCTAAATCATTGACCTCTTGTAATGTTGTGAGTTGATGTAAATGTGATGTAAAAATAAATGATGACTTTTTTGAACACAATGTATTTAACCCTGTCGCGATGATCGATAATGCTGAAATACTTTCTGTTCCCGAACATAATTCATCACCTAAAACCAATGATTTTGAATCCGCACGACTCATGATACTCTTTAACTCTTGAATTTCAACCGCGAATGATGATTGAGATCTAAAAATATTATCATTATTTAAAATTCTTGTGAATATTTGGGTATAAGGTGTATATTCAAAACTTTCGGCCGCAACGAATAATCCTGCCTGAGCCATAATAATATTTAATCCAATTGCTTTCATCAATGTAGATTTACCGCATGCATTTGTTCCAAATAATAGAATACCATCCTTATTATCATTCCCTAATAAAATATCATTCGTTACATATTCAGTATCAACATGAATCTTTTCAACGATTGGGTGTCGTAACCCTCTTACATCTAAATAACTCTTTCCATTATCTTTATTAATAATTTCAGGGCGATTGTAACTATTTTGAATTGATATTTTAGCACCAGAGCAATAAAAGTCAATTTCAGACAAAAATAAATAAAATTTTTTTAATGATTGATTGTATTGTAAATATATTTCATTTGTAATTTCGGTCCATTGTTCACTATTTAGCTTCTTAAGTTTGTCTTGAATTAAAACAAGTTTTTTTGAAATATCATTCGCATCGCTGAATTCAATGATGATTGATGATTTATCCTTCTTTTTAAAAGAAAAATCATCTTTTTTAAAAGAATATAAAATATTCTTGTTCTCATCTTTGACGTGAATTGAATTTTCATTTATATTCGTTAATCTTTCTTTAAAAGTTATCGCCCTTTTATTTGTACAGAACAAATGCCACATGAACCGGTCATCATAATCTAATTTAATACTTGTATCTGAACCATCCAAAAGTTGGGAGAGTCTTTTAACAATATTCATTAAAATTTCAATATATTCTTCAGTAAGTCTATCATATTCATCTACTAATTCATGTTTTCCAGGTTTTAGAATGGATCTTTCTATTTCACCGACGGGTGTAAAATTATGGAAATTAAATGTATTATTTATCTCTTGATAAAATTCTTTAAAAATAGTTAAACACGTTGTGTTTTCATAAAGTTTTAGAATATTAGAATTTTCTTCAAGGATATTCACAACTTTTAATGCATAATCAAATGATAATGAATCCGAAAAAAATTCAGCGGGTTGAAGCATTCCTAATCCCATTTTTCTCAAAGATTTTTCTAAATCAGATACTTTTTTCAAAATATTTTGAACGTTTCCATAAAAATTATCTTTTCTGAAGAGATCAATGAAGTCATATCTTTTTTGAATTATTTCCCCATCAATACACGGATATAATAGTCTTTCTTTAAAAAGTCGTCTACCCATAGGTGTCACACAAGCATTACAGACAGATAATAGAGATTCATTTTTCCCTTTAAAGTATGAATAATTATTGATTACATTGAGTTGGCGGATAGAGTTCGATGTTAAACATAAACATTTATCGTCTTCAACTAATTCAGGTATTTCAATATTCTGTAATGAATCAGCCCGATGATCATTAATATATTGTAAAAGGTAGATATATGATATAACTAATTCTTGTTTCATTTCAAGATCAAAATATTCAATTGGTGTCATCATTGCGTTTATTTTGAAGACTTTCTGGAGGAAATCATTCTGATAACTGGGTTTTAAAAGATTTTTATCATGATAATGATTGATTTGAATTGAGTTATGACTTATATCCCATTCCTGAATGACTTTATTCTCAGTTAATTCAAAACCTGAGGTCTGAAAAATAATTTCAGAGGGATTATAAAAATTAATGTATCTCCCTATTTCATCTTTCCAGTAGTTATTATCGGAATTATTATCAATTTTACTGATAATATAATGTAAGAAATTCTTTCCAGTTGATAAATCAATCGCTGAAATACCACAAATATAAGAATCCTTATTCATATACTCATTTTTCTCAACATAAATAGACATTAGATAATGACTATCTTTCTTATTGTAATTATCCAGGGCTGTTCCTGGTGAAACAATACGAGTTACAGCCCTTTCAGGATTTGGTGGTGGAGTAATTTGTTCAACGATAACAACAGTATAGCCATCGTCTAATAACATCTTTTCATATTTTTGGATACTACATAGTGGGAACCCTGCAAGCAGGCAATTACTAAAAGATACTTCAGGATTCTTTTTATTTTGTTTTGAAACAACAATGTTTAGGATATTATTACAGATATGATAAATATCTGGACCAATTGAAACTTCATCATTAATTACAGCAAAAATATTAAAATGACTCCCCGTTTGTTTTAGAACAATGGTAGTTTCTCCATATTTTTTAACATATGTTTCGTGGTATTCAATATATTTTTTTACAAAACCATTCGTTGTTTCTATGACATTCATTATTATTTTATTTTAAATACTATTATACTATACGATTTATTCTTTATATGATTAAATTATACGATTTATTCTTTATATGATTAAATTATACGATTTATTCTTTATATGATTAAATTATACCGATAGAACAGAAAATAGATAATAATAATTGTTCTATGACATCAACCGTCATAGAATTCCCGATTCTAATTTTCATTTGATGATCTGAAATAGTCGTATGCTTCACATTAATAGGAAACCCCTGTAACATCAAATATTCTTTAATATTCGCTTTTCTTTGTTTAGGGACACACCACATATTAGGTTGTGCTGTAATGCATGGTGCCCATTTATCAGAATGAGGGAACTTAGCCTTTCTAAATCCAACATCAATAAATACGGAATTTTGAGGGATATTATTTAATAATTCTTTATTTGAGTCTAATATTTTATACTTGGAATTATCTTTTTTATCGATAAATTCTTTTAACAATGTCATTGGCTTTTCCAGTGGAAATTCAAAATCATTTTTTTTATTATTATTATGATTTTTTATTTTAAAATCTTTCCTGATACCGATAATATATAATCGTTCTCTACTCTGCGGAATACCATAATCTTTGGTATTAATGACTTTATAGAAAACATTATATTGTCCATTCCGTTCTAGTTGTTCTAAAATATCATTAAAATAACTACCTTTATTTAATGTGACCAATGTTTTGACATTTTCTAGAATGAAAAATTTAGGATTTTTTGTTTTAATAACATCTAAACAATTTTCAAATAAATTTAAACGAGGGTCAATATCCGTTTTAAATTTATTCGCACGACTAAATGGTTGACATGGAAAACCCGAAATATATAAATCAATGTCTGGAATATCATTCACATTTCTTTCTTTGATGTCACCGAATAATATTTCGGGTTTATGGTTTTCTTTAATGTATTTTATAGCATATTCATTTGTCTCAGATGAAAATACGTGAGTATAAGTAATGTTCTTATAATTAGCTTTAATTTTCTTCAATGCTTCGATTGGTGCTTCAATTCCACTACAATCCGTTCCTATCCGAATATTCATTTTTATTTTATTTTTATTTTATTTAAGACTTTGATAATAATTTCAAATTTAAAGAATATTTAAAATAATTAAGTTAAATATTAGTACTATGGAAAAATCTTATAATTATGGAGGTGGTGGTTATTATAATAAAGAAGAGAATACATTCAATCAAACAACTTATGGTATGGAAACTACATTTTTCCCGGAATTAATTATATTAACGATGGCTTCTTATGTTAGTTGTATGATATGGAAACTCTGTAAAAGGTGTGATGATTATCATAATAATCATAATAATCATAATAATCATAATAATCATAATAATCATAATAATCATAATCAAACATTACTACCAGATAAAAGTAAAATAAAAAAGGAAATGATAAGGTTTACTGAAGAAATGAAAGATAAAGAATGTTCTATTTGTTTAGAAGAATTTAAGAAAGATGAAGAGGTAATTAAGATAGAATGCCAACACTATTTCCATAGAACATGTATAGAGGATTGGTTTAACATAAACATTACATGTCCATTATGTCGTTTATGTTTGATTTAAAATAAAATGTCTATCTTAAAAATTCTTTGCATAATTCTACAAAATTCCATTCTTCTTTGTATGCAATATATTTTAGAAGTTGGACATTCTGCATCCTCACAATGACATCTATTTCATCTGTAAATTCAATCATTTTATAATAATAATAATTTTTTTAAAAAACATTACTATATAAAAAAATAAATCAAATTTATAGTATATATATGAATGTTAGATTTATTGCCAATAGAAGTATTACAAGTGATCTTGGATAATTATGATTATTCAGATGATCCATTATCATATTATGCATTACGGCATGTAAATAAGAATTTCAATGAAATAATTATGTCAAAAAAAAACATATTTCCCTTGAAATATGAATATAATAAATATAGTCTGACTCATAAAAAAATAACTGAATTATGTTGTACAAAAACAAGTGTGACTACTTTTCAATGGTTAATGAATAATAATATTTTTTTTTCATTAAACCACATACGTAATTTGATAATGAAAAATAGGATTGATGTTCTAAGGGCTGGGAAGAAATATTCAGGGTTTTTGGAGATTTTATTCAATCGTTTTCATATCCACGATTTTAATGACTTATTTACATATTCAGATAGTATAAGTCCATTAATCATAGCTGGTACATATAATAAGATTGAAATAATAAAATTATTGTTGGACGCTGGTCGTTATGGGAATCCGTATTTAAAAGGGATTGGTGCATTATTTGAATTATCCGTGAAACATAGTCATAAGAATTTATTATCATATTTAGTAGATAACCATTACCCGAAAATCAAAGATAAATTAAATATCAAGGTTAATACAATCATTCAAAGATTTGATGATATAGAAGATATCTTGTATCATTTAGCTTTATCAGACAAAATTAAAATATCTCAGAAATTTCTAAGTGGATTAATCACTAAGGGAAAATATAATGATTTATTTATCTATTGTTTTTTGAAAGATAATGTTGGGAGAATAGACTTGATGAACTTATTTGTTCAAACGATTTCATATAATAATTATGAAATTTTTAATTTCTTATTATCAGAAAACCGGATTAAATTAAATAATGATCTTTTCTCAAAATTACTTATTGAAAATATGGAACATCGGGACCGCATTAAAAAAGAATTTTTCTATAATTTATTTAATAATCATATCAATCAATTAAATAGGAATATCCCATTAGTCCGTATTGGGATTGATAATGATATTGATGAAAAAACAATCGAACAATTAGTAATCAATGGATTTTATTATTCATATGAAGAAATGAAAAATGTTTTAGAAAAGAAAAATATGAAACTCTTAAAGATCTTGGTAGGTAATTATAAAGAATAAAGAATAATTTATTTAGTAGCATAATGTCTTCCATACTTCATCCATAAAAATACAGAAATGGTAAAACCTAATAAAAATCCAGCGACACATTGGTCGGGGTGTTCACTTAAAAATTGACGGGTTACCAGAGGACCTATAAAGAAAGTCAATACAGAGTAAAGGACCATAATACCAATTGTTGTATTGTTTGAAAGATGAGACATTGTTTTATACAATACTTATATATTTTTTTTAAAGAATATATTTTATTTTTAAAAAGAATTAGAATATTGTAGATTTTCTAAGAATTGTAATACATTGTTAATAGTACCTAATTTATGGGGGATCCATCCTTTAATTTTCTTTAAATATTCTATGTTTTCCAAAAGATAGTTTCTTTTTAGAGCATAATGTGTCTTTTTTGATTGTTGGGTGCCAGGAAACATACCATAATTTTCTGTTTGCTCTTTAATTTCTTCTTCACTCATTTTTTTAAACATTTCAAAATATTCTTCAAAAGTATCTTCCTGATCTTGATTGTAATATTCTCTATCTTTCATAGTTAATCTTTGAAATCTATTTCTATAATTTTGAACAAATACTTGTTTTTTCAATTCCTCATATGACTGTTCTTTTTCTATTTCTTCCCGAACAATTTCTGGAAAAGTATATTGGATAAAATTAATAAATTCTTTCGTTGTTATCTTTTCTTCGATAAGAAGTCCACTTCCTTTTTTAAATATATCTAATTCTCCATCTTTATTAAACTTAAACCGAATAAAAGGGTTTAGAATCCTGATCATATCATCAATATATTGTATTTCATATTTCCAATCATTTAATTCAATAATTTCCATTATAAAATTTTTTATAAATCTTATAAAAGAAAATCAAATTTTTTTTTAAAATTCTGGGAATTTTAAATTGAAAATACTTAAAATGTTTTTGATACTATAATGTATATTGAAAATATGCGAGTTTTGAAAAGAAATGGTGATTATCAAGAAGTATCATTTGATAAAATCCTACAAAGGCTACGATCTTTGTGTATTGATGAGAATCTAAAAACCCTTACAATCGATCCAACCATTATAGCGCAAAAGGTTTGTTCTGAAATTTATGATGGGGTTGAAACACAAGAGTTAGACGAATTATCTTCGCAGATTTCAGCAGCATTCTATTCCAAACATCCAGATTATGCCCAACTAGCTTCAAGAATAGTTATTTCAAACCATCAAAAAATGACTAATAATAATTTTTCAGATGTGATTAAAGAATTATATGAGTATGGTGTGATTCACAAATATTTATATGATTTAGTTTTTGAAAATAAAGATAAGATTAATAAAGAGATAAATGATGTTAACGATTTTAAATTAGATTTTTTCGGATTTAAGACATTAGAAAAAAGTTACTTATTACGGAAAGAGAAAAATATTTTAGAAAGACCTCAACACTTATTTATGAGAGTTGCACTATGTATTCATCGTGATAATTTAGAAAAAGCATTTGAAACATATCATCATATTTCAAATAAAGATTTTATTCATGCGACACCCACTCTTTTTAACGCAGGGACTAAAAGAGAACAATTGGCGTCATGTTTCTTATTAGCAATGAAAAATGATTCTGTTCATGGTATTTATGATACTCTAAAGGATTGTGCTTTAATCTCAAAATATGCTGGAGGTATCGGGTTACACGTCCATAATATCAGGGCGAGTGGATCATTAATTCGTGGAACAAATGGAACTTCAAATGGTTTAGTCCCGATGCTCCGTGTATTTAATGATACTGCGAGATATATTGATCAGGGAGGAGGTAAACGGAATGGTTCATTTGCTATTTATTTAGAACCATGGCATGCTGATATTTATGATTTCCTAGAGTTAAAAAAGAACCATGGCAATGAATTAGATCGTGCACGAGATTTATTTTATGGATTATGGATTCCTGATTTATTTATGAAAAAAGTTGAGGAAGATGCTGAATGGTGTTTATTTTGCCCAGATAAATCGCCAGGATTAGCTGATGTTTATGGTGAAGAGTTTGTTAAATTATATAATAAATATGAACAAGATGGTAATTATATTAAGAAAGTAAAAGCCCAAGAACTATGGTTTCATATCTTAACATCGCAAATTGAAACTGGTAATCCATATTTATTATACAAAGATGCCTGTAATGAAAAATCAAATCAAAAGAATTTAGGAACTATTAAATCATCTAATTTATGCACTGAGATTATTGAATATTCTGACAAGGATGAAACGGCTGTTTGTAATTTAGCATCAATTTCTCTCCCAAGTTGTTTAAAGCAAGTTGATGATTTAATTAAAGATCTAAACCTTACTATTTATTCAAAACCAGATTGTTGTTATTGTGAATATACTAAATTACTATGCTTAGAGAAAAATATAAAACATACGATAAAGAGTTATAAAGAATTATTATTATCGGGTGAAACACCTAGTGGTATGGTATTCCCAAAGATTTACGATGGAACAAGTTCTCTCATCGGAGGATACACAGAATTAGTCAAATACATAACCCCCACTTATGACTATGAAAAACTAAAAAATCTTTCAAAAAAGCTAACTTATAATTTAAATAATATAATTGACTACAATTATTATCCTATCCCTGAAACTGAAAGATCAAATACAAGGCATCGCCCAATCGGTATCGGTGTTCAAGGATTAGCAAATGTATTCTATGAAATGAAAATCCCTTTTGATTCTTCAGAAGCAAGAATTGTTAATAAAAATATTTTCGAAAGTATTTATTTTGGTGCTCTAGAATCATCCATGGAACTGGCAAAAGAAAGAGAAGTTATGATGAAAAGATATAAAGTATGGCATAATCAATCAACAGATGCGTGGATCATGGATGGATCTGATTTTGTTTCTATCGATGAATACACCGGATTAAAAGACAATTTAGGATTTGTATTACCGAATGAAATAAATAGAGATGAATATTTAGGAACATATTCATCTTATATTGGATCACCTATGTATCATGGAAAACTTCAGCATGATTTATGGAACGAAGAAGTCCCAGATGATATGTTCAATTGGAGTAACTTACGAAAAGAGATTAAAAAGTATGGAGTAAGGAATAGTTTATTAGTGGCGCCAATGCCAACGGCATCTACTTCACAGATCTTGGGAAATTATGAATGTTTTGAACCAGTCCAGACAAATATTTATTCTAGACGAGTATTAGCCGGAGAATTTATGGTTATTAATGAATATTTAGTAAGGGATTTATTATTGCTAAATAAATGGAATGAGGAGGTTAAAAATAAAATTATTAAAAATGAAGGATCTGTTCTAGGAATCAATGAAATACCTACATTCATTCAAGAAAGGTATAAAACTGTATGGGAAATTAAACAAAAAAAGATTATTGATATGGCATCGGACAGAGGTAAATTTATTTGTCAAAGTCAAAGTTTAAATCTATTCGTGGCAACTCCAAATTTCAAAATCCTTTCATCAATGCATTTTTATGGATGGAAATTAGGTCTAAAAACAGGACTATATTACCTGAGAACAAGGCCGAGTTCAAAGGCTATTCAGTTTACAATTGAACCTGAAAAAGAATGTGAATCATGTAGTGGATAGATTACACATTTGAACATTTAAAAGACCGAATCTAAATATTAG
>Ga0209403_10002685_pt1 | contig 20908 bp, 20 predicted proteins | sample ArcticOcean_MG_C_8_FD_187440 | JGI IMG/M metagenome (GOLD analysis project Ga0209403, IMG submission 187440) | Marine microbial communities from western Arctic Ocean - ArcticOcean_MG_CB11_86 (SPAdes) (version 2) | ecosystem: Environmental > Aquatic > Marine > Oceanic | place: Arctic Ocean... | reverse complement strand
GGCGTGGCCGGATTCGTGATGTGGGGACGAAGGCGCGAGGCACTCTCAAGAGTGGCCGAGCAGTCCAGCCTAATGGCTTCAGACGAGATGTTCTGAGGGTGAAGCGCAACAGGCTCAACCGTTTGGCTTTCAAGTCGCGGCGGTGTAGGTGAAGTCGATGACGGGCGATTCCGAGGCCGGTGGCTCAATTCTCAGTCAACAGATTCAATCTGGTGGCGGTGAGCAATTGGGCTCACCGTGGCCCAAGCGCCTTCTCATCGCCGGATTCATTTCCCTCGTGCTCGGCACGGTTGGGATGGTATCTTCGCTGCCCGACATAGAAGAAGTTCTCCGACCCGACGGCCACTACATTCTGCTCATCGAACCGTCGAGTAGTGAGAGCCTTGAGGTAACCGGACTCAACAAGTATGTGTTCTACCAAAACATCACTGAAAACGAGATTGAAATGGGCACCCTAACCATCCTCGACAGCGAAGGAGGAGAGGTGGAATTGTTGGAGCCAACCATAACCGCGGCGGTGGGAACTTTGGAGTTTGACGATGGTGTGACCTACCAGCCACTAGGTTGGATAAAAGCCAGTGAAAACGGGCAATTGAGCCTCAGTTCATCATCTAACCACTCAATCTATGTCATTGACCAGAATGCAGTTGACCTACGCGTAATGCAACAGTTTGACATCATGGCTTCTTGCGGAGCACTGCTTCTTGGCGCCTGCCTTCTGCCGGTGGCTGGCCTTCTCCACTTCCTTCGACCCAAGACTACCCTTGAGGCCCCTTCGGTCACAATGATGACTGCTGATGGACGCCAAGTATCACTCTCAATCGACCTACCAACCGGCACTGGGCCAGTGCTGACTACCGACCAGGTTTACGCGCTGACAAAATTGCGAGAACAGGCGGCGGATGGCGGCGAGATGAAGGTCGAATTTCTGGTCAAAGAACAACCACAGGAAGTCCCCGCTCCCTTCTCGGACCGCCCCGACCAACCCTTTGACAAACTCCCTTCCCAAGTTGTGCGACCATCCCCGAATGAGCGGGCGAGCGTAGAACCTGTTGACACAGCGAGCCAGAAAACTGGTGACCCCAAGTCGGAGGAAACTTTCAAGAAAAGTTGGAAGGATTGGGACCAAGGTTGAATGGCTGAATGGTTGAATGGTTGAAATAGCCTCACAAATTTGATACTGATGAGATGTTCTCGGCAAGATAAGATAGGCCTTCAAAGATAGATTGAGAGTGATTTACATGGATAATAAGAGGATGGTAGAACTGTTGAACGAGTTGAATGTAGAGAAGGATAAACTCGGATTTGAACAGGATTTGCTCACCCCTGGATTTCTCAAGGAAGTCATCATCGGTGGCCATCTCGGTCACCATGTGCATCGGACAAAGCATGGACCAGACGCCTATTCTGACGATTCTGAAGATGCTGAGTGTTACGAGTATCTCTCGTGCAAGCAGGGTGGAACTTTCCAACTCGACAGAATTCACGAAGACAATCTCTACCGAATCACGAGGAACGACGCATTCTTCTTCGCCTTATTCTCAAAGGAGAATGCGCTTGAAGCGGTACAAATCTACAGGATTGAAACCGATGTGGTTCTCGCTGAGGCGAAGCGGAAGATTGCAAACATGAGTGCGAGCTCAAAGCACATCGGATATGGCTTGAAGTGGACTAAGGCGAATGGAACATTGGTCTGGCCCAACTGATTATGCCGACATCCCACCGCTTGGCAGTCAGTCGATATCTTCGCCCCGCTTACGCGCATCACTGACAGTACCTTCTGGCAGGAAGAAGAGGTCTGGAACAGGAGTTTCAAATTCATTATCCCAAAACTGCTGAGCGCGCACCCATACTTCCTGCTCAGCATTCCAAGCCACCCACTGGTCAATCCAGTTGCAGGTATCCTGTATCTGTTCATCATCTGGATTGCCATCACGCAGCATTCGGTTGAGCATACCCACTTGAACAATGTTGGGTGGAATCATGGCGTAGGTTCCAAACGGATTGCGCTCGGTGTCAACGGTTCGCTGTTCCTTCCACAGAGAGAGGAATTGGTCGTAGATATAGCCGACCAGGAGTACGATGGCGAGGACCCCGAAAGCGATGGTGCCAAGGCCCCAGTAAGTCATTGGAATACCTAGAGGAGTTCCTTCCCCTTGGAAGCGCCATGCGACATACGGCCAGATGAGAAGAGTCAGTGTGGTACACCAGAAACCCATCGAGATGAAGGTTTGAGATTGCTGCAGCCGCCAATATTGACGCATGAACCACTTCTTCATCATGACCCCCGGCTCTGACCCGCCCTCTTTGACGGTTGCGCGCCCAAGACACCCGACTCCTCTCTTTTCCGGACTTCCCGCATTGCGTGGACTGAGACAAAACCTTCCTTTTATTTGACTTCCCGAGTTGCGTGGGTATGAATAGTGAGAGTGGACTTTCGCAGACGGGGATTGGAATGTCTGCGCTCACTGCGGTACTCGTCGGATTGGGTCACAGGTCGGTCGGGTACGCATCGTATTGCACCGACCATGCTGACGAATTGCAGGTGGTCGGCTTGGCTGAGCCAAACTCCGAAAGGTTGGCTCGTTATGCTGCTAAGTGGGGAGTTCCACCCGAAAACTGCTTCACTTCTGCGGCTGAGTTGGCAGCGGTGGAGAAGTTCGCTGATGTAGCCATCAACGGAACGATGGATGAGATTCATGTCGAGACCACGATTCCGCTGTTGGAAGCGGGATACGATGTCCTGTTGGAGAAGCCGATTGCGAGGAACGCGATTGAACTTCGCAAATTAGCAGATGTTGCTGAGCGGACAGGGAGAAAGGTGGTCATCTGCCATGTTCTGCGCCATGCTCCGTTCTATGTTGCTATCAAGGAGAAAATAACGGCGGGTGAAATCGGAGAAATCATGCACATCCATACGACCGAGAATGTATCCTACCACCACATGGCGGTCGGTTTTGTCAGGGGAAAGTGGAATCGGCGAGATGTCAATCCAATGATGCTCGCAAAGTGCTGTCACGACCTCGACCTCCTCTGTTGGTTCAAGTCGGGGACTGAGCCAACTAGAGTGGCCTCATTTGGTGGCCGTCATTTCTTCACCGAGGATAATGCTCCAGTGGGGTCGGGAACTCACTGTCACGATTGCGAAATTGAGCGAGATTGCCAATATTCCGCTTTACAGCACCACATCGAAAATGGGTGGTGGCCGTTCTACGCGTTCGCCGGGGATCCCTCCTATGAGGCGGGTGCGGGTGGTGATGACGTTGGAGCAGGTGGCGATGGCGTCGACGCTAGTGAAGAACAGGCAAAAATTGCTGCCGCTGAGCATAAGAGAAAATTCCTAGAATCATCCGACTACAGCCGCTGCGTCTGGAAGTGCGACAACGATGTTGTCGACCGCCAGTCGGTAATCGTGGAGTTTGAGGATGGTAGCGTAGCCACACACGATATGGTGACCAATTCTGCAAGAGCGACCCGTCGTCTGCAAATAACCGGCACAAAGGGTGAAATCGAGGGCGACATGATTTCTGGGCGTATCGTGATTCGTAAACCAGCTGCCACACAAGGCGAAGAGTGGACCGAGGAGGTCTACTCAACTTTGGAGGGCGGTGACATGCATGGCGGTGGTGACCTTAGGTTGGTGGCGGACTTTGTAAAAGTGGTACGGGGGGAGGCTCCTTCACTTTCAACAACTGAACTCTCGGACTCTATCAACAGCCACCTAATCGCCTTCGCAGCAGATGAAGCGATGCTGAACTCGAAGGTAATCGAACTCAATTAAACGGGCTGCTATGGACCGGTTGGGTTTTTATCAGTCGACCCGGTAGACAACCTTGAGTTGAGTAATGTGGTCGACTTCGGCACGGCGCTTTCCATCCTTGAGAACGGGACCCGTCGGCAAATTTTGGAGATGCTCGTCAGAGAGCCTCACTACCCGTTGCAACTCTCTCAACACCTCGAAGTCAGCCAGCAAGCGGTGATGAAACACCTCAAAGTGCTCGAAGATGCAGGTTTTGTCGAATCGGAGAAAGTGAAGAGCGACAAAGGTGGGCCACCAAAAAAGATCTACTCGGTTCAACAATCGTTCTCAATTCGCCTCGACCTCGGTCCCGACCTGTTCCGCGCCGAACACCGAATACTACCTGTCGGTGGGCCGGTCAGGCTCTCCTCAAAGTTACCCAAAACTGCGATTCCCATCGCTGAGAGAATCGGAGGTAGGCGGAGGGTTTCAGTACCCGAGGCTATGGATTTGGTAAGTCAATTGAATGAAACTCTCGAACGGCTCGATGCTCAGCGGGACGCCTTGATTGCCCTTCACCAGCAGGTGATGAGCCGCGTCTCTTCAGCAGTCGACGAAAACTTTCCAGAATATGAGGAGCGAAATTTGGTTCACACAATTCTTGAACGGCCACGCAGACCGGTCGACTTGGATGCTTGGAGCCAAAACCTGCGTCTAGAGATACCGGATGCGGAGGCTATCATCGAAGAAGTCAGAGAGAGGATGCTCTACCAGATTGCAGACTCTGGTGGGCGAGTCATAGTTGCTGGAAAACCATCAGACCTACCTTGGTGGGCTGCTCTTGGCGGCAGTGAAGATTGAACTGTGAGCAGATTTGCTCATTTCGACAGAAGGAAAAAACTCAGTCTCGTGAGTAATTCTTCTTCTTCGAATACTTGTAACGCTGTGAGTTTCCTTTGCCCGACTGGCTTGGTCGACCTTGGCCTTTAGATGGGCCATTTCCCCCACCCTTTCTCTTGTCGGAGTAGGGGTTGGATTTCTTACCACTGTTCGACCAGCCTTTTGAGCCGCCGCTGTGGCGACTATTTTGACCACCCTGGCCTCTCGATTGGTTGTCCCGGCCATTTTGGTTTCCGTGCCCGTTTGAGCGACCATTCCCACCATTCGACCTGTCATTGGAGCGTCCATAGGAGGGTCCGTTTGAGCGTCCACCACCACTTTGGCCACCATGTGACCTCTTGCCGTAGTGACCGCCGTGATTTCGGCTATCTCCAGATTGGTTACTTTCTCCCCTTCCACGGCCACCTCGGTCATCTCGACCAGAGTTACCTCGGCCTTTTGAGCGACCGTATGAGCCACCACTTGAGCGACCGTTGGAGCGGCCGTATGAGCCACCACTTGAGCGACCATTTCGGCCATTACGCCCATTTGACCTGCCTCTTGAGTTGTTTTGAGAACGACCTCGGTTGTTGTATCCCCCGTTCCGGGACTCTTGTCGCCCATTCCTGCGAGGACGGGATTCTGCAGTGTAGACAAAGTCTGTTTCTGGCAAATCCGAGAAGTTAGGTGGTGTGAATTTACAGTTGATGCCGACCTCTCTCTGCATTCTGCTGAAGGATTTCTTCTGCGGTCCTTGGACCAGCGAGATGACACTTCCTACCGCGCCAGCGCGAGCAGTTCGTCCACTTCGGTGCTTGTACGCCTTGCCATTCTCTGGCGGGTCATAGTGAATCACTATCTGGACGCCTTCGACATCGATTCCACGGGCAGCAACATCGGTTGCTACGAGTGCGATGCAATTTCCTTTGGTGAAGCGAGCCATCGCACCATCTCTTTGGCGCTGGGTGAGGCCACCGTGAAGAGTAGCCACACTCAAACCAGAATCTTCCAATTCGTCACCGACTCGGTCGACGCCCCTTCTTGTTCGGCAGAAGACGATGCTGCGGCCATTCTTGCGGATAGCCTCTGAAGCGATATCGGATTTCATTGAGTTATTCATCAACCAGAATATATGCTTCATGCTTTCCATACTGACTTCCTTTGGCCCGACCTCAATGGTCACGGGCTCGTGCAGGTAATTCTTCACTAAATCAGCGACTTCATCGTCTAATGTTGCGCTGTAGATAATCGTTTGGCGTTGTCGCGAACAGTTGTCTAAGATTTTGCTGACAGGCTCCATGAAGCCCATGTCAGCCATCCTGTCCGCTTCGTCGATGACGACTATGTCGACATTCTCTAAACTCAGCGAATTGTTTTCCATTAGGTCCAGCAATCGACCAGGACATGCTACGACAACATCGACACCCCGCTTGAGCGGTTTAGTCTGCTTGGCATAGGAGGTCCCACCATAGACTGCTACAACATCCAAATCCATCTCGTGAGCCAAAGGAGTCAGCACTGAACAGATCTGTTCTGCCAACTCGCGTGTGGGGGTGAGAATGAGAGAGGTAGGAAGGTATGGCTCAGCTCGAACACAGCGAGTTAGAAGTGGTAGACCGAAAGCGAGTGTTTTTCCTGAACCGGTTGGGGCTCGGCAGCAGATGTCTCTTCCCATCATTGCGTCAGGGATAGACTCTTTTTGAACTTCGAAAGGTTCGGTGATTCCTGACCGGTGCAGGGTGTGGCTCAACGAGTCCGGGACTCCGAGGTCTGCGAAGGTCACACTTGTCATGAATCGCTCCGGCCGACCGCCCCTATTTGAAGGGGTCAGTTTGCCAAGTCGAGGCGCTAAGTAGTCGCTTTGTCGCCAAATCTTTCCGGCTCGGTATGAAATTGAATAGAGCATCCGCTCTAACCTCTAAAAAATGAGGGTCTTTTGCGCTGAAGCCCCGATGGGCTGGGGTTTCACTCGACCTTTCGAACGCCGACTGCGTTAGGACCCTTGGGTCCTTCGCCAACCTCGAACTCGACGGTGTCGCCATCCTTGATGGTTCCCTCAACCTGGGACTTGTGAACGAAGAGGTCGTCGCCGCTCTCTTGTTCGATAAATCCGAATCCCTTTACTTGGTTGAACCACTTGACAGTTCCTTGTGCCATGTTTTCCCCCGCCTCACCTATACTACTTCATATTACGCCATGGATTTGCACATCAGCACATTGAATAGACACCACTCCAACCGTGCCACCGAGAGCCATACCCTCGCAATTTACCAGTTTTAGAGCAATCAACTCCCACATTAACGCCGATGCGTCGGTGAGGGGCGGGGGGCGGCGACAGACCCATCTAACGCCCGAGGCCCAATTCTGTCAACTTCTCGGGTAGATAGGTGTCGGTGACATAGTCGAGACCATACTTTGCAAGCGACTGCTGTTCAGCCTTTTTACCGACATCGAGCATCATATTGATTTGGTCTTGCCACCATCCGTCAGCGAATCTTGGGTCAGAAAGTTCGGCTTTGAGGGCTTCAACATCCTTGCTTGAGAGGTCGTCGGAAGGGAGGTCGTAGGCGAGAATGTCGTCGGAAGTGATGCCGAGATAGGTGGCTGAAGGGGTAGCGAGATATTCGGAGATGTGTGCTGTCTTGATCGCCCCATAGGCGATGCTCGCAAAGATTCGGAACGACCATGGGTCACCGTCGAGGAAGACCACAATCGGCAGATTCCACTCTTCATTCATACGCTTGAGAATCCTTCGCGTCGAGCGAGCAGGTTGTCCCTTCAGGTGGAGTAGGCCTGCCCGGAAATCTTCGTCGAATCCATTCTCAACCAGTCGGTCAAACATACCACCGGTTTCGATTGCCATGATGAAATCCACATCGTGTTCAACCAGTTCCAATTTTTCAGCCTCTACATTGTAAGGGACACCGTAGCCAGAGTCGCCGACATCGTCACGCGCGTTGATTCGCATCCATTCACCTCTACGATTCCTTTCATTGATAGTTAGATTTCCAATCATTCGTGCACCATCCTCTTCTGGTCGGAGTTTGAAGTCCTCACGCATACATTTGGTCACAATTTCCAAATCCTCTGCTAGGTTGTTACTCTCGTTCTGGCTTCCGAATTTACCATGCCCCCAACCCTCGGAGATGTAGTACATTTCTCTCAAGGTGGAGGATTTTCCAGCATCTATCATCTCCTCGATGAATTCTATGATGTGCAGTGCGCGCAACAGTTGGCGGGCGGAGCGGAGGGAAGTAGCATCTCTGATGGTCCTTTTTTTGCCATACTTGTAGACACCGAGTCGCTTGTCAAACTCGATGTTCTTCTTGGTTCGCACTGGCAAGGTCATCGTCGGTGCGGTCCCCTTCAACATCCGGTCATGCATCTCTTGAGCTACGCCATGAAGTGATTCGACGACTTCATCTGTGGTTTTTCCAACACTCATTCACCCACCCCCCAATCGGTAAGGCTGCGCTGGCCGGCAGCGTCATCATCTGCGTCACCAATTTCTAGTGAGCCCGCCCCCGCATCAGTTTGATTTTCATTGGGAGTTTGCTCGTCGGCTGGTGCATCCGCATTCACCTCTCCATTAGTTTCAGTTGGTTGTGGAATCTCAGTTGGGGTAGAGAAAGGTAGGTCCGCCATCATATCATTTTCAGAATTGATGGAGAGGAGATTATCTCGCTCTATTCCCGCTTCCTCTTCTCGACGAATCTCTTCGAGCAACTTTTCATCCAATTTCGTTGCTCCAATGATGTCACCAGCGCCGCGGAAGAATATTTCAAATTCAGTCCAATCCCCTTTTGTAAGCCCATCAATAGCAAATGAGACTGTGAGATTTTCACCCGGTGGAAGTGTTTCCATCTTCCATTTTCTCAACCCCAGTGCCTCTCTTCTGCCTTCATGAGATTCGTCTACGATTTCGACATCCTCTCTCTCAGGCCAAGTGGCTAGGAGGGTGTATTGGCGTGGTCGGGCAGTGTAGTTGAACATCTGGAAAGAACAGCGAGTGACCTTTTCTGATGGGTCCCATTCCACTTCTTCTTCGATGAATACTGCATTCATAATGTTGGAAATAACAGGTGCTAGTGGTGGTTCTTCTCTGCCGAGAATGGCACTCGTCTTCACGCTGATTGCGGGTAGAATAACATTGACGAGTTCGAATTTTTCCTTCGCTTTCTCTCGTTGCTTACTCTTCCGCTTGTGGCTGCGCAGACCTCTACCCACCTCCTGAAGTGCGAGCCTAAATTCACCGAGAACCTCCTCACTTTCGGATACGGCCTCCTTCGCCTCACTGGTGAACTGAACATTGGTGCTCGCTAGATGGACAAGGATTGCAGCTGGACCCTTGGGAATCCCCCTTGCTCCGGGGTGCTCAAGCCCATACTTCTTCCAATCGACGCTCTCGATTGCCTTCGTCAGTAGACAACCGCCTTGTTGGTACATCAACGGCACACGATTTGCGAAGCGGAGCACTTCGACGGGACCATCCGCCGGCATATCGATTCCAAAAATGAGTCCGACTTCGACTTGGAACGGATTGCCCGAAGCAACCGTAGGTGAGCGAGTAATCGTTGAGACGAAGCGGGAGTCAATCGCCTTCGAGAGCCCTTTCTTGATGAGTAGGTCTTCGATTGGAGAGAGACAGTCAGTAGGTGGTGGCAGAATTCTGACTTCTTTGAAGGCGGTCAACAACCCCTGTACCTCTTCGGCTTTCAGCGTCGCCGGTTTGCGCGCTTCATCAACTTCCGCCCGCATGAGAATGTCACGCGCGGCGCGCATCGAGACTCCAGAAAAGTTGTGTCTCAGAAATGAGGTCATCTTCCTCTCCTCTGATTCCCGAAGGAATCTCTGGAGTGAACCTATCTCGAGCCCATGAGGGTGAGGGCGTATCTCCTTGACCGGAGTAGGCAGAACTTCTGTGACTCTGGGCCAGTCCCCGCCATCGATGACAGCACCCTCCTCATCGAAAACCCGGAACGAGATGGATGCGTGTGGATTCACGATTGAAGTCATTCTGAGATATTGGTGGACACTCTGTTTACCCCGCTGGTATTTCGCTTTCATGCGGGCTTCGACTTTGACCCCATGAGGAATCAGTTCGCCTTCGGAATCGAACCAGTGTTCCCGCTTCCTGCGGCTTGAAATCGCCTTGTTCTTCTTCGTGTCAAGTCCGATATCAACATGGACAGCAGTCGCCTCTTCCTCAACTTTCGAAATGACATGAGTATGTTTTCCAGTGGTCAATTGGCTATACATCACAACGCCGGTGATTCCGATCCCTTGCTGCCCTCTAGTCTGCCGAATTGTATGGAATCGAGAACCGAAGAGAAGGCTTCCGAACACTTTGGTAATAGAATCTGGATGAATACCCGGACCGTTGTCTTGGCTGACCATCATCAACTCGTCTTTCTTTCCCTTTATCTTGTGAATTTCTATAGTGATTGTAGGAAGGTAGCGCGCCTCTTCACAAGCGTCGAGAGAATTGTCTACCGATTCCTTCACCGCGGTAATAATCGACCTTTGGAGAGTGTCGAAGCCGAGAAAGTGTTTGTTCTTCTCAAAGAATTCGCTAATACTCGCCTGTTGCATTTTGCTTTGTGCTCTGCTCATCGCGCATCACCGTCCTCGAGTTCTCCCTCGGCCGAATGACGAGGGGCTTGCAAGTGGCGAACTTTGCTGTAAGCCTCACCGTTCATAATTCCTGTGGCTTCACAGCCATTGGAATTGTATGGCTGGTCACCAATTAAAATCGGCGAGCAGGTCAAACAGAACCAAACGGTTCAGTTCACGATTCGAAGATGTCGTCGTGGAAGGCAACAATCCTACCCATGAAAGCGCTCGCCATTACAGTTAGTGGACTTGCGAGGTAGAGTTTTCCGGGTCCGGAACGGCCTTGGAAATTACGATTGATGGCACTGATTGTAACCTGTTCTGATTCGTCAGAAACACCAGGTCCCGCCCCAATACAGGCGCCGCATCCCGGGTCGATGAGAGTGATTCCGGCTTCGCGAAACAACTCGCTCCAGCCATTCGCCTCTGAAAATTCCTTCACGGTCTTGCTGCCGTACTGGATGTAGCACTCCACCCCCTCTGGGATGGTGAGTCCTGCCTCAAGGGCCGCCTTCACTACTCTTGCATAGTATGCGAAATCGTCGTCCTTTCCTGCTGTGCAGGAGCCAGCATAGGCGATGTCGATGGCGACATCGCCGAGTTCATCGATGTAGGCGCCATTGGTCGGGTCCGATGGAACCCCCTTGTCAGGGTCGCCCGGATGGGCGACCATCGGCCGTATCTCATTGAGGTTGATTGTGTGTACGCCGCCGTCGTAGTGTGCTCCTTCGTCGGGCAGAACGAAGGCGGCGCGAATCTCACCCTCTGTCATTCCCGCTCGGCGTGGCAGAAGCCACTCGACCGTCAAATCATCAGGCTCGCAGATACCGGTCTTGGCGCTACACTCAGTCGCCATGTTGCACAGCGTCGCCCGCTCATCCATGGAGAGCGAGGCAAGTCCGGAACCGCCGAACTCCATCGACCGGTCAAGAGTCTCTGAGTTGGCGGCAAATTTCCAAAGAATGTGTAGAATGATGTCTTTTGCTGTGCACCCAGCGTCAAGATTTCCAACCATCTCAAAGCGAATGCTCTCGGGCACATTGACGAAAGCGAACTGGTTGTGAACTAAATTTGCATACTCGGTGGAACCAACTCCATATGTGAGCGCATTGGAACCTCCACCCATACAGGTATGGCTATCAGTCGCTTGAATGAAATCCCCCACATCGATGAATTCCTCCCTCGCAACCTGATGACAAATGCCGGGACTGATTCCCCCCACCGCGCTGTAGTCCCTCACTCCAGTATGCACCTGGAAGACTTTCTGGAGGTCTCTCAAAGTCTGAATTTTGTGGCTGAACGGCCCGAACCTAGGAACACCCGTGGCATAGAGGAGGTGGTCCTCAAAGACCGCAAACTTGGCTGGTTTTGGAAGTGAATAATCATCCCCATATTCCTCGGAAAGGAAGGTGTGAACTTGCGCCGTCGTGAATTCGTGAGAGTACCCTCCATCCACTTGTGCAAGCACTGCGTCTCCTGGTTTCACAAATGATTTCGACCCGTTTTGGCCGAGTATTTTTCCCGCCACCATCTTCTCGCACATCGTCATCGCACGCGCTTCTGTCTGGGACGCCGGGACTGTCACCCCACCCGCTGTGAGTTGTTTTGCAAATGGGAAAATACCGCCGCATTCTATGATGAGTCGAGTGATAGGGTCACGCTGCTCGGTGAATTCAGTAAGCGGAATCGACTCTCCAGATTGGAGTCGCTCGAGCATTGCGTGGCTGCCCATCAGCTGTCCGAGATTGATGTTGTTGCGAGCGTGAATCGGAGCGAATGATGCTGCGATAACTAGATTGATTCCAGACCATCGTTCGCACTGTGCGGCCGTCTCCCGGCTGCTCCCCGTCCCTTTTCGGTGACCCGAAACAATGACTTCGAAACCACCATCGATGAGTGCTCGCTCATCAAAAACTCGCTTTCCCCCTTGCATCAACCCGGCGTATGCGTTTTCGGCTATCTTTGCCGGGTCATGGTCGAAACAGACCCACGCCGGGGTCATCACATCGGTGTTGATGTCGTCGAGAAGGTCCTCAATTGTGAGGTCAGCCATCTTCAAATTGAGACCATCGTAGAGTTGTTGGCGAATCAAATCGAGGTTTTTTGTCAAAAACAGGACTCTTTTTCCTGCGCTGAGGCAAATCTGCTCTGGCGGCCGAGAATCGCTCATGAGTATACCCCTGCCCTACGGGCAGCAATTGCCAAGTGCCGGGGCTATTTGACGGTTCGCAGTATCTAACATTGAAGAAATTCACCATTTCATTTTTTCCAATTGGAATAACCACCAAATTTTAAATAGGTTCGGTTTGACGCCGTTTATACTTTCTCTTCTTGTATGAGTGCATTGGGAAAGACGAACGAGAGTGAATTGAATGGCTAAACCACCTACCCAAGTTGAAGACACAGTGAAGTGCCCAGAATGCAACAGTCGCAGTCTGGAGCGAGATGAAACAAGGGGAGAGGTAGTTTGTCAAGACTGCGGCCTTGTATTGGAAGACAATGTCATCGACCAAGGTGCAGAGTGGCGAGTATTCAGTCCTGAACAAGGCGACCAGCGAGCAAGGACTGGCGCACCCATGACTGTGATGCTTCACGATAAAGGTCTGAGCACAGATATCGACTGGCAAAACAAGGATTATTCTGGAAAGACAATCAACAGCAGATACCGCTCTCAATTCTATCGGATGCGAAAGTGGCAGAAGCGTTCTCGCGTGTCAAACGCGACCGAGCGAAACCTCGCCATGGCTCTTGCAGAACTCGACAGAATGGCGAGTCGTTTGGAACTACCAAAGTCGGTGCGCGAAGCGGCCGCAGTCAACTACAAGAAAGCGGTTGAAAAGAGACTCATCCGAGGCCGTTCAATCGAAGGGGTCGCAGCAGCTTCTCTCTACGCAGCATGTAGGCAGTGCGGTGTTCCAAGAACACTCGACGAGATTGGACAGGCGAGCCGAACCGGCCGCAAAGAAATCGGCCGAACCTACCGCTTCATGGTACGCGAACTAAAGATGAAAATAATGCCGACCGGACCTGAGGATTACATCTCTCGGTTCTGCTCTGGACTCGGTCTTGACGCAGAGGTCGAAGCGAAGGCATACGAACTCATCAAGGCGGCTCAAGAAAAAGAGTTGACCAGTGGTCGAGGACCTACCGGAATTGCAGCATCAATCATCTACATCGCGAGCGTTTTGTGCGGCAAGCGCAGGACTCAGCGAGAGGTTGCTGAAGTAGCAGGAGTTACTGAAGTAACAATCAGAAACCGCTACAAGGAATTGATCCAGAATCTAAACATCGAACTTGACATCTGAGGCGCCTCGGCGTTGGATACCGACCAACTAAGGTTCCCATTGGATTCTGCAGCGGACCCAAAACTTCTGCTTGAATGGACTATTCAAGCACATTCATTGGTGACCTAGTGACGCCTTACAAGGCGCTGCCCAGCCATTTAGTCTCAATTATCACTTTGATATTGAGTCATCGAAATCAATTTCCAACAGTGGACTTCAACATCCGTCGAATTGATGCACTCATCGCACTTCGTGCAAACCGATGGAGCCACCTGCTGTCACCGCCCGCCGCCTTCTGCTCGGCCTCGGCTTCGCTCTGTTACTCGCCACCGCCTTCGCTCTTATCGACGGCCGCCTACCACCCGCGGAGTGTCCAGATGACCCGCTCTCGAATTGCACATCAAGCGGTTCGATTGGGTGGTTAATTCCCGGCGCCGCAATCGCTTTTCTTCTCGCCGGCTTCACGATTTCAAACAGCAATTCTCCACTCTCGACTATGTTCCCCTCACAAAATGTGGCAGTTCAGGAGGTAGCCCTTACCCAGGAAGTGGCCGAAGAGTTGGACGAGGAGGATTTGTCGGACGCTTGGGCGAACTTGGAGAAGGGTCTTCTCGAATCAAAAGTGAGCGAAGAGGAATAGCGAAAGTATTGACCCCCGAGTCCATCTCGGCATGACTGGTAGGAAAGATGAGCGAAGTTCCAGACGACCTCTATTACACGGCAGACCATGAGTGGTTGCGAATCACAGACGGGGTCGCAGTCATAGGAATAACCGACCATGCGCAGGACGCTCTTACCGACATCGTCTATGTTGAACTGCCCGACGAAGGCTCTTCTTTTGGGGCGGGAGAGGAATTTGCCAGTGTCGAATCCGTGAAGAGCGTAAGTGGAATTTTCACGCCTCTTGCAGGCGAAGTCATTGCTGTCAACGAGGCGTTGGACGACGCCCCTGAACTGATCAACCAAGACCCATATGGTGAAGGTTGGATTGTGAAATACCGCCTCTCTACCGCTGGGGAACAATCGACTCTTCTCTCCGCTGCTGATTATATCGCAGAAATTGGGGAGTGAAGCAGACCATGTCTACCGCCAAGCGCGGTAGCAATGGGGATGAGGGGGCTGAGTTGAGTATCTATGTCGATGGTTCCTGTCAAGACAACCAGAATGTGACAGCCGAGACTCCAGCCGCTTGGGCATATGTCGTGGTCGAGGGAGATGGCGGCTTGGGTCGAGGGATGGGACGAATTTTGACCGAGGCGAGTGGCATGGTCATCACCGAGGAACAGTCTGAAAATTTTCTCGGAGCCGAGGTTGGCAGCAACAATACCGCTGAGTTATCTGCTCTTGCTCACGCTCTTCGCTGGCTTCTCATCGAGGGTAGAGATAGTTCCGTAGCCATCTATGGTGATTCCGAATATGCTCTGCGAATCGCTCAGCGAATCTACCGCGCCAAGGCTAACAAGCCGTTGGCAAATCGCGTTCAAGAGTTATGGGATGAGGTCGCCTCCATGCGCAGTTTGATGGGTATTCATGTGCGTGCCCACAAGGGACATCGCTGGAACGAACGGGCAGACCATCTCGCCTTCCGCTGCATGCAGGGCGAGCAACCGCTGCCGCTGGAATTTTGGAAGCCGGGCAAGCGTTGATGTGAAAAACCGACCAACTATTCGCACTGCACTTTCATTCGACCGCAGATTCTTCTCTCAAAGGTCCTGAAATGACCAACCAAGCGTATGCAGCATAGAGCAGTAGCAAAAATCCGAAGAGTAGAGAAATCAGGCTGAAGGTTGGTGGCAGGGTCGAATCGTTTCCCATTCCCACCGCTGCAACAATTGTGATGACGCCAGCAGCCCCAGTAATTTTTGCAATCGATGTGGGTGCCGTATTCCACAATCGGAGGTAGGGTATCCAACCCTTCTTGCCAAAGAGCATCTGAAAACCGGCTGAATAGAGAAAGCCACAGCCTACCAAGGCGATGACACCGCGGGAGAAAGATGGGTCATTCCAAGGCCCTTCTGGCGCTGACCAGGCGAACATTGACTGGCAGACAAAGACAATTCCGATGAGTGCGTTGACTCGGCTCTTACCCATCTCAACCTCGCCTGCCATAGAATTCCCACCAGCCACCTTCGCATCAAATGATGGCTTCGGGCCGCTCACCATCGCCAGAAAGATGAGCCTGCCAATCCGCTGCTCGTTGCTCATCGCGGACTTCCATCAACCGCCAAAATGAATCGAGAGCAGCCTCATCATCCTCAAGAATCCGCCGACTCACAGAGTCGAACGCCTCGACATCAACCTCTTGCATTCGAAGCAACAATTCTCGCATCCGAGCGCCGACGACTTCGTCGTTTTCATGCCAAAGCGGGACAAACACTTCTCGAGAATCTGCCGGGTCCAACTCGAGGTAGGGCCTCAAACACGCCTGCACAACCACCCTCCTCACCTTCTGCTCCGAATCCTTGGCTTGGGCTACCACTCTTTCGAGGAAGAGGTCGGGACTTGATATTGCCAATTCTTTGAGTGAACTAGTTGCGCTCGCCCTCGCGCTTGCATCATGACTTACTAGAAGATGGTCGATGAGCAGCAGACCTCTGTCGGGGGCGACCCTTAGCAGTGCGGGGACTTCTTGGGAGAGTGCTTGGGTTACCACCGGCTCGGAGCGGGTTCGAATGGAAGCGAGGACAGTATCGCCCGAAGCAGAGTCAGTTTCGAAGAGTCGAGGCAGACAGCCGACCATCTCGGCTGCGACTTCTGGTGGTAAAGCGTGTGCCATCAACTCAAACCGCTTTCCGAGCGCCATCCCTTCGATGAGGGATGGCCTCTCAAGCATTCCACGCAACCAGCGAATGAGCAGAATCCTACGGTCAACATCACCTTTTTCCATTTGGTCGAGCATCCAGTGAGCAGCATCGATTCCACCACCTTCCGCCCGTACAACCAACTTGTCACCGCGCTCGGGCGACCAATCCATCTGGTGGGGTCCAGCAGCCGCGCGTGAAGGCCATCTGCCCGGAGGGTGGCTCAATGCGATACTCTCCAAGATGTGGTAGCCCCGATTGGAGGCGATTGGGTCAGGGGCAGTGCTGAGTCCGTTGAAGAGAGTGATTCCGATATACCAGCGCTCAGAATCGGGCGCTTCGGGGTCGAGCGACGCGGCTAACCATCCTTCACAGACATCGAAGAGAATTTTTCTCGCTACTTCATGCAGGCGATGTAGAAGCCACCGTTCACCCTCTTTCTCAGGGTCGGTTGTCAACCCTAACCGGTGCGGAATCATCGATTCGCGAGCACTGGTCAAGTGTCTCTCAAATCCTGCGACATCGATTGTAAAAAGTCCCAAACCCCTTTCCATCACATCGTCAGCCGAATTCGGCTCAATTGGCGGGAGGTCAGCGTCTTGCAGGGGAGGGTGAGGAAGAGGCCAGTCCAAACAACCTCGGGCAAGAGATTCCTGCATCATCTCAAGGCAGCGAGTTCGGACAATTGCCGAAGTTTCTTCTCTTCTTCGGCCCGATGCCATATCTTCCGACTCAGTAGGTTTCGCGCATCAACTTGTGAATCTTGTAGGGTAACAGGGCGCGGTTCACCGGAGTCACCTCAAGGATCCGAGCATCATCCCTGCGACGAATGTCCTGCAACAGTGGGTGACGGCTCTTCTTGTGGAGTGTTAATACAGTAGGTTTGTCGACTTCAATCGCCTCTCTGACGATATCTACAAATCCTTCTGATTCGACTGAAAACTTGCCAATTTCATCTATAACAATCACCTCGTAGTTGTCCATCGCATCTTGAATCGCTGGGACCGCCACTGCATCGAGCGCGCTCGGGTCAATTCCGAGCCCGAGAATTCGGAGTCGAGAGTCAATTTCGCGATGAGCCATGGTTCCCAACTCGCCATTTTGAAAGTTGACACATGAGTAACCTAATCTCTCTCCATTTTCAATGATTGGAAGTGTTCGCATTCCGCCCACAATATTGTGAGTACTAGGGTCTTCACCCCGGCTGCGGAGTTCTTTCGCCCGCTCATCCTGCAACATTTGTACGACCTTATCCATGACCGCACTCTTCCCACTTCGGGGGAGCCCGGTTATGCCAATCTTTGGATGGATGCCCATATGAATCACTCTTTTTTTTAGGAGGTCGGAGATTAGATACCGTTTGCGCTGTATCTTCAAGTGGTGTGGTATCATTAATACTCATGGGAGAATCAGTTAAGGTAATTTGATTCCGGATTCGGGAGAACAATCCCCGATTTCATGCTATTTTTGAAGTGACCTTTACTGGCAGCGGTGGCAGCGGTAATAGCTCCAATTCGTAGTTGTTGACATTGTTGTTGGCTGCCCATGCCCTCGCCCAAGAATCCAATTTTTCTGAGTTGAGAAGGCCACACAGCCACTCAAGTGCCGCTTTTTCGGTCCCATGTTTTTTGGTCAGTTTAGATACGACGCTGCGTGGAATCTGAAGGTGATTGACTGAGTTGCCGAGCACACATTTTGCTGGCAAAACTATCCAGCGAAGGCGGCGAGTCTGTTGAGCATTGACGATTGCTTGGCAGGCGAGTCGAACATGGTTAGGGGCTTCGATTGGGCCTCGCCAAAGCGCCTGCTTTCTCTCGGCCGCATCTTCGTCGATTGAGGAGTCAAATGAGGGATGGTGCATCCAAACACTCTCAGCATCGGAGCGGAAATGGATGCCGCGGATGAATGGGATTCCTCTGCTTCCCTTCTTCCAAGGATGGATATCATCCGACCAGTTGGTTTGGTCGACTTCACCGACGCGAACACGAACTCTCTCGCCTTCTCCAGCAAGCCAGTGGTCCTCTTCGGAAAGTCGAGTCATCTCTGCCAATTCATCGATGACCCCTAGCAAACGAATTCTCTCCGCTCGATCGCGAGGAAGCCTTGGCACCGACCAGTCGCCGCGTGACCAGCGACCCCATCGGCCTCTCTCCAGAGTCAACTTGGGAACATTGGGGTCCAATCCGGTGCGGGCGCTCAACTCGCGCATTTCGGCAGGGCCGAAGGCGAGCAACTCGTCGGTCTCTCCACCGACGGTCAAACCGAGAACGAGTACACCTTGAGTTACGCCGGCAAACAGGCGAGCCGACTCCGGGAAAGCCCAGATACTGGTCCACTCGTGCTTGGTGACTAAGAGGGCGCGCAGCGGAGCGCTGCTCTGCTCCCGTAGCAGACTGTCGGGAACGATAAGCCGAATTCGACCGCCAGCCTCGACCAACTGTAGACTTCGCTCAAGGAAGAGTCGGTAGAGGTTGACATTTCCGCGCAGAGTGGAGAAGCGTAGAGAGCCATCCTCCTCGCGCAGATTGCGAAGTTCCTGCCCAAGTTTCTTGCGCAGATGACTACCCTCTTCATGTCCTCGGAATCGGTCTTTGATGCGAAGCCAGGGTGGGTTTGTGATGAGTAGACGGGGATTTTCATCCCACGGCCAAACACCTCGCAAAGTGTCGCCTGATTTGACGACCTCCGCCAAGATTCCCTCAACTTCAGTTCGGGCCAACTGCCCGGGTTCAGGCTCGTCGTCGAGTGATGCCAACTTGTTGCGAACCAAGGCGAGGAACAGGCGTCGCTGAGTCGCCTCGATGGCGATTTCACATACATCGAGTAATTGCAACTTTTGAAGTAGAATTCGAGTATCTTCCTCTATTACTTCAGGCGGATGGTTAGAAATTGAATCTGCGTGCCAGCGAATCATTCTCGCTGGGAAGAGACCGCCGCCTACGGCGGGGTCAGCGAACGGCAGCGGGACACCGCTTCTCGTCCTCTTGCCAGCGGCGATTTCCGATTCGGTTTCCTCATCGCGCTCCTCTTCTTCATTATCCTCGTCAAGGTTGAGGTTATCGAGGTGGACATGGAAGCCCGGAGGAAGTGCGTCGAGGGTAATCTTGTGGTGTTTGGAACTAGAGCCACCGTTTACCGGCATATCCTGCTTCAACTCGTCAGCAAGAATCGAGTCTGCCAACTTCGTAGGTGTAGGGTGAGCACCCCGGGGACTGCGGCCATCACTTTCGGCGTCGTGGCGGCAGAGAAGATGGTCGAGAACATGGCCTGGTTCTGTCAGAAGACTTGCGGGTAGAGTGGGCCAGTCCGAAGGTAGCATAGCCGCAACAGGTTGGTTGTGGCGGAGCGCCTCCTCCCAAGCGGTAAGCCAGATTTCTATTTGGTCGAGCCGCGAAGGGCATTCGCGGTCGAGCCGCGCGTACCATCCACTGACATTTCCCGACCTCAGTAAACTCCTCTCCCGGCTTTCCGGCGCGGGTCACCCCAATATGAAGCCCTCGCTCGCGAGAGTGCGCACCCACATGCGAGCGCGTGAGAGATAGTTTTCAGTTTCCATCGCCGAAGCGGTAAAAATTTCTCGAAATTATCTGGTTCAATCGGCGTTCAACAGTTCGTCACCGGCAATATGTGAATTAATTATGCCCCTGCCTTTTGCCAACCACTCCCAACCTTCGGTGACCCAATCGTAGAGCGCATCCAACTCATCGGGGCCAACCCCTGCTTGGTCGGCCATCCTCTCAAGAACAAGAATCTCGGCGGGATGATATTCGCCGTCAGCCGCAGCCAACAGGACCGAATCACGAAGCGCAACTCGCAGCGTTTTTTCGTTTGTTTGGGAGAGCAGCGATTCAAGGTCGCCCGGATTGCGTAACTTCTGGCGAGTCTCTTCGCGAATCTCGGGCCGCAACAATGCTCTGCCCATGAACGCCTCTAGAGCCGCCATCTCTTCGCGGACCAACGCCCCATCAGCATTCGCCAAAACTGTCAGCAACTCGATGTAGAGTTCCTTTTCACGCGGGTCAAGCGTGTCGATTGCATCAGGGAGCATCCCACTCATGGAAAACCCTCACTCGATGTTCAGCAGGTCGAGTCCGTCCTGCATCCAGTCGTAGCCCTTCAGAACCCAATCAAGCAACTGGTCAACGATCCCCTCGTCCAAACCGATGTTCGTAGCGATCTCCTCGAGAACCGCCTGCTCATCCTCGTCAATGTTGCCATCCGCCGCACTCATCAAAGCCGCGTCCCGTAGGGCTAGTCTTCCCGAGATAGGGCCCAGTTCATCCAGGCACTCCTCTAGGGTAGGTGGGTGCTTGAGGTAGGCGCGAATATCCTTGCGCTGGCTTGGGGAGAGAAGGGCGGTGCCGAGCCGCTGCTCGAAAACGGTCATTTCGTCGATGGTAATCTCGTCGTCGATGTTGGTCACGAAGGCGAGTAACTTGGCGTAGGCGAAGCGCTCGTGGCGGGGAAGTTCGTGGAGTGTATCGGGCAGCACGGAGGGGGCAGGTGGCGTCGCTGATAACAACCCTACGCCGAATCAGCGTGTTGACTAATCAATACAATTGTCTTTCCTTGAAGGCAAATTGGATGGCTGA
>Ga0209403_10002684_pt1 | contig 20915 bp, 17 predicted proteins | sample ArcticOcean_MG_C_8_FD_187440 | JGI IMG/M metagenome (GOLD analysis project Ga0209403, IMG submission 187440) | Marine microbial communities from western Arctic Ocean - ArcticOcean_MG_CB11_86 (SPAdes) (version 2) | ecosystem: Environmental > Aquatic > Marine > Oceanic | place: Arctic Ocean... | reverse complement strand
TGAAAAACACAAAGTCGATGTTAATTTTTTATTAAAAAATTAGGATATTCTCAAAAATAATGAAAGGAGAAGAGACTGATTTTAGTGATACTGTAAGCATTACATGGGCCGAAGACATGTGGAGCATGAAAGCTTCAAGTCGGTCTGTTATTACCTGAAAAAGGCGCAACCCTCTGACCCGGTAATTTATCATCGCCCAAATGTGGGCGCGCGTAGCGCCACCACACAAGATAATCACACTAGACTGTTTCATGGCTTTAATATAGCAGTGCCTCTAGGATAGGCTCGCACGGCTTCCACTCCCCCAGACGGCCGCACCCAACGAGATTATCAGCTGATACAGCACCTTGCGTCGCCACAATTCTGTTATCATGCGGCCGCACTTTGCGGGATAGCCCTGAGCTTACCCCTTCGGCTGACTATTCAACCACTAGTGATCGGCGCTTAAGACCGCCGACGCATCAATAACCCTGGAATAAGAACTTGATTTCCGCAGCAAATTTGTCGATTCAATTCGGCGCAAAACCCCTATTTGAAAATGTTTCAGTCACGTTTGGCAACGGCAACCGCTATGGCCTAATTGGCGCGAACGGTTCCGGAAAATCGACTTTCATGAAAATTCTGGCGGGAGACCTGGAGCCAACTGCCGGTAATGTTTCGACCGAGCCCAATGCGCGAATCGGCCGGCTTCGTCAGGACCAGTTTGCTTACGAGGATTACCGTGTAATCGACACGGTAATCATGGGCCATGAGAAGTTGTGGCAATTGATGCAGGAACGCGATGATCTCTACTCACTGCCTAAAATGAACGATACGCAAGGCATGCGCGTCGCCGATCTTGAAGTTGAATTCGCGGAACTTGATGGTTATTCCGCGGAGGCGCGTGCAAGTGCATTACTGGAAGGAATTGGTATTCCCACCCAACAGCATGAGGGGCCAATGAGCGCAGTTGCACCGGGCTGGAAAGTCAGAGTCCTGCTGGCACAGGCACTGTTTTCCGATCCGGATATTCTATTGCTCGACGAACCGACAAATAACCTTGATATCAACACGATACGCTGGCTCGAAGATTATTTGGTAGACAGTAAATCGACGATGGTGATCATCTCGCATGATCGACATTTCCTAAATAGTATCTGCACGCATATGACCGATATTGATTATGGGGAGTTGCGTGAATTTCCTGGAAACTATGACGAGTACATGACTGCTGCCACACAGACACGTGAGCGAATGCAGGCCAATAACGCCAAGAAAAAAGCGAAAATGACGGAGCTGCAGACTTTTGTCAGCCGCTTTTCCGCGAATGCTTCAAAAGCACGTCAGGCAACATCTCGTGTGCGTCAGCTGGAGAAAATCCAGCTTGAGGAGATAAAACCATCGAGCCGGGCCAGTCCGTTCATTCGCTTTGAACAGGAAAAGCCGTTACGTCGCTTCGCGCTTGAGGCGACCGAACTCAGAAAAAGCTTCGACGAAGGGGCGCTGTTTTCAAATCTGGATCTGGCTATAGAGGCAGGCTCACGGGTTGCGATTATCGGCCCGAATGGTATCGGCAAGACGACGCTTGCGCGGTGCCTGCTGCAGGACCTTGACATAGACCACGGGACAGTCAAATGGGCGGAGAATGCAGATATCGGTTATTTTTCTCAAGATCACACGGCGGAGTTTAGTAGCGACATGACGGTATTCGAATGGATCAGTCAGTGGCGGTCTGCTGACTGCGATGATCAACAGTTGCGAGCTACGCTCGGCAGAATGCTGTTTTCCAGGGATGCCAGCGATAAATCAATCAAGGTGCTATCTGGCGGTGAAGAAAGCCGGATGCTGTTCGGAAAGCTAACTTTGAGAAAACACAATGTGATGGTGATGGACGAACCGACCAACCACCTTGACATGGAATCCATAGAGGCTTTGAACCTCGCCTTAGTGAACTATCCTGGTACATTGATCTTTATCAGCCACGATAGGGAATTTGTATCATCGCTGGCCACGCGAATTATCGAATTGACACCCACTGGCGTCGTCGACTTTGCAGGTAGCTATGATGACTACCTGCGTGCTCATTCCGTCACAGCAGGATAATTTTAGATAGTGGCCTTTTAGGTTTCAAAAAGGCGTCAATGAAATTAATTTTTATGGGTATTAATTCCAACGTGATTTTCATTTAAGTGGAGACTTGTGGTTATACATTTAATCAAATTCTTTCTTAATTGCAGCTGTTTGTTTTTTAGTTGCTTTTGGAATTTTTCTAAATTTCCCCCTAGTTTAGAACGATCTCCTTGTTGTCCTACAGTAAGGCTAATCGTTTTTTCTGCTAGTTGGAAACCTTAGAGTTGATTGAATAACAATTATTAATTAGGTTTTCATACATGAACTTTAGTCCAATGCTATCGCCTAAAGAAATGCTTCATAAAGGCGTATTTGGAGGGACTTATTTTAGTGAGTTAATTGATTATAAAAAATTCCCTGATGATTGGTTTCAAGGGATAGAAAAAAGTTTTTATTGCTCCGAAAAATACAGAGTGGAGGTTAATTTTTTTAAAATAAAGTCAGGCCAATCCCAAAAAGAATGGGAGGAGAAGGGCTGGATCCATAAAGATGACCCTAGGGGTTGGTTTGAATGGTACTGCAAGTACTACATAGGTCGAAGACACGAGGACGATGAACGTCAAATAAAAAGATGGGCAGCATTTTGTGGGCCAAAAGGGCGCTGGAGAAATCGCATCTATTCTCAGATAAATTGCTGTGAATGTTCTATTTCATCGAGTCATGATGTGAGTAGACGCATACAGCAGTCGCTCTTGCATTGGTCATATGTAGTGAATGACGCAGATTATAAATTGTGGTTAAAGGCTAAAGATAAGTGTTGACTGTAATAATGATAAGAGCACTCAAACAGCTTGTTTTTAAATTTATAACCTTTTGAAGTTATATATCTCGGAATTCAGCAATAACCGGGGCATGGTCTGAGGGACGTTCATTTTTTCGAGGCTCAACATCAATAGAACATCCAGTACAAAGATCACTTAGCTTTTTTGATGCGAGTATCAGATCAATTCTCATTCCCATGTTTCTACGGAAAGCCGCTGCGCGGTAATCCCACCAACTGAAACTTTTTTCGGGCTGTTCAAATAAGCGAAATGTATCTATATAGCCCACAGACTTTATTTTAGTTAATGCGGTACGCTCTTTTGGGCTGCAAAGGACCTTCCCTTCCCAGGTAGCAGGGTCATGTACGTCAGGGTCTTCTGGTGCGATATTGAAATCCCCCATTGCCAGTACAAGCTCATGAGATTGCACTTCCGCCTGAAGCTGAGCGTCTAAAGCATTAAGCCACTTTAGTTTGTATTCGTATTTATCGGAGTCAACGCTCTGCCCATTGGGCACATATAAGTTGAAAATCCTGACATTATCAAAAGTGGCTCCCAGCACTCTTTTCTGTGGGTCAGAAAAACCATTCAACTCCATCGTCACATCTTGGGGGGGGCGGCGTGATATTAGAGCCACCCCATTATAGGTAGGCTGACCGCTAAAAACAGTCGTATAGCCACGTTCTTCAAACGCACTTGCAGGGAAATTCTCGTCTGTCATTTTAGTTTCTTGAAGGCCAAGAACATCTGGCTTTACACGTTCAAGCCACTCGATCACCTGCTCGAGACGCACCCTCAGACTGTTCACATTCCACGTTGCAATCTTCATGAATTGATAGTCTCCTTTGTCAGGATACCGTCTTGGATGAGTAAAGGATCTAAACTGGGCAAACGTCCCCGGAAATCCTGGAAGTTATCGAGCGCTTCACGGCTTCCACCGGTTGCCAAGATACAGCTCCGGAACCTTCTTGCTGTCTCTTCATCAAATATGCCCGAGTCCTTAAATGCGGAGAATGCGTCAGCTGCTAAAACCTCTGCCCACTTATAGCTGTAGTAGCCAGCGGCATAACTACCACCAAAGACATGTGAGAAAGTATTAGGAAAACGGTTGAATGTCGGAACTTTCATAACAGTCACTTCATTTCGAATATTTTCCAGAATCTCTTCTGTTAACGATCCCTGAGTGGGATCGTATTCGGCATGGAGTTTAAAATCAAAGAGCGCAAACTCAATTTGTCGAATCATTGCGAGTCCAGCCTGAAATGAACGAGAGGCATTTAATGTCGTTAATGTTTCCGCTGGTAGGGCCTTGCCTGTGAGATAGTGTCCTGAGATTAGGGGTAGTACCTCTGGTGCCCAAGCGTAGTTTTCTAGAAATTGACTTGGGAGTTCTACGGCATCCCAAGGCACTCCATTGATTCCAGATATTGACGGATAATCGACCTCGGTCAACAGGTGATGCAGCGCATGTCCGAATTCGTGAAATAGTGTGACTACATCGTCATGAGTCAGTAATGCTGGGTCAGAATTAGAGGGTGGATTAAAGTTGCAGACCAAATAAGCTACCGGTCTTTGGCTTAGTCCCTCTAGCTCGCATCTCACGAGGCATTCATCCATCCATGCACCGCCCCGTTTGTTTGGCCGAGTAAAAAGGTCTGCAAAAAACCCTCCAATAGGCGATCCTTCGTCTGAAAAAATTTCGTAGTAAATTACATCTGGATGCCAGGTTTCCACATTATTTTGAGAGTTAATCTTGATTCCAAAGAGTTTTTCTGCAACGACAAATAATCCTGCAATGACGGTTGGCAGAGGAAAATAGGGGCGTAACTCATTGTCGGATAGCCCAAAGCGGGATTGACGGAGTTTTTCAGAAAAATAGGATATATCCCAGGGGTTCAAGCGCCTTTCTGCAAAAGCTTCGAGTTCATCAAGTTCCGTTTGAGCTACCGGCCGACTTTTCTCTGCAAGCTCTTGGAGAAACGTTAGAACTTCTTTGGTCGAGTTTGCCATTTTGGTTGCGAGGGAAAATTCCGCATAGTTACTAAATCCTAAAAGAAGTGCTGATTCATGACGCAGTCTCACTATTTTTTCAATTAGCACTCGGTTGTCCCAACGTCCCGCCTGTGGACCTTGGTCAGATGCGCGAGTTACCCATGCTTTGTAATAAAGGGATCTGAGGTTTTCGTTCTCAGCATGGGCCATGATTGCTTGGTAAGTGGGAGGATCAAGAGTAAATAACCAGCCAATTTTACCCTCTTTTTCAGCAAGCTCCTTAGCCCGGGAAAGCATCATATATGGAATTCCCACCAAAGCTGCCTTAACAGTTTCATGGTGCTTAAAAGCATCGGTAGCATCCATCAAGTTCTGCTCAAAGGAGGCCTGATATTGAGCAAGAGTTTTGACCAGTTCTTTGAATTTGTTCTTAGATTCGATTGGCAGGCCAACACCAGCTAGTTTGAAATCCCGAAGGGTATGCGAGATAAGCTGCCGTTTAGCTGTGTAGCTTGGGTCTGTATCCTTTTCTAATTGAGAAAACATTGCCCAAAGCTTTTCGCTTTGTGCAAGTTCAGTTCCAAACTCCGAGATCATTGGTAGGCACTTGTTATAGGCCTCTCGTAATTCTGGGGTAGAAATCACCGAATTCAAATGTGATATAGGGCCCCATACCTGATGGATTGAATCTTGAATGCGTTCCATTTCCTCTGCGGTTTGAAAGGAGGGTGTTGTGCTAGTTTCTGCCTTAACTAGCTTGGATCGCATTTTTTCTAAGGTACGCTGAACGGCGTCATTAACATGGCTCGCTTGAATGGAATTAAAAACCGGTAGACCCTTAGGTTCAAGTAACGGATTTTTCACTAATTACCCCAAAAAAATATGCAATCTAGCATACAGAGCCGATGTATTTTGGAATAAAAAACAAGCAGAAACGATAAATACTTTTTTCCTGTTAAGCTCCGCCTTTATATAAATATCGGAAATGCTTTTTTGAAAAAATACGATCTCATCGTGCTTGGAGGTGGTAGCGGCGGTCTAGCAACTGCGCAGAGAGCTACGGAATATGGCGCTCGTGTTGTCGTCATTGAACCAGCTCGGTTAGGTGGAACCTGCGTTAACGTTGGATGTGTGCCTAAAAAGGTGATGTGGAATGCTGCTCAGCTTTCGCATGGGCTTGATGATGCAGCAGATTATGGATTTCAAGTTTCTCGGCATGGTCATGATTGGTCTGTTTTGAAGCAAAGAAGGGATGCTTACGTAAAACGCTTGAATAATATCTATGAGAGCAATCTAGATAAAAAATCAATCGAGCTGATACGTAGCCGCGGAAAATTTGTTGCATCAAATGAAATAGAAACGGAAGACGGAGAGAAGTTACATGCAGCACATATTCTGATAACTACAGGAGGATTTCCGGTGGTACCGGAGATACCAGGGGCTGATCTTGGGATCACCTCAGACGGATTTTTTGAGCTGGAGGAAATACCCAAACGAGTAGGAATCATTGGGAGCGGATACATCGCTGTGGAGTTAGCCGGGGTTTTGAATGCCTTGGGTAGTGATGTAGTTCAGTTTATCCGTTACGACAGCGTTTTACGTTCTTTTGAAGAAGAATTAGGCCACAACCTTTTAGAACATATGCGTGCAACTGGAATTGAGGTGATCAATCAGGCGATACCGCAGAGCATTCAACGCAAAAAAGATTTAATTTTAACTATGGAGGATGGACGCGAATTTGATAGCTTTGACTCTCTTTTGTGGGCTATTGGCAGAATGCCAAATACGCATTTCCTGGCGCTAAACAAGGCAGACGTTCAGGTTGATGATAGAGGTTATATAGCTGTAGACGGCTATCAGAACACCAGTACAAGCGGGGTATATGCCGTTGGAGATGTGACTGGGCAGGCACAACTTACTCCGGTAGCGATTGCTGCTGGACGGCGATTAGCCGATAGGCTCTTTAATGCTCAGTCTGAAAGACGTTTGAACTATGACATTGTTCCGACTGTGATTTTCTCTCATCCACCTGTGGGCACGGTGGGGAAAACGGAAGTCGAGGCTAGGCAGTTATTCGGTAATGAGGCTGTGCGTGTATACACGTCAGAATTTACTCCAATGTATAACGCGTTAACCAGTTATAAACCTAAAACATTGATGAAATTAGTTGCCGTGGGTGAAGAGGAGCGAGTAGTTGGATGCCACATAATAGGTGCGGGTGCTGATGAAATGCTTCAGGGCTTTGCTGTTGCCATATCCATGGGAGCTTTGAAATCTGATTTTGATAATACGCTAGCAATTCATCCTACGAGCTCAGAGGAATTAGTAACCATGCGATAGTTTTTGAGGATGACTATCGAGTCTGTATCTGTTTGAGCAATGTCCTTGTATCAGGTCTTATCCCGCGCCAAATCCAAAATGACTCGGCTGCTTGTTCTATAAGCATGCCCCATCCTTGCGCTATGTTGCTTGCGCCATTTTCATATGCCCAGGTAACAAAAGGTGTCTGAGTTAAGCTGTACGAGAGGTCATAACAGAATGTATCCGGGCTGATAAAATTGGATGGAAAATCAAAGTTTTCCCCTTTTATACCAGCAGAGGTAGCATTTATAACAACATCATACGGTTGGATTTCATGTAGATTTTTGAAAGAATAGACAGAGATCTTATTTGTCGCACTAAAAATCTCTGCGAGATTATGTGCTCTTTCAATCGTTCGATTGGCAAGTGCTAATTCACCAATATTTGCCTCCATTAGCGGTGGTATTATGCCTCGCGCGGCGCCACCAGCACCCAGGATTAAAACGCTTTTACCTTTAAGCCTTAGCCCATGATTTTCAGTGAGGTCTCGTAGTAACCCTATACCATCCGTGTTATCACCACGAATCTCAGTTGGGGAAAGTATAGATAATGTATTAACGGCTTTAGCCTTTTGTGCCTCTGGCCCAAGGTTATTGGCTAATTTGAAGGCAGCTTCTTTGTGAGGAAGAGTTATGTTTAGGCCTTTGCCGCCGGAAGCGGCAAATTCTCTGACAGCGTTCTCAAAGCAAGTTGGTTTTGCTTGCAGCAAATCGTAGCAAAGTTTTTCTCCTGTCAGGCGTGCAAATGATTTGTGGATCATCGGAGACTGGCTGTGCTCAATTGGGTATCCGACAACTGCGTACCGGTCTATCATTGTCTGAAGTTATTCCTTTCCAAGCTTAAAGTAGGCCCTAACTAGCCTTCACGAAGGAATTCGCCGCTGCGGCCATCCCTTATAGTCGTAGGCTGCTTAAGTTCACCCACTGCACCTCCAACAATATCATCCAACTCAGAGCCAAATTCCCTGCGGATCTGTAGAACATTGCGTAGCGGTGGTTGTCCAGAGCGGTTTGCGCTTGTTGAGACTATCGGTACTCCAGCTTGTTCGCACAGTTCACGGGCTAGAGGGTGGTTCGTTACTCTCACAGCTAGCGTATCCCGTCCACCGCTAATCCACGGCAAACACCCCTGTCGTGCATTCAGTACCCATGTGGAGGGGCCAGGCCAGCTATCTAGAATCTCTCCTCGCAGTTTTCCAGAAGGCAGGATAACGAGAGGCTCAAGTTGTTCGAAATTTGAGGCGATTAGCGTTAGACCTTTACGCCACGATCGCCGTTTGATTGCGAGTAGGCGTAATATTGTTTCATGTTGCCATGGCAAGCAGCCCAAGCCATAAACTGCTTCGGTCGGATAAGCAATCAGGCCTCCTGCCAATAATGTTCGAACAGCCCTTTGCAACGGAATATTAAACATTGAACGCAGTTTGTCTTGTGTGCCTTGATATGGTCTAGGCTAGTTGTCTTTAATGGAATTATCGACGGATGATGGCTGGGCAGGAGTTCCTGATTTTTCTTTATCCTGAGGTTTTTTTGTAGAGGTTTTTTTCCTCCGCACCTTTTTCCGCTTCTTCGATATTTTTTTCTTCGTTGTAGTCGTTTTTTTATTCACGCCAGTTTTCTTAGCGCCACGTCGGCCTGTGCGTTCCGGTGCTGCAGCAATAAGGTCTTCACACTCTTTGAGTGAGAGCTGTGCAGGTTCTATGTCCTTTGGGATTTTTGCATTCTTTTTTTTGTTCGTTACATAGGGACCGTAGCGACCATTTAACACCTGGATACCCGCATCCGGAAAATCCAGAATAAGTCTGTTTGCGTCGAATATTTTTTTCTCTTTGATCAGTTCAAGAGCACGTGGTAAGGCTATGGTGTAAGGATCGTCATCTTTAATGGAGACAAATTTACTACCATAGCGAACGTATGGCCCGAATCGTCCGATATCGGTTGAGACAGCCTCACCATCAGATGTTTCGCCTAAATTCCTAGGCAGATTAAAGAGTTCCAATGCCTCTTCACGGGTGATGGTGTCCATTTTTTGGCCGGGACGTAAACCTTTAAATGCAGGTTTTACTTCATCATCTTTTGTCCCAATTTGAACAATTGGACCATAACGAGCCATTCGCACGGTCATTGGACGACCAGTTGTAGGATCATTTCCTAAAGATATCGCTTGATCATCACGTGTAACCGTATCTCTAATAAGCTCGATTTGATTATGAAAGGGTTCCCAGAACTCTTGGAGTAACGGGACCCAGTTACCTTCGCCTCTTGAGATAGCATCGAGGTCGTTTTCCATTTTTGCCGTAAATTCATAGTCGACGTACTGGGGAAAATTATTCGAGAGAAATCGGCTTACGACTTTTCCAAGCTCTGTCGGTGTAAAACGACGGTTTTCTATTTCTACGTATGCGCGTGTGCGAAGCGTAGAGATAATGTTTGCGTAGGTAGAGGGTCGGCCAATGCCGCATTTCTCCAGTTCTTTGACCAAAGTGGCTTCCGAGTAGCGAGGGGGTGGTTCGGTGAAATGCTGTTCGCTCGACAACTCCTTTAACTTTAGATGGTCACCTTCCGAAAGTGGCGGCAGAATACGGTCCTTTTCGTCATTCACCGTGTCATCTATGCCTTCTTGGTACACGGTCATAAAACCTGGTTTAACCAATACTTGGCCCGTTGCACGGAATGCTATAGCTCCTTCTCGGGTTGCTCCAGGAAAAATATCAAGTCCAACCGTGTCGAAAATGGCATTGCTCATCTGAGATGCAATAGTGCGTTTCCATATCAGGTCATAGAGTCGATACTGATCAGGATTTAGTCTGTTTTCCAGGTCCGCCGGAATTCTAGAAACCAATGTGGGTCTTATCGCCTCGTGAGCTTCTTGGGCATTTTGGGTGTTGGTTTTGTAAATTGGAGGTTCGTTTGGCAGATTATCCTGACCATAACGACCGTTGATTAACGCTCTAATTTCAGCTATAGCCTCCGCTGCGAGTGTGACCGAGTCGGTTCTCATGTAAGTAATTAGGCCTACAGAGCCACCACCAACATCAATGCCTTCGTACAGCTTTTGGGCTGTTGACATGGTTTGCCTTGCACTAAAACCAAGTTTACGTGAGGCCTCTTGCTGGAGAGTAGACGTTATGAACGGTGCCGTTGGCTTACGCTGGCGCTGTTTTTTTTCTATCTTGCCGACGGTCAGGGTTCCGTTAGCAGAGGCGTTGATTTCATCTTCAACTTGCTGGACAGTTTTTTCATCAGTGAAGGAAAATTGCTCAGTTTTCTTTCCGCTATATCTGGATAAGCGCGCTCTGAAAATTTCGTCCTTGTGTCCAGCGATAGCAGCAATGGTCCAGTATTCTCGAGGTTTGAATGCTGAGATTTGGTCTTCGCGTTCCACAATAAGACGTAGTGCCGGGCTTTGGACGCGTCCGGCTGATAGCTTTGGTGCTATTTTTTCCCACATTAAAGGTGATAGGTGAAACCCGATTAGGTGATCAAGGGCGCGTCGGGCTTTGTAAGCGTTAACTAGAGGTTCGGATACCACCCGAGGGCTGTTGATTGAATCCTGAATAGCCCGCTTGGTGACAGCGTTAAAGACAACGCGATATACCTTTTTATCAGATAGAAGACCGCGTTCTTTGAGAATTTCTTGTACGTGCCAAGCTATAGCTTCGCCTTCACGATCGAGGTCAGTAGCCAAATAAAGTGTTTCAGCTTTTTTAATGGCTGATGTGATTTTTGCGAGATGTTTGTCGCTACCCTCACTGATTGCATAGTTCATCAAAAACCCTTGATCAGGGTCCACAGCACCAGTTTTAGAGATTAGGTCTCTGACATGTCCATAAGTCGCAAGCACCTTAAAGTCTGCGCCAAGATATTTTTCAATAGTTTTTCCCTTAGCAGGGGATTCAACGAGGACAAGATTTTTGCTCATAGTGATGTAGTGGCTATTAACAGTTCTCTTGGTCGGTTATATCAGTGGACTTTGATGTCAGTGTAGGCAGTCGGGGTCTTCTGCAAAAACTAAATCTTCCATTTGTGCATACGCTTGTTCTTGCCCTGGTTGACTAAACAAAACCATCATAACAACCCATTTGATTTGGTCTATATCTGTATCATCAGAACCTAGCGCAAGCAATCGATCTATAACTAGCTCACGTTGAGGAGGTGTGAGTATTCCAATTTGCTCAAGATGAAGCATATAGCCCCTGCACTGTGTGTCTATTCGGTTCTGCTCTAGTTGGTCATAGAGCCGTATCGTGGTAGCGCGGGGGGCAGCTAAATCCGTTTCAATCTCTGTGGTATTTAGACCATCAAGCCAATCCAACGCGCGTTCAATTTCACGTGCTCCAAAACCCGCTAGCTCAAGGTCATCCCTTAAGTCACTGCGATCATGGTCAGGCTCTTCTCCGCCGTCCGCAAACGATTCGAATAGATACATAAGCACGTCTAGAACAGTTTCTTTCATGTGTCCCTCTTCCACAAGCAAGACTAAAGACCGTCGGCTATTAGCTTCGACAGGTTTCCGTTCGCGGGAGCATGGAGGAAAGCTTTGCTGTCGTCAATTTTAGGGTGATTTTTCCGATTACTAGTTCACGGCATGGTGCCGTGAACGGCCTTCCGCGTTCAACTGTTATAATCCATGTGTATGGGCGCGCGGTACAACACAGATAATATTGATTGTTACAATACAGTTATCCCCATTTAATCAGAGGTTTAGGCTAATGCTTCTGATAAGTGGAAAGCTGCAAGCGAAATAAGATGACATTACTTTCAATACTTGAGTATCCAGATCAGCGGCTACGAATTTGTGCGAAACCTGTTACGACAGTAAACGCCGAGATTCGAGAGCTAGTCGCCGACATGCTAGACACAATGTACGACGCGCCTGGAATCGGGTTAGCGGCTACGCAGGTTAATATCCATAGGCGTGTTTTAGTAATTGATGTTTCTGAGGAGTGTAGTCAGCCGATGTGTTTTATTAATCCAGAGATCCTCAGCTCAGAGGGGAATGTTAGCTATGAGGAGGGGTGTCTTTCCGTTCCAGATGTCTTCGAATTAGTGAGTCGAGCTGAGCGTATTAAGGTCAAAGCTCTGAATGAGAATGGCCAAATGATAGAGCATGACTTAGATGGGTTGCTAGCCATATGCGTTCAGCATGAAATTGATCACTTAGACGGAAAACTTTTCGTCGATTACCTTTCTACTCTGAAACGAGATCGACTTAAAAAAAAGTTGATTAAAAAGGCTAGGCATCCCTCTAAACCGAAATCTGATGATCGTCTGTCAACGTTTGTCATCTGACCCTTCGGGATGAGGCCCTGGAAGATTGTTTTTGCTGGGACACCGGATTTTGCGGTGCCCTCCTTGCGAGTTCTATTGGCTGCGGATATAGAAGTCCCATTTGTTTTGACCCAGCCTGATCGTCCAGCTGGACGAGGCCGCAAGTTATCGCAAAGCTCGGTAAAGACAGAGGCACTGGCACATGGGCTCAAGGTAATTCAGCCGTCAAAATTAAGGCAAGCTACCTTTGAAGAGAGCGCAGCAATGATTCCAGATCTAATGATTGTGGTGGCTTACGGGCTATTACTTCCTGATTGGCTTCTTAACTGGCCACGCTTAGGGGCTATAAATGTGCATGCTTCCCTTTTGCCTCGCTGGCGTGGAGCTTCTCCCATACAGCATGCCATTCTCGCGGGTGACGCCCAGACTGGTGTAAGTATCATGCAGATTAACAGTGGCTTAGATACTGGACCCGTTTACGGGCTAGATTCCCTTCCTATAGGTGCGCATGAGAACGCGAGTGGTCTTCATGATAGATTGGCAAACCTGGGCGCCAAACTCCTTGGCGAGTTACTACCAGGAATTATGAGTGGGATGTTATCACCGGTGTCGCAGGATGGATCGCAAGCAACCTCTGCCCCCAAGATTAATAAGGTTGATGCGTTGCTAAATTGGAACCGGACAGCAGAAAAGTTAGCGTGTCAGGTGCGTGCTTTTAATCCTTGGCCAATTTCTGAGACTGTAACAGCTGATGAGAAGCGTCTACGAATTTGGGAAGTAGATGTTCTTGCTCGGCAAAGTGACGCCCCACCAGGTTCAGTCCTTGACAGTAAAAAACATGTAATCGAAGTTGCAACGGGTCAGGGCGTGCTGCGTATATTGAAGCTTCAGTCGCCTGGAGGAAGGGTGGTTTCGGCAAAAGACTACCTCAACTCTAATTCGCTCGAAAGCACAATTTTTGGTTGATAAAGCTTATAAAAAACAACCTTGAAAAGGGTGGGAAGTTGATTTTTCGACCATACGCTATGGCTGACTCAAAGAGCCAACATCAAATTATGCTCTTTCTAGAGAAAGCGCATAATCTTAGACAAAAAACCCTATCTAGTCTTCCGGTAGTCGGCAGATTCTGTCTAGGGAGGGTAATATGGACGTTTTCTACTATGCTTAGATATATAAATATCATTAAATAACTTCGCGTGAATATAACCTGGATAAAAAAAGTAGTGTTGGCACAGCTTATTAGCAGGTTTAACTCTGGTTGTTTTTTGATATTTATGGCTTTCCTGATCTTTCAGTCAAAGGGTTATGCGCAGGAAGATCCAGGGAACTTTAATGTGCGTTCTGCAAGCGTTACCTTAAACGCTGGGGTGTACTTTCTTGACTCGTGGATAGAGTATCAACTGCCGAGCGAAGCTCGTGAGGCACTGGATGCTGGGGTGCCCCTTACAATCCATATAGATGTAGAGTTTATTGATCCTCGCTGGTACTGGACAGATGAAAATATTGGTGAACTTAGGCAAAGCTACCAGCTCCAATATCACTCAGTAAGCCAGAGATACATTATTCTAAATCTGAATACAGAAGCACAAACCACCTTTTCTACATTATTCTCTGCTTTGAATGGTCTAGGTCGAATCACAGATCTCCCATTGATTGATTCGACACTGCTTGATCCGGACCAAAATTATGATGTCCGTATTCGTGCTCTTCTGAGCACAGAGAATTTCCCTGGTCCTCTGCGTTTTCTTGCATTTTGGCGCCGCGATTGGTCTCTAAGCAGTAATTGGTACCGGTGGCAACTAGAAGACTAAGAAGGTCAGCAATCGTACTGACTATAACCGCTTGCCTGCTACTCTGGCTTTCGGTGCTGATATGGTTTTCACAGATAGCTCAAGACTCAACAACTCTTTCCAGTTTGCAAAATGGAATTCTCATTGTCAGTTTCATTGGTATTGGCATACTGATGCTGTTGATTATCGGAAATCTTGTAGGATTGATACGCGACTACCGGCAGCATATACCAGGAGCTCGCTTAAAGGCTCGAATGGTGTCCTTGCTGATTGTCCTATCAGTTGTACCATTGATAGTTATTTATGCATTCTCGCTTCAGTTTATTAATAGCGGTATCGATAATTGGTTTAGTTTGAATATTGAGGAAGGGCTCGAGTCAGCTGTGGAGTTGAGCCGTAGTGCACTGGACGTGCACATGGCAGAGGATTTAGACGAAGCGCGGGACATAGCACGACAGCTTTCAAATAGAGAAATGGTCAATTTGGTTGGTCAACTGAGTGATCTGCGGCGTGAGAGTGGCGCATTAGAGCTGACCATTTTTTCACATGCGGCAAATGACCAAATACTAGCAACTAGCTCGGGAGCGCCATCGCTAGCTGCTACACCTAAATATCCTAGTAATGAGTTGCTTTTCCAGGTGCGTCAGTCAGTTACCGGGTCCTATGTCGGGCTCGAGCCTAGGGCCGATGGAGGAATTGAAATCTTAGCGGCAGTAAATCTGATATCTGGGGTGATTCAAAGAGAGCCGGATCTTTTATTGGCGACATTTGCTGTTGAGCGTCAGTTGAGTGAGTTGGTAGGAAACGCAGAGACTAGTTATGATCAGTATGCAGCATTATCTTTTTTGCGGGCGCCCTTAAAAACCAGTCTTACCGCAACATTGAGTATTGTCTTGCTCACTGGTTTTCTTGTGGCCGTATACGGTGCTTTTTTTGCTGCACGTCGTTTGGTTGAACCTATTCAACAGCTTATGGTTGGAACTCGCGCAGTAGCGCGTGGTGACTTTAAGATGCAAGTCCCGACACCAGCACAAGATGAAATTGGATTTCTCGTTAACTCCTTTAATGATATGACTCGACGGCTTGCAACGGCCTCAACTGAAACACAAAGAAGTCAGCAGCAAGTTGAGAGTGAGCGCGGCAAACTGGAGGCTATTCTGGCTAGGCTTTCCACTGGCGTGGTGTCTTTTGAGACTGATACGCGCATTCGAACTGCAAATCAGTCTGCCGGAGCAATTCTCGATTTAGATCTCGAATCTCATGTTGGTGAATCCTTGATAGAATTGTCGAAAACGCATTCCTTACTTTCTCAGTTTTTCAGCGTAGCGCAGGGACACTTTGATAAAGGTGATAGTGAGTGGCGAGAGCAGATCGTTCTGCGTAGTGATGTAGGAAGAAGAGTGCTGACATGCGCATGCGCAGTGCTTCCTGCTGAGCTTGATGAGCCGGGTGGTCATGTGGTCGTGTTCGATGATATTACTGCGTTACTGCAAGCGCAGAGAGATTCTGCATGGGGTGAGGTTGCTAGACGGCTTGCACATGAGATAAAAAATCCATTAACGCCGATCCAATTATCTGCTGAGCGTTTGAGGCGACGTTATCTGGGCTCAATGGACGCTGATTCAGAGTTACTTGATAAGGCCACTCACACCATCATTCAACAGGTTGAGGCACTGAAGGAAATGGTGAATGCTTTTAGCGAATACGCTCGAACCCCTGATATGGAGTTGACTCGTTTTGATCTTAACGATCTGATCGCGGAAGTAGCCAGTCTTTATCAACATCAAGATCCCCCTCTAAAATTGGAACTGAATCTTCAAGCTATTCCTTCTGTAGAGGCAGATGCTGGTCGGATGCGACAAGTTTTTCACAATTTAATTCGTAACGCTCTGGAAGCAATGGAGAATACCCCTGAGCCTCTTCTAAAAATATCAACTCGTTATATTTGTGAGGAAGAGATGGAGCTTGTAGATATCAAAGTAGAGGATATCGGTACAGGCTTTTTAAAGGAGATTGCTGAAGAGGCGTTTGACCCTTATGTTACGAGCAAGCCGAAAGGAACCGGGTTGGGTTTGGCTATTGTTAAGAAACTTGTGGAGGAGCATGAAGGACGGATTACGGCGCGAAATCGCGAGACAGGCGGTGCTGAGATTAACCTGCTTTTGCCGATTACAGCTGAGTCTGGGGATGAGTTGCTGCTGAGGGTGCGACGTCGAGAAAAAATAGCAGATGCGTATGAATAACCCTCAAATATTAGTAGTTGACGATGAGTCCAACATTCGTTTTTTGCTTGAAGAGATTTTAAGCGAAGAGGGCTATGACGTAAAAACTGCAGAGGATGCGGTCACTGCTAGATCCATCAAGAAAAAACAAAACTTTGATTTGATTTTGCTTGATATATGGATGCCTGGTACAGACGGAATATCCTTGCTTAAGGAGTGGTCTGAAGCAGGCGAACTTGGAGCAGTTGTGATGATGTCTGGTCATGGCACTGTGGATGCAGCGATAGAGGCGACGAGGTTAGGCGCGCTCGATTTCATAGAAAAACCAGTTTCTTTAACTAAACTTTTGCGTACGGTTGAAAAAGCTCTAATTCAGAGTCAACCTAGTGAACAGCGCCGTAAACTGCTACCACCAATGGTAGCGTCTGTTGGAAAAAGTGAAGTCATGCGGGTGTTGCGAGAGCAGGTTTCTCGAGTTGCCCATCATGATGCTCATACGCTTTTTTCTGGAGAACCGGGAAGTGGTAGAGAGGCTTTTGCTAGGTATCTAGCAAGCCTTAGCAGTCGAGCTATAGAATCTTTCATAGTTGCTATGGGTAGCGGTATGGACTCTGCAGATAGCACGTCTTTATTTTTAGGGAATGGCAGAGAGCCAGGTCTACTTGAGCAAGCAGATAAGGGCATTGTGTTTATCAATGATCTGCAGGACATGCCGCGCACTACACAACAAATGCTGTCGCGCATTCTGGAACAGGGGCGGTATCGACCGGCAGATAGCACAATCGAACGTCTACTAGACGTTCGTATTTTGTCCGGCGTTCCATCGGGATTTGAGCATAAATCAAATGAATTTCGCAAAGAGCTGTTGTCTCATCTGAGTATTATTGTGATACATGTACCGCCGTTGCGTGCCTATTTGGAAGACGTGCCAGAGTTGTTGCGCTATCACGTAGACTTTCTGGTGGATTCGGAAAATTTGCCTTACAGGAAATTTGGTGTCGCAGCTCAAAATAGGCTTCGAAACTATCCATGGCCTGGCAATGTTCGTGAACTGAAAAACATGGTTAGTCGTCTCTTGATACTCGGCGCAGAAGAGGAAATTTCTCTGGATGAGGTTGAGAGTCAGTTAACCCCTGGCGCTCAATTGGACGAGTCATTTATAAGGCAAGATCTGTTATCAATGCCGCTAAGAGAAGCTAGAGAACATTTTGAACGCGATTATCTTCGACAGCAGCTTATATTGTGTAATGGGAAAGTAGGACAGCTTGCTAAACGTGTAGGAATGGAGCGCACTCATCTTTATCGTAAGTTGCGTTCTTTGGGCATCAATTTCCGTCAAGCAGATGCAGACAAATAAATTTTATTTTGGATTTAGTCTGTTAATCAGGAATTGTTTGTTTGAAAACGTCTATATTCGCATTCCGTAGTTGTTCCAAGATACTGTTCAGTTCACTAATTTCCCCCATAGGCTCGATAATCACGCGATGGTAGTCATTGGAATTAATGGTGGCTTTTTGAATGCTAGATTCGATATTCAGCAGTGCTAAGTTTGTTTTCATACGTTCGGCATCTGCTGATATTGTAAAAGCGCCAACCTGAAGGATATAAGGATCAGTATTCTCTGTATTTGTTTGATTTACTGCATGAAGAGGGTTTGTTTCAGACGCTATCTGCGGATTTGCTTTGGGTAGTGTTGCGTAGAAAGTGAAGGGATTTGCTTCTGGGACTACTGCAACCTCTGGGACTACTGCAACCTCTGGGGCAGGTTCTAGATGATCTCCAGAAGATCTTTGGTTGGGTAGATATGAGCTGACTTCGTCAATTTTATTTGTATGATTTAAATAGATTGCTGTCGAAATAATTAAGCCTAGACTAAGACCAGAAAGCATCCATATCCAGCTAGATGCATCCTGAGAAGGATCGAGTTTAGGATATGTTTTATCAGGTCCCATCTTGATTTTCACATTCTATTAGGAGCGGTTACACCTAGGAGTGTTAGTCCATTGTAGAGAACCTGTCGTATGCCTAGCGCAAGACTGATGCGTGCGTTACGAAGAGCTTCATCTTCGACTAGCATTTTGTGCGCGTTATAGTAGGAATGAAAATCAGCCGACAGGCTACGCAGATAATGTACTAGGTTTTGCGGGGCTCGGTTAACGGAAGCAAGCTCAAGTACTTCAGGGTATCGACTTAAAAGCACTAACAAACCTCTTTCGCTATCTTCCGTTAATGGGGACAAGTCGGAGATATTACTCAGCTGATACTTAAAACCTTCTTGGCTCATTTTTTTGATGAGACTGCTTATTCTTGCGTGGGCATACTGGACATAATAAACAGGATTATCATTAGACTGTGTTTTAGCAAGCTCTAAATCAAAGTCCAGATGCTGCTCGTTAGAGCGAGACACATAATAAAAACGAGCTGCATCATTGCCGACCTCATCGCGAAGCTCCCGTAACGTGACATATTTTCCAGATCGTGTCGACATTTGGACCTTTTCGCGCCCACGATAAAGGGTTACGAATTGCACTAGCCTTACTTCTAAAGAGTCAGGTGGTTCTCCCATAGCCTCAAGACCCGCACGTATCCTTGCAATGTATCCATGATGATCTGCACCAAGGATATCTAGAAGCACGTCAAATCCTCGCCTTTTTTTCTCCAGATGGTATGCAATATCAGATGCAAAATAGGTAGTGGATCCATTTTTTCTTACAACTACACGATCTTTCTCGTCACCATATGCTGTTGCCCTGAACCAGGTAGCTCCATCGCGTATGTCTAACAGATTTTTTTCATTCAAAAGGCTTAAAGCGCGTTCAATTGCCCCTTTTTCATTCAGACTTGCCTCTGAATACCAAAGTTGAGGTTCGACACCAAACTCTAACAAATCAGCTTTAATATCACTCAGAATATTATTTAGTGCTTTTTTTAAAAGTGTCTTAAATTGTTCAACACCAAGAATATCTTTTGTTTTGTAAATTAGTTTGTCGAGTAGCTTTTCACCATCAGTTTCTGAATCTGAAAGAATTTTATTTAAGGCAGTGGTATCTTTAATCGACAACTTTTTTCCCAGTTTGGCATCAATCTGTTTCGCAATATCTGTGACGTAATCACCCTGGTATGCATTTTTTGGGAAACTGATTTTCGCACCCCCCAGCTGGAGATATCTGAGCCATACACTGATAGTGAGTATGTCCATCTGGCGTCCCGCATCATTGACATAATATTCTTCCTGCACATCATGCCCAGTTGCGCGGAGTAGATTAGCTAGTGATGCGCCATAGGCGGCATGGCGCCCGTGGCCAACGTGCAGTGGTCCTGTTGGATTAGCTGACACATATTCCACAAGAACACGTTGATTATTGCCAAAACTGGAGCAGCCATAGCTTGAGCCTAATTTGATGATATCGACGAGTTCTTTACGGTAGGCGTTAGTCGAAAGATTGAAATTGATAAAGCCGGGACCAGCGATCTGAACTTTTTTTATGAGATCTGATGCAGGGATGAGTGTTATTAACGTTTCAGCCAATTCCCGGGGTGGTTTGCCGAGGTCCTTAGCTAGCCTCATTGCGATATTAGTTGTGAAATCCCCATGCTTAGGGTCGCGGGTTCTTTCTAGCTGCAGATCGCAGTCAGTAGTCAACCGATGCTTGGCATAAAAGTCTGCCATAGCTTTTTGGAAAATATGTTTAATTTGAGCGCGCAAAATATGAGCCAGATATTTGTGATGAATGGATTCTACCTGAAGCTATAACTCAGTTGGGTCGACGTCAATCGACCAGCGAATACGTCTAGCTTGAGGCCAGTCACGAACGAGCTGTAGCATATTACGTGTAAGATCATGAAGAGTCTTCCGGGAGTGATGCTGAAAAAGAAGTTGTGTTCGAAAACGATTTCCACGTTTCTCCATGCTTGGCGCTGCCGGACCAAGGATTGTAATGCTATTAGCCATAGTTTTGGCAGTAGAAGCAACGCGTTCAAGAAACGCTCGGGCTGTTTTTTTGTTTGCTGCTTCCGCACGCCAAACAATTAAATGCGAAAAAGGCGGCCACGCAGTAGCCTCACGTTCTGCTAAAGCAAGCTCACTGAAAGCATCGTAGTCTTGTTCTGCGATCGTCGTTAGGAGGGGATGTGCTGGATAATGGCTTTGGATCAGCACATTCCCCGGCTGATCTCGTCGGCCAGCTCTGCCTGCTACTTGCAGCAACATTTGGGCTAATTTTTCGCTGCATCGGAAATCAGTTCCAAAAAGACCTTGGTCTGCGCTTAGCACTCCTACGAGTGTTACCTTTGGAAAATCGTGACCCTTTGTCAGCATTTGGGTTCCCACTATAATTTGTGTTTCTCCATGCTCGACGTCTGCAAGGACAGCTTCGAGATTTCCTTTATTGGAGGTAACATCTCGATCAA
>Ga0209403_10002681_pt1 | contig 20923 bp, 23 predicted proteins | sample ArcticOcean_MG_C_8_FD_187440 | JGI IMG/M metagenome (GOLD analysis project Ga0209403, IMG submission 187440) | Marine microbial communities from western Arctic Ocean - ArcticOcean_MG_CB11_86 (SPAdes) (version 2) | ecosystem: Environmental > Aquatic > Marine > Oceanic | place: Arctic Ocean... | reverse complement strand
CTGGTGTTGGCTGGATCTAGTGCGCTCAACGGCGTTGGTAACTCTCTTGCAAACGACATTACGGGAAACTCGGGCAACAACAATCTATCGGGACTAGCTGGCAACGATACGCTCGACGGAGGTCCGGGCATCGATACGTTGACCGGCGGGTCCGGTGACGACGTCTTCCGCTATGACTCGACCTTCGACGGCGCCTCGGCCAGCGACGGTCAGTCCGGGCTACAGACCGGCGATCAGATCACCGATTTCACCTCGGGCACGGACCAGTTCCAATTTTCAAACAGCGCCTTCGGGTTTGGCTCATCCAAAGGTAGCTTTACCGCTGGGACGAACTTTTTCACGAAGGACAACTACGACGGCACCAACAGCGGGGCCACAAGCGGCGCTCATTTCGTGTTCGATTCCGGCTCGCGCACCCTTTACCACGACGACGACCCGAGCCAGGATGGCTATACCGTGGTGGCCACGGTGCAGAGCGGCGCATCGGTTTCCGCAAGCGACATTCAGCTCGTCTAAGCTAGGAAGCCCGACCGCCAAAGAGCGCACATATGCGCCCCGGTCAGTTGGCCAGTGCCCTACATTTATGGTACAATATTAACCAGTTACATGGTCACTGAAGCGCCATCCACGGTCCGTGCACGATACCTCCGCGAGCGCCGCTCACGGGGCGTGGCCATGATTGCGCCGGTCGAGGTCGGCGCTTTTATCAATGACCACCAGACGCCTTACGAGATCTTCCGCCAGGCGCGCCCCGATTTGGTCTACTGCACCAACGGCGCGCCGGCGGGATGCTACGGCGCCATCGTCGTAGCGCGGAAGCTGGATATTCCTTTTGTCATCAGCGAGGGGCTGATCACCGAGCAGTTTCTCGGCGGCACTGACGCCGAGCGCGCCGCCCTCAAGCGCCACTATCTAGCGGCCCGCGCTAGCGGCCCGCGCCGTCCTTACCATCAGCCAAGAAAATCTCGATTTTTTGCGCGCCCGCCTGGGTCTGCCAGCGGATCTTGGGCAGGTGATACCGAACAGCGCCGCCGACCCGTTTTTTTGAGCCTGCCGACAAGGCGGTGCGTGCGGCGCGGCGCGGCCAGCTCGGCGTTTCCGACGCCGATATTCTTTGTTTCACGGCAGCCGGCTTAAGGCCGGTCAAGGGCTATGCCCACCAGATACAAGCGCTGCGCTATCTCAAAAAACACGCCCTCTTCCCGCGCCTCAAATTCGCTTGGGCGGGCGACGGGCCGCTGCGCGACTTTCTCGAACGATAAACCGCCAAACACGGCTTTACCAAGTATATTCATTTTCTCGGCCATAGCTGGGAGGTCGCAGAATGGTTAGATGCCGCCGATATCTTCATTTTGCCGTCTTTGGGAGAGGGCATGCCGGCGGTCGTCTTGGAAGCCATGGCCAAGGGCCTACCGGTGATCGCCACGCCGGCCGGCGGCACGCCGGAAGCGCTCGGCGATTGTGGCTATCTGCTGCCCGCGACCGAAGACGACAACAGCCGTGCCCGCGCCCTGGCCAAAGCCATCGTGAACTGGGCCGGCGACCCGCAAGCGCGGCGCCGCGCCGGCGCCTCCGGGCGCACCCGCGCCCGCGCCAAGTTCACCCGCCAGCAAATGTTGAGCGCCTATCTCGATGTGATCGCGCAAATTTTGGCTGCGCAAGATCGCGATGGTTAATCACCTGCCGTTGGCAGGACGCTGCACGGCTCACACCGTTCCCTTTGTTCGCGCTGGAGCTGTTCGATTTGGCGCTGGGCTTCGCCGATAATGTCGTGCAGGTGCCGATTGTCCTGTTGCGCTTCCTGAAGCTCCGCCCTCAATTGCTTAAACCATACGTCCGCAATTTCGAACTCCGTGTCGGCAAGGTAAATATTCCCTGCCGCCGCATCGGCGCGCCGAATCATCACCGGCCGGTCGCTGTGCGGCACGATCCGGATGACGTAAGGCGTTGTCAGAGCTTGGGTAACCAAAGCCTCGGGCGCCGGTATTTTCTCCGTCACATTCACCGTGTAGAACACCGGGCCGTCTTCGATCGTGCCGATGTTGACGGCAAAGCCGCCGGTTCTACGCAGACCGAGAAATACGGCGATCGCGATTTGATTGTCGCTGTCGAACGTATCCGGCGGCGAACGTGACAGCTCTGCCCATAGGCGGTTCCACGCCAATTCTGTGCGCGCGACAACCACCGAAAACTCAGCCCGCGCACTATGTGCGCCCGTCCATATGTGCGCCCGTCCATTGCAGTTCGCTAGCTTGGTTTGCGAGCGTCCAGCCGCGGGCATTTTTTTCCATTTCGCCAACCCGGTCATGCGGCACCCACATCTGAGCTTGAACGTATTCCACCGGCGCGCCGAGCGTGACAACAAGGGCCATAAGCACCGCTTTTATGACGTTTCGCATTTTCCCATCTCCTCGTTGGAACCATCGTAACGCCGAACAGAAATTCCGCCACTAGCTGAGCCACTCAAGCATGGATGCGTTGATCGTTGTGTGCCAACCTGCGCCTCGGTTTGATTTTCGTTCTTATGCTAGAGTTCGGCGCTCGGGTGATCGAGCGAGCGGTGGGCGTGCTTTGAAATGGCAACTACAACAGTTTTAGATAATGCATCTGGGCGAGATATCGTGAGCGCGCGGGTTCCGCGTTGGCAACGCCGCGCCATCAACGTCGCCGCGTTAAGGGCCGAGGCGCGCCGCGTGTTGCCGCGCGCTATCTTTGATTTTGTCGATGGCGGGGCAGGCGACGAAACGACTCTCCGCCGCAACGTCTCGGCGTTCGACAGCGTGCAAATATTGCCGCGCCCCCTGACCGGTGCGCCGGCGCGCGATCTCTCGATCTCGCTGTTCGGCCAGCGGCTGTCGCTGCCGGTGATGGTCGCGCCGACCGGCCTTGCCGGCCTGTTGTGGCCCGACGGCGAGGTCGCGACGGCACGCGCCGCGGCGGCCGCGGGCACGGCCTATTGTCTCAGCCATGGCTCGGTTTGCACCCTCGAAGATCTGGCCGCCAGCGGCGCCACGCCGCGCTGGATGCAGACTTACATTTATAAAGACCGCGAGCTGACACGTGAGATTGCCCGGCGGGCGGCGGCGGCGGGCTATGATGCGCTGGTGGTCACCATCGATTGCCAGCTTGTCGGCAACCGCGAGCGTGACACCCGCAATGGCTTCACCATCCCGCCCCGACTCAGCGCCGGTGAGGTTGCCGGCATGGCGTTCAAGCTGCCCTGGTTGATGCGTATGCGCAGCGCGATTCCGAAAATCACCTTCGGCAATTATCGGCGGGCGGGCAGCGGCGAGGATCTTACCGCGCTCGCCCATCGCATGCTGTCATTGCCCGATCCCGGCTTTACCTGGGCCGATATCGAATGGCTGCGCGGGGTGTGGCAGGGCCCGCTAATTCTCAAGGGCGTCCTCCACCCAAAAGACGCCGGCGAAGCGGTGGCGCATGGCGTCGACGGCGTGATCGTATCCAATCATGGCGGGCGCCAGCTCGATGGCGCGGCGGCGGCACTCGATGCACTGCCCGGCGTCGCCGAAGCGGCCGCCGGCGGCACAGCCGTGCTGTTGGATGGAGGTATTCGCCGCGGCAGCCATGTCGTCAAGGCGCTGGCGCTCGGCGCCGATTGCTGCCTCATCGGGCGGCCGCAGCTATGGGCTCTCGCGGTTGCCGGTGAGGCCGGCGTCGCCCATGTGTTGGAAATATTTCGCCGCGAAATCGATCTCGCGATGGGCTTATCGGGGCTCTCGTCTATCGACGCGATCGGCGCCGATATCCTGTTGAAGCGGGGCGATTGAACGCCGCCCACGGTCGCCAGGCGTTAAAACCCGTCGAGTGCTTCCGCCCTGTCGCCATAGACCAAAAAAATACTGCCGAAACCCGAGATATCGAGAATCTCCTTCACCGTTTAGTTCGGATTGCAGAGCCGCAATTTGCCACCGGCGGCGCCCAGATGTTTGACTGCCAGCAGAATAATGCGCAGGCCCCAGCTGCTGATATAGTCGAGTCCGTCCAGGTCTATCAGAATTTTTTTCGCCCCTTTGTCGATGAGCGCTATCAACTGCTCCTGGGCGACCGGAGCGGTTTGGGTATTGAGCTTGCCGGTAATGCCGACGATCGTGACGTCGCCGCTTTCACGCACATCAAATTCCATCACATGCTCCTAGGGTTGATCATCCGGCGGGTCCACCATCAGGGTCAAGGTTAGTTCATTCTTTTTGGTCCGGCGGCGATAGGAAATATCATCGGCCAAGTGGCGCACCAAATGAATTCCAAGTCCGCCCACCCGGCGGTCTTCCAGGGATAAGCCAGCCTCCGGCGCGGCGTGCAGGAGGAGGTTGAACGGTGTCCCGTCATCGCTAATCGTGACGATGACGCGGTCGTCGCGCCGCGTGGCCGTGATCTCGATCGCGTGATCCCGGTTGTCGGAATAAGCGTACGAGATGACGTTGTTGAGCACATCGTCGAGAATCGCGCCCATCTTATTTACCAATTCTTCGGGAAGACCGTGCGCGGCGGCGAATTCGCCGAACATATTTTCGGCAAGCGCGATTTGCAATAGCTCGTTTTGCACCGTGATGTGGAGATTCTCCGCCATCGGCCGGTTCGGCGCATCGCCCATGAATTCGATGGCCAGTACCGTGACATCGTCTTCCGCTTCCTTCTTTCCCCTAAACTGCTCAACCGCCATCACCGTATCATCGACGATCGCCTTGGCCGAGCGGATCGTTTGCGCGCATACGATCCGCTCCAGTCTTTTGTCTGAAAAGAATTGTCCTTCGCCATCGATTTCCTCGGTGACGCCATCGGTATACATGTACAGGAGATCGCCGGGGCCGGGGGTCTCGCGCCCTGAGCCGTAAACATGTCCGTCCGCGACGCCGGCCACCGGGCCATGCGGCATTAATTTCTGCGCCGAGCCGTCGCGCCGCTTGAGATAGGGCGGATTGTGACCGGCATTGGCATAGTCCAACGCGCCGGTAGGTGTGTTCAAAATGCCGATAAAGAGTGTCACGAACATGGCGTTTTCGTTGTCCAGGCACAATTCTCCGTTGACGTGGGTGAGAATGCTGGCTGTCGATGGATCGTTGGGCGCGTGTGATTTTATAAGCGTCTTGGTCACCGCCATGAACAGCGCCGCCGACACGCCTTTGCCCGAGACATCGCCGATGCAGAAACACAGCCGATCCTAGTCGATAAAAAAGAAATCGTAGAAATCGCCCCCCATCTCGCGCGCCGGCTGCAGGAAACCATGTATCGAAAATTCCTGACGTTCGGGAAACGCCGGGAATATTCTCGGCACCATGCTCATTTGCATTTCGCGCCCGACGTTTAACTCGGTCTCCATTCTGTCTCGTTGATTCATGATGACGGCGTAGGCGTCTTGCAGTTCTTTCTCGGCTTGCTTCAGCTCGGTGATGTCGGAGTGGATCGCCACCGTGCCGCCGTCATCGGTTTTATGCTCACTGACCTGAATCCAGCGCGCGTCGCAGCGTTGGTGCAAGTGCTGGCTGCTTGGCGCGCGGTGGCGCGTGATTCGCGCTGCCATCCACGCATCGGCATCGCCTTCCACCTCGTTGACATAGCCGCTGTCCATCGCCTCGCGCATCACGGTCTCAAACGGCGTATCCGGCTCGATCCCTCTCTTGCGGCCGGGATAGAGCAGTTCCTGGAACCGGTTGTTCCACACCACCAGGCGGTCGCCGGGGTCGAACAGTGAAAATCCTTCGGAGATGGATTCAATCGCGTCGTTCAAGCGCCGCCGAGCCTCGACAAGCTCTCGCAGATTGGTCTCCCGGACTTCGATGGCCGTGTCGCGGAAGCCGGACAGGGCCAGTGCCATGCGGCTGATTTCGTCGCGCCCACCGGTAGGGATATTTGCCTCCAAATTGCCGCCGGCAATCGCCATCATGCTGTGGTTCAGCGCGCCCAAGCGGGCGATCAGATTGCGCCCGACATAGAGCCAGACGATCAAGATTGACGCGGCCAGACTGAGAATTACCACCGCCACCAAAATCCAGGTGCTGCGTTGCTGGCTTTGCGTCGCCGCGATACTGGCGATTTGGATGTCTTGGTTGGTGCCGGCAATCAATAGATCCAAAGTGCCCGTCAGCTGTATCGACACCTCCGCATTGCGCGCCAGCAGGCTTTCGATCTCAGCGATGATGGCGAGCTCACGCCCGCGCGATCACAATATTCCGTCTTCGCCGTCGGTCAAGCTGCGCAATTCCGCAGCACGCGCGAGGAGGCGTCTTTTAAGCCGCCATCGAACTCTGCTGCGAAGCCGGCCAGCGAATCCAGCGCGCGCCGCAATGGGTGGGCGAAGATCGAAATATCGGATTGGCTCTCCGCTGAAGCCGCCCTAATCAAACTATCGTTAATCGTCGAAAATTCGTTTTGGGTGCGGCACAGCGGCGCCGCTGCGGCAATCGATCGGGCCAGCGCCGCCACCCGTGCCGGCTACTCCGTTGCCGATAGATCCGGATCGGCCAAAATACGCCCGAGCTGAGAGACTTCGCCATCGAGGGCGCGGATTCCCGGCGTCAGCAGACGCTGCGCGCCCATATTTGCGTTGGCCAATGTGCCGAGCAGTTTCTGGATGTGGGCGGCGGCGGCCAAGTGATCGGCGACCAACCCATCGAGAGTTTCCAAATTGCCTTCGATGAACGCCGCGTCGCGCTCTATCGAAATGACCTGCGCGGGATCGTTGCCGCGCCCGCCGACCTTGAACAGCAGTTCGTCGAACTGCTCGACTTCGGCGGCGATGTCGCCCGAGATCGCTTCATGCTGCTCCGCCGTGGTGACCGCGAGCAATGCCGGCGCCAAGGCGACAATACGTTCGGTCTGGCGCGACAGTTCTTGCGATGCGAGGGCCGAGGGAACCCAACGCTGGGTGATGCTGTCGAGGCCCTTGCCGGTTTCGAGAAACGAATATATTGCCACCGCGGCGGCGATCAGGGCGAACGAACTGACCCCGATAAACGACAGCAGCAACCGCCCACGCACTTGAAGACGATCAAACATCGCGCTGCCTCCTATTGCTTAGGTTGTGGAACTCATGGGCTTAGGTTGCGGAACTCGTGGGCTTAGCTTGCAGAAAAAGTTGGGCTTGCGGTGCAAATCTATTAGCGGGATTGTTTTGCCGTCATTGCTTGAGAATGTAGCGGCCGTCGCGCCACACGTACCAAACAAAGTTGGCCCCCCTGACGTCGCCTTTGCTGTCGAACGCGATTTCTCCGAGCACGGTGTTAAACGTTCCCGTCTGCAGGGCGGCGATGACCGCTTGCGGATCAAGTGTCGCCGCCTGGGCGACAGCCTCGGCCCAAACCTGTACGGCGGCGTAGGCATAAAGCGTGTAGCCCTCGGGCTCGAATCCGCGCGCTCTAAATTGCGCCACCGTTGGCGCGGCTGCCAGGGTTTCTCGGGCATCTGGAAAGAATGTCATGAGGGCGCCTTCTCCCGCGGCCCCTGCCGTCAACCAGAAATCCTCGGTCACGACGGCATCGCCCGAGATAAGCTGTGCGTCAAACCCCTGATTGCGTGCCTGGCGCAAGATGAGACCAACTTCGGCGCTATAGCCTCCCACATAGATGACGTCGATATTGCCTCCTGTAGAACCGAGATCAGCGGCGAGTAATCGATCTGATCCGGCGCGTAGGACAGGTTCAAGGCTTCGCTGACGCCGCGCGCATGCAGTTGCTTTACCGTTTCCGCGGCCAAACCCTGACCGTAGGTCGACTGGTCGTTGAGAATCGCGATCTTCGCATCGCGCCAGTGATCGGCCAGATAATCGCCGGCGATCAGACCTTACTCGTCATCGCGTCCGCACACGCGAAACACATTGGCGCCGCCTTCATCGGTCAATATAGGGCTCGTCGAGGACGGCGAGATCATGACGATATCGGCTTTCTCATAAATTTTTGATGCGGGAATCGAAGCATGCGAGCAGTAATGCCCGGCGACGAAGACGATGCCGTCATTGACCAGCTTCTGTGCGACCGATACCGCCTGGGCGGCGTCACAGGCATCGTCGCTTATGACTAATCTGAGTTTCTGCCCCAATAGGCCGCCGCGGTCATTGATCTCCGCCACCGCCAATTCGACGCCCCATTTATATTGCTCGCCCATCCACGCCTTGGCTCCGGTCATCGGCCCGACCGTGGCGATGGTGATTTCGGCGCGCGCCGCCGCAATGCCGATCAACATCACGCCGGCCAACATCGCGCCAATAACCACGACGATGCGTGCCGATATCGCCAGTGCTCTCAGGAATGCCATTGGTATGTCTCCGTGGTATGTCCGCGTCCAAACGCGGCGCGTAACCGCAACCATACGGCCCGCGCATAACACCATAGTGTGTGCAGAGTTAACTTGTGAAGGGAACCGCAATTCTCAGCCAGTCGCCGGCAAGCAATTCCATCCGGCTGTCGCGGCTAGTTTTCGTGAACTCGTTGATGCCTGCGATGAAAGCGAGTTGCGGTCATTCCCTGTACGCATACAATCGTCGAATAGAACAGAGTGAGCGAGCATAGTTTTTGCGGCCGCTCATGCCGCGACCGTCCTGAATTTCATCACAACACAGAACTGAAAAGGAGATATCCATGGCTGTTACCATCCTGCTCGAAGTCCGGGCGAAAGAGGGCACCGGCAACGATTTGCTGGCCACGATGAAGGGCATCTTGCCTGACACCCGTAGCTATGACGGCTGCATCAATTTGAATGTCTATCAAAATCAAGACGATAGCGATGTGTTGGTGCTCGTCGAGAATTTTGAGAGCAAAGCGCATTACGAAAAATATGTTGCCTGGCGTGTGGAAACCGGCGTCATGCAACAGCTTGGTGACGCTCTGGCGGAGCCGCCAAGCATCCGCTTTTTCGATCTGGCCGACGCGTAGGGCTGTTCCTCGCATTAGGTCCACAGGCGGTTCCGGTTCGCCCGGCTTGTTTTAGTCGAGCGGCCGGACTGTTTCCGCCGCAGCCACAAAACGCTTTAGACGGTTTTCAGGCTAGGTTTGGCGTCGAGCGTTTCGACGTCAAAGCCGGCGATGCGCTGATACTCGCGCGAGAATTGTTGCAGTTCTTCTTGGCTCACGAAGTCGTGGATGTCTTGGCAATCTGGCGGGCAGCGTTCCGCCACCAGCTTGAGGACATGCTCGGCCAGAAATTCACGGTTGGAGAGCACCACATTTGTTGTCGGCGTGATGCGCGCGTCCTGATAGGCGATCAGGGCCTCTTCGATATTGTCCGTCACGGCGAGGATTTCGGCCAGCGCGCCAGCATCGAGAATGGCCTGGGCGGCGCCGTTCGAGCCGCTTGGATACATCGGGTGAGCGGCATCGCCTAGCAGCGTCACGCGGCCGAAACTCCAGCGCGTGAGAGGCTCCCGATCGACCATCGGAAAATCGTAGGCGACGTCGTTTTCCTCGATCAGGCGCGGCAGGTCGAGCCAATCGAAATGCCAGTCGGCGAAGGTCGGCAGGAAATCGGCCTTGTTGCCAACCCGGCTCCAATTGTCACGTTTACGGAGAATCTTGCTGTCGTCGCGGATCTCGGCGACCCAATTGATCAGCGATCGGCCTTGTTTGCGAGCCACCTCGGAAATCGGATAGACGACCATGCGCTCGTTCCAGGTGCCGGCGACGATCATGGTGCGGCCGTCTAAGAACGGTTCCTGCTCGGTGACGCCACGCAATATGGTGATGCCGGAAAATTGCGGCAGACCCTCGCCCGGATAGAGCGCTTCGCGCACCCGAGAGTGAATGCCGTCAGCGCCGATCAGCAGGTCGCCGCGAAACTCAGCCACCGTCTCGCCACTGTGCGGGTCGACGAAACGCGCCGTCACGCCCTCGCCGTCCTGGCTGAAGCCGTCCAAATGATGCCCCGTGTGCACATGATCCGCGCCGATGCGCTCGCGCGCCGCTTTGGCCAATATCATCAACAGGTTGCCGCGGTGGATGGAGAATTGCGGCCAGGTGTAACCGGCCGCCAAGCCGTGCGGCTCGGTGATGATATGGTGACCATATTGTGTGTGATAGCGGAGCGCGCGGGTCTCGATCGCCGTTGCCGCCAGCTCGTCAAGCAGGCCGAGTTCGGTCAATTCGCGCGTGGCATGGGGCAGGATATTGATGCCAACGCCGAGTTCCTTGATCTCGACGACGGATTCGAACAGCTCCACGTCGATGCCGGCGGCGTGTAATCTGAGCGCCGTCGTCATGCCGCCGATGCCGCCGCCGGCGATCAATGCTTTCACGGTTCTATGGACCCTGACAGCGCCGCCGTGATGGCGCCGGCTGCTGCCTGGAGCGGCGGTAGGAAGTTCCGCCGAATCTCTCGCATGGAGACGCGCGCGGCATGGCCGCTGACGTTCAACGCCGCCAGCGTCTTATTCGCGCGCTCGCGCACTGGCACGGCGACGCTGCGCACGCCAAGCTCAAGCTCCTGATCGACCGCCGCGAACCCGTCGACGCGGACCTGGGCGAGAATGTCTCTCAGCTCCGCTTCGCCGGACACCGTATGCGGCGTGTAGGACACCCGCTCGCTGGTGGCGAAATAAGTGTCGAGCTCGTCATTGTCTAAGGCAGCCAACAACACCCGTCCCATAGCGGTGTTGTAGGCCGGCAGGCGGGTGCCGATACTGAGCGCGACCGACATGATGCGCTTTGCCGGTACGCGCGCGACATAGATGATATCGGCGCCATCGAGAACGCTCATCGAACAGGATTCGCTGATCTGTTTGGATATTCTGTCCATAAGCGGCTGCGCAATCTCGACGATGCTCATGGATGACAGATAGGCGTATCCGAGGCTCAAAACTTGGGGTGTGAGCCGGAAGTCGCGGCCATCGGAGGAAACATAGCCGAGTTCTCTCAATGTATGAAGAAAGCGCCGCGCCGTGGCTCGCGTAAGCCCCGTCCGCCCGGCAACTTCGGACAACGTCATAACCGAATGATCGACGTCAAAAGTCCGGATTATTTGCAGCCCGCGCGCGAGCGAGGTGACAAATTCACCTTGTCGCGGACCGTCAATCATCTTGACAAGATTTCCAATTTCGCGGAAAATTGTTCATATATAGAACATATGTTCGGTATGCGAACAAGTCAAGAGACCCGATTGTGGCCCAGCGAATGTGCCGCAAATTTACCAGATGCGGCCCGGGGTAATGCGATGACGGATTACAAGACGGAATTCGGCTCGCTCGCCAATTACAATAAAGGCGGCGTGCAGCTTATCAACGACGATCCCAAAAACTATGTCTTCTCAAATATCTTCGAAGTGGCGAACAACGCCGCGCCGTTTGAGCGCATCGCCGTCGCCAAGAATTTCGAATATGTCGTTGAGGTCATGCGCGTTGAAGGTGGTTCACCGTGGTTTGCCGCACCGCATGACGAATTCGCCCTGTGCATGGACGGCCATGTCGATGTGCACCTGGTCAAGCTGGGCGGCGGTGCGCCCGATGGCGGCGGCGACGGCGCGGTGCTGATCGACGGCGATCCCGAGGGACAAAAGATGGGCCGCATCAAAACTGGCCGTGGCCATATGGCGCTGCTGCCGGTCGGCGCTGCCTACCGGTTTCATTCTGATCAGCCGGCAGTGATCATGATTCAAACCATTGAGGGGCCATTGACTCAGGAGAAATGGAACGAAATTTGCCAGACCGCGTAGAGGTTTGAGCACCAGGTTTGCGGAGAAGGAAAAAAGCGCCATGGCAACACACCAAGCTATATCGACCAGCGATCCGGACAATTACAGCGGCTACCGATCCTTCAAGATGGGCAGCTTCGACTTGCGCCGAGATGAGTATTTCGCCCATATCGATTGGCCGAACGGCCAGCACGTCATGTCGATTGACGTGTTTCTGCGCGCACTTCAGCGCACCGTGGTCTGGAATTTCTTTTACGGCACGATAAATTTTGACGCTGTCTTCGGCACCCTCAATCATTACGGCAATGTCGATATGTTCGCCGGCCGCTTCAATTCGGGTTACCGCGAGGGCGGTGCGGATTATTCGGAAAATTTCGATTCAGATCAGCTTATGGCGGGCCTGAAAGACATGCTCGATGACTGGACCAATGCCGGTTATGACCCGTTCGCCGCGCCGATGGAAACTGACAAGCCCTACGGCCGCAAGAATGGTGACAACAAAGCGGCGATCAACCGGCTCCGCGTGACCGCCGAACGCATGGTTGGTGTGCCGGGAGACGCCGTTCCGCGCAGTGACGAGACTGGCCATCCCGTCAACCGCGCCTTTCTCGATGTCGACCAGAGCGAACCTATCATCGAAGCGGAGCCGGGATTCGAAAACGAAGTCTGCGGGTTCAGTCTCTTCGCCTATCTCTCGCGTTCGGACGTGACCTGGAACCCCTCGGTCTGTTCTGTCTTGCGTGACAGCCTCTATTGCCCGACTTCGGAGGAATTCATTCTACCGATCGAGCATGGCAACGACCGCGTCGAATGGTTCATCCAGCTTTCCGATGAAATTCATTGGGATGTCAAAGACAGAGAATCCGGCGCGCCCCGGGCCAAGGTGGTTATGCGCGCCGGCGATGTGGCGGCCATGCCGGCGGATATTCGTCATCAGGGTTTCTCGCCGCGGCGCTCGATGCTGCTGGTCTGGGAAAACGCAAATTCGGAACTGCCCGGCATTATTGCCAGGGGCGAAGCGCCAGTTGTGCCGGTCATATTCTAGGTTCGGATCGGCAGCATTTATGGCGGACATTACGACATTAGAAGAAGCGGTCGCCGGATTGATCCAGGACGGCGACACCGTCGCCATGGAAGGCTTCACCCATCTCATTCCCCACGCCGCCGGGCATCAAGTGGTTCGCGCGGGGAAGCACAACCTCACCGCCGTCCGCATGACGCCGGATCTGATTTACGATCAGTTGATCGGCATGAACTGTGTCAGCAAGCTGATATTTTCCTGGGGCGGCAATCCGGGCGTCGGCTCGCTGCACCGGTTCCGCGATGCGATCGAAAAATCTTGGCCGGCGGCGCTCGAAATCGAAGAGCACAGCCATGCCGATCTCGCCAATGCCTATGTCGCTGGTGCGAGCGGCCTTCCGTTCGCGGTCCTGCGTGGCTATGTCGGCTGCGACCTGCCGACGGTAAACCCGACCATCAAATCGATCACCTGTCCCTTTACCGGGGAACAGTTGGCCGCCGTGCCGGCCATCCGCCCGGACGTGACAGTGATTCATGCCCAGCAGGCCGATCGCCGTGGCAATGTCATGATGTGGGGCATTACCGGCGTGCAGAAGGAGGCCGTGCTGGCCGCCAAACGCGTCATCGTCACGGTCGAGGAAATTGTCGACAGCTTCGAGCTGAAAGCGAATTCCGTCACCTTGCCGGGCTGGGTGATCGATGCGGTTTGCGTCGAGCCGGGCGGATCCTACCCGTCCTATGCGCTCGGATATTACCAGCGCGACAATGGCTTTTATAAAGCCTGGGATGATATTTCCCGCGGGCGCGAATGTTTTCAGGCGTGGATGCAACGCCATGTAGTGGGCACAAATAATTTTGCCGAATACACCCAAAGTATCGCTGCCGCACAGGTAAAGGAAGCGGTCGGTGCCTGATAGCGATTGGACCAGCGACGAAATGATGACCATCGCGGCATCCCGCCTGTTGCAGGATGGCGCGATTTGTTTTGTCGGCATCGGGCTGCCCAGTGCCGCCGCCAATCTTGCCCGTGCGACCCATGCGCCCGATGTCGTGCTGATTTACGAATCGGGGACGATCGGGGCTAAGCCGGAGGTACTGCCGCTTTCCATAGGTGACGGCGAATTGGCGGAGACCGCCGATACGGTCGTCTCGACCCCGGAAATATTTCGCTATTGGTTGCAGGGTGGGCGCGTCGATGTCGGATTTCTCGGCGCCGCGCAGCTCGACCGATTCGGCAATATCAATACCACCGTGATTGGCGATTATGGCGCACCCAAAGTGCGGCTGCCCGGCGCCGGCGGTGCCCCTGAGATCGCAGCCTGCGCCGGTGAGGTGATGATTATCTTGCGCCAATCACCGCGCACCTTCGTCAATAAATTGGCCTTCGTGACTTCGGTTGGACATGCTCATGGCGGCAGTTGGCGGGCCGAGTCCGGTCTTCCTGGCAAGGGGCCAACTGCGGTCATCACCGATATCGGAATCCTCCGCCCCCATCCCGAAACACACGAGTTGATCTTGACCGACCTTCACCCCGGGCACAGCGTGGCGGAGGCGGAGGAGGCGACCGGGTGGGCACTCAAACAAGCCGAGCAATGCGCGGAGACGTCGCCGCCCAGCGCCGTGGAACTTAGGGCGCTACGTGACCTGAATGAACGCACCGCGCGGGCGCATTCGAGCAGCTGAAATATGATAAACGCCATGCCTGAATTTACCTTCGAGGCGCTCCCGGTGCGGGTGGTGTTCGGCGTCGGGCGCATTGATTCCCTAAGCGATGAGGCGGCGCGGTCGCCGGAATCTTCGATCAAGCTGTGATGCATGTGCCGCTGCAAACCGCCGAGGCGGCGCGCGGCAGCGAAAAGCCTGAACGCCGATTGCTGCATCGCCATTGGCGGCGGCTCGACGATCGGGCTCGCCAAGGCCATCGCGCTCGATTGCGGGCTTCCTATCCTTGCCGTTCCCACCACCTTCTCCGGCTCGGAGATGACGCCGGTATGGGGCCTGACCGAGGGCGGCATCAAGACCGCGGGACGCGACGTCCGGGTGTTGCCGAAAACCGTCATCTACGATCCAGAATTAACGCTGAGTTTGCCGCCGGCCGCGGCGGGCACAAGCGGCATCAATGCCATGGCCCATGCGGTCGAAGCGCTCTATGCCGAAGACGCCAATCCCGTCGCCTCGCTGATGGCTGAGGAGAGCCTGCGCGCACTGGCCGCCAGCCTGCCGAAAATCATCGCCGAGCCGGCGAATCTGGAGGCGCGCGGCGCGGCGTTGTACGGCGCCTGGCTCGCCGGCATGGTGCTGAGCCTGGTCGACGTTGCCCTCCATCACAAACTCTGCCACACCCTCGGCGGCAGTTTCGGTCTGCCGCACGCCGAGATGCACACTCTCATGCTACCGCACACCGCCGCCTATAACGCCCCCGCCACGCCGGACGCCATGGCGCGTGTGGCGCGCGCCTTGGGGGCGGAGAGCGCGCCCAGCGGTCTCTATAATTTGGCCCGCGCCGTGGGCGCGAAAATGGCGCTGTCGGAATTGGGCATGCGCGAAGCGGATTTGGACCGCGCCACGGATATCGCGCTCAGCAATCCCTATTACAATCCGCGCCCGATCGAGAAAACCGCCATCCGTGCGCTGTTGGACGACGCTTTCCACGGCCGCACGCCAGGCGGCTAAGCGCTGCGGGGTCAGCCCGCGGCCTTCACCGGCCAGGGGCCCGGTCGAAACTTCCGCAATGGAAGCGGAAAGGGATGCGGGAGAATTGTTCGCGAGATATTATACGCCGAAGCAAATTTGCATCTGGAAACTCTTGGGGAGGAGCGCGCTATGAAGGCCTTGAACGGTTTACACCACATAACTTTGTGCGTCGGCGACAAGCAAGAGGACTACGAATTTCATACCCAAATTCTCGGACTTCGCAGCGTCAAGAAAACCCTTCTTTATGACGGCAAAGTACCGATCTACTATCTCTATTACGGCAATGCCGATGGTGATCCGGGATCCATCGTCACCACCTTTCCGATGCGCCACACCGGGGTGAAAGGCAAGCTGGGCAACAATCAGATTCAGGGCGTCATGCTGGCAATTCCGCCCGGCGCTTCGGATTTTTGGGCCGAGCGGCTCAGCGCCCATGGTATCGAAAACGCGGCGTTCGAGCGTTTCGGTGAGAAGCGTATTTCGTTCAAACATCCCACTGGCATCAACTACACCTTGGTCGAGACCGACGCTGCCGGCCGGCGCGCCTGGGACGAGACCAATATACCCACCGACAAGGGCATCGTCGGGATGCACGGCATTACGGTGAATGTGCGCGAGATCGATTTGATGGACGAGTTCATGCAAGCCGCGTGGAGCAGCGACCTGGTTGCTGAAGAAGGCGCCACCAAGCGCTATCAAATGGGCAAGGGCGGCAGCGGGACGATTGTCGAGATAACGCATGATGCAGGCACGCCGCAAGGCAGTTGGATATTCGGCGGAGGCATCGTTCACCACTGCGCTTTCGACATCGATTCGCTCGACAAGCAGACCGAATACAAGGCGCATGTCGAGGGTTTGGGCTTTACAGATTTCTCCGACCGCAAGGATCGTGGCTATTTCGATTCCATCTATGTGCGCACGCCCGGCGGCGCCCTGTTCGAGGCGGCTGTCACCAAACCAAAATCATGGGCGGAAGACGAAGCGCCGGAACATATCGGCGAGGAAATCATGATTTCGCCGCAGTTCGAGAAAGAAAGAGAGCAGATCATCGCGCAGATCGGCAAACTCGACTATTGATCCTGCTAGCCTGAGATGCAGCCGATCAGGCGATGGAACCGATCCCATAGGTCCCGGTGAGTAAATCACCGGTATCGAACCGGCTGAGCCGATAGGGCGTTATATCGACATCGGGTTCCTGGCCAAGCGCGCTCTGCGCCAACATCTTTCCGACCGCCGGCCCCAATTTAAATCCGTGGCCTGAAAATCCGTAGGCCAGGATCAATCCTTGCCACCCCTCTGGCGCCCCAAGTGCCGGGTTCCAGTCCGGTGTGATGTCATAGACGCCAACCCAACTGTCGGTGATTTCGGCACTGTCAAAATTTGCCATCCGTTGCGCGATCTGGCCGCCCTGGGTGAGGATAAAATCGTCTTCCACAGTTTCGCTCACATCATCCGCGTTGGTGATCGGATCGCCGTGATCGCCTGTACCCACCAGCACAACGCCGCCCGACGCGGGACGGAAATACATCTTATTTTCGGTCGATAGGTCTTTGATCACCGGGAGTTCAGGACCGTAGTCGATATCACCCCGGAGCGTCAGAACCGTATGCCGCGAGATAGCGAGATGGGTCTCGATGCCAAGGGGATCGGTAAGCTCCCGCGTCCACGGGCCGATCGCACTGATGATGCAATCCGCATGAATGGGGCCCTGGTCGGTTTCAACCCCAACCGCACGCTGGCCTTCACATAGTATTTTACTGACGCGGCAGCCGGTCTTAATCGTCACCCCACGCCGCCGCGCCGCTTGGGCAAATCCGCTCGTGGTCAGGTGAGGATCGGCATATCCGGAGCGCGGCTCATAACCCACCGCGCCGATATCGTCGAACTTAAGATGCGGGTGGTGCGTCAGCGCTTCGTCATGGGTCACCGGAAATGTTTCAGCGCCGACCGATTCCTGCATCCGCATATTGTCGACCAGCATGTCGCTCGTTTTGCCTTCGCCGGCGAGAATCAAATAACCCGAGCGGACAAAGCCGGCGGTCAGTTCGGGATCATCCAGATAGCTAGCGAAATCGCTAAACATCTCCAGGCTCTTTACCGTGAGCGCAGTATTGCTGCGGACCGAATAATGCGTGCGGACGATGGCGCAGGAGCGCCCCGTTCCGCCGCTGCCGATCTGCTCGCGCTCGATCAGGCCAATTTTTTTGTCGCCGAGCGCCGCCAGATGATAGGCGGTCGAGGCACCGACAACGCCGCCGCCGATGATCAAAATGTCAAAATGTTCAGCCATGGCGCGGCCTAACTCCCTCAGCCCGGCTCATGCCGGGCGGACCTCAAACAGGCAGTCATCGGCACCGTTTGCAGCGCAGTGAATCTCTTCGCATTGCATCTTGCGGCGGTGGCCGTCGAGGTCATGGGTCACATATTCCATGGCGCCGCTGAGCGATCCGTTGAACATGTAGCAGACGTTGCGCCCGGCATCCGGGCCGGCGGCGTAGACGAACACCGAATTCGTCATGCGCACCCGAGCATGGCCGGCGTCTGCGTCGAGCAGGTCCACACTGCACCGCCCCCAGCCGCGGCGCGACCGGCGATCCATGTAATGATGGAAGACATCCGTACCCGACAGGCCATGCGTGCGCGCTTCCATTTTGCACCAGGTGAACGCGGCGCCGCAGCTCGCGTCATAGAGCATCGCCGCATTTTCTTCGACACCGAAGCGCTTCTCCGTCGCTTCATGCACGGCCATCCAAAAATGGCGCGGCACCAATATCATCGGCATACCATCAACCGACCACACCCCGGTATCGGGATCGACTGAAACAGGAACGGGTAAATCACTCATCGATTTGTCCTCAAATTATCCAACAAAATTTTCAAATGTGCCCAGCCAATTCCGGCCGAGAATTCCGGCCACTTCATCATCTGAATAGCCACGCTGCATAAGCCGGTGCGTCAAATTCGGCAATTCGGCAATGGCGCCGAGCCCGTCCGGATAACGCTGCGTCACGAAATCATCCACGCTGCCGAACATATCCGGCCGTAGCGTCCGCCAGCGGATCGATTCCGGCAACACAATACCGGCCTCCTTGTAGCCCTCCGTGAAGTCGAGGCCGATGCCGATATGGCCGCTTCCGACGAGGTCACGAAAATGATCGATGTGATCGATCAGGTGATCGAGCGTGGCGTTCTCCGGATTGACTGATTTAGGCAGGCAGCAGGCGCCCATCATGCCGCCCTTGGCGACAATTTCACGCACCGTTTCGTCTTTGGTGTTGCGGTCATTCGGCACATGGTTCCAGGCGTTCGAATGGGTGCAGATGGGTGCGCGCGCGCGCGCCGTTGCCTCCGCCCGCGAACGGTGCCCGGTGTGCGACAGGTCGAGCATCATCGCCGTTTGGTTGACCGCGTCGATCAGCTCCTGGCCGAGGAAGCTGACCCCGGCATCGCGCCGTTCGCCGCAGCCATCGGCAAACAGCGTGGCGCCGGTATAGGCCAGGCCAAAGAATTTAAAGCCGAGCTGCGCCAGCACGCCGACGCGGCTGAGCTCGCGGTCGATCATCGCTGCGCCTTGAGTGCCGGGAATAATGGCGAGCTGCCCGGCGGCCTGGGCGCGCCGGATATCGTCTGCTGTCTCCGCCCGCACCAACACCGGGTTTTTGTCGATCAAGTCAAAGCCTTCATCGACGTTGCGCATCATGTCATCCCAGCTGCTTTCCAAGGCAAATGTGACATTGCAAGCATTAACGCCAGCCTCCAGGCAACGAGTCGCATAGGGCTCGCTCAACACATAAAAAAGACCGAGGCAGTCGAAAACAAAATTCTCTTGGGTGAACTGAGCGGCGCGGGCGTTCGCCTGATATTCGGATTTAGGCGTCATGATGTGTGCGCAACTGGTCCGTAAGTTTGGTTATCCGATCAAGGCCGCGCATCTCGCCGAGCACCGCCAGAACGGTTTTCGCTTTATCTTGGGTCAAGCAGCGTTCGGCACAGGACATGAACTTATGCGCAAGCTCTACCGCATCCATCGCCTACTGGGGATGGCCTCTCGGATCGGCAACCGAGCGCGACAGCGTGCCGCCGTCCGACAGATGCAGGGTTACCTCTGCGCTGTGGCGGGTTGCATCGGTCCCCGCATCACCCGGCTGCGCCGGGTCAGCATTCATCGTGATCTTCGGAAGCAACTCTCGAATTTGCGGGCGTTGCAGGGCCGACGGTTCAAACGCATCGAGTGATAGTTCGCCGTCAACCAAAGCGCTCGCCAGCAGATAATGCATGCTAAAGCGCGCCTGCATCGCATCCACGGGCGCGGGGTAGGTAAGATTTTGCGCCGCGACTTCAGACACCAGCGCATCGATAGACTTGATCGAGCCCGGTGAGATGCCTGATTCGGCGCGCAGGGCAAGAATTGCGTCAAGTGGCCGATGCGCGCTCGCGCAACAGGGATAATATTTTTGCCACAACCCATGTTGCTCGATCGCCGGCGGCGCGCCGAGCTTCTCAAGCGCGTCATCGAGGCGCGCGATCGGCGTGCCGGCAAAGAGCGCGACAAAGCCGCGCTCGCCTTCAAAGATATCTTCGGCTGCCGTGACGCCGGATTCCGCCATGGCGGCGGCGAGAATTCCGTTCTTCGCGGCGAGACCGGCATGAATCGGCTTTGTCATCGTGCCTAATTGCAATTTTAATCCTGACGCCATACTCGTCGCGATGCTGATCGCAGCCGATGCACGCGCCGCATCGAGCTTAAGGAGGCGCGCCGCCGCCGCCGCCGCACTGATCGATCCGAGCGTCAGCGTGGTGTGCCAACCGAGAAAGTAATGCGTCATGTTCATCGCCTCACCGAGACGCGCCATGATCTCGACCCCGACGATAAACGCATCCAAGCAGTCTTCGCCCGCGGCCTGTCGTTCTTCGCCAAGCGCCAAAATTGCCGGCACCAACACGGCGCTGACATGTGCGTTGGCAATCTCCAGCACGTCATCATAATCCAGCGCATGGGCCGCCGTGCCATTGGCTAGCGCCGCCCAGGGTTCCGCTTGGCGCGTCGGCGTGCCACATATTGTTGCGTCGCCGGCGCCCCAGCGCGCGGTTGTCGCTCGCGCCCGGCGCGCCGCCGGATCATCGGCGCCAGCCAACATACAAGCCACCGTGTCGATGAAAGCGGCCTCCGCCCGCGCCAGCGCAATCTCCGACCAGCTCCGCGGCGCGGCTTCGATCCACGCCGCCATGCAGTGGGTTGGGCCGGGATTCGGTGATTTATTGGACTGCACCATCACGGCCAATTCTACGGCTTATTGCGGGCGCGATCAAAGACCGGCAGTAGCAAGAATGCGGCGGTGTGCATGGGTTAATCATAAACTGTGATCACAAACCTTCCCAGCCATTCCCGTTGGCGCTAGATTGGCAGTCTTCAGTCAAGGGGAGAAAATATGACCGACAACAAGGTCATGTGGCGCGTCGGTGTCGATGTCGGTGGAACTTTCACCGATCTGTTCGCGTGGAATCAAAAAACCAACCAGTCGACCTCGACCAAAGTTCTTACCACCAAGGAAGATCGCGCCTTGGGAGTTATCCA
>Ga0209403_10002680_pt1 | contig 20931 bp, 30 predicted proteins | sample ArcticOcean_MG_C_8_FD_187440 | JGI IMG/M metagenome (GOLD analysis project Ga0209403, IMG submission 187440) | Marine microbial communities from western Arctic Ocean - ArcticOcean_MG_CB11_86 (SPAdes) (version 2) | ecosystem: Environmental > Aquatic > Marine > Oceanic | place: Arctic Ocean... | reverse complement strand
TCGGCAAGCAAACCATTACGACCAGGTTTGGAACAAGATTCTCGAGCGAGCCGACGGACTTCAAACAGACGTCTCGACGCGTCGGATTGCCTCGGCTGGCGAAAAACTACTTCGCTACTTACTCTTCTCTGGAGAGTTCCAGCTGACCTCGCCCATTCGAGGAACGTCGGATTTTGCCCGCGACTTTAGCTCCCGTGGACCTCGTGACCACCAAGGCCGCTCGCTACGAGATTTGGATTTGCAGACGCGAATGTTCAAATACCCCTGCAGCTATTTGATCTACTCGGAGTCGTTTGCGGCGCTGCCTACGGTCATGCGCGAATATATCGATCGACGGCTGACGGAGATTCTTCGGGGAGAGGACCTATCGGCCGAATTCGCCCATTTGACCGTCGCCGGCCGAACGGCTATCCGCGAGATTCTGGCGGCGACGATGCCGGAATACCGTGAATTGCAGTCACCACGCGCTCTTACAGGTCCAGCTCAATTGTTACCGGCGCGTGATCGCTGACGACGAGTCCTGCCTGGCGATGTGTGGTGGCTTGGCGAAAGTGCTGGCGCGCCGGAGCGCTCGCCAAGAGGTAGTCGATTCGCCACCCGCGGTCCAGTTCTCTCGCACGGCCTCGATTCGACCACCAGGAGTAGGGCCCGTCGGTATTGCCCGCATGTTCTCGCACCAAGTCGTGCCATCCCGATGCAAGCAGGCGGCCAAACCATTCGCGTTCGTGCGGTAGGAAGCCTGAGTTCTGCTGGTTTCCCTTGGCATAGAAGATGTCTTGTTCGGTATGGGCGATGTTCAGATCGCCGCCTAAGATCGACAGGGGGCTACTACCCAGCTGCTGGGTCGCCCAGGGTCTGAATCTTCGCATCCAGCGCTCCTTTTCGAGCTGTCGTTCCGGGCTACTGGAACCCGACGGCAAGTAGACGCTGGCCACTTGAAGCGGACCAACGCGAACATGCGTCAGCCGACCCTCGGGATCGGAATCGGTCTTGCCGAGTCCCGTATTGAGGAGTTCAGACCTTTGGCGTGTCCATACGGCTGTACCTGCATAGCCTTTCTTTTGTGCCGGATTCCAGTGCACGTGCCAGCCATCGGGCTCGGCCCAATCTTGGGGCAGCTGCTCGGGCAGAGCTCGAACCTCCTGCAGCAGCAGTATGTCGGGCTGGATTTCCGCGAGTTCCTCGGCAAACCCCTTTCGCAAAGCTGCCCGCAGTCCGTTGACATTCCAGGTGGTGATTCGCATGCTCAATTGGGTTGTGTGAAGTAGGGAGACTCTGCCGACTTTCGAGCCTGGCCGCGTATTGTATCGGGTGCAGTCCGCCTCTGCAGCGAAGTCGTCCACGCGAGCTGAGCCTGGCCCTCAACTTAGCGAAAATATAGCGATAATAGCCCCGTTATCACCCCTGGAGCGGTGAAACGAGGGTCTGTCGTTTCGATCCATGCCTGCCCGAATGGCCAAAAACATGTCAGCCCAGAGCACGCACCGCTCTAGCGAAAGCGTCAAATTATTCTTACCGCGGCACCGGTCCGAGGCATTGACGTAGATGGCAGACGGCCTTAAAATCTGCGATTCGTCACTATTCGTCGTGGCGGAATAATGATCTTTGAAACTTCGGTCCAAGTAATCAGTTAGGGAGTCAACGTGCCCGCGTCGAAGGAAGTAATTCGAATTCGGATGGAGGCGTACGATCACTCGGTTTTGGACCAAAGTGCAGCCGACATTGTAGATACGGCCAAGCGGACTAACTCCGTAGTTCATGGCCCGATTCCGCTGCCGACCCGTATCGAGCGATACACGGTGTTGTCGGGACCCCATGTTGACAAAAAGGCACGTCAGCAATTTGAAATACGAACCCACAAGCGGCTCATCGATATCGTCCAGGCCACGGCCAAGACGATCGAAGCGCTTAATAAGCTGAGTTTGCCCGCGGGTGTTGATATTAAGATCAAAGCCACGGCTGGTTAGTATTGGCTGCAATTTATTGGCCACTGGCGTCAAGTCCAGGAAATACGCAAGAAAACATCAATACAAAAAACGAGTTCAGTAAAATTTCTATGTAACGGAAGTTGCATGGGTAAGCTCCGCAGGAATTAACTCCTATGAGCGGATGTCTCCTGTGTCAGCGATGTAGTCTCGAAGGGTTGGAGTGATGGCTAGTAAAAGCGATGCCAATGGCCAGATTGTCGGCAGGTCCGTTGTCGGAATCCTCGGCCGAAAGGTCGGCATGACGCAGATTTACGACGAATTGGGCCAAGTGGTACCGGTGACGGTCGTTCAGGCTGGCCCCTGCGATGTCTTGCAGGTCCGCACTGAAGACCGCGATGGCTACGAAGCCGTTCAGCTGGGTTATCTCGATAAGCCTCGTCGTCTCGCCAGCAGATCTCAGCGCGGTCAAGTTGCCAAACTTGATAGTAAGCGAAGCAAAAAGCGTACTGCTGCTGGCATCGAACCCACCGTCAAGCCAAATTGCGAGCCCAAACGGTTTGTCCGCGAAATCCGCAGCGATCCAGCCGGCTTAGAGGTTGGCTCGCAGGTTACCGTCGAGGCCTTTGAGGGCATTGCCGCCGTTGATGTGATTGCCACTAGTAAGGGTCGCGGCTTCTCCGGTGTGATGAAGCGTCACAATTTCAGCGGCCAGCGCGCGACGCATGGTGTTAAAAAGTGTCACCGGCACATGGGCGGAACGGGCGCTTGTGCTAGTCCAGGCCGGCTGTTCAAGGGTATTCGCATGCCAGGCCAATACGGTGCGAAGCGTTGCACTGTTCGAAATCAAAAGCTCGTACGTGTGGATGCGGCAGACGGTCTGCTGATCGTCCGCGGCGCGATTCCCGGGCCCAACGGCGGATATGTCGTCGTGCAGCAAACCAATATATTGTAAGGAGCTGTCAGCTTTCAGCGGTCAGCAAATAGTCATGCCTAAACTTACGGTCCACGATGCGAAGGGTAAAAAGGTTGGCACCTATACCATTGAGCCTACCGATCTGGCTCCGCGCATTAGTAAGCAGCTCTTGCACGATGCTGTGGTCATGTACCAGGCCAATAAGCGTCAGGGCTCGCATCAAACCAAGACGCGTGCCGCGGTCTCCGGTTCAACTAAAAAAATGTACCGTCAGAAAGGTACAGGTAATGCCCGCGCCGGTTCGCGCCGTAGTGGTATCAGGCGTGGTGGTGGGCACATCCACGCCATTCGCAATCGCGACTACTCGTACTCGCTCCCGCGTAAGGCTCTGCAGTTGGCCGCCCGCATGGCGATTGCCTCGAAAGTACGTGACGATGAACTGACCTTAATCGACAAGCTCGAGTTTGATGCTCCTAAGACCAAGGACATGGTCGGCATTTTGCAGCACTTGGGTTGCCATGGCGAATCGCTGTTGATTGCCACGGCCGGCAACCTACCAAATGTTTACAAGAGTGCCCGAAACATCCAGAATGTATCGATTTCGCCGGCCGCTGAGCTCAACGCCTTGAACGTATTGTCATCGCGGCGTTTATTGATTACCCCCGAAGCGCTTGACCAAATCAAAGAGCGCGCTTCATCTTCAAGCAAGGGGGCTTCAAGTAGTAGCGATTCAGGTAGCGGGTCCTCCGATAAAGTGGCTTCCAGTGGAGCGGGCAGCTAAAGCCTGAAGACCTATGCCTAAACATATACCACAAAAAACCAGCATTACTCTTGAGCCACACCAGGTAATTATCAAGCCGCTCTTGACCGAAAAAGGAATCCATCGCTCCTCGCGTTGCAATGCCTATGCCTTTAGGGTGAATCGCCTGGCCACAAAGGTCGATGTCAGGCATGCGGTGGAGGAGTTGTTCGCGGTCAGAGTTGAAAAAGTGCGAACTCAGAATCACAAGGGCAAACCGCGTCGCACAAAAGCGAAATTTGGTTACACCCAAGACTGGAAAAAAGCCATCGTGACGCTCGACCCCGAGCATCATATCGAATTGTTTTAGGAGCAGTCAGCGGTCAGCGGTCAGCGGTCAGCTTTTTTTGAGCTGCCGCGATTGGGCTGACAGCTGACAGCTGAGAGCTGACAGCTACTTATGGGTATTCGAAAATACAAACCGGTTACGCCAGGTCGTCGCGATGCGTCGGTGAGTGACTTTGCGGAGCTTACGCCGGGCGCCAAGCCAGAAAAATCCTTGTTGCGCGCGATTGTTAAAACGGGCGGTCGCAATAACCAAGGTAAAATCACGGCTCGTCACCGAGGTGGTGGTCACAAGCGGCGTTTTCGTTTAATCGACTTTCGTCGTAACAAGGATGGCATTCCGGGGCTAGTTGATTCGATCCAATACGACCCCAATCGCTCGGCACGGATTGCACTCGTGCACTATGCCGACGGTGAGAAGCGTTACATCGTTTCTCCGGATGGTCTGAAGAAGGGCGATAAGGTCGAGAGTGGCGCAGAGGCACCTGCGAAGCTCGGCAATTGCCTCCCGCTGTCCAAAATGCCTTTGGGTACCACAGTGTTCAACATAGAAATGCGTGAAGGCTGCGGTGGAGTCCTGTGCCGGAGTGCAGGGACCAGCGCCACGCTGATGGCTCGCGAAGCAGAATGGGCCCAGATTTCGCTGCCTAGCGGTGAAATTCGACGTATTCCCTCTGGCTGCCGTGCGACAGTGGGACGGGCAAGCAACATCGATCATGGCGCAGTCGTACTAGGTAAAGCGGGTCGAAAGCGTTGGATGGGTCGACGGCCGCACGTACGTGGCACGGCGATGAACCCGGTCGATCATCCGCATGGTGGCGGTGAGGGTCGAACCAAGGGTGGCCGTCATCCGGTTAGCCCCGAGGGCAAGAGCGCCAAGGGCGGTGCGACGCGGCAAAGGCGAAAGGCTTCGAATAAAGCGATTGTTCGCCGTCGTCGTAGTAGGCGTTACGGTCAATTGAAATTGGTTAAAAAATAGCGGTCAGCAATCAGCAATTAGCTGTCAGCCAAAAAGAATGGGCTGATAGTGGAAAGCTGATAGCTGACGGCTGAGAGCTGAAAGCTATTACATGGGACGTTCACTAAAAAAAGGCCCTTACATCGACCCCAAGTTGTACGTGAAGGTCGAAAAGCAGAACGATACGGGCCGAAAAGATCCGATCACTACCTGGGCTCGTGCTTGCACGATTGTTCCCGAGTTCGTGGGGCATACCTTTATGGTGCACAACGGTAAGTCGCATCTTAAGGTGTTTGTGACCGAAGATATGGTAGGACACAAATTAGGCGAGTTTTCGCCAACTCGAAATTTCCGTGGCCACAGTGGTAAGGGTAAGTAGGCTTAAAAATGGCATACACCGCTACCCATCGACATGCACGCATCAGCGCAACCAAAGTCCGGCCAATCGCCGACTTGATTCGCGGCAAGAAGGTCGATGACGCATTGGCAATTTTGCGTTATCAGCCTCAGCGTGGTGCACGCATGTTAGAAAAAGTTTTGAAGAGTGCCTTGGGCAATGCTGAAGACCGGCGAGCACCCAATTTGGCTGGACTACGAGTCGTCGATGCCCGCATCGATGGAGGCCCCATGTTCAAGCGAGTTCGGCCCGGAGCACGCGGTATGGCACACATCATCAAGAAGCGTTTTTCACACATCCAAGTTTCCATCGAATAGGAAGTGGCTCGCCAGTAAGGCAGCCCCATCACTATGGGCCAAAAAGTCAATCCCATTGGTTTTCGCACAGGCATAATGCTTGGCTGGAAGAGTCGTTGGTATGCTCCTAAAAAAGAGTTTGCCGATCTCCTGATTGAAGATCAAAAGATTCGCAAGTACGCTCACACGAAGTATAAGTTCGCCGGCATTTCCAAAGTGGAAATCGAGCGCACTCGCGATGAAGTTAAAGTCATTCTATTCGCTGCCCGGCCGGGTGTGATCATCGGTCGCAAGGGTCAGGAAGTTGAGCAGCTGCAGGACGAGTTACAGGCTTTGGTGGGACGCCGAATCAACATCAAGATTGAAGAAATTAGCAACCCGAACTTGCATGCTCAGCTTGTGGCTGAGGACATCGCCGAACAGTTGGCCAAGCGGTCTAGTTTCCGCCGGACCATGAAGCGGTCGATGGAGCAAACCATGGAGGCTGGTGCCAAGGGGATTAAGATCCAATTGGCCGGGCGCCTGGGCGGTGCCGAAATGGCCCGACGCGAAAAGCAGATTTCCGGCTCGATCCCGCTGAGCACTTTGCGAGCGAAGATCGACTACGGTTTTGTGGAAGCCAAGACGGCCCAAGGGCACATTGGCGTCCAAGTTTGGATTAACCAAGGTATGTACGAGGACGAGACCGATGGCGTTGATGCCGAAGAGGGTCAAGCACCGAAAAAGCCAAAGAGGTCGTATAAGAGGTAACGCGACCCGCGGCAACACAATCGTTTTTGGCGACTTTGGTTTGCAGTCCCTAGAGGGCGGTTGGATCAGTGCCGCGACGATCGAGGCAGGACGTATTGCCGCGCAGCAGTATATTCGCGGCGAAGGAAAGCTCTACATCCGTATCTTTCCGCACAAGTCCATTACTTCGATTCCTTTGGAAACACGTATGGGTAAAGGGAAGGGTGAGCCTAGTTACTGGGCCGCCACAGTTCGCCCTGGCACAGTTCTTTACGAATTGATGGGAGTGACCGAAGAGCAGGCGAAGATTTGCTTTGCCCGCCTTGCTCACAAAATGCCTGTGCGCGTGCGACTGATGAAACGAAAATAGAGCAGAAGGCCGAAAGCCGAGAGCGGAAGATAGAACCATGACGAAAGCCAGCGAATTACGCGATATGAGTGACGAGCAGCTTGAGCTCACACTCAAAGAAGCGACAGACAACCTGTTTCGGTTTCACATCCAAGCGCAGACCGATCGCTTGGATGCGCCCAGCGAGTTACGCAAGCATCGACGGCTCGTTGCCCGAGTGAAAACGATTCAAACGGAGCGGAAAAATACCGCAGTAACAGCCGCAAGCTGATAGTGAAAGCCAGTTAACTATGCCTAAGAAACAACTCATTGGCGTTGTTGCCAGCGACAAGATGAACAAGAGCCGACGGGTAGAGATTGATCGTTTGGTCAAGCACCCCAAGTATGGCAAGTTCATTAAGAGCCGCACGGTATGCCACGTCCATGACGAAAACAATGAGTCGCAAGTTGGCGATACGGTAGAGATTATCGAGTGCCCACCGCGCTCGAAGACCAAGCGATGGGATTTGGTGCGCGTCGTCGCGAAAAGTCGCCTAGTTGATATCGCCGCCATGCGGGCCACCGCCAAAGAAGAAGCCACACAAACAGAAGCCGAGAGTTAGCGGCCGGTCCCAAGCGACCCGCCACTGAAACAACCATAACCAAAACGCTCTCGACGCCAAAAGAAGAAGAAAGCCAAGCCGATGATCCAAATGCAAAGCCGCCTAGGTGTGGCCGATAACACGGGTGCCAAAGAAGTGATGTGCATCAAGGTGTTGGGCGGAAGTCGTCGCCGTTTTGCCCGGGTGGGTGACGTGATTGTCTGCAGCGTCAAAAGCGTGATTCCCGGCAGCGAAGTAAAAAAGAAGTCAGTCGTTCGAGGCGTGATTGTAAGAGTCAAAGCTCCGACGCGTCGTGCGGATGGCAGTTATGTTCGTTTTGATACGAACGCCATCGTGCTGATCGACAAAGACAACAACCCTCGTGGCACACGTATCTTTGGAGCGGTAGCCAGGGAGTTGCGAGAACGAAAATTTATGAAGATCGTCAGCCTTGCCAGCGAAGTAGTTTAGGAGAGGAGAAATGACGAATGACGAATGACGAATGACGAATTTGGAGCGAAAGGCTCCTGATTCGTTATCGGGCCAATCTTCTAATAATTTGGCGTCATTAGTTTTTTTCGTCGTTACGAAGCCATGTTAATCCGTACTGGAGATACCGTCCAAGTCATTGCCGGCGCCGATCGGGGCACGAAAAGTCGTGTCATTCAGGTCGATCGCGAAAAGGGCAAAGCTTTAGTGGAAAACGTCAACCGTGTTTACAAGCACGTGAAGCGCAGCCAAAAGCATCCACAGGGCGGACGGCTGAGCAAAGAGATGCCGGTCCAGCTATCGAACGTGATGTACGTTTGCCAGTCGTGCAGCGAGCGGTCGCGTTTAGGTGCTCGGTTCTCGGCGGTGGGTGCTAAGGAACGTTTTTGTAAGAAGTGCGGTGCCAGCGCTGGCCAAATATCTCCCGCTCATGCTTCCCACGCGAAGAATTAGAAGTTGGGAAGTAGAAGCTGTAAAATAAACGCTGAGAAAGAAACAGAGGCTAATAGCCGAAAGCCTAAAAACCAATGACTCCACGACTCAAAGAACGCTACGAAAAAGAAATCTTGCCCCAATTGGCTGAAAAGCTGGGCCGCAAGAATCGCTTGTCGCTACCTAAGCTGGAAAAGATTGTTGTCAGCATGGGGGTTGGCAGCGCACTCACAGACAAAAAACACATGGAGGATGCAACCTCTGCGATAACCGAGCTTACCGGGCAAAAGCCTATGATTTGCAAGGCTCGTAAGTCGGTGGCCAACTTTAAGCTTCGCGAAGGTTATCCGATTGGCTGTAAAGTGACGCTCCGCGGAGTGCGGATGTATGAGTTTTTAGACCGCCTGATTTCACTAGCACTTCCGCGTGTACGTGACTTCCGCGGCTTAAATCCAAAAGCGTTTGATCGCCGAGGAAATTACAGCTTGGGACTCAACGAGCAATTGGTATTCCCGGAATTGAATCCGGACAAGTACCTCCGCGTGCAGGGCATGAACATCGCGTTTTGCTGTTCGACCAATTCGGATGACGAATCGCGCGAATTACTTCGCGGCTTTGGCATGCCATTCAAAACTGAAGATTCAGAGAAGTAGAGAATTTCGACAGGTAATGAATAGACCCGTGATGGTGAAGAGAATGCACTTCCCATTTTTTTTGTCGCAGCGGCAATCGAAAGGAAAAAGTAAGTCAGGTGGCTAGTAAATCAAAAATCGCAAAGGCGCTCAGAACGCCCAAGTTCTCGTCTCGACAAGAGTCGCGCTGCCGTATTTGTGGTCGACCTAGGGCGGTATACCGCAAGTTTGGCGTCTGCCGGATTTGTTTCCGCAATCTGGCCGACAAAGGTCTGATTCCAGGTGTCAAGAAAGCCAGTTGGTAAGTGAAATGACGAATGACGAAACACCTAATGACAGAAGAAAAATGACGAATGACCAAGCTCGAATGACGAAAGATGTGGCATGCACAATTCGTCATTCGGATTTCGACATTCGTTCGACATTAGGCATTTCGTCATTCGTCATTCGTCATTAAAACGAGTTGAGTAAAAACCCCTTTGAGAATCTAAGTACTATGATGACCGACCCAATCGCCGACATGCTCACTCGCATCCGCAATGCAGTTAGTGTGGAACGGCCGATCGTCGAAATGCCGCATTCAAAGGTCAAGCGCGGTGTCGCCGAAGTGCTCAAGCGCGAAGGCTACATCTGGGATTGGCGTGAGGAGAATGCCAACGAAACTTCCCAGAGTAGTGGGGATTCCCAGAGTAGTGGACAGCCCATACCTAGCGGGCCCGGCAAACGCCTTTGCATTGATCTCAAGTATGGTCCGAATGGCGAACGCGTCATCAGGCATATCAAGCGTGTGAGTAAACCAGGCTGTCGAGTCTATAGCCGGGCTACGGCGCTGCGACCCATTCTCAATGGATTGGGAATTTCGATTATCAGCACAAGTCGAGGAGTCATTAGCGACCGCGAAGCTAGGCAGAAGAAGTTAGGCGGAGAGGTTCTTTGCGAATTGTGGTAGGGCGGGGCGTGCCTGCAAGAATAGCTGATGGCCAGAAAACAGATCGTCTAGGCCAAAATCCGAAAATCCGAAATCCGAAATCAAAAAAATGTCACGTATCGGAAAAAAACCAATCACGATTCCCGCCGGCGTAAAAGTCAATATTGCCAGCCAGGAAATCACTGTGGAGGGCAAGCTGGGCAAGCTTGTTTGGTGCCATCGCCCAGAGCTGACGATTACTGTCGATGAAGATGCCAAAGAGATCTTGGTCGGTCGTCACAGCGAAAACCGTGAAAGCCGGGCGCTGCACGGGCTGACCCGGGCGCTCGTTCAGAACATGGTGGTGGGCGTTTCGGAAGGCTACGAAAAACGCCTCGAGATTCACGGCGTCGGTTACCTGGCGGCCCTCGATGGCAATACACTGCAACTTCGCGTTGGTTTTGCGAACGAGATACACAAGACGATCCCTGCTGGTGTCGAAGTCACCTGCCCAGATCAGACGCACGTTGTTATTAAGGGCATCGACAAACAGAAGGTGGGTCAGTTTGCCGCTGAAGCTCGGGCGGTGCGAAAACCAGAGCCGTATAAAGGCAAGGGAATTCATTACGAAGGCGAGCAAATTCGCCGCAAGGCCGGTAAGGCTGCGAAGTAAAGCCACTTGAAAGAAGTAAACTATGGAACATAGCAAAGCAATTGGAAAACAACGCCGCAGGCGCACCTTTCGCGTGCGCAAGCGTTTGCGCGGCACTGCCGATAGACCGCGCCTTTGTGTGACTCGCAGTCATCGCAATATTGTGGCGCAAGTGATCGACGATACTGCCGGCACGACACTCGCCAGCGCATCAACCGGCGACAAAAATTTGAGCAAGAAAATTAAATTCGGTGGTAACGCCGGAGCGGCCGAGGTGATTGGAAAAACTATCGCTGAACGAGCCGTCAAAGCAGGCGTTAGCGAGGTTTGCTTTGACCGTGGAGGTAGCAAATATCACGGTCGTGTAGCAGCGCTTGCCAATGCAGCGAGAGAGGCCGGATTGAAGTTTTAGGCCAAGAATATTCGCTATTCAATGAGTGTAAGCAGGTCAATTAGTTTTAAACAAGCCAATTAGTTTTTTAAACAAGGCAGTTCAATCGTGTCTACGGGCTCTCGAAACAAACGACGCAACGATAAAAAAGAAGAAAAGCGCAGCGGCGAATTCGTCGAAAAGGTCGTGAAGATCAAGCGCTGCGCGGCGGTGGTCAAGGGCGGTCGCCGTTTTAGCTTTGCCGCGCTGATTGTGGTGGGCGATGGCAAAGGCAAGGTAGGTTGGGGTTATGGCAAGGCCAATGAAGTTCCGCCCAGTGTCGAAAAGGCGGTCAAAGAAGGCACACGCAGCATGATAACCGTGGCGATCGACGAAACCAGTATCCCCCATCAGGTCATTGGCCGCTTTAGTGCAGCCGAAGTCGTGCTCGTGCCGGCGGCTCCTGGTACCGGCATCATCGCCGGTGCCGCGGTGCGTGCCGTGTGCGAAGCAGCCGGGATCACCGATATTTTGACCAAGAGTTTTGGCTCGAATAACCCGGTCAGCTTAGTAAAAGCCACTTTCGCCGCGCTGGAACAGTTGCGGCCCAAAATTGACGTAGAACGACTCCGCGGAGTGACACTGTCATGATTCTTAACGATGTCCACCGCGGGATTACCCGCCATAAAAAACGCAAGCGCATAGGTCGAGGGCCTGGCTCTGGGCACGGTAAGACAGCCGGCCGCGGTCATAAAGGCCAAGGATCTCGCGCAGGTTCGTCTAGCCACCCGACCTTTCAAGGTGGTACCATGCCCATGGTTCGACGCATCCCCAAGCGCGGCTTCAACAACCGTTGGGGTAAAACCGTCGCCGTGGTAAACGTAGGCCAAATCGAAGCAGTATTCGAAGCGGGCGAAGAAGTTACGCTCTCCGCGCTCGCCACGAAGAATTTGGCCAAGGGTCAATTCGATATACTGAAAGTGCTGGGAGACGGGGAGTTTAGTAAGAAGCTAAAAGTCGCAGCGCACCGTTTCAGCAAGACAGCGATTGAAAAAATCGAAAAAGCAGGTGGTGAAGTTGTCATTTTGCCCGGCAAGACGACGGTAACACAAAAGAAACGCGATAAAAAACAAGCGAAGTCCTCCTGACCCGCATAGGCGATTTGCAATCCTAAACTAACAGCCTCAGAATACGGCAATCACAGAGTAAGGGCACAGAGTAAGGGCCATGTGGGAAAAAATACGCGTTGTCTGGCAGATTCCTGAACTGCGGCAAAAGATCTTGCTTACGCTCGGACTCTTGGCCATCTATCGGTTGGGTTTCCAGATCCCTCTACCGATCGTGAATCCCGAGAAGGTGCAAGCAGCGGCCGGGCAGACCGGTGGCATGGCCGACGTGTTGCAGGCGGTTGCCGTCTTTAGCGCCAGCCAATTGAATCAGGTCACGATCTTCGGCCTGGGCATTATGCCCTATATTTCTGCCTCTATTATCTTTCAGCTACTCGGCAGCGTTTACCCGCCTCTCGAAGCTTTGCAAAAAGAAGGTGAGGCAGGCCGAAAAAAGATCAACGAACTAACTCGGTACGCGACGGTATTGATTTGTTTGATCCAAAGCTGGATCTATGTCAAAAGCTATGTCGTTCCCTCGGGTTTTATCGACGGAGCTTATCTCGATCCCGCCACCGGGGCACTCGGCTGGGGCTGGTGGCTTGTGGCGATTTTGACCATGACCGCTGGGACCGTTTTCCTGATGTGGATCGGCGAACAGATCGATGAATATGGCATCGGCAATGGTATCAGTCTCTTGATCATGGCAGGTATTTTGGCCGCGATGCCAGGTGCCGGTTACAGTTTGCTAAAAGATGCCACCCTTGCCCTAGGAGGGGCGCCTGGCGGTAAGTTGGGAATCGAAAAGTTATTGATGCTGGCGGCGATGTTTGTGGCCGTTGTGATAGGGGTGGTCTATATCACACTGGGCCAGCGACGGATTCCCATGCAAAGCGCCAAACACGTGCGTGGCCGAAAGGTGTATGGCGGCACGCGACAATATTTGCCCTTAAAAGTCAATCAAGCCGGTGTCATGCCGATTATTTTTGCGAGTAGTCTGCTGATGCTGCCGACGATCTTTTTCACACAGCTGTCAAGAGTTCAGTGGGAGGATGGCAACTTCTTCGGAGCTTTTTTCAACTGGGCAGGCAGCGCCTTCGAAAGGAATTCGTTTAGCTACGTGCTTTGCTACGTAGCTTTGATTTACTTTTTCTGCTTCTTTTGGACGGCAATTACGTTTAATCCGAAAGACGTCTCCGATAATCTCAAGAATTATGGTTCGTTCATCCCAGGGTACCGACCCGGCAAGCGGACGGCCGATTATCTGGAAAAAGTCATGTTTCGTATTACCTACGTCGGCGCAGGATTTTTAGCCCTGGTAGCAATAATTCCCACAGTTATTTCGAGTTCTATTGGCGTCTCGCCGATGGTCGCCAGCTTTTACGGCGGTACAGGATTACTTATCGCAGTGAGTGTGGCGTTTGATCTAGTGCAGAAAATTGACAGCCATCTCGTCATGCGGAATTATTCTGGGCTGCTTGAAAAATCATCGAGCGGTGCTGGCGGTTCGGGAATCTAACTACGTAATTCCTTGCGCTGGATGCCGCAAGGGCCAAGAGTGCCATGCAGATAGTTTTTATAGGTCCGCCCGGTGCTGGCAAAGGTACCCAGTCGACGCTGCTCGCGAATTATTTGAAGATACCCAAGCTTTCTACCGGCGACATGCTGCGCGAAGGATGTGATCAGCGCACCGATGTCGGCAGGCAAGCTGCACAGTACATGGAATCTGGACGCCTGGTTCCTGACCCGCTGGTCGAAAAAATTGTGCTTGACCGCCTGAGTGAACCAGACTGTCTGACGGGCTATATCTTGGATGGCTTTCCACGTACGTTGCCTCAAGCAGCCAACTTCGATCGCTGGTTGGGCGATCAAGAGCGGTCATTGAGTGTCGTAATAGAGATAAGAGTTTCTGAAGAAGAGCTGCTGGAGCGGCTTGCAGAACGCGGACGCCAGGACGACGACCGAGAGATTATCCGTTTACGCCTTAAGCAATACGCGAAGCTGACCCATCCTTTGATCGACTATTATGAGCAGCGCAACTTGCTGCAGGTCATCAACGGCGTGGGCACGACAGACGCAATTTTTAATCACCTCCAGCAGATCGTCGATCGCGTTGGCTAATTAGCGTTGGCTGGCAGCTACTGGCTAGCGGGTGCTTGATCGCCGGAGTCACAGAAACGTTGCAAGCTAAACAGTGTAAAATGACGTCGCAAAACTCCAAATAACAAGAATATGAAACGCGATAGCAACCATCGAATCGAGTTGAAGTCGAATCGCGAGATTGGGTTGATGCGCCAAGCCGGGTTGGCCGTGTGGAAAGCTCACCGAATCGCCGGCGAAATGATGCAGCCCGGCATGAGCACCGCAAGGATTGACGCAGCCGTCGAAGCACATTTTGACCAACTGGGTGCTGAGCCGCTCTTTAAGAATTACCCCAACTCCATTCGTAGCAAGCCATCCTTTCCAGCAGTGACTTGTATGTCGGTCAACGACGCGGTCGTACATGGCATCCCCGACGAGCGTCCCCTCGAAGACGGTGACATCGTCAGTATCGATACCGGCTGTCGACTGAACGGCTGGTGCGGCGACGCGGCGCTCACGCACCCGATCGGAAAAGTCGATCCCGAGATTCAGAGGTTGCTCGACGTGACTAAGGGCGTTTTGGATCTCTCGATCGAGCTCTTGGCCCACAAGAGCCATTGGAGCCAGATTGCCGACCAGATGGCCCAGTACGTGGCGGACCACAAGTTTTCTACCGTCGAGTGTTTTGTTGGCCATGGCATTGGCCGCGAAATGCACGAGGATCCTCAGGTACCCAATTTCCGAGGAAGGTCCTTGAGCGGCAGTAACGATTTTGCGATTAGGCCGGGTTTGGTAATTGCCATCGAGCCCATGGTCAACATGGGTACTAAGAGCGTGAAAATGCTGCGGGACCAGTGGACTCAAGTCACGGCAGATGGGCTCGCGAGTGCTCATTTTGAGCACACGGTTGCCGTCACAGAACAGGGGCCAGTAGCTTTAACGGCTGCTCCCACTCCTGAAGAAGCCGCGGAGTTGGCCATTTAAGATCCATCTGCGGGGGTGCAAAAATAGGTAGTGAGCTAAAACCGTACCGAGCTTGCTTTAAAGCCCTTGAAATGTGGGCCTCCAAGCGGTTATATTGCTATGTTTCGCCAGAGGTTGTTGCCCAGAAGTGGGAGAGAATAAGATGAAGGTCCGAGCCAGCGTCAAAAGAATTTGTGATAAGTGCCAGGTCGTACGACGCCGTGGTGTGGTTTACGTCGTTTGTAGTAACCCGCGGCATAAGCAGCGGCAAGGTTAGTAAAAGAGAGTACTCAATACTCAGTACCGAATACTCAGCAGGTCTCGTCGATCGAGCGATGGGTTCATAAAAGTTTTAAAACGATTTACTTAGTGTGGAGTAACACCAGATGCCCCGTTTGTTAGGTGTCGACATTCCGACTGACCGCCCAACGGCGATCTCGCTAACCTACCTTTATGGCGTTGGCCCGCAGACTGCCCGTGAGTTGTGCCACAAGGCGGGCATTGATCCGCAAGTCCGTGCCCGCGACTTGGGTGAGGACGAGGTTGCTCGGCTGGCTGCATTGCTCGACAAAGACTACGTCGTCGAAGGTCAGTTGCGCCGCCAAACGAGTCAAAACATTTCGCGTTTGCGAGACATCGCCTGCTACCGAGGTTTGCGGCATCGTCGCGGCCTGCCGGTACGCGGTCAACGTACCAAAACCAATGCCCGTACCCGCAAAGGACCGAAAAAGACGGTTGCTGGGAAGAAGGGCGTGAAAGATTTAAGGTAATAGTTACAAGTTTCGAGTTGCGAGTTTTTTTTGCACCCAACCCAAAACTCAAAACTCCCAACCCGAACTCAAAACTCCCAACCCGAAACGCGGAGCTACTAGTGGCTAAGGACAATAAGAAATCAAAGGCGAAGAAAAAGACCGTGCGCCGCAACGTGACCGTTGCCATCGCACATATTTCTGCGACCTTCAACAATACCCAGGTGACGATCACCGACACAAAGGGCGATACGTTGTGCTGGGCAAGTTCTGGCACTTCGGGATTTAAGGGTAGCCGTAAGAGTACGCCTTTTGCGGGACAAAGCGCTGCCCAACAGGCAGCCGAAAAGGCGCGTAAGTTTGGTGTCAAGGATGTCCAGGTCCAAGTGAAGGGCCCCGGCAGTGGCCGTGAAAGCGCCATTACGGCTCTCGAAGCCGCAGGGCTGAAGGTAAAGTCCATCGAAGATGTCACGCCGCTACCGCACAATGGTTGCCGGCCTCGCAAAAAGCGTCGCGTCTAAAGTGCTTCCAGTGTTTGCGGCTAGCAATTGCGTTAGCGGCTGACAACGGCTTTAGTGAAACCGAAGTATTTTTTCCATACACTCAATAGTTCAATAGAAATAGACCATGGCTCATTACACCGGTCCTAGAGCACGCATCAATCGTCGATTGGGCACTTTGATTTTTGAAAACGCCGGCGCCTCACGCGCTATGGAGCGTAAGCCCAACCCTCCAGGCATGGCACCGCGTCCACGCAAGCTTTCGACATACGGCGAATCAATGCGTGAGAAGCAAAAAATCAAGTACTATTACGGTCTGGGAGAACGTCAGTTGCGAAATATGTTTCAGAAGGCGAAACATATGGCGGGCAATACGGGCGAAAACCTATTGTTGCTTTGCGAAAAGCGACTCGATAGCGTCGTGCGTTTGGCTGGATTCGCCAAGACACGTTCACAAGCTCGTCAAGGCGTTGCCCACGGCCATTTCTTGGTCAATGGTCGGCGGACGGATGTGGCTTCGTATCAAGTTCGCGTGGGCGACGTGATTCACGTTAAGCGACGTGCCAATCTGTCGGATGTATATCGCGGTAACATTGAGTATGCCGACGTGCAGGCTGCCGACTGGCTCACCGTCGATAACGGACAGCAGGAGATTATCGTTAGCCGCATGCCAACGGGCGAAGACGTTACCTTGCCAGTTGACATTGGCATGGTGGTCGAACTGCTTTCGCGCTAATACAGGTTGCTAGAGTGTTAACGAATTACTAGGTGGTGCCAGCAACGGCCGCGAACTATTCCCATGGTTGGACTAATCGCTGACCCAATAGGTAAGCACTTCGAAACTAATATCTTTAGCGACACAAAACCACTACAAAAAAACCGCTACAACACAAAAACCACAGAGAGTGGAGGTATCCTATGCATGTTCGATGGCGTGGACTTGAATTGCCGAGTCAGGTGAATTGCGACACATCAACTTTGACTGACAATTACGGTAAATTCGTAGCAGAGCCGTTTGAGCGCGGTTTTGGTACGACGATTGGCAATGGACTTCGCCGGATCCTGCTTTCCAGTCTGGAAGGCAGTGCGGTCACGCAAATCAAAGTCCATAGCGCTCTGCACGAGTTCACCACGATTCAAGGTGTACTTGAAGACGTCACCGACATAGTCTTGAATATCAAGTCGCTGGTCGTGAAGAACCATGGCGATTCGACAAAGGTATTGCGCATTGATCGCAGTACAGCCGGTGTTGTCACCGCTGCTGACATCGAGACCGATGAGTCAGTTGAGGTGATCAATAAAGATTTGGTGATTGCGACGCTGACCGAAAACGTATCATTTATCATCGAAATGGTGGTAGAAAATGGTCGTGGTTACGTGCCGGCAACCGAACACGGCGCGAACATTCAAGAAGTTGGCATTATTCCCATCGACGCCGTCTTCAGCCCAGTGACGCGTGTGCGCTACAGCATCGACGAAACGCGAGTGGGTCAGAAGACCAACTACGATAAGCTTACGCTAGAAATTCAGACCGACGGTTCTATCAACCCAGAAATGGCATTGGTCGAGTCGGCGAAGATTTTGCGTAAGCATCTCACACCGTTTGTCCAATACACGGAGTTGGGACCGCAGGTTCACGCGGCGTCTCGCGGTAGTTCCATGAGCGGTGCCGACAGTGCTTTAGAGGCCAAGCTGAATATGAGTATGTCGGAACTTAATTTATCGGTGCGCGCCGGTAATTGCTTAGAGACCGAGAATATCATGCAGGTCCGCGAATTGGTGACCCGTACAGAAGATCAGTTGCTCGAAGTACGCAACTTTGGCGAAACCACGTTGGCTGAAGTCCAGATGAAATTACGCGAGCTTGGCTTGCACCTAGGCATGCGGGTTTCGAGTACAGCTGCCACCGTTTTATAAAATAACGAAATAATGCCTGGCCAGCCAATAGTTGGTTATGAGGAATTCCTCTTGCTTGATACACTAGCTTGATACACTATCTTGATACACGATCATGAGACGCGATTATGAGACACCGTAAAAAAGGTCGTAAACTTGGCCGCAATCCGAGTCACCAGCGAGCGCTGTTGCGCAGCTTAGTCAGCGCGCTGATGCTAACCGAGCGTGATGCTGAATTCGACGACAACCAGCCTAAGGTCAAGGGCCGCATCATCACCACGATAAGCAAAGCGAAAGAAGTTCGCCCGCTTGTCGAGAAATGCGTGACCATTGCCCGTCGTTCCTTGGCCGCTGTGGAGGCTGCCGCCCAGCACGCCACTTCGGCCGAGCGTGGCAGCCAAGAATGGAAGTCATGGCGCACCAGTGCAACTTGGAATGTGTGGAACCAGGCGATTGCCCCGTCGATTGCGGCGCGCCGCCGTTGTCTGCGATTGATCGGCGATAAGCAGGCCGTCAGCGTCTTGTTCGATGAAATTGCTCCTCGCTTTGCCGACCGTCCGGGTGGCTACACCCGCATCGTCCGCTTGGCAAAGCCCCGTTTAGGCGACGCTGGTACGCGAGCTATCCTGGAATTCGTCGGTGTTCGGGACCGTGTGCTTGAGAAGAGCCAAAAGCCTTCCTTTGACGACTCGCCTGCAGATTCTTCTGCTGACGAAACCCCTCAGGATGAGGTGGCCGAAGAAACTGCTACTGAAGCAGGAGTTGACGATACGGCAGCTGGCGATACGGCAGCTGGCGACACGGAAGCTGGCGACACGGGAGTTGGCAGCGAGACCGAAAAGTAGCATTCCCCCGGCGGGTAGTGCGATGGAACGTCACGGATTCGACTTCACTTCGGCAATTAGGTGCTTGTGTGCTGACATGATCGGCCGGCTGGTCGAACTACAGCATATCGATCTCGAACGCGTGGCAATCAACTTGTGTCAAACGCGTAAAGACGTTAAACACGGACTCTATGCCTCACTCACGCCGCTTCGATTTGAGGACGGTGCCGTTCAAAAGAAACTCCGTGGCCGGCGCTATAGTGTTGACCGAGTTTGTAATCGCGCCGGGCAAGAATACCTCTACATTCTCAGTTTCTACTTGCCGCGGTTTATGAATACGCCCGTCGAAGAAAAACTGTCGACCATTATTCACGAGCTCTGGCACATCAGTCCCGATTTCAATGGTGATTTACGCAGGCACCTAGGCCGGTGCTATGCCCACGGCCCTTCGCAGCGCGACTACGACGCCCAGATGGATCGCCTCGCACAAAACTGGCTAGCACTCAGTCCCCCAGAACATCTCTACCATTTTCTGGTGGGGGACTTCCAGGAGCTTGTAGTCGAGTACGGCAAAGTCACCGGAGCTCACTGGCCAGCGCCCAAGTTAGTGCCGCTGTAACTGCTAGCACGGATGAAATATGCGGGCCCTATGCGGGCTAGCACGGCCGAGCCACATTGACAGCCCAAGCGGCTCAAACTACGGTCCCGACTCTTTTCGTAGTCTAGCGGCTCAGAGTTGCTTGGCGAATTATGGGACCGGTATGCTCGCTAGTCGAACAAAACAAAAAATGTCGATTCGAACAGTGGCATCGCAAACAGCGCCAGGCCCATCGATTCGACATCTAGTGGCGCTTGCATTGCTATCGGCATTTTCGGGCTGTAGTTCGCTGTTCTTGTTGCCGGCGGCATCGGACTCCCATTCGTTTTTAAGACCCGTAGAAACTTCGCCCGATAGTGTCACTCTCGAAATCTTCCAGGTGCGACTGCCAGGAGCCGACGCCAAATTGGCGGAGGAGTTATGGCAGGCGATCGACGAGTTGCGTTTGCCTGTCGATGTGCGCCATGAATTGGTCCGCAATGGTTTTCGCGCGGGAGTGGTGGGAGGCGCCCTTCCCGATGGATTGGCGTCGCATTTGAACCTCCAAAGCGAGCAGTCCGAAACATCGTCCGAGCGGGTGATTACCGGCGCGAGCGCCGACCCCAGAGTAACCCGCCGCGTCGTACAGCTAAGCCGCGCAGATTCGGCCACGATCCAAGCAGCCGAATTGCGCAGTCGCGTGCATGTGTTCATGAGCGAAGATACGGGCATCCGCGGCCGAAGCTACCAGCAGGCAGAAGCCACCTATGCGCTGCAGGCAAAAGCCGTAGCAGGGCAGCGAATCTCGCTGCAACTGGTGCCCGAATTACTGCATGGAGAACTCAAAAATCGCTATGCAGGTGGCGACCAAGGCATCTTTTTAATGACGCAGTCCCGCGAGCGGGAAACATTTGATTGGCTCACGATCAGCGCCGAACTTGCGGCGGGTGAGATGCTACTGGTCAGCTGTTTGCCAGATGTCTCCGGCAGTTTGGGGCATACCTTCCACGCGCAAGATCTGCGGGGCCCGCTCGACTACAAGCTCGTGCTGGTCCGCATGTTGCAAGTTCCCGGCAGCGAGATTTTGGCTTCGCTGGAGAACTAGCGATACTCCTCGGAGACCCATCGATTCGTGCCTGGTTCCCAGAAATCGCCCCCTGCCGAGGGTTCCGGGAATTTGCCATAATGGGCGGCCCGCCATTTTGAGAAAATAGATATACGAGGAGACTAGAAACATGCCATTAGTGCCAATGCGAATTTTGTTGGACCACGCCGCCGAAAATAACTACGGCCTGGCCGCGTTCAACGTGAACAACATGGAGCAGATCCAAGCGATTATGGAAGCCGCCGAGGAGACGGAATCGCCCGTGATCGTGCAGGCCAGTCGTGGCGCTCGCTCCTATTCGCAGGATAACTACCTGCGTCACTTGATGCTCGCCGCTGCCGAACTCTATCCGCAGATTCCGATTGTCATGCACCAAGACCATGGCAATAGCCCCGATACGTGCCAAAGCTCG
>Ga0209403_10002677_pt1 | contig 20943 bp, 18 predicted proteins | sample ArcticOcean_MG_C_8_FD_187440 | JGI IMG/M metagenome (GOLD analysis project Ga0209403, IMG submission 187440) | Marine microbial communities from western Arctic Ocean - ArcticOcean_MG_CB11_86 (SPAdes) (version 2) | ecosystem: Environmental > Aquatic > Marine > Oceanic | place: Arctic Ocean... | reverse complement strand
AAAAAAGATAAGGCTCCTGCAGGACCATGGCGATCTGCTTCCCTAGGGACTCCTGTTTGACTTTCCGTAGGTCATGTCCTGCAATCGAAATGGTTCCGGAATAGGAGTCATAGAAGTGATGGACGAGCGAAGCCATGGAAGTTTTTCCACAGCCTGTTGGACCAACCAGGGCAACGGTTTCTCCTTCTTTGATTTCAAGGTTGATCTGTTCTAGAACCGGCTGGCCAGGGTGGTAGCCAAAAGTCACATTTTTGAATTCAATCGATCCCTTTACTTGCTTCAAATCGACTGCGTCGGAAACATTCTGGATATCGATGGAGACATCCAGTACTTCGAAGATCCTCTCTCCTGAAGCCATCGCTCGTTGAAACACATTGTAATGCATGGTCAAAGCACGGATCGGGTCAAAAAAACGTTGGACGAAGAGAATGTAGGCAATCATCACTCCTGCTGTCAGTTGACCTTCTAGCACCAGCCCTCCTCCGACAATCACGATGATGGCCATTGCCAGTCCGGTGAGGGTATCTACGGTGGGGAGCATGAGCTGGGCAATTTTGGCGGCACGGACGGTGGATTTGAAATGATCGTTGGCTTTCTCTTCATAAAGTGTGTAGTTGACGGGTTCGCGGATCATCCCCTGTACGATCTTTACTCCTCGGATGTTTTCACACATGGTTGCCGTAACAATGGATGAGGTGATCCTAGCTTTGACGAATGCCTTACGGGCGATAGGAAGCCAGAAATACCGGATCAGTAACAGGATCGGAAGCAAGGCCAGGGTCATCGCACCAAGTCTGGGATCCATCCAGAGCAACACCACGATGATCCCGATCAGCAGGATCAGGTCTCCAAAGGCATGCACCGAGGTTTCAAGAAACTCCTGCAAGGCACCCACGTCCCCCTGGAGCCGTGACATCAACCTTCCAACTTCCGTTTTATCCATGAAGGAGAGAGAAATACGCTGCAGATGTTCATACATGGCGCGTCTCAGATCAAAAAGCAGACGCTGGGCGACCCGTGATACCAAAAACTCCATACAGAAATGGGAGACAAAGTTGATGACGATTGCCACGGCAAAAAGCATCACTCCGGCTTTGAGACTCTCCAACCCTGCCCCCCAGAAGGTGATCTGCTGATCCAGAGTCATTTGCACCAGGATGGGAATGGAAAGCTGAGTGACAGTGAAAATCAGTACTGCGAGAAACGAAGCTGCCACAATCAATTTGTATGGAACCATGAAGCGTATGAATTGCCTGATGACGGTTTCGTTAAAGACCGTACTGAACATCTCCTCCTCTGTGATTTCTGGAGGCGGAGACACGGCACCCGGAGGAAGTTCCAGACCACTCAGAGTGCGATCCATGTAAAGGGTGGTTTTTTTATTCATCACGTAATCGTTGTTTGCAGATGATAAATTCTGGCGTAATGCCCGGCCTTTTGAATCAGTTCCTCATGGGTTCCCTGCTCGGTGATCTTTCCGTCTTCAAGGTAAATGATGTGATCTGCATGCATCAGGGATGCTAAACGATGAGAGATTATGATTGTGATGCGCTCCTTGGCTCCTTCTTTCAATCCTTCACGGATTTTTTGCTCTGTGGCAGAATCAATGGCAGAGGTGGAATCATCAAATATCAGGATCTTTGTGTTGAGAATGAGGGAGCGGGAAATGTTGAGTCTTTGACGCTGTCCTCCTGAAAGTGACAGCCCCCGCTCACCAATGAGGGTCTGATAAGCATTTGGCAGGTGATCGATGTGTTCATGGAGCTGGGCCCGCGAGGCAGCAGCGGTAACTTCTTCTTGAGTGGCCCAGGGTTCACCATAAAGGACATTATGTTTTACTGTGGATGTGAACAAAAAAGTGTCCTGCTGCACCAAGCTGATAGAATCGCGGAGTGTTTTGAGTTGGTAATCCTTCAAGTCCACTCCATTGAAGCAGATCACTCCTGAAGTGGGTTCGTAAAACCGTGGAATCAGTTGGGCAAGGGTGCTTTTACCTGAACCCTGGGGGCCAATGATACCCAGAGTTGTACCGGGTTCCAGACGGAGGTCGATGTCTTCGAGGATCTTGGGCTGGTTGTCTCCAGGAAAAGAGAAACAGACCTTTTTAAATTCGAGTACTCCCAATGCATCAACTTTCTTGCCTTCCTGGTTTTCATCCACAAATTCTTGATGATCCAGGATGGTGAAAAGCCGTTCTCCACAGGATGCTGCCCTGGAGAAGGAGTTGATCATCATGCCTATCTGGCGAACAGGCTGCTGGAGGATCGACATGAATGTCAGAAAAGAGGTGAGTGTGCCCAATGACACCTCACCGAGGTATACCCTTTGTGATCCAAACCAGAGGACTAGACCCATTGATGTCAGGAAGACAAAGGACATCAAGGAATCATTGCTGACTCGGAGCTTGATCTGCTTATCAAACAAACGAAGTGCTTCCAGGGATGAACGATCATACTTCTCCATTTCATAATCCTGGGAACAAAAAGCTCGCACCACCCGGATGCCGTTGAGGTTTTCATCCATGACTTTGGTCAGCATGGACAGCTTTTCCTGAATGCGGAGCCAGTTTTTCCGAAGACCGAGGCTGGTCGCAGTACCCCGCCAGGCAATTATCGGTACAAAGGAAAGGGAGATTAAACCGAGTAAGACATCGGTTCGAAGCATCAGGAAGAGTCCACCGCCGACCAGTGTCAGCAAAAAGAACAATCTCAGCAGACCTGTATTGACAAACATCCTCACTCCTTCGATATCTAGAATGCCAAGAGTGATCAGGTCACCGGTGTGAACCTTGTCATGGTAGGAGAAGGATAATTTCTGCAATTGTTCAAAGTATTTCATCCGCAAGTGGTAGCCCATGTTCTGACCGATCGCCTCTCCCAGGAAGGAGTGGGTGAAGGCAAAAAGCCCCCGTATCGCAGAGACCAAAAACAGCAGCAGGGCGGTCCAGTAAAGTTCTTCCACACCTGCCTCGGAGGATTCAAATAATTGAACAGACTGATCCACTGCCTGACCCAGCAATCTCGGAATCTGCAACTGGAACGTGGCTCCGCAGATGACTGCGATCACAGCAATTGCAAGGTGCAGCTTATGGGTCAGACTGAGAAGGGTGACTCGACGGATCAGCTCTGGGAAAGAAGAAGATATCCTGGTGGTTTGCTTGATGTGGTGAATGTTCATGTAACGAATGTTAGGAAGAAACGTCTGGAATTACTATTGAGCTAGAGCAGAAAGAATCACTACCCCAACCATGGTAACGGACATTATTACTTGATTAAGCCTGAATTATTGTTTCGATTCGATGAAAATAGTATGATAAACACTAACATTCAACTTGGACCACTTAAAGGGGTCAGGTTACTCGGTTGGTGTTTTAGAGGCGAAAACGATCACTTTGACTGTAGAAAGGTGCGTTTTGACCTACTGAAATTATCTTATCAGAGATAACCCCTCTTCTACTTTCCTGTTCCTAATTTTAATACCAAAAGACCTGAGGGATTACTTTGGAGTGAAAACTCAGTTCAAAACTTCACTTAGAAATGGTATCAAGAACGAGTGTTTGATTTTTTCAAAACTTCTATATCTTGAAGTTCAGTCAATTTTCAAAGAAATCAGAATGTGTAAGGAATAAATGGAAGAAAGAACTTCTTGGTCAGTCTGAAAGAACAGTAGATGATTTCAGAAATGGAATACTCAAATTTTAACCTAACCAAAGATACTCACCAAACATCAGAATCATTTACTCAATCAATCCCTTCCCCAGAACCTATAGAAAAAACAGATTCATTCACCTCTGATTCACCAAAGATATCTCAAGTCAGAGAAGAGTTCATTTCAGAAAGATTGGTTTCGGGGTTTAGTCTAAAATCAACAGGTGAACTTGAATCTACTAATAACGATTTGATTGAGATCGTTGGTGATTTTCTTATAGATAATTGTCATCTCCAAGTGCACTTATATGCGGGAAAGCCAAAGCAAAAAAACTGCAGCCAATTTTGACAACATCTACTCGACCATAGTCTTTGCACACCCACCTTGAAGTTGTACTATCACGTCTTCCTTGTCCATTAATAAGGTTGATATTCGATTCCTTTTTAAAAAAAAATACTATATCACAAATATATCACATACATATTTAAATTGACATCTTAAACATTTTGTGTAATGATTTATTCTTTAATGAATTGGTTTTTTTCGGCCCAACGGTCGGTTTCTTGAAAGCATACGCCGGAAACGGTTGTGATCATCGCCTTTTAATTAGGCAAGTTTCTAGCCTCAAAATCGCTTTCATTTTTTTTTATAATTTCCTGGAGGATCGTGGTATAGATTTTGTGATCCTCTAAAGTTGTTAAAAAAAATATTCTTTTTTTTTATAGGTAGTATTGAATAAAAATGTTTTTTATAGCGAATAGATTTAAATGTTGAGGCGATAGACATGGAATAAATTCATCAGCATTAATCAATGAAAAAAAATAACAAATAGAGTAGATGATCATGGAAAACAATAGTTGAAAAAAAATAATATTAATTGCTAATGAAAAATATAGAGTGAAATTAGTTAAATTTAAAAATATTATATATAAAGAATGCTTATGTTTGAATATATAGATTTAATAAGAAATAATTTTAATAAAAAAGCAGCTAAAATACACACAAAGAACATATCAAAATTTTATAGATCACATGGATCTAAAGGATATGAAGAAGCATTTAATTATATTTATAATGAAATCAAAGATCAACCATTTGAAAAAATCGAAATTGAGACTTTTCCTTTAAATTCAAGTGAGGGTAATTATCCTGCATGGGAGCCAATTAAAGTAGAAACAAAAATTATTGAACCAATAGTTGAAAAACTTATTTCATTTAATGATATCCCAACATGCATTACTTGGTATTCGAAATCAACTCCTCCAGGAGGTGTGATTGCAGAAGTATGTGATGTTGGGTATGGATTAAATAAAGATGATTACAATGGATTAAATTTAAAGGGTAAAATAGCTTTAGCTACAGGAAATAGCCCAGAAGATACCTTAAGAACATATGATTTAGCTGTAAAAACATTTGGAGCTATTGGTATCATTTCAGATTGTTTAATTAGTCCAATACCTGGTTATAGAACAAAGGAAATTACACCAGATTTCGTATCATTAAATCGTTTATCAAGAAAATATAATGATAGTTGGGCTATTATAATCTCAGGTAGAATGGGAGCTCGAATTCGTGAACTGTTGAAAAAATCCGTAGTGAAAATTCATGTTGAAATTGAAGCAAAAACGTTTGATGGTGAAGGGAAAAGCTTAGTAACTACTTTAAAAGGAAGTGACTTACCAAATCAAGAAATTATAATTATTGGTCATGTAACAAATCCTGAACCTAATGCGAATTGTGCCTCAGGTCCTGCATTGATGATTGAATTGTCCAAATCGTTTTTTTCAATAATCAAAAAGAATAAATTACTGAAACCAAAAAGAACAATAAAATTTTTATTTGTACCTGAAGGCTCCGGAAGTATAGCATATGTGGAAAACCATAAAAAGAATTTAAAAAACATAATTGGCGCTTTATGTTTATGTGGTATAGGGCAAAATCAAGATTTATCTAAATCTTTTTTGACACTATCAAGGACTACTGATTCAACACCTTCTTACCTTAATGATTTATCATACTCTTTTTTAGAAAATTCAGTAGATCTTACAAATCCTAGTTTAAAATATAAAGAAATACCATATAGTCCATTTAGTGATAATTCAACTTTTAATATGGCAAGTATACCTACGATTTTATTAAGTTCTGAGCCGAATATTTTTTTTCACACACAGTTTTTGACTTGGGAAACAACTTCTGAGGAAGTTTTTAATGTAAGTGCTTGCGTAATAGGAGGTATCGCTTTATTTAATTCAAATGCAAATTTATTATCAGTAATAATGATAATAAATTTAACAAAAATAAGAAGCCAAGAGAGACTCATAAAAAAAGAGAAAATATATAACAATCAACTTTTAAAAAAATCTGTAAATAATGTAGAAGAATTTGTATTACTATGCAATGAAGAAATAAACTATATAATTGAACGTGATTCTATAGCAATAGAATCGTGTAAAAATATTATTAATAATCAATTAACCAAAAAATTCATAAATGAATCTAAAGACGAACTCATTTCACATGGAATAAAAATTAAAGATAATTTAAAAAAATATGCGTCATTTATATCTATTACATAAAAAATCATATGGAAAATAATACATTAAATATTTATCCAAAAAAAAATAAAAATGTGACTCCACCAACTCGTGTATATGATGGAGATTATAGGGATATGGATTTAACATATGAACAGTTAAATGAAATCATTCACCTTAACAAAAATGTTATAAAATTTAATCAGTTACGTTCATTAGTTCATGAAATATATAATTTTTCAAATGGCCAAAATAACATTAATGAAATTGCTAAAAAAATTGGATTTGAATTTGAATTAAAAATAGATCCAATATTTGTATATGAGTTTATAAAAAAGATGGAAGAATTAAAAGTTGTTATTTTAATAAATAAATTAGATAAATAATATTATTATTAATAATAACATTAACATGTTAACTTCTAATGTTTAGTACAAATTAATATTTTATATTATTCATAATAAATGAACTAAATATAACATATTAATAAATTTCAAATTAAAATATCTAAACTAAAAAAATTTAAAATAGTTTACATGAATATATTCTTAAGATGTAAAATTTGAAAAATAAAGTTTTACAAAAAGTCCTCCTTAGACCAATAGTTCCAGATGATTCCCTTTCTTGACGATCCTTCCTCCCTGAATCACTATGATCTGTTAAGCTTTGCTGATTGTTGCAAGCCGTTGGGCGCGAATGATGGTGAGAGATCTCGTGAACGGTTTTTCAACAACGTCTTTACGGGTGGCTTTGGTATGGGTTTTGTCGCGGATGCTTGGTAAAGATTGACTCAGAGGAGAAGTTAAGGCTCCTGCAAGGGCCCTGGAGATCAACTCCCCAGGGGGGGGGCCTTGATTCACCTTTCGCAGGTCAGGTCATGTCTTGAAATCGAAATGGTACCTGAGTAAGAGAGTCATAGAAGTGATGAACCAGGGTGTTGCCATGGAAGTTTCTCCGCAGCCTGTCGGTCTAACTAGGGCCACGGTTTCTCCCTTTTAGATTTCAAGGTTAATGATGTTACGAACCGGTTGGTTGGGTTTGTAGGCAAAGATGACATTCTTGAATTCAATCAAACCTTAATAATAATTTGAATTGTTATAAAATTAATATTATGTATACGTAGATTTTAGATAATCATATACTACACGAATACCTTGTGCTTCACCACCTTTAGGTCTGCTAGGTTTGGTATGAAAATTCCAACCTGTAATATCAAAATGAACCCAATTGACGTTATTGTGTATAAAGTATTCCAAAAATAATGCTGCAGTAATTGAACCTCCCATTGGGATTGAATTTAAAGTGTATGAGTTAACTATATGTGCAATATCACTCTTAATTAGAGGTTTATATTCTTCATATAATGGCATTTTCCAAATAGGATCATCATTCAGTTTTGAAATATTTTGTAAAGAATCTGCTATTTTATCATTGTTTGAATAAAAAGCAGGCAATTCACTTCCTAATGCATATCGCGCAGCACCTGTTAATGTAGCAAAATCAACAACTAGTTCTGGTTTTTCATTACAGGCATCATAAAGAACTTCTGAAAGTATAATTCGTCCTTCAGCATCAGTATTATCTACTTCTATATTTATACCAGCTCTTGTTTTAATTATATCACCTGGTCTATAAGAATTATTTGAAATAGAATTTTCTACAGCAGGAACTAATAATCTAAGTCTTATTGGTAATTTTGTGGACATTATCATATTAGCTAATCCAATAACATGTGCTGCTCCCCCCATATCTTTTTTCATGTAGCGTATTTTATTTGTGGATTTAATATTAAGTCCTCCACTGTCAAAACATACTCCCTTTCCAACTAATGTAATCAATGGATTAGATTGATTGCCCCATAACAATTCTATTAATCTAGGTTGATTTATACTGGCTTTACCAACTATATTTATGGTTGAAAAATTATTATTATCCAATTCATCACCAACAATTTGAGAACATTGTGCATTATATTTTTTGGAAATATCATAAATAACTTTGAAAATATGTTGAGGCATCATTTCATTTGCTGGAGTATTGATAAGATCTCTAGTTAATGAAATAGAGGAAGAAATATTATAAACATAATTTTTAATATTACTGGGTATAAATAGTTTAGGATTAATAGAAATGTTAATATTATTTTGGTATTTATCAAAATAATAACCATCTAACATCCAATTTAATGTTAAAATTTTTATAATTTTACTGGAATCAATATTAATAAATTTATAAATAAAATTATTTTTTAAATAATTTTTAGAAAAGCCAAGTGAAAATAAATTTATATTTTTAATGATTTTATTGCCAATGCCAATCAATATTTTTTTTTCAATACCATCTTTATTATAAATTATACAATATGAGTGTTCATCTGCAATAAAATCAAAATTTGTTATCCATTGTTTAGTTAATGTATTTTGATTTTCAAAAAAATTATAAAAATTATCATAGTTAATAAATTCAATTGGTATAATATTTTCTTTTTTAGTTGATGTAAGTGAATATTTTAATGAATTATTCATAATTAATAATTAAGTTTTAAATCTTGAGATAAATGACAGGAAACATAATGATCGTTTTTATTATTAATATTTTTTAAAAAAGGAATAGATTCACGACATATATTTTTTGCATATTTACATCTTGTATGGAAATGACAGCCAGTTGGTGGATTAGACGGACTGGGAACATCACCCTCTAAAATAATTTTATTTTTTTTATGTTTTGGATTAGGAATTGGTATAGAAGAAATTAATGCTTCAGTATAAGGATGTTTAGGATTATTAAATAATTCATCTTTTGTACACAATTCGACAATTTTACCTAAATACATGACGGCTATACGATCACTAATATATTTAATAACTGATAGATCATGCGCTATAAACAAAAATGATATATTCAATTCATTCTGAATGGATTTTAATAGATTAATTACTTGTGCTTGTACTGAAACATCAAGTGCTGAAACAGGTTCGTCAGCTACAATTAATTTTGGAGATAAAGCTATAGCACGAGCAATACCAATTCTTTGACGTTGGCCTCCTGAGAATTCATGTGGGAACCTATTTATATGAGAATCACTTAAACCAACAGAATTTAGTAATTCTGAAATTCTTTTTTTAAGATCTCGTTTATTTTGAATTTTTTTATGTGTAACAAGGGGTTCAGATATTAAGGATCCTACCGTCATTCTAGGATTTAATGAAGAATATGGGTCTTGAAATATAATTTGCATTTCCTGTCTAACTTTTTTTAAATCTGTTGGTGATAGTTCCAATATATTAATAGTCGTTTTGTTTTTAGTTTTAATAATATTTGAATTGAAATTTATTGTACCATCAGTAGGATTTATCAAATTTAGAATCATTCTACCTGTAGTAGTTTTACCGCAACCACTTTCACCAACAAGACCAAGGGTTTCGCCTTCAAACACTTGAAAACTAACATCATCTACAGCTTTTACATGACCTGTAATCTTTTTTAAAAAACCAGTACGTATGGGAAAGTGTTTTTTTAAATTAACTACATCTAATAAAATTGATTTATCCATTTTTAGTTATACAAAAAACATGAAGTATCATGGCTTTCGGATACATTAGTAAGTTTTGGTTCTTCTTTTTTGCAAATGTCCATCACATTTGGACATCTTGATTGAAATCTACATCCTTTTGTTATTTCAAAAGGATTAGGAACATTTCCTTTTATTGTAACAAGGGGTGTCTGATTATTTGAATCAATCGAAGGAATTGAATTCATTAGACCAATTGTATATGGATGCTTAGGGTTGTTAAACAAATCAATTACTGATGCTTGTTCTACAATTTTACCCATATACATAACAATTACATCATCACACATCTCAGATATAACACCTAAATCATGTGTGATAAACAAAATTGAGGTATTATAATTTTTTTGTAATTTTTTCATCAACTCCAATACCTGAGCTTGTATTGTTACATCAAGAGCAGTTGTTGGTTCATCGGCTATTAATAACAATGGATTACAAGAAAGAGCCATAGCTATCATAGCTCTTTGTCTAATTCCCCCTGATTGTTGATGAGGGTATTCATTAATTTTAATTTCGGGTGAAGGTATTCCTACATCTTTTAAAATATCAATTGTCTGTTGTTTTGCTTCATCATAGTTGGATCTTTTGTGAAGGCGTATTACTTCAATTATTTGATCACCAATAGTAAAAACAGGATTCATAGCGGTCATTGGTTCTTGAAATATCATGGATATATCGTTACCTCTTATTGATCTCATTATTTTACTCATTGGATCAATTTGTAATAAATCAATTTCTTCATTATTATTAGTTTTAAATATAATTTCTCCTGAAACAGTTCTTCCTGGATTATCAATTAAACGCATAATTGATAATGCTGTTACCGATTTTCCACAACCACTTTCACCAACAACACCAAGGGTTTTATTTTTTTTTATCTTGAAAGATATATCGTCTATAGCAGGAAAAACTCCTTCTTCTAGATAGAAAAAAGTTTTTAATGAACTTATATCAATTACATTATCTTGCATTTTATAAGTTATTTGATAATAAAAAATTAGATACTAAGTCAGACCATCTTTCTGCACGATCAGTAAATACGTGATGTTTTGCTCTTGGAATGACATACATTTCTGCATTATTAAGTTTTTTATAATATTTCCAACCATATTCGCACGGATAACCGTTATCAGGTTTCATTGATGGATCATCTTTACCCCAGGGTAAAAGGATTGGCATTTCAAGTAAATGTGCAAAATTTGAAATATGTTTACCTTCGTAGTTTAAATCTTGATTAGTTGTTTCTACTGTTCTATTTATATGTTTTGCCCTCATAACTGCATTTTTATGAGTAATATTTAATATACTCAGTGCTTTTTTAATCAAATTATCATTAATTAAACTATGATCATAATAAAGATTTAGAAAAAGATTTTTAACATTATCATAAGTTGGTTCAGGGTGCGCGTGTCCTTTAGATCCATAAATATATTTCTCTCCCTCAGGAAGTGAAGGAATACCTTTACAACCATTTAAACTATTTATTATAATTAATTTTTTTACAATTTTCGGTATCCGATGTGAAATATATTGAACTAACCATCCACCATGGGAATTACCTCCAATATAAATTGAATCTAAACCTAATTTATTTATAAATTTAATTATAAATTCACCTTGTTCCGTTGCTGAATATATTTTATTATTTTTTCCCTTTGTTAAACCAAAACCTACAACGTCTGGCGCAATAACTCTAAAGTTATTAGACAAATATTCCATACATTTAGAATAATTAATTTCAGCACAAGAAAGTGCTCCACCACCGTGTATTAATAATAATGGTAAACCAGATCCAGATTCGATGTAATGTGTTTTTATATCATCTATAATTGCATATTCATGTATAATTTTATTCATATTATATTTAATATCCTTTTTCTGAATTAAATTGATTTATCAAAGGTTTACCTTTTAAAAATAATTTTATATTTTTGCAAAATATATTTGTAATTCTTTCGTTTTCTTTATAGGTTGTACTAGCAGAATGTGGGTAAATTATTACATTGTCATAATTCCAAAAAGGACTTTTTTTATTTAAAGGTTCATTTGCAAAAACGTCTAACGCAGCTCCTGCGATTAATTTGTTATCAAGAGCATGCAATAAATCTTTTTCATTTATTAGAGAACCCCGCGATATATTTATAACAATAGAATCATTTTTCATTTTTGAAAATATTTTCTGATTAATAATATTATTTGTATCTTTTGTAGCAGGTGCAATTAATATTAAATAATCAATTAATTTAATAATTTTATTTAACTCTGATGAATTATATAATTTATCTAAATTAAAATCTTTTGCTTTTAAATTATTAATGTTTTTCTTTATCCCGTAGACATTCATTCCAAAATTTTTGCAATATTTAGCTACTTCTTTCCCTATTTGCCCCACTCCAAAAATTAAAACATTATTATTATACAGATCCTTATTAGAAAATCTTTCCCAAACCTTTTGTTGTTTAAGGGACTTAGCTTTTAAAAAATTTTTATTAAACATCAAAATTGCCATTATACAAAATTCTGAGAGTGGCTTTGAATGAACGCCACTTGCAGTTGTAAAAATAGTTTGTGGCATTTTATTAATATATTCATTTTTATTTAGATATTTACCGATACCAGCACTTGTAGCTTGAATCCATTTAACATTTGGAGCATATTTATCTAAATTTGGATCAACACTCCTATCAAAATCAAAAAGAATATCTGCATTATATAAATATTTTTTCCATTCTTTATTATTTTTTAAATTCTCTTGTTGAGGTATTCCTGTATGATCGGAAGGAAATCTTGGGATAGGTATAATATCTGGTCTATAAATTACATTAATTTTAGAATCAGTATCTCTTATTATTTGAACATATTCACTTTCGATATAAGTAGTAATTAATAAATTTAATTTCATTTATCTAATTCCTTGACCATATTGATTTGATTTATCAATATTTAACATAAATTTGTGAATATAATTAGCTATATTAACTATAAAATATTCTTGCTCATAAGATTCTAAAGTGCACAATTTTGAAAAAATTGACAAGATATAGGGATTATTTTTTAAAAAAATTATTCCTGAATCACATCTAACATACGGCATTCCACCGGGTTTATTTGCAATTTTTGTTTTTGCATCTATTATCCTATTAAAATAACCTTTTTTAGGTTTTGATAATATTTCTATTGTTTTTTTTGAAATATAATCTGTAGGTTTATTATGATATAATTGATTAAATAATTCATTACATTCATTAGCTGTTGAATAATTTTCAATATTATTTTGAACTGCTTCTTGGTCCTCCATTTTTCTTTGCAATTTTGTATTTTTTAATCCCATCATTTTAATGATATCATTTGTATTTTCAAATCCAGCCAAATCAATTAAATAATTAGTTGCAGTATTGTCAGAAAGAATAATCATAAAATTTATTATATCCAATAACGTCAAATTTATTTCATTATCTAAATGGGATAATATTCCACTCCCTGCAGAATGTAATTTATTAGTGATTTCTATATTTTGATTTAAATCTAATTCATTTTTTTCAACCAAATTTAAAATTTGTATTAGAATATGAATTTTTATAGTAGAAGCTACAGGAAATATCTCACAACCGTTAATATCAAATGTGTATTTAGATTTTAAATCTGTAAATGATAAACCAACAACTCCATCAAAATCAAAGAATTTAGATTCAATATTTATTTTTATTTTTTCAAAAATGAAATTATTATTCATTTTATTTAATTTCTTTCTAAAGCTTTTTGTGGGTTTGATATTATTATCTGATTTATTTGTGAATTAGTTATTCCTACATTCTTTAATTTTAAAACAAAATTATCTAAAATATTGCAATAACCTTTATTACCACCATATGTCATTTCATAATATCTGTTCCTGTCTTGTGATATAAGTATTTTATTTAAAAAACCAAAATCAATTAATGCTTTTATTAAATCTGCTCTAGTTTTATCAAGCAACCAATGTTCTTTTCCAACAGTATCAAATTGGATATAAGAACCTTTTTTAGCACTTTTTTTTAATAATCTAATATCAGGTCTTTCATCTACATGTCCAAATATTAATTTTTCAGGTTTAACTCCTTCTGACATGAGATAATCCAGTATTTCATAACTAGCATTTCCACCTTTTATTTCTTGTCTTCTTGAACCGGTGGTATGTGTAGTAATTGAAACTCCTGTTATTTTTTGTGCTTTTGCCACAGCTTTCAATCCCTTTTCTTCAATACCTTCTACTCTAGCTGTATTTACTGATGTTTTTAATATCCCACACTTAATATTATTTTCATTACCGACTTCTATTTCTTTTACTAAATAATCTGATAATTTATTAACATTAAATTTATATGCATGATTAGGTATACACGGTTTAGTATAAAAACCAGTTGTAGCAATTATATGTACTTTTGATTTTTTAGATAATTTATATAGAATATTTAAATCCCTTCCCCAACCCTCGCATGTTACTTCAACTAATGAATTACCTTTATATTGTTTATATAGTTTTAATTCAGATAGCTGTTTATTATAATCGTTCAACAGCATTAATGAATTTTTATCCCTAGAATTATCAAATAAATAGAATTTTGGACCTAATGATTGATCGCACCAAACATGTTCATGCGTCATACAAATTCCAAGTTTATTATTTTCAATGTCTCCACAAACTGTTTGAATCATATTATAATATAACCTGATTATTTGTATTTAAGTCATTTATTAATTCTATAGTCTCTCCGGTAGATCTCAATTTTGTTAAACCATGAGTTATACTACCTTTAATAAAAGTATTTGCTTGATAAGTCAATGAAGTAACTGCATCTGAAACAATGAGTGTGTTAATACCCATATTCATCAAATCAAAAGTTGTATTTATTATACCATATTCTAAAAAATTTCCACTGATGATAACATTACTAATCTTTCTTTTTTTAAGATATTTCACAAAAGTAACGTTACTTGCTGAACTCCAAAACCCTTTAGAAAATATTAAATCATTTTTCTTTGGTTTCAATGTTGTTTCAAATAAAGTATTTTTTTTTAAAATCAAATTCCAACCTAATGTTTCCAAAAAAATTGATTTTTTTTCTCCTTCAAAATATCCTAAACTAGTATAAATTGTTTGTATATTGTTATATTTTCTGATAAAGTTGAGTATGCTAATAATATTTTTTTTTGCTATTAATAATAGTTTTTTGTATTCTTCCAATTCTTCATTTAAATACAATTCATCACTAATTTTAAATATTATACCTTCATGTACATTACTAAAATAATTATGAAAATCTTGAATTAAAAATATTGTATTCCCATTTGTAACTAGGAAAGGAGGTATTTCATTTGTAAATAACGTAAATGGTTGCCGAAATGATTTACTCATTTAGAGTTTTCTAAAGAGTTTTTTACATCATATATTAAATCTACAATATATTTTTCGGTTTGGTCTAAATTCGCTACTTTGCTTTTAGACTTTATTATCATATATTCATTTAGATTACCTCTATTTCCACCCCCAATTACTCCTCCTCTATAACATGGAACATTAAATACATTAGGCACAACTGACCAAGGACCACCACCAGCCTGCATTGGCCATTTAACACAATTAATATTCCATTTATTTAATGTATTTTCAATAGTATTTACTATTGGATCAGTAGACGAAGTATGGCAATAATCAAAACTTGAAAATATTTCTATATCTACATCATTAAAACCTAAGGAATCCAAATGAGTTCTTAAAATATTTATAATTTCATCAGAACTTACTTTTGTGACTATTCTCATATCGATACTAGCTGTTGCTTCTGATGGTATAATAAATGGTATTAAACCTGTTTCCTTTCCAAGAAAACCACTTCTTAATCCTGATATGTTTAATGTTGGTCCATATAAAAAATCTTTTAGTGGTTCAATTCCACTTAGTTCAATATCATAATTATTTGCACCACCTAAAGGTAAAACATCTCGCCAATCTTTATTTTTATAAATTTCAACTAAATTATTTAGCAAAGTTGTTTCATCATCATCTAATAACTTTCTTTCATTCCAAATATTTTCCATCCCTTTAATTTTACAACCTTTACCTTCTTTATCCGTTAAACTTGATAAAGCTTGAATAAGTCTAAATGGCGGGCAATTTACTAAAGATGCTGCACTACTATGGATAGTATTATGTGGACCGTTATTTTTTTCACCACCTTTTACTATTAAATCCAAGACAATCATTCCTTTAAGACCCATACCAATTGTCACATCTCCATTCATATTTTGAGTAGATGTAGGACAAAAGCTTGCATTTACATTAGCCAGTTTATTACTATAACTTTTAATAAAATTTCTATAACTGGGACTTCCCATTATTTCTTCACCCTCAGCAATAAAAACTATATTGAAAGGTAATGTTCCTTCAATTGCAATGATAGATTCTAAAGAATTCAACCATGCTACGTAAGGTCCTTTAGCGCCCATTGAACCTCTACCTCCAATTACTTCTTCATGTCCATCATACTCTATTAATTCACCGCCCCAAGGATCAAAATCCCATTGTTCTGGTTTTTCAACAGTTCTAGTATCATACATACAATAATTGTGTAATGTATATTTTGATCCTGCGTCGTAATATGCGTAAATACCGGGATAATATTTTCCATCTATATATTCAACTTCTTTACATCCTAGTTTTTTAAATGATTCGAAAACCATTTTTGAGGCATCATCCATGCCTAAATTATCCCAACTCACACTTTTTTGCTTTACCCATGATTGTATATTTTGAATGTGTGTGTCTAAATTATCATCAATATAATTATATATTTTATTTTTATTCATTTTTAAATCTTTGCAATTACAGATATTTCTACATTAAATTTATCAGATGCTAATTTTGATTCTACACAGGCTCTTACTGGAGGATTATTTTTATCAATCCAAGCATCCCAGATGATATTCATATTACTGAAATCATTTATATTTGATAACCATATATTTGCTGATATTAAATTACTTTTATTTGTACCAGCTTCTTTTAACAAATTATCAATTTTATCTAAAACATTTTTTGTTTGTTCACCTACATCTTTATTTGGTGCAGAACTTGCTACTTGACCAGCAGTGAAAACCAATCCATTATATATTACAACTTGACTCATTCTTTCACCAACATTTATTCTTTTTATATTACTCATAAAATCCTTTTATTTAAAATCAATATATTTCGATTTGTATAAACCTTCAGCTATCTTCAAAAAATGTTCATGATTTAATAGCAAATCAAATTGAAAACAAATGTTTTCTGCAATAGTCTTTAAAGTTTTAATTCCATCAATATGATTCCAAAATTCATCTCCTACTGGTCTCATAGTATCATAAATAATTTTAGGATCCTCCTTCTGCATTTCAGATATTAATTTTTTTTTCTCTAAAAAATCAATACCGGCCAGTCCTGGTGGTGAAATATTTAAAATAATTTTGATAGGGATATGGTTTATATTTATTATCATTGTTTTAAAAGTATGATTTTAAATAATTAATATTTTCGTTTTTTATGTAATCTATTTTATTTTTAAAATCTTTAATTACATTTTTAAATTCATTTATTTCATTTTTATCTAACAATTCATTTAAAGATTTTATTGCATTTATATCAATTTTAGCTAAATAATTTATTTTTTTAATATAATAATTAATATTATTTTTATTAATATTTAAGTTTGATTTTTTATATTCTGCTAATTTATCGAGAAAATTAATTTTAATTTTGTTTATTCTGAAAATACTATAATTAAAAATTATATTAGATATACGATATGCTTCTTCAATATTAACACTAGCTATTTCTAATGCTGCTAACGTTGTTGCTATTCCACAATGTTTAAAAACTCTTGGATCAGTATTATCAGGTGTTAGTAATTGCGTATGAAAATATTTATCAGGCCATGACATTATTAATGGACTTGGTATCCCAAATGCTGCCCAAGTATGATTATCACTCCAAACTGTATATGGTGCAGGTAAAAATTTTATTGAAGATATATCATTATCATCCTTAAAAACCCAACTGGAATCTTTTGGAATCTTATCAATAATATCAATAAAATAATCGTTAATAAATGATGGTGAAGAATCTGGATGTTTATAAAACATTAAATTTGAATTTAATTTTTCTTGATGATGCCCGACACTATCAAAACAAAAAACAGTTTTAACATTTTTTATATTTTCTAAATTATCATGTATATATACATTAGATCCTTTACCTTCAGCTACAAAAAGAAATTTTATTGATCTTAATGGTTCTTTTATTACTTTATCTTCTATTAAATATTTAATAGTTCTAGCTATTTCAAGCATAAGTGATGGACCAGCAGCACAATTCGCACCAGGCCTTGTGCCTGCTGATGTATGAGCGATAAACATTACACATTCATCTGGATATTTACTGCCTTTTATTGTTGCTTCTATGTTGACACCCTCGCCTTCAAATATTTTACATTGTATATCAGCATTTACATAAACATCACCTAATTTTAAAAGCTGTTGTAATCTTTTTGAACTATTATAATTAATAGAACATCCCCATGCTTTATATTTACCAAATTGGTTTGGAAGTCTTAATAACTGAACTGCATCTGGTACACTTGTTCTTGTTCTATATGGATGTGTTGGATAGAATAGATAATCAGTAATTATCCCTCTAGCTCCTAATTCCATTGCATTAATTGCTGCATGTCTCCATCCATCTGGAATTTCAGTGCCTTTAACAAATACATAATTATTTTTTATATCTTTATTTAAAAAATCAATTTTATTTTCACCAAAACCTACATCTACTAATTTTCTTGTTTCACCTCCCTCATTTGTTGGGACAGACCACCAAGCTAGACATGATGGAGAATCACTAAAATTTACTATTTCCTCCTGTATTGGATTGTTTATGGATAAACTTGCACTATATGGCTCCCAAGCTAGAGGCATTTTTTGATTTAATTTGGTATATTTACCATCTAATGGGTATTTAGTTATTTTAACATCATTAATACCAATTTCTTGTAATTTATTTACTACTAAATTTGTAGCAGCATGATACCCAGCTGAACCAAATGACCTATAATAATTACAAATATCAGTTGTTGTTTCTTTTGCCTTTTCTCCTGATAATGTGTTAAATATTTTTTCAGATAAGTTTTTCATTTATTTTTTAGCCATGGGTCAAATGCATCTCTTAATCCATCACCTAACAGATTAACAGATATAACAGTTATCATTATTGCTACACCAGGAAAGGTGGCCAGCCACCATGCACGTCTAAAAAAATCTCTTGACTCTGCTAAAAGCAATCCCCATTCAGGTGTAGGTGGTCTTGCCCCCATTCCTAAAAAATTTAAAGATGCACCTGCTAAAATTGCTGTTGCAACCTGAAGCGTAGCGAATACTAAAATAGGTGCAAAAATGTTGGGAAGCGTATGTACAACTATAATTTTCGTGTTACTGCATCCGATTGCTTTTGCAGCTACAATATAATCATTTTCTTTTATGCTTAATACTGCTCCCCTTACTAATCTGGCAAAAGCTGGTACAGAAGAAACCCCAACAGCAACCATCAAATTAAACAAATCTGGACCTAATACTGAAACTACAGCTAATGCCAATAAAATACTTGGAAATGCAAGCATAATATCAATAAACCTACTTATTATTTCATCTGTCCATCCGCCCCAATAACCTGCGATAGCACCAAGTAAAATCCCAAAGAATCCTCCAATAGCAACACTAATTATTCCTACCTGCAAAGACACTCGAGCACCATGTATTATCCTAGTTAGCTGATCTCTTCCAAAACCATCTGTTCCTAACGGATGAACCATACTTGGAGGTCTTAATGCCATGACTGGATTTATTTTGTCATATTTATACGGTGTTACATATTCTGAAAATATTGCTAAAAAAATTAATACTAATAAAATAATAAGACCAATCATCGCCCCTTTCTTTTTTGCAAGCCTTTTAAAAGCGAGATGTGTTGGACTATTTTTATCAATTAAAAAATCTATCACATTAATTTTTATCACTATAAGTAATGCGGGGGTCCAAATAAGCATATGTAATATCTACAATAAAATTTGCAAACATATAAGCTATTGCTGCAAACAATACAGATCCTTGTACTACAGGGAAATCTTTTTCCATTATTCCTTCAATCATAATCATACCCAAACCAGGTCTAGCAAAAACTGTCTCAACTATAACTGTTCCACCTAACAAATTTCCAAATTGCAGTCCTACAACTGTAACGACTGGTATTAATGAATTTTTTAGTGCATGTTTCATTATAACAAAAAATTCTGATAAACCTTTTGCTCTTGCTGTTCTAATATATTCTTGATGTAAAACTTCTAACAAGCTTGATCTGACTAATCTTGCTATTATTGCAGCAGCACTAAATCCTAATGCAATTGATGGTAATATGAGTGAAATCCATTCATCTGCTGGAGGTACCGCTGGTATCCATCTCAAACTGAGGGAGAAAATAAATAATAACATAATTCCTAGCCAGAAATTGGGCATTGATACCCCAGTAACCGCTACAGTCATTGTTAAACTATCCACCCAAGTATGCCTCATAATTGCTGCTAGAACTCCTAAAATCACACCTAAAACAATTGCAACTCCTAGACTTGATAATGCTAATTTTATTGTGTAGGGTAAATTTCTTAACAACATATCGCTTACAGGTAATTGCGTCCTGAACGAATTACCCCAATCCCCCCTTAAAATATCATAAACAAATTTTGAATATTGTATGTAAAGTGGTTTATCCAAACCTAATTGTTCTCTCATGTTATCATACATTTCTTGACTTATAGTACCAGTTACTGTAGGTGCGGCTCCTCCGCTATGTTCTGTAAGCATCATTAAAACGGGATCACCTGGCAATGCATGTAACATTAAAAATACTGCCAATGTAACACCAATAAAAACTGGTATCATTAACAGAATTCTTCTTTGAATATATACAAGCATGATTAAATTTATTTAAGGGGAGTACAACCTTGAGCATTCTGCTTGAATTCAGTCATGCTACTCATTTTCACACGAAAAAGGAGCAGTATGTTTTCAGGCGAATATATATTTTCTCAGGTGATGGACCATCTGCTTCCGTATATGTTC
>Ga0209403_10002676_pt1 | contig 20948 bp, 11 predicted proteins | sample ArcticOcean_MG_C_8_FD_187440 | JGI IMG/M metagenome (GOLD analysis project Ga0209403, IMG submission 187440) | Marine microbial communities from western Arctic Ocean - ArcticOcean_MG_CB11_86 (SPAdes) (version 2) | ecosystem: Environmental > Aquatic > Marine > Oceanic | place: Arctic Ocean... | reverse complement strand
CGTGGCGCCACCGATACAGCCGCTCATAATCCCCAGCGGCAGTCCCCAGATACGCCGCAGTTTGACCGGCCGCCGCGGCAACAGCCCGTGCAGACCGAAACAGACGATGATCACGCCGAGGACGATGCGAAATGCCGTCTGATCCTTGAACGTCTCCAGCAACCAATACCCGCATGGCATGCCGATAGACGAACCGACCGCCAGCAAAGCAATCAACCGCCAGTGAATCGCGCCGCGCCGCGCCGTCAGGAACAGTATGCATCCCGCAACAACCAAAGCCTGCAGCGTAATCGCCGCTGTCGCCAATTCGAGATCGACAGTCGTCAGCGCCAGAAAACTGATACTGACAATGCCGAAAGCGAAACCTGTGAACCCATGGACGAAGGTGGCAACGGCAAAAACCAAGGCAAACAGCAGAAGGAGATCATTTGGCATGAGCTATGGCCGGTTGTGAAACAGTCGTAAGCATACGCAAAGTGGATTGGCGGTCATCCGGACCGTCACTCCAGCAACACATACAAATAATGCCGTCAATTCAAATCCGTGAATTTCAGCCCCTCGGGCGTACGCTCGAATATCAGGCAATCGCAAGCCGATTCCGGACGTTTCACGGTCAGCGTTGCATCGGTCCACTCGCAAATCGGCTGCCCGCCCTCGCCTCGTTCAGGCCATACAACCGTCACCAGCTCGATCTCCGATGCCGGTGCAGTCGTCGCGTGCAGCACCCGCTGCGTGAGCTGCTCGCGTACGCAGATCGGTGGATCAACGCAACTTTGTTCGACCGCAGGCGACACAAACGAAACCGACAAATTCGTCTGCAACCCTTTGATCCGGCTGCGGCCTTCGCTCAGCTCCAGCTCGCCGGCAGTGTGCGCCATGAACGTCACGCACACAGGCTGCGACGCAATCACTTCATCGATGACAACCAGATAGCATCCATCGACCATCACCAGATGGCGTCGCACTTTCTCGACCTTCGACCCAAATGATCGGTCCGCTTCCGCCGCGATACAGCGGAACCGTTCGGACTCACGCCAATATATGAATGTTCCGGTCTCGTGCTGCTGCGGTTCGCCATCGATCAGGATCGTGCTGTAGCCTTGCGGCGGCGGCTGGTAATTGTGGCTGCGACGGATCAGCGGCTCGCCGCCCGCCACCACCTGTATGGCATTCAGATCCAGGCTGACATGGCCAATGCCGTGAATCGCGTAACCGCTCTTGAATGATACGTACAACTCGGGATGCGGCCAGCTGTCCGCAAGCGCCGCCCAGCGGATTTCCTCGTAGACCTGCAGCGTGTTCAAATTCATCGCAGCCGCCAGGACCGGCGGCGCCGGCAGATCTCCGATCTCCGTTTGCTCGGCCGGCAGCACGTATTCGAACTCGGCCGAACGCCACATCACCGTGTACCATTCCGACTGAGGATTAGACTCATCGCTCACCGTGCCGGCGTAGGCATCGGCATAGAATGAGAACAACGGCTCGTCATACTTCTTCGCCAGCAGATGCAGCAGCGGCGCCGCAGCCGCGACCATGCCGTCATTGAACCCGGCCGGAACGCCGCGCGGCGTGAAGTACATCGGAAAATACCCCGCACGCCGCATGCCCGGCATCGAAAACACCCCGTCATCCATGCCCATGCCGGATTCCAGGACAGCGCCATAGAAGACCAAGCCACTCACGAACACGCCCCAGTAATTGACCGACTCCGGCCATGAACCCTCGGGGGGAAAGGCACGCATCGCCGGTTGCACAACGTCGTGGGCCGTCACCAGAATCTGCTCGGCATCCAGTACCTCGTCGCGCAGCATCAGCGCCAGTGCCGCGCCGATTCCACTGCACACCGGCACGCCGTTGTCGATAAGACCCTTCCAAATATGCGGCTCGTACTCGAACGGCCAAAGGTATACGAGCATGCCGTTGTGCACGATCTGATCGCGCAGCACCCGCCGTTCGTCCGGCTCGAACAGGTCATCCAGCCAATCCATTACAATGGCGCAGAATGCCGCCTTCCAACTGCAATCCAGATCGGTCCCGTGCACCCGCGGGTCCCCCCACAATGTGTGATCGACAAGCACCCGCACCAACCGCTTGGCGAGCGCCCCGTACTTCGCATCGCCCTCGATCAGATAAACCAGCGCCGCCGCCATCATCAGGTGCGGGTTCCGCTGCGGTATCGTGTCCGCGCCAAAGCCCTGAAGCAACAACATGTCGCCGGACAGAATCTCATCGATCGCAAAGTCGTGCCACTCCGTCCCGGTCGGCACCCAGCTGCGCTCCGAGATCGTCCCGCGCTCGGCCAGCGCGTCGACATCCTGCTTCATCCGTTCGTAGTGTGGGCGCAAGCCCCCCGGCCGACGAACATCTTTACGCAAGCGCTCGACATCGGCGGGGTTCAGCAGAATGGACGGACAGGGCCGCCGCCCCATGACGTTGCACGGACACTGCACGCAACACACCGGATTAAGCCCGGCAATTGTCAGGCGCAGACGGTACCGGCCGCGCGGCACCTCGCCGATGTTCACTTCGAAAAACGTCTCGTCCGAGTCCGCCTTCAACCGGCCGCGGTCAGCACCCTTGTCGGTATCTGCCACCAGCTCGATCCGCCATTCCGAGCCGGCCACCTGCGGACCGGCAAGCCGGAACCGCCCGGAGCCGCGCTGCTCATGGCCGCGCTGCAGCGGATCAAGTCGCACGGACTCCGGCTGAAACGAAAAAGAACGGGCGGCAAGACAGGTGCCGGAATCCGGATCGGATAAGATGACCTCGATCCGGTACGGATACAGAAAACCGCGATCGGCACCGAAAAGATATTGAAACTCGACAGTCGACTGCCCAGTGCTCGACACTTGCTCGGCAATACGGACTTCGCAACCATACGGATCGGTTACGGTGATCAATGCGTCGATCCGCTCCGGAACCTTGCAGGTGGGCTGCAGCTCGAGCTGCAGTTCCTTGGTAGTCAGGCCGCAGTCGTGGAGTTGAACCTTCCGAATCTCCAGCGCCGGACTCAGCACCAGCCGGCCGAGCCCCTCTTCCGTTGTCGGTTCGGTCATGTCCGGATAGCGGACCTTGCGGCTGAGCGTGCAGACTTCCAGACCAGCGCTCAGAGGCTCCTGACCGTTCACCAGGTAACCGCCGGGAAGCATCTCCGGCGGCTCGACGTCGGCCCAGTCTTTCTTGCGGACCACATTGAACGGCAACTCGAACCCGGGGCGCGGGTGCAGGCCGAGCATGGCCCAGGGCACCGTAAAAACGACTGACCACCCGTCATCCCGTTCAGTCACCTCGGCGCTCGCCGGCTCGGCCGATCCGGCGTCGCGATTCTTTACCAGTCGCAAGTCGCCGGCCTTCGAGCAATCAAACTCCCAGGACACCCTGCCCTCCGGCAGCAACGCCACGATCACACGGTCATCGCCGGCGTCCTGTCCTTCGCAGTCAACAGTGACGATCAGCGTTTCGTGCAACCATTGTGCAGTGGCAGATGTGGGTCCCCGAGGCGTACCGAAGGCAGGCGGTGCGGGGTCCATGGTATTGCGGGTACCCCGTTTCCGGTGGTACTCGAAGGAAGTGATCTTCGAAAAATGCCGGGCGTCAAAGATGTGCTTGGCGATTTCCAGACCGCTGAGGTCCCCGAGTGCCGTCGGTGTCCGTTCAGCAACCCATACATCGCGGCCAGTCAGTGGGATAGTGGTTTTCAAGATCGCTGCATCCAGTTCTTCAGGTACCAAGTTCGGGTGTTCGCCCCCTCCAGCCTACAGTACCACCACATACAAAGTCACACAATCGTGATGCACACACAGCATCGACCGGGCATTGTATGCTGGCCAACGTCCTGATGCCGCAGGACGGAAAATTAACGTTCACTATCATCTTTATACCGAGGGGGTTGGTTTCATGAACACCCATATCGGCTACAGTAAGAACAAGCGGACAAAGTTTTTTGTGAAACAACGAACCGAAGCCAACTTGCAAACGTGGAAACGCACGGCGTACCAGCCATGAGCCCTACTGCCGACATCGTCATCATCGGCGGTGGCGTTCACGGCTGTAGCCTGGCCTTTCAGCTGGCTGCAGCCAGCGTGGGGCGCGTGGTTCTTCTGGAGAAAAAGCATATCGCCGGCGGCCCAACGGCACAGTCCGGTGCAATGATCCGAGCACTCTTCAATACGAAGATTTATGTCGATCTGGTTATCGCCTCGACACGGATGTTCGAGCAATGGAACGAAACCGTTGGTGGCGATGCCGGTTTCGTCCAGCAAGGTTTTCTGCGCATCACCGATTCGCTCGATCCAGAGGCGATCGGCGGCGACCTGGAACTGACTCGACAGGCAGGCGAACCCTTCGAGATACTGACCGCCGAGCAACTGGCACAACTCGTTCCAACCGGACAGTTCGCCGACGGCGAATTCGGCATCCTCTTCCCCACCGGCGGCTACGCCGATCCTTATAAGACGACTGTCGAGCTGGCTGACGCCGCGCGACGACGCGGCGCGCACATCCATGAAGGCATCGGAGTCACCGGCATTCAGATTGATCACGGTCAGGTTTCCGCGGTCGATACGGACGCCGGCTCCATTGCAACCCGGGTGGTCGTCAACTGTGCCGGTTCGTGGTCTGACCGGGTGGCCGCGATGGCCGGAATTGAACTGCCGATCGAAATTCAGCCCGCACCGACCTGTCTGTTTCGCAAGCCTGATTCGATGGCCACCATCGGCCCGATCTTGTCGGATGGCATCAACAAAGTTTACATGCGAGGATTGGGCGACTCGGTGTATCGTGCCGCTCACTTTGGGCATTCGGTCCAAAAAGTTGACCCAGACGACTTTGACGAAGCCGTTCCGGCACACCTCGTGGGCACGCTGCGAGAGGGGCTCTACGATCGCTACGACGACATGCGTCGCTCCCCGTACCTGGGCGGTTTCATGGCCCTCTACGACATGACACCCGATGGCCATCCGATCGTCGGTACTATCAAAGGCGTGGACGGGTTGTGGTTCGATTGCGGCTGGAGCGGTAACGGCTTCGCTTCCGCCCCTGCAGTCGGCCGCTCGCTTGCCCAGATGGTGCTGGGCGGGAAGCCCGAGATCGACCTGGGCGACTTTCGCTGGCCGCGATCTTCGACAGTTGGCAACCGCTTGCACGGGGATTGGGTACATCGCTGAAGCCGGAACCGATCCCACAAACGCACCGGCACCTCAACGCTGCACAGGTGCCGGGTATGCGTCCTCGAGCTCGACAAAGTCCCAGTACAACGTCGTTCCGGGCGTAGCGTTTTTGTCGCTGAGGACCACATCTATCGTACTCGTCGCAGGCACGAATGTGAAGGCGATTCTCGACCAGTGCCCCGGATGTACGTCCTGCAATTCCCGGGTCGCAGCCTCCGCGCCGTCTGATCCCACCACAGCCACGCTGGCGCGGTTGTCATCGCCCGACTTCGCCATCACGAACGCGGAGACAACGTGGACCATCCCCGTGTCAATACCTGTACACCGGTAGGAAACCCGGTTGCCGGTGACTCCACGCACCATCTTCAGCCCATGCGAACCGTGCTTGGTGAATTGTGACGAACGGTTGCGAGTCGGGGAAACGCCGGCCGCCGCATAGTTGAAGAGCTCCACGACGCCCCCCTCTCCCGGCACCAGTGTCCACCCCGCAGCACCGTCATCGAATATCGGGTTGCCAATGAACTGATCCCACTTGCCATCGCCAAGATAGTCCGTGTTGCCCTGGACGAAGTAATGGTCGCAAAGCCTGGCCAGGACCTCCGGGGTGGTGTCCAGATGGGTGCGATAATACGCCCAGAACATGGCACCGGGCAGGCCGGACAAGTCCGGATCGTTTCTGATGCAGTGCAGTTGGTGATCCAGGCAGCCCATGAAACCGCGGTGCGGCGAGTCGTCGAACATGTGGCCGCCGCCGGCAACACGATCATCCTGTGAGATGCCCAGGCCCAGCACAGTCTTGTTCAACAACGCCGGCACAACCGCCTTGATGTTGTCGGCGTACGCGCCGACGTTCCGGTACGCGAAGTTGCCCTCGCGCAGGTAAGTCTCGAGCATCAGCACATCGGCGTAGTCGTTGATCGCATTGAGCTGCTCGGTGTGCTGGTCGGCATGTTGGCCCAGTTGCCAGGTCGCAGCCACGAATATGAGCTTGTCAGGGTACAGCTCCCTCAGTTCCTTCAGTGCCCGGCACACTCTGTCGCACTGCAGAGTCGAGTCCCGGTTGTCCCGGAACTCGTCGATGGCGATCGCCTCGTATCCGCCCGGCAGTTCACCGCCCAAATCATTGTCGAATGGCGCCCGCCACGTCGCCACAAGTTCATCCATTGTCGCCGTCAGGGGGTTGACAACATGGGCGGCATATACCACGCCCTTGGCGCGAAATCCCTTAATGACATCGGCGTTGGTGCTGGTTCCCTCAAGACCGGTAAACGGCGGCGTGATCCTCTCGATACCCTCGTGGACCCAATCGTTGTCGCTGTGGCCGTACATGAACAGAAACGGTCGGGGCACCGCCGGGCGTTCCGCCGGGACCGCCGGGGCCAGCAACAGATACCCTAAAACAAGCATGAGCCTTTTCATCCGCATCTCCTTCATAACAGCAACCTGACTGGCGAAATGCCGCATCCTCCGGACAACTGCGGGGCGATGGAACCGCTGTCGCCCCCCCCAAAAAAACTACCGCAATATACAGCTTCCGCATGAATCCTGACCTTTGTCTTAATCTTTCTACCCGGTCCCAGTTCGGGAAAATAAAGGGGATAGATTAGGACGAAAGATCAGGACGACTGCGAAGACCGCATCTGTAATGCAGAGAATTTCGCAACGCGTTGTTCGAGCCGGACGACAAACGATTGGAGAGCCTATGACCGCACGACAATTATTCGCGACTGAACATGTTGACTGGCAGGCCGTCTGGATTTGTCATGAGGACGACCCGCGCCAAACCAATATGTACCTGAACTTCAGGAAAACCTTCACAGTCCAGAGCCTCCCCGAAAAGGCAACGCTCCACATCACTGCGGATACGCAGTATATGCTCTGGATCAACGGGCAAGCGGTCGGCAGGGGTCCGGCCTTCAGCGATCCGCGATGGCAGCCATACGATAGTCATGACGTCGGCAGTTTTCTGCAGGCAGGCGCGAACGTCATTGCGGTTTTATGCTATTGCTACGGTCAAGGTGTGAATGAGGATACCCAGACGGAGAATCGTCCCAGACCAGCAGGCAGGATGAAGCGAAATGTGCACGACGGCATGCCCGGGCTGTTATGTCAATTGGAAATGACCACCGGCGATGCGCAGACCTGCGTAGTCAGTGACGAAAGCTGGAAAAGCCTTTTGTCGAAATGCTGGTGCACCGACACGGCCAAGATAGATGACAGCACCTATTCGGAGATCTACTTCGCAGAAAGGGAAACAATCAACTGGGAAGAGGCCGATTTCGATGACTCGTCATGGCCTGGCAGCACTGTGCGGACAGGTTTTCTGGGCGGCATGTACACCGGATTGGACCGTACCCACGCCCACGTGTTTCCCTGGTGCATTCTGGAACCGAGACAGGTGCCGCATGTGCAGAAAAGAGATGTCTATGCCAAGAGCATTGTCTCATTGGGCGAGATAATCGAGACAGAAGTGTGCGGCAATGAAAATGTGGCCTTGAGGATGGCGCTTGAACACATGGAAGACTCGGATTTTACAGCTATTCGAAGACCGGAGACATTCATTTCTGACAGGCAAACGGAAATCACACCGTTCGACAAAAATACCTCGTACGACGATTTTCGCGGGATCCGGTCCGCAACCATGATCCTCGACATGGGAGAGCTGATGAACGGCCGCGTCCACCTCGACGTGGAAGTCCCAGCCGGAGCCATCATCGACATGGCATACGGTCAAAGGTTGCTGGAGAACGGGAAGCCGGAAATCTACAGCTCCCGGATATCGTCGGCTGACAGGTATGTCACCAGGGAAGGTCGACAACAATGGACGACGTTCGGCTGGCGTCATTTCCGATATGTGCAGATTACTTTTCGAAACCATTCGACACCCCTGGTAGTCCACAACCTGAAAGCGGTTGCAGACGACCACCCGCTGGAAATGAAAGGAAAGTTCAGCTGCAGCGATGAGTTTTTGAACTGGTTGTGGGCGGCAGGGGTAAAAACCACAAAGGTCCAGATCCACGACGATCTCATGTGCAGTTGTAACCGGGAGAAAGTACAGAACTCCTTCGATGTGGCCTACAACGTCCAGAGCGCCATCACGGCCTTCGGGGATATTCCGGTGGTTTATCGATACTTCCGCAACATGCTCCGGGCCCAGACGGTGTACGGCTTTCTTTCCCTCTCTTCCGGACGCCCCTACGAGTGCGGCCTCCTGTTCGGCAGCGGCGAAGCCCTCATGCAGGTGATATGGAGCCACTACGCGAGATTCGGGGATTTGTCCCTGCTCGAAGAGGCGCATATACCCGTGAGGCGGCACGTCGAGTATCAGAACAATTTCCGGGGGGGCGATGGACTCATCGGCGATCAACCGCTTCTGTTATTCCCGGATTGGGCAGAAGTGGATGGCGAGGGCAAGGGAAAAGTCCTGACGTTGAATGCCCGCTATGCGATGGGATTGCAGATCGCAAGTTGGATTGCCCGCGAGGTCGGTGATGACAAGATGGCCCGGCAGTGCCTCGATCAGTACAAAGAAACCATAAATTCGATAAACGCTAAATTCTGGGACGATGACCGGGGCGTTTTTGTCGATTACATAACCCCGGATGACAGCCTGGGCGAACACGTCAGCGAACATGGCAACTACATGTTGATGACTCTCGGCTGTGTGGACAAGGGACGAACTGAAAGAATCGTTGAATGGCTGACAGATCCCGGCTTGGACATCGGGCAGATATCGCCGCTGCAGATGGACTTCCTCATTAACGGGTTGTTTAAGTACGGCTATGCGGATTATGCCTTGAAAGTCATCAGGCAAAGGTACGGCAGAGTAAAAAATGCCGGCCTCGACACCATTCCTGAAAGCTGGAATATGCACGGTGCACGGACCTGGGATGTAAGAGGATGGAAGACAATGGTCTCCCGGTCAGTGGCTCTGATGCCCGGACCGGTCTACGCCGCCGGACGGTGGGTGCTGGGCATAGGGTCGCTGGCGCCGGGGTGTGAACAGGTTGAGATCGCGCCCCGGACGGGCGACCTCCAGTGGGCAGAGGGCAGTGTCCCGACCGCCAAGGGGAATGTGACCGTTTCCTGGAAACGCGACAAAGATATGTTCCGGCTGGAATGTGATCTGCCCGATGGCGTCGAAGGCACCGTGGTACTGCCGTTCAAATCAAGCGACCTGAAACAAATACAGGTAAATGGCCAGGACGTTACACCGGTCGATACCGACGCAGACGGCAAGCCGATGTTGTCGGTTTGCCGCCAAAGCCTGATAGAATGCTCAACGGCAGGGAAAAATTGACTTTGCATTTTTCAGCGATGGCTTAATGCACGGAAACTTGCATGTACGGTTCCCACCATATGTGATCCACCTTGGAGAGCAAAGGACAGCAATAGCCCTGACCCGCTCGGTACGGAAAACATCGCAAAGGATCTTACGAAACCTTTGATTTGCGGTCGCCTTTCAGCTATTCACTGCCCGACAGCAAACACTGAATCCCAAAATCCGGGGACTGTCATGGATTACAATCGACCCGGCACCACGGGCCTGATGGTCTCACCATCGGATCTCGGCAGTCACGCTTTCGCGGCATAGTGCTTGAGCGTATCAAGATCGAGAAACTCGATGACGCTGATATGAGTTGACTCGAGCACGATCTGTGGGGATTTACCCGCCTTGATCGCCTCGACAACCGTGCCAAGACAGACACACCACTGATCACCCGCAACCAACCCCGGAAAGCCGTACTCCACTGACGGAGTAATCAAGTCATTGCCACTCTCGCGGGCGAACTCCAGAAACTCATCCGTCATCCGGACACATACCGTATGCATGCCCCGGTCGTCCTTCCCCGTATCACACATGCCCGTTCGATAAAAGCCGGTCAACGGATCCATGCAGCATGTCTCCAGATCCGTGCCCAATACATTCATTGACATGTCGATGCCCTACCCTGGTCGTTGTGCATTAGAAAAATTCCAGTGATGGCGGATTTTCTGCCGAACAAATAATTAATATATCATGTCTCACCAGTCTCCCCATTCACAGTTGCGAAAATTCATTAATCCAGCTACCTGACTCGAGGATACGGGGCAAGCACCTTCCGAATCGCATTACCGATAGGAAAAGCTTTGGCTGGCATGGGGAACAGGCAATCGGCCATGGCTTAGTTTCCCATCCATGCCAATCAGAGTTCATCCGTGGGGCGTTCTTCTCTTGCAGCTTTGCCGCAACGGCTTCCACATCACTGAATATCCACTGCACCGCACGCGTCCAACCAACCTCCGATTGCATTGCATGGCATTTACCACGATAGTATCCCTTCTGTGACATAAAACACTGGAACCTATGAATGAGACGGTTTATGGCAGATGCTCCTGATAGCAGCGACGCCATATCGCGGAGGAAAAGAATGAAACACGGCACAATCTCGGCATTCATCGCTATTATCGCCATCGGCGCTGTGTTGCTGATCTCCATCGGCAACGACAGTCAGGCCTCGGGCATAATGAAGGAAGGTGCCGAGCTCGGCAGCTGGACGATGGACTACAAGGCCGCCCTGGCCCTGGCCAAGGAAAAGGACTTGCCGACCATGCTCAACTTCACCGGCTCGGACTGGTGCGGCTGGTGCATCCGCATGGACCGTGGCGTCTTCGCCAAGAAAGAGTGGTCCCGCTGGGCCACCGAAAACCTCCTGCTGGTCACCCTCGATTTCCCCAAGGGCAAAAATATCGTGCCGGAAAAATACGAGAACCGCAATCGCCAGTTGCAACGACAGTACAAGGTCAGAGGATACCCGACCTATGTCATCGTCGATGTCGACGGCAAAACCGAACTGGGCCGCCTCGGCGCCGGACGCGGAAAGACACCGGAAAGCTTCATCAAAGAAGCCGAAGCAGTCGTCATCAAGAGCAGCGGCGGTGTCGCAAAATTCGTCTCCACGCTGTCGACCGGAGACGCCGCCAACTACCGAAAACTCATCGACGAACTCAAAACAGCGGATGCAAAGCTTGCGCAATGGACGGCTTCGGAGCCGGAAGAGAACGAGCAAAACTTCACCATATACTATGACAAACTCGAAGCGGTCCAGGCAATCAAGGACAAGATAGAAGACATCGAGATCGCCCAAAAATCCCGCGCCATGAAGCCGGAGGAAGCCAAAACATATCAGCAGGCTCACGCCGAGTTGCGCACCACAAAAGCAGAGCTTGAAACGTGGATGAGGATACAGCCGAATCGCAACGAGGAAAACCTCGCAAAATTAGACGCCTACGAACGCAAGATTGAGAAACTCTCTGCCATCGTGGAGCGCTACTGAGCAAGTGCATCGCAGACGTACCACAATCCGCCAACAGTGGAAAGAACATGGATCATACCGACACTATCGAATCAGTTAAAGACTACTACGGCAAGCAGCTCGAAGGCAGTGACGACCTGAAAACCAGTGCCTGCTGCCCAACCGATGCCATCCCCGTCGAACATCGTGCGATTCTCGAACAGATCGACGATGAAATCCTCTCTCGCTTCTACGGCTGCGGTTCGCCCATTCCGCCACTGCTCGACGGCAGCGTTGTGCTCGACCTCGGGTGCGGCACGGGGCGCGACGTCTACATGGCCTCCTATCTGGTCGGAGAGAAAGGCCTGGTGATCGGCGTCGATATGACCGAGGAACAACTCGAAGTCGCCCAGCGTCACGTCACAACCCAAACCGAGCGCTTCGGGTTCACACGCCCAAACGTCAAGTTCTACCACGGATATATCGAAGACCTCAACGCCCTCGGCATCGCCGACAACTCGATCGATGCTGTCATCTCCAATTGCGTCATCAACCTGTCTCCCAACAAAGAAGCCGTGTTCGCCGAGATCTTCCGTGTTCTCAAGCCCGGCGGTGAACTCCATTTCTCAGACGTCTTCGCCAGCCGTCGCGTACCGCAGCATCTCAAAGACGACCCGGAACTCTATGGCGAATGCCTCTCCGGCGCACTCTACGCCGAGGACTTCCGTCGTATCATGCAGCGTCTCGGTTGCCTCGACCACAGGATCGTCAAGAAGTCGAAAATCCAAATGCTGAACGCCAAGCTCGAACAACGAGTCGGCAATATCGACTTCTTCTCGGTCACCGTTCGCGCTTTCAAACTCGAATCGCTCGAGGACATCTGCGAAAACTACGGACAGGCAGCCACCTATCTCGGTACGATCCCCGATCATCCGCACAGCTTCCAGCTCGATGACCATCATATCTTCGAAACTGGCAAACCAATGCTGGTTTGCGGCAACACCGCGGCGATGGTCGGCGAGACGCGCTACGCCAAACACTTCCGCCTCATTGGCGACCGCTCAACTCACTTTGGACCATTTGACTGCAGCGACGCGTCGACGGATACAGAGACTATCGCCGCCTGCTGCTGACCCAACCAGACGCCAAACCTCTACACGACCGATAGCTAAGTGGACTCAACCCATCGCATCATTGAAGTCAAATGGTGGGCGCCGGAGATCTTCGAACTGGTCGTCGAGCGCAATGGCATGGAATTCGTCCCCGGCGACTGCATCACCGCCTACACCGCCGACAGGACGGAATCACGTCCCTACAGCCTCGCCTCAGGCATCGACGAAGACCGCCTGAGCCTGCTCATCCGCAAGATGACTGGCGGCATTCTCAGCACCTACCTGGCAGAGCGGCAACCGGGCGACGTCGTCCAGTTCTCCGAGCCCTTCGGCTGGTTTCGTCCAGGCCAAAGCCGTGAAGCCGGCCAGCCGTTCGTCTTCATCGCTACAGGCACCGGCATCGCGCCGTTCCTCTCATACCTGCGCAGCCATATCCAGCCACCACCACCACACTGCCTGTACGGCGTCCGCCGATACCAGGATGCTGTTCTCGTCGATTTGCTCCAGGCCCGCTGCCAGCTCGACCTCGCAGTGTCACGCGAAACCGCCAATGGCCACCACCATGGCCGCGTCACCGACCTGCTCGGCAACCTCCCGATCGACTCCAGCACGCATTTTTATCTGTGCGGCCTCGACAGCATGATCGAGGAAACGACCGACTGGCTCGAGGACCACGACGTCGATTACATGAATATCCACCGGGAAGTCTTCTTCTATGCATCACCTTGAAACCACAGACTGGCTGCAGACCGACGACGGTCAGCCGCGCGGGTATATCGAGCCGGAATCTCTGCAGGAGTTGTGGTTCCACACCGGCACCAACTGCAACCTGAGCTGCCCGTTCTGCCTTGAAGGCTCGAAGCCCGGCGACAACCGCCTGCAATTCATCAGCTTCGACGAAGTCACGCCACTCATCGATGAAGCACTCGAGCTCGGCGTCGAAAGATTCTCGTTCACCGGCGGCGAACCCTTCCTGAACCCCGACATGGTGCGCATCCTCGATCGCGCCCTTGACCATCGCCCATGCCTGGTGCTGACCAATGCAACAGAACCACTGATGAACCGTATCGGCGAAATCCTGCCGCTGATAGACAAGCCAAACCGCCTCAACCTCCGCGTCAGCCTCGACCACCCCGACCCCGTCAAACACGACGAAAGCCGCGGCAAGGGCAACTTCCGCAAAGCCCTGCGTACCCTCGGACGGCTGCACCAGATCGGTTTCGGCGTCTCCATCGCCCGCCTGCGAGGCAAGAACGAGGATACTCCTGCGGTCGATCGCAGCTATGCTTCCCACCTTCGCGAAGTCGGGCTGCCCGAAGATCTGCTGATCATTTCGTTCCCCGATTTCATGACGCCCGGTTCGCTGCCCGACGTGCCGCAGATCACCGAGCATTGCATGACCACGTATCTGAGTGCCGACCAGCGGGCCGCCTTTATGTGCAACTTCAGCAAAATGGTTGTAAAGAAAAATGACACGGTCGGCATCTACGCCTGCACCCTGGTCGATGACGATGCCGATTACGACCTCGGCAAGACCCTGGCCGAAAGTATGAAGCCGCGCGTCATGATGCGACATCATCGCTGTTATTCCTGCTTCGCATTCGGAGCCTCGTGCAGTGAAGGTACCTGACACCCTCCTGCTTGCATCCGTCCTCGCCGCCACACTCCGGTTTTTGTAGACAGTACCCAACTACGCCAGCGGATGAATTCACCGTCAATCCAAACCCAACCTCATACATCATGATCCGCGCTATCTTTCTCGATCTCGACCACACGCTGTGCGACACCGACCATGCCGACCGCCAGGCGCATGCCGACACGATCGCCCTTGTCGAAGCGGAGCGACCCGATATCGACGCCCAGCGTCTGGTGCAAACCTTTCGCGAACTGGTCAGTACCGAGCCCTTTGATCCCGCAGGTAGCGACACCGTCGAATGGCGCAGCGAACTATTTGCACGAGCACTACAACAGCAGAATCTCAAGGCGCCTGAACTCGCGGCCCAGCTGAGTCCATATTTTCACAGACGGCGCATCGAAAACTTCGATTACTTTCCCGGCACCGTCCCACTGCTGGCAACGCTGCGTGAGACGCACAAGCTTGTCTTGATCACCAACGGGACATCGGAGATTCAGCGGCCGAAGCTGGTAAAATGCAACGTCAAGGCACACGTCGATCACATTCTGGTGAGCGGCGAGACACCCTGGAACAAGCCCGATCCCGGTATCTTCCATCATGCCTGCGAGCTCGCGCAGTGCGCCACCGCCGAGGCAATTCATGTGGGCGATAGCCTGGAAGCCGATATTTGTGGCGGCATCAATGCAGCCCTGGCAGCAACCATCTGGATCTCGCCGGACCGCACAGCCGCCCCTGACCCACGCCCAGACTTCACTGTCTCGTCCGTGCTGGCATTGCCGGAAATCCTGCAACAGGTGCAGTAACTCAAACGGTGCTGCTGAATTCGTCAGTACTCAGATCGCTCCGTTTGTCATCACCAACTCCGGCAAATGCCGCGGTACCGTGCACACCGTGTTCGGCAAAACGATCGCAACTGCTTTCCCATTCAGAAATTCGTGGCGACAGCCGCTTGGAATCTGAAGCAGCAAAATAAATCCGGGTTAGTTGATCTCGCCGGATATCGCATCGAAATGCTACACTACGAAGCTGACGCTCGTGCTTTCGCGGCCGCCCCACGGTGTGCCCTCCCACTGTTCGGACACCGCCGAATCCATCAGACAGAAGTGGTCTAACACGCTATCAGAATGAGCTATACAAACGAACTGGATCGCTAAAATGGGGGACCAATCGAACGGTCATAAAGCAAGCTCGATACCGATACCTCGAGCATTCCGATCTTTGTGTTTCAGCCCGGGTGAACAGCGCAATCTTCCGGGTCATAACAACTTTTCTGAAAAAAAAATCCTTTTCTGCTTGTTAATTATCTCACTGCCATTATTAATGTTCACCGGCTTTTATTTGTGGAAAAACTCGCATTATTCGAGAATTTTCGCAAAAAAAACGGCTTTGACTTTTAACACAATCCGTTGATTTCAGGTGATTTAATTCTACGCAGAAAGGGAGATTTGCGATGAACATGTTGCGAAAAAACTTCGCTATTTTTACGCCGCGGCGGGCGGCGGCGGTAATAAGGGTGAAACCTGCTTTGCTAAAATTCGCGGTCGCCGCGAGTTTTCTGGCACTTCTATCAGTAGCCCCGACTTACAGCGATACAATCACCGTCCACCAGACAGGCGGCGGCGATCACACCACAATCCACGACGCAATGGCAGCGGCCAACCCCGACGTCGATGTTGTTGAAATTATCGACACTGCCACCTATTCCGAGTCGGTCGTGGCAACCCCCGGCGTCGACCTGATATCGAACGCCCTCCCCCAGCCGATCATCATCTCTGCGTCCCTGTCTCTCCCGGCGCTGACGCTGAACGGCAGTAACGTGAGTGGTATTACCTTCTTGAGTTCCGGCAAACACCTCGGTGGTCGGGCCTTTGTCGGTGCCTTGGAAATTACGCCGAATGTTGGAACCAGCACGATCTCGGGATGTACGTTCGCTTCAAATGAATGCGGTGTCATGGTGGACAACCCAGCGTATACCAGCGGCGATCTGGTGACGATTACCGATTGCGTGTTTATCGATAATGTGGTTGGGACTCTGCTGAGCGAGTCGAGTGGCCACAATGTCGTCATCACCCAATCAGTGTTTGACAGCAACGGCGATTCTGGCGCCTGGACCTCGGCGCCGGTCAACGGTGCATGTATGCTGATCGCTGCTTTTGATAGCTGCGAAGTGAGTGATTCACTGTTCACCAACAATGAAACCGTTCAGTTCCCGTTTGCCGGTTTCAATGCCGGTTCATGCATTGTCGGGGCAACGTTCGGCGGTCTGGAAGGTCAGTTTCTCACGATCGACAACATCACCGTGGAGTCGAACAACGAAGACGCGGCCATCTCTTTGACGGGTAATGTCCGGTATACACTTAAAAATTCCCTGCTGCAGGCCAATGTCGAACTCAACGGCCAGGGCGCCATGCTGCGTGAAGGATCGATATCGGACAATACGTTCGATGGCGCCGACCTGATCGCCTTCGGCCCGGTCGAGGCGCTGCTGATCGGCAATGTGATCATCAATGGTCAATACAGCTTTGCCGGTGTCGATTCGCAACTCGCGGTCGTCAACGACACCTTTGTCAACAATGGCAAAAACGGCATCCAGCCGCCGGACAGCGCCATCGAATTTTTGAGCAACTCGATTTTCGGCACACCGACGACGAACTCGCCGATGATTACGAATGTCATTTTTTCCGGCTATGCCTGCGGTCTGCAACGTGCGACCGGCAGCGACGGCTATACGACAAACTCGAGCTTCTGGCAGGTCGACACGCCGATCTGCGGTGTCAGCACGGAAGATATCATCAGCACCAACATGACCGGACAGGACCCCGACTTTTGGGATCCGGGCACGGGCGACTATCATCTCGGCTGCAACGCCTCCAGCATGCTGCTGATGGGCTCGACGCAATCGCCGATGAAAGGCTGTTGGATCGGTGCGTTGCCACAGGCACCCGGCTGCTCAGTGACTCCCACCCTCAATACCCAGGGCGACACGATCACGCTCAGCGACAATGTCAACGGCGACGACGGCCTGGTCGATGTGCCGGATGCGGTGACCCCAACAGATGCGTCGACCAGCGACAGCGACAGCGACAGGGACAGCGACAGCGTTCAACCGCGGGACGATGGAACCGGCGGCTTTGCACTGACTCTGACGGCGGTTAAACGGGTTGGCCTGGACACCGACAGCATTACCGGCCTCGACACCGACAGCATTACCGGGCTCGACTCCGACAGCGTTACCGGCCTCGACACCGACAGCGTCACGGTCAGCAACAACCTCGGCCGCGGGCTCGCGATCACAGCAGACGCGGCCAACAATGTCGAAGGCGACCTCAGCGCCGGCAACAACGTGACCTTGGACTCGACCGATGCAGACAACACGATCACCCCACAGAGCGTCGGTGTGAATGACACGCCGACCTCGCTGGACGTCAACACCAACACGAGCGTACTGCAACTCGAAGGTAATGTACAGGTTGCAGGCAACGGCGCCGACACCGCGACAATCGACCGTCATGTCACCATCGATACCACCGCGGGCACCGAGGGTACCTCAATCAACATCGACGCGATCAACGGTGCCGGCGACCTGACGATCGCCGACAGTCATGTCGATATCAACTCCCAGGACGCCACCACCCCGCTGAGTAGCCTGTCGGTTGTCAACAGCGACACGATCCAGCTCGGCTCGACCACGGACATCCCGGCCACCCTCGATTTCGACGCTTCTGAGCTGGCCGATGTCGATGACGTCAGCAGCGACGTCACGTCCACGGCGTCCGTCACCGTTGACGGTACGACCGAGCTCGGCACCAATGTCACGTCGGACAGCCCGATTACCCTCCAGAACAGCCTCGAACTTACCAACAACGTCAGCGTCAACAGCGAAGTCAACAGCGAAGTCAACAGCGAAGTCAACAGCCGCACGCTGACAATCACCGCCCCGGCCGGCAACATCACCGTCCAGAATCTCGGTCAGGATGCCGATGCCTTGGTTGTGATCGATCTCAATGCGGACACAGCGAACTTCAACAGCACCAACATCGACAGTGCCTCGATCGACAGCGCAAGCGTCGAACTGACACCCGGCAACGTCGACGTCAGCATCGACACGACCGAGTTGAGCCCCCCCCCCGGTGATCTGATCGGCGTGGACCTGCTGACACCGACCTCTGTCAGCGTAAATGTCGAACTGCAGGACACCTCGATCCAGACGCTGACGATCGAAGACACCGTCAACGTCGACCTTGCCGGCAACTTTGAAACCACGAGCAATGCCGCTGTCAACACGGTGCAGGGCGTCGGCAGCGTCGATGCCGGCGATGCCATCGCTGTCAACACGGTGCAGGGCGCCGGCAGCGTCGATGCCGGCGGTGCCATCGCGCTGACCACGACCGGGAATGTCGTTGTCAGCGGTACCGTCGAAGCGGATGACGATATCGATCTGACCAATCAGGCGGGAAACACCATCGACATCAACGCCACGATCACCGCCGCCAACGTGAACGTGACCAGCGACACTGTGCAGCTTTCAAACACCGTGGCAACCGACGCAGGGGACGTCGATATCACCGGAAACGGTGAAGAGAAAAACATCATCGCCATCAATGGCTACAGGCCGGCAGTGGCCGAGGAAAGTGACGTCCTTTTCAGCGGCACCGTCCAAAGTATGAACATAACGGCCAGCCCTGCCGGCGTTGCTGGCGAAGGGTGTGACGGCATCGACAACGACGGGCAGAATGGCGCCGACGACCCAGCCGAAGACGATACCCTGCCGACCATTACCTGCCCCGTGGACAAGTCAGTTGAATGCATGGCTCCCGCCGCTGCAGGCGCCAGCGACCTCGAATGCGCCCTGGCTATCATCGGCAGTCTGACGATCACCGATCCGTTGAATACCGGCAATGCCACCGCTTCGGATGACTGCCCCGGCGTTACCGTGGCGTTCAGCGACACAGTTGTTGCCGGCTCCTGTGCGCAGGAAAAGGAGATCACCCGCACCTGGACAGCTACGGATGCGGCAGGCAATACGGCAGAGTGCGTTCAGCAAGTCTCTGTTGTCGACAGCTCTGCCCCGGCGATTGCCTGTCCCAACGACACGACAGTGCAGTGTGTCGGAGAGATCACCAACTCCGCTGACCGCAGTTGTATCTCGACCCTTGTCGCTGCAATGCAGGCAACCAGTCCGGCGAATACCGGCAATGCAAGCGCCACGGACGTTTGCGATCCGAATCCGGCAATCAGCTTTTCCGACAGCAGCAACGGTGCTTGCCCGGACGTGATCACGCGTACATGGACCGCAACCGACGCTTGCGGCAACAGCACGGATTGCCAGCAAGCCATCACCGTCGTCGACAACATAGCCCCGACGATTACCTGCCCGGCCGATACGTCGGTCGAGTGTATGCCCGGTGTCGGCGATCTTTCGGATGAAAGTTGTCTTGACCAGATTTCTTCGATCGTCAGCAGTACCGATTCTTCCAGTACCGGTACAGCAACGGCGACCGACAATTGTTCGGACGTCACCATAACTTCCACCAGTTCTGTGACTGCGGCCACGACGGTCTACGCGAGCTGGACGCTGGACGCTTCCGGAAACGACGGCACGGGCACGTTCAACGGGGTGGGTGGGCTACCGGACTTCTCGTTCACGATTACCGGCGAACACATCCCACCCTCCACAAGGGTAGACGATAATGATGATTTTGATCACGCTCCGTGGGAAACGCTCTTCGGCGAGGGGAATGACCAGGAGTCGTTACGGTTCAAGAGTAGCGGCGAGGACGAAAACGACGTGAACAAAATGACCGTTGCCACCTTGACGATCACTTTCTCTTCGCCCGTGGACGCCAGTTCCCTATGGGCCTTCGCTGTGACTGACCTGGAGGGAGAAGATGCCGTCATCTCCGCGAGCCTCGGTGGTGTCGCGGTGGGCACTGGGACGGTGGCGAGTTGGTACCAGGAGATCTTCGACAGCAAGCCTAATGAGGATGGGCTCAATCTGCCGTCTGGCTTCGACGCAGCCAACGGAGCCGTTGTCGCTGAATTCGACCCCGACGGTTTGCTCAGTGACGAAGTACTGGATGCTGACGGAACAGAGTCAGCAAGTGCCTGGTTCCTGCCCAACACCAAGATTGACACGCTCGTGATCAGCCATCGCAATCGGTTCGGTGGAACAGCGAGCATGCACCTGTACATGACGGCGTCCGATGATAGTACGTGCCCACAGGAAAAACAAATCACGCGTACGTGGACCGCGACGGACGCCTGCGGCAACATCGGCAGCTGTGATCAGGTGATCTCTGTGGTCGACAACACCGCACCGACAATCACCTGTCCGGCCGACACCACGCTTGAGTGCCTCGACACCGCCGGCGCTGCCGACTGCATCGGAATGAGTATCTTGGCAGCGATTGCCACCGATTCGAGCAACACCGGTTTAGCCTCGGCCAGTGACAACTGTGACCCGGCTCCGGCGATCAGCCAACGCGACAGCACGGCGGACGGCAGCTGTGATCAGGAGACGATCCTGACGCGTACGTGGACGGCAACTGACGCTTGCGGCAACGCCATGACCTGTGATCAGACCATCACGACCACCGACAGCAACGCCCCGTCGATCACCTGCCCGGCCGATGTGTCGTTGGAGACAGGGAACTCGACCAGCCCGACAAATACCGGTACAGCGTCGGCGACCGACGCCTGTGATGCAAGCCCGGCGGTGACGCACAGCGACACACTGACGGGGACGGGCATCACCCGT
>Ga0209403_10002671_pt1 | contig 20973 bp, 16 predicted proteins | sample ArcticOcean_MG_C_8_FD_187440 | JGI IMG/M metagenome (GOLD analysis project Ga0209403, IMG submission 187440) | Marine microbial communities from western Arctic Ocean - ArcticOcean_MG_CB11_86 (SPAdes) (version 2) | ecosystem: Environmental > Aquatic > Marine > Oceanic | place: Arctic Ocean... | reverse complement strand
CAAACGCTACAACCACCTGCTCCGGGAGTCCCAGAACACGGCCATTTCCACCTGATCTCTCCTTAACGAAAGTGTCCCACTTTTGCTGGTTGCCAACAGTTGATGCGGGCGTGGAGTTCGCCGATGGCCATCCGGCGGGTTACATAACCCATATCGGGGTAACCGTCGAACAACATGCGGGCGTAACCGGCCTGCGCGGCTTCTAGTCCTTCTTGCGTTCCGCCGTTGGACCGGATGATGCTGGAGAATTCCGGGTCTTTGAACTGGTAATCATAGAATTCTTTTACAAAATCATTCATGATGCTGTCGGCCCAAGGTTTCATCGTCTTCAGTAGTTCTGCGTCTGAAGCGGTGAATCCGAGGAAGTCCAGTCGGGTTCGGATCGTTCGGTCGTCCATTGTGGTTTCGATTGCCATAATTAAGTACCATTCCTCCTGTGTTTTGCCTGTATTACTAAGATCTTTTAAGAGTCCATTTGCCTAAATCTGACCGATGACCGGTCACAGAAACAGGGAGCCGGAAAACCTCCATTGCTTTCGGTGGATCGATAAAATACCCCGGGACATATATCTGATTGGTTCCGGTCTCTGGCTTGGTTGATTCGCGGCTCTATGGGCCTGCAAATGTGGGTCCACCCTTATAGATTCGAGCCGTTCAGCCGAGCAACAGAGCTGCGTAGCGTGGGCTCATAGTCCGCGAGGTGATTACCAAAACTTAGCCGGGACCGTTATCTGAATGACCGATCCAGAGGTGTTACTCCAAAGCCTGTTCGGTCACTTTAGGTATCCATGGCGGCACCGGGAGATAGGCTCTCCATCACCGCACAGAGTTATGCTCTCACCCTGCGTATAGACCGCCAAGCACTTAATGGACCAGCGGGGTGGCGCGAATCTTGCCTACTTAGCGGCTCCCAATGGGCCACGCCATGGACCCTCAGGGTCAACCAAATGGGCCGCTGCGTAGCTCTAAATTACGGGGAGATTTGCAGGCGCGACCCTGCCATTACGGATTTGTCCCGGTGGGCTATGGCGTTGACTTTCGAACGACCATGACCTAGTCTTGCGAACGGAAACAGAATAGCGTGCGGTGTCCCGATGGATTTTCTGCCCCAAAGCAGAAAATCAATCGGGAAGAATAGGAAAGCCGGTGTGATTCCGGCACGGGCCCGCCACTGTGAATGGGGAGTCCTTCGGCAGGGTGATCGCCAGCCCTGTCCCGACCCGTCGGGGCAGCCAAGCGTGAGCCAGTCACTGTCCCGAAAACCGGGATGGGAAGGCGCCGAAGGGTGTTGATCCATAAGTCAGTAGACCTGCCGCGCTGGTAATGCCGCTTCGTGGACCAAGCGGGCAGAGTTGCACGTCAATGCCTCCGTCTCTTGGGACGGGGGCTTTTTGTTTGGGAGAATCAAATCATGGCATCAGATACACCAGTACAGACAGACGAATTCTCAGGGGAGGAACTGCGCGGGCTCTACCGCGCGATTTATACCCGGCGCGATATACGGACCTTCAAGAACCACCCGATCCCATCAGACGTGCTGGCACGGATCATTCGTGCTGCCCACCACGGGCCGTCAGTCGGGTTCATGCAGCCCTGGGATTTCATCATGGTGCAGGACAATGAAATACGCCAAAAGGTCAAAGACCTGTTTGACCGGGAACGCCAGGCTGCATCCAGTTTCTTTGACGAGCCCAGGCGGTCACACTATCTATCTTTGAAATTGGAAGGCATCTTGGAGTCTCCGGTAAACGTTTGCGTCACCTGCGACCCGACCCGGGCAGAGGTGGTCTTGGGGCGCAACTCCATACAGGAGACAGACCTGTATTCCACCTGCTGCGCCGTGCAGAACCTATGGTTGGCGGCCAGGGCGGAGGGCGTTGGAGTCGGCTGGGTCAGTATCTTAAAACAACCCCAGCTGCGGCAGATATTGGGGATACCGCACCACGTGATCCCGGTGGCGTATCTGTGTCTGGGCTACCCGGTGGAGTTTCCTGACAAGCCGGTTCTGGAGGCCGCTGGATGGCGGGACCGTATGGACCTAGAGGGCTTGGTGCACTTTGATGGCTGGAAGACGAGTCCAGAGACTGGGGAGTGGGGGGAATTTCAGCGTTCGTTGGCAGAAACGGATGAACGGCATTTGGGGCTACCGGAGTAGTAGTAGGAGGCAGAGGAGTTATTCCTCTGCCTCTTTTATATAAATCGACTGGTATATAACGCGCCTGCTAAGCGGCCTTGATCTCCGAGGTAGAAATCAGGGTTAAGCCGGCGCGATCCACTCGACAGCGCGTTCGGCCATCATCAGGACCGTTGCATGGCTCCCGCCTGACCTGGTGATCTTTGGCTTCACCGAAGCGTCGATCACCGACAACCCTTTTATTCCCTTGACGCTGCAGTACTGGTCAACAACCGCCATCGGGTCAGAATCGGGCCCCATCTTGCAGGTCCCGGACACGTGCCTGGCCGTTCCAACGGTCTGGCGTATGTACACGTCCAAAGCATCGTCGTTGTTCAGGATGTCCTCTGTGGGATAGAGACGGCGGTCGCATACCTCTTTATAGGCGTCGGACTCCAGGAATTCAGCCGCCTTCCTTATACCTTCTCGAACCCGGCGCTTGTCGTTCGGGTCCTGGAGATAACAATAATTAAAGGTAGGCTGCACTGAAGGATCAGCGGACGCGAGCCTCACGTATCCCGACCCGTCGGGCAACCCGAGTGTGATTGCGACCCTTGCCACCCGGTCCGCTGGAACGTCGTCATTCAGGAACTGAGTCCGTAATCCAGGCACGCGCTCCGGCCGTTCATCGACCATTGGCGTAGTCCGCATCAGCATGTCGTTGGTCTCGCTAGACCCTTCTGAGGTGTAATGCAGTCCGAAGTGCACCCCATCGGCATCGCCAAAGAGAGACAGGCCCTCTTTGACCTTGAATGTAACCTGGGCGCTCAGATGGTTCATCAGGTTCTGACCGACACCGGGAAGGTCCTGGATCACCGGTATACCGAACTGCTCAAGTTGGTCCTTGGGGCCGATTCCCGATAGCATGAGCAGGTGCGGCGATTTGATGGCCCCAGCGCTCAACACAACACGGTCTGCTTCGACGGTGAAAACTTCCCCGCCGCTTTCCGCTTCCACCCCAACGGCCTTTCCGTCTTCGATCAACACTTTCCTGGCGAAGACATTTCCCTTTACCGTGAGGTTAAGGCGGTGGCGCATGGGGTTTAGGTGGGTGATCGCGGCGCTCATCCTCCAGCCGTCCAGGTTGTTCGACGGCCAAACGCCAACGCCCGCGGGGTTCGGCCCGTTCGTGTCCTCAACGCTCCCGTAACCCTCGTCCAAGCAGGCGGCGTGGAAGGCCTTTTGTATGTCTGGCCATTCCCCGGTCTGGCGACGCCTGACGGGCATCGGCCCGTCGGTCCCGTGAAAATCATCGCGAATGTCCATGTCCCGCTCGCATTTCCTAAAGAACGGCAAGACCTTGTCGTAAGACCATTGGTCATTGCCCATCGAGGCCCAGGAGTCGAAATCCTCGGGCAACCCACGCTGCATGGCCGCTCCATTGATGGACGACCCTCCACCGATCACCTTGCCCTGCGCTACGTGGATCTCACCCTGTTCTTCGGTAGCCGTTCCCCGCAACGCCCAGTTGTGTTCCGACTCCGGGGATTCGGCGAATCCTGTGGTGGCGAACTTTATCTCGTCCGGAAGGCTGTCTGTATCGGGGTAATCCGTCCCGGCTTCCAGCAAAAGGATCGACGTGTTCGCATTCTCTGCCAATCTAGCGGCTAAGACCGATCCGGCGGCTCCACCGCCGACAATCACAACATCGTATTTCATTGGTTCTCCCTGATTTATTTGTCATCTGGACTAGAGCCGCCCAGATGCCACTGATTCCCCAATTGGGTGAATGTCTCGGTGATACTACACTGAGGCCGTTCTTCGGGCAACAAGGGCCGCCAACCGCCCGTAGCTTCAATATAAATATCGACCGCTTTGATGCTAGGACGCAGGTCCCTGTTCGATAACGTGAAGGTACATGAAAGCACCGCTTAGAAGGGTAGCGTCTTCGCAGTGGCCGCCGATCATTTCGCCCGACGGACGGGCCGCAGCGACGTGAATGTGTACCCGAAGCCCACCATCCGGCAGGGGCTGGATATACCCTTCCGCGCTAACCAGCTCCAGAGTTTCATTAAGAACTTGCCGCTCGAAGCCTGGATTTCCTTCTTCCCAGCTACAAAGGTTGCGTAGTTTCAGTTCGCTCAAGCTTCCGATGCAGGACGTCACGATGGCTTCCCTGATGCCTTCGGCGCGCGCCATCGACTCAAGGGTCTCGACCAGTGATTCTCCTGCTTGAAACTTTCTATAAAGGATGTCTGAGGACTTCGGTTCCCAATTCTGTACTGCCATTCATTCTCCTGGCGGCTGGACGTATGCTGGCTAGTATAGCCATCAAGCGGTGGCCGTGCGGCTTCCCGATGGCGGCGACCGTGTGTACAATTCCCCGAGGCGTGACGGGCTAGGCCGTCGCGAGCCTGGGCCAGAGGCGGTTTCCGATGCGACAAATAGCGGAGGAGCGACAATGGTGGAGAGTTCGATCCCACTGGCAAAACAGGTTATCCCGGGCCGGTCGATAGCCGTAAAGCTCGACGATGATCAGGAGAAGCGATTTCAGGGTCTGGTGGAGAAGGTTACAATGATCGACCTCCATCAGCATCCAATGGTGAAACCGGAAGACCCCAGCCGGTTCGTTGAGTACCTGCGTGGCGGCGCTTACGAATGGGGCTACGAGGCGATACGCCACGGAGGCTTTACCGCGGTAGGGACGGCCAACGTCTACCGGGGCATGGTGAATACCAACGAGATGTCTTTCATCCGGTTTGAAGACCTTTTGGACGAGATCAGCCTGATGTTGTCCGACGTCAACCGCCATGACGGGGTAGTCAAAGTCGGATCTGCCACCGATATCGAAGCGGCAAAGCAGCATGGCCAAGTGGGTTTCTTGCCTACGGTTGAGCACCTGGCGATCGGCAATCAATTGCAGCGTTTGGACGTCCTTTACAACGCGGGCGTCAGGCTGGCCGGGCTGACCTACCGGCGCAAAAATTATATCGGAGACGGCCACTTAGAGCGGAACGACGGCGGCCTAAGCACGTTCGGCATCGAGGTCATCCAGAGGATGAACGAATTAGGGATGGTGGTCGACCTGTCCCACGCATCTTTCCAAACGGCCATGGACGCCATCGAGTTCTCCCAGGCCCCGGTAGCCTTCAGCCACGACGGGTCGTACACCCTAGGCCAGCAACAGGGTGGTGGCGAGTATGCTTCGGGACGACTGCGGAGAGACGAGGAATTGGTTGCCTGCGCGAAAAAGGGCGGAATCATCGGGGTCACAGTGCAGCCATCGGTGATCAGCAGTTGGGGCTCTGAGTTGAGCATCGAGCGCCTACTGGACCACTACGATTATATGGCCAAATTATTGGGCATCGACCACGTGGCCATCGGGACAGATTCCAGCATCGATGTGCGGAGCTCGGGCTTTATCAGCGGAGTGGAATCCCCTGCCGAGGGGAAGAACATCATCAGGGGACTGATCACTCGCGGCTATTCCGACGCCGACATCATCAAGATAACCGGCGGCAACGCACTGGCATTCTTCCGGAGGGTCATGGGCGGGTAGTCAGGCGCCGCGAACGGGAGTGGAACCCGTCTTGGCTAACGCCTGAAATGGGGTATGACGTCTTTGCCGATTGTCGTGATCGTTTGTAGGGCCTGCTCACGTTCGTCCAATGCGCACCGGAACAATACCTCGGTTACGCCTGCTGATTCCATCTCCTCCAGGTACTCAATGCAGTCCTCCGGGCCTCCGACGATCAGCGATCGTTCGAGTTCCGCTGCGCCGAAACCACGGTAGCCATTTTCAAAAAGAGTCTGGGCTTCCCGGTGGCCGGCCGTTGAAGAAGGACTCAAGTGTGTGTCACGCCTAAGGACGATACTCATATCCAGTATGTCGCGCCCATAGCCGGCCACGGCTTCTCTATATATCGCGATCCCCTCTTTTGCCGTAGTCGGGGTGGAGCCGGGGGCAATCACCCAGCCATCGGCCATCTTCGCAGCTCTTTTAATTGCCCACTCCGCACTTCCCGCGAGCCACATGGGCAACGGCCGAGATATCGGTTTGGGGTTCATGGAGACCGGAGCGTCTATGTTGTAATGGCGGCCTTCATAGGTGACACCATCTCCCTCCCACAACAGCTTCATGATCTCGAACGTCTCAACGAACCTGGAAACCCTTTCTTTCTGAGTAGTTCCAAACGCGACAAATGCCGCTGGATCATAGCCGAGGGCATTGATCACGGTGGTCCGGCCGCCGGTGATCACGTCTAGTGTGGCCACCTGCTCAGAGAGCAAGATGGGGTTGTAAAAAGGCAGCAGGAACAGCGGCAGAAGACGCATGTTGCCACTGATTGGAGAAAGACTGGCCATGGCCGGCAGGACTTGCAGGTAGTGATTAGGGGTCAGGTGGTGATCCCCCAATGAGAAGGAGTCGAACCCCAGTTGGGCCATGAGGGTGACTTGCTCGACCAAGTTCGCCATGATTTTCGCGCTGTCTTGTTCGATGGGAAAGCTGGACGTCAATGACATGCCAATCTTCACTTTGTTACTTCCTCCAATGCTTGAATTTCGACCGAATCACTGACTAGCCAGCGACCTTTGCCCGCTCTTCCAGGGTTGCGATCCTGAAGATGGTCCAATGCCGTAACTGGGCTAATTTATCTCCGTTTTTGTCCACCAGCAGGACATCGTAATTGGCGAAATGATGGGCTTTCCGCTCGTAGGCATCGATCAGGTGCGCGCCTCCAGTGACTATCGTCCCGGTCGGTATCTTGCGGTGGTGCTGCACTCTGCTCTTGGTGTGCATGGAACTTGGGATCTCGAAGTTGTGACGCAGGAGTTGCTCGGCCCAGCCTGCAGTCCAAGAGGGGTGAGCGACCGCGTTCTCATCGTTGAATATCGGATTGTCGGTATGCTGTTTCAGAGCGATGAACTCTATCGACGCTTCTGTTGAGAAATCGCGTTCTAGCGCCGACCAATCTTTTCCGGCCTCCGCGTTCTCAAGGGTCAGAGGACCTTTGCTATCTGACTCATTTACCGGCCCCATCGAGCGCGGCAGAACGAGTTCATCGAGCCATTCTGCTTTCCCGAGCCCAACTGCGCCAGAGACACATACTTGGTCTTGCTGGTTGATCATTTCGACGGTCCAGGACGCAGCTGGCGAGTCCTCGTTCAACACTGCTCTGACCTTCAGCGTGTCACCAGGATAGACGGGTTGCCGGAACGAATATTCTGCCCAGCCTTCTTCAAGCCAACCCTCACCCAAGGCCTCCAGGATCGTGTCAGTCGCCCATCCCCAGACGGTGACGCCGCCGACAAGCGGGCCGTCAAATCCATATGATTTTGCGACTTCTGTCGAGTGGATCGGGTTGGTGATATCGGGGCTGTCGTCGTTATCGAGATAGGCAGCGACTGTATTTTCAACGGTGTTTTTGGCCATCAGGCGACCTTCCTATAATCTGGGTGATTCAGAGTTCGTCAGATCGGTTCATTCATCTCAAAGACTTTCAGGGCGAAGGCATACTCCAGGGCAACTTCTTTCAGTCGATCGAACCGGCCCGACGCGCCGCCGTGCCCGGAGTCCATGTGAATCTTCAATAACAGCAGGTTGTCGTCGGTCTTTAGGTCGCGCAGGCGGGCGGCCCACTTAGCCGGCTCCCAGTAGGTCACTCTCGGGTCGCTGATTCCCCCGGTGATTAACATATGGGGGTAATCTTGGCGCGTTACATTGTCGTAGGGAGAATAGGATTTGATGTAGTCGTAGAAGCTCTTCTCCTGGGGGTTGCCCCACTCGTTGTACTCCATCGTGGTCAATGGAAGTGTGTCGTCTAGCATCGTGTTCAGAACGTCCACGAAAGGAACATCGGCGACAACAGCCTTGAAAAGGTCTGGCCTCAGGTTGACCACCGCCCCCATCAGCATCCCACCGGCGCTGCCTCCCGAAGCGATGATCCTACCTTTCTCCGTGTAGTTCTGGTCGATCAGATACTCGGCGCAGGCGATGAAATCGGTGAACGTGTTCTGTTTGTTTAGCAGTTTGCCACCCTCATACCAGTCCCATCCCAGGTCCATCCCGCCCCGGACGTGGGCCACTGCGAAGATAAACCCGCGGTCCACCAAGCTGAGCCGGGCCGAACCAAAATTGGAATCGACGACTATGCCGTAGGACCCGTAGCCGTAGAGATAGAGAGGCGCGGTCCCGTCGAGTGGCGTCTCCTTGGAATAGAGGATCGAAATCGGAATCAGCGTCCCATCAGCGGCAGGCGCGAATACCCTGCCCGTCAGATACTTATCCGAGGAAAACTCTCCCAGGACCTCGGTCTGTTTCTTCAGCTCTCGGTCATGGGTTTCGATGTTGTAGTCGTAGATCGTCGCAGGGGTGGTCATGGAGGCGTAAGAGAACCGCAATGTCGAGGTAACCCACTCACGCCCTTCGATGACTCCGGCAGAGTAGTCTTCTTCATCGAAAGCTATCTCAAAAGAGTCCCCTGTGGCGTGTTCGACCACTCGGATCTTAGGCAGGCCATTTTCACGACTTGAGAGAATGAGGTGATCTTGAGTGACTGCGACACCCCCGATGGGGCGGCCGAGCACGTGAGGGATCAAGTCCTGCCAGTTCTCCGATGCCGGCGCCGTTATCGGTGTTTCCGAGACCTTGAAATCCTTGGCGCCGTCCCTGTTGTTGCGGATCAAAAACCGGTCGCCGTGGTCGGACACATCGTATTCAAAATCCTCACGGCGTGGCTCGATCAGCGTTAATTTGCCACGGGGGTCGTCGGCGTCCATGAACCGCCACTCAGCCATGTTATTGCCCGAGGCCGCGACGTACATAAAGCGCTTACTCGGCGATTTCATCACCCCGACGAAGAAACGTTCATCCATCTCCTGGTAGACCAACTCATCTGCCGACGGGTCATCCCCGAGATGATGTCTGAATATCTTGACCGGGCGGTGATTTTCGTCCAGAACGTCGTAGAACAGCGTTTGGCTGTCGTTCGCCCACTCTAAGGAATAGTAGGAACCAGGGATCGCGTCCGGCAACAGTTCCCCGGTCTCCAGATTCTTGACGTAGATCGTATATTTCTCCGACCCATCGGAATCCATCGAATAAGCCAACAATTTATGGTCGGGGCTGTTTTCCAAGCTGCCGACGCGGCAATAATCGAGGTCTTTCGCCAACGCGTTTACGTCGATGAGGATCTCTTCCGGAGCATCCAGTGACAGGTGTTTCCGGCAATAGATCGGGTATTGATTACCTTCTTCGAAGCGGGCGTAATAGTAATAGTCACCGTCCTTCTGGGGAACGGTGGAATCGTCTTCCTTGATCCGGCCTCGCATCTCCTCAAATAGGGCCTCTTGAAGAGCGCTCTCCGGCTCCATGATCGCTTCGGTATGAGCATTCTCAGCCTTGAGATATTCCAGTGTTGCGGGGTCGTCTATGTCGCGGAGCCAAAACCAGGGGTCGGTCCTAACATTACCGTGGTTCGATAATTCCTGAGGTCTTTTCGGGGCGGACGGCACTCGTTCTGTCATTCACTTCACCAATCTCAGATAGTGCATTCTCTTCGGAATCGGCTGGCGGTGCAACAACTTGATTCCTATATAACGCGGTCTTGGCTACACAGACGCCCCGGACTCAAAGAGTCCGGGGCGTTAGAATCGTCTTCCGTGTGGCCAATGAGAACCGGCCAGTTCGGGTATCAAACCCGGTAGCCCGGCTATCGGTAGAGCCGGTAATACCCGGACTAGCGAATCATCGTCTCGGCCATCCGCTCCATCTCATCGCCCATCTCTTTTTCGGTCTCGCAGTGAGGGGCCCAGGCAGACACTCGGAGCGCCCCGGCGTTCATGAAATCATCCACTTGCTGCTTGGTGGTATCGGTGGCCTGACCGAAGACAGATATGGTCAACGACGCGGGGTCACGATCACGTTCGGAGGCCAATGTATCCAGTATCTTCCTGCTCTCCCCGATCTCACTGGGAGTCGCCCTGTTCGGCAGCCAGCCGTCGCCGTAAGTGGCGACCCTACGGAGGACGTTCTTGGCATTTCCTCCCAGCAGGATCGGCGGGTAGGGCTTCTGGACCGGCTTGGGATAGCTGTAGACCGGGGGAAAGTCATAATAACGGCCGTGGTATTCGGCCTCGTCTTTGGTCCACAGTTCTTTCAATGCCTCCACTGCCTCCCGTGTCTGAGTCCAGCGGTGGTCGAAGTCGCCGCCCATCATCTCGGTCTCTTCCCGGTTCCAGCCGGCACCGATTCCGAAGACGAACCGGCCGCCGCTGTGCAGGTCCAGGACCGATATCTCTTTGGCGAGTATCAGGGGGTTGCGTTCCGGTACCAAGGTGATGCCGGTGGCCAGCTTGATCTTGGTAGTAACCGCCGCCGCCATTGCCAGCGAGATATATGGCTCAGAGAAATGGGCATAAGTCCAAGGTACCTCACCGCCGGTTGCCGGAAAGGGACTTGCGGTCTTCACAGGCAAGATAGGGTGTTCGTGGTACCAGAGTGACTCAAACCCCAGCTCCTCGGCCTTCTTGGCAATGAAAGCTGGGTTCAAGGTGTACGCCGGTAGAGGGACGATTATTCCAACAGACATTTCGTTTACTCCAATGTAGATTTTAGGCGACAGTGTTTATGGCGTCTTGTCAGTGGTCGTGTTGAGCCAGTTCGATCAGGACTCCTCGCGCCGCCGAAGGGCTCAGGAATCCGATGTCTCCGCCCATCAACCCTTTCCTTGGCACTTTGTCACGTAGGTCGATACCGAGTTCATCAAGGGTCTTCAATTTTTCTTCGATCCCTTCCACTTCAAAACAGATGTGGTGGAGTCCCTCGCCTTTTTCTTCGACGTGAATCGATATTCCGCTGGTTGGGCCGATCCCCTGAAGAAGCTCCAGATTGGTGTCACCGATCGGCACGAAGCAGCCCCGAACCCCTAGCTCTTCGCGGACGACTATCGGGCCCGGCACCAACCCAAAGATACTTCGATAGAAATCGATGCTCGAGTCCAAGTCGGCCACTGCGATTCCGATATGATGCACGACGTCGGTGGGGGCCGGCGGTTTTCCGGGGAATGGCCATGATGAATCCTCTTGCCTATTGAGTTTGTTTTATAACGCCTGATTCCGCCACGTCCCCGAGTTGGACACTGCCTCGGTAGCAGTCGCGCCAATCACTGGCGAGGGTTAAATCGCTGTTCGGCCAGCGCATCTCGGGCACTATCAGTAATTACAATCCATCAGATGCTTCGGCCTGGAAAGGGCCGCAAAATTAAACTTACGGGCACACCGACAACTAGAAAAAGGTCTGTCCTTTTTTGCCTACTTGCTAGAGAGGCAATGTCTCTTGCTTTAGTTCGTCCGCCAGGCTGTCCTGTAGGAGGTCCAGCATTGGGAAATCCCACTCGGTGACAAATGTGATGGCTGTACCATGGCGTCCCATGCGCGCCGTTCTGCCGATTCGGTGTACATACTCTTCCAAGTTTTGGGGCATGTCGTAGTTGACGACGTGGGAGATATGCGGAATATCCAGGCCCCGGGCAGCCACATTTGTAGCCACGAGCACCTTGAGCTCCCCGGTGTGAAAGGACCGCATCGCGGCGTTTCGTTCGGACTGCACCAATCCACCATGAATCCCAGCGGCGGCAATACCTTGCCGCTGCAGCGCTTGGGCCAGATTGTCTACGCCGGCCTTGGTTCTCCGGAACATGAGGACCTTCCCATCGTTCACCTGTGTTTTTAGCAGCCGAACGAACGCATGCACCCGATCCTGTTCCAGTACCTCGAAGTACACTTGTCGTACGTCGGGGGCTGTCTCAATCTCATTCCCTATCCGTATCCAGACCGGCGACTGCATGTGCCGGCCGACGATTCGCCGGATAAGAGAGGGCATTGTGGCAGAGAAGAGAGCGGTCTGCCGGTTTCTGGGCGTACGGTTGAGAATCCGCTCAATATCCGGTAGGAAGCCAACGTCTAACATCTCGTCGGCCTCGTCCAATACTACGGTGCGAACATTTTCTAGCCGTAGAGTCCCTTTGCCAAGGTGATCAAGCACTCGGCCGGGAGTACCCACAACTATATGAGTCTTACGGTTAAGCGCTGCAATCTGCTTGGAGATGGGCTGGCCTCCGTAGCAGGCGACCACTCCCAGGCTACGGAATTGGGCCAGGCGAACAAGTTCATCCCGGACCTGCATCGCCAGCTCTCGGGTCGGGACCAGTATCAGACCCTGAACGAAATCTTGGGAGGGGTCTGACTGTTCCACCAAGGGAATCCCGAAAGCGGCAGTTTTCCCGGTGCCAGTATGGGCCTGGCCCACCACATCATTGCCAGCTAAAAGCGGGCCGATGCAATCAGATTGGATGCTAGTGGGTTCCTCATAGCCAACTGTCTTGAGGGCGAGGGCGACATCGCGACTAACTTCCTGAGCGCCAAACCAATACGGGCCTGCCTCATTAAGCACTGCCCTATTTGGCCTTGCGTTATTACGGCCTCGTCTATTACGGCCCGAATTATTTGGGCGGGGAGCTACAGGAGGGGATTGCCCATCCTGGGGTGGCGGAGCGGAAGCCACTTGAGCGGATTGCTCAACTTGGGGCGGCGGAGCGGAAGCCACTTCAGCAAATTGCTCAACTTGGGGCGGCAGAGCGGAAGCCACTTCAGCAAATTGCTCAACTTTGGGTAGAGGAAGGGAGTCTTGATTCTTACGCCAAGGACGGCGATGCCACCACCGTGGCTTGCGATCAAGAGGCGATTCCACTTGTGATGTCGAGGGCTTGGTGTTGCGTTTATTAAGTATTGTGCTATCTCCCTTGTAATCTCAATACAATACCTGCATCTCGCATAAATGTAACCTTAATCTGAGCCAGTAGGGCGAGCGGTCCATTTGGCCGGTTCCCAATCCCTCACTCTTGGATCGCTGATGCCCCCGGTGATCAACATGTGCAGTTAATCTTGGCGTTTCGCATTATCGTAGGGCTATTAGGATTTCCGTGATTCGTTAGTTCTTGCGGCCCTTGAGGGGCAAACGGTGCTCGGCCTGTCCTTCAGTTCAACTATCTCAGATAATGCATTTTCTTCGTAATAGGCGAGAGGTGCAACTTTGCCATACTCGGTAATGCAGCCTTCTACTGCCTGACCTTCCAGAGTTGAACCGCCGCTCATCGTTCGGGGATTATCCCATATCGCCGGCGCCCTTGATTTATTATCCAATGTCTCCGGAGGCCGCCCCTCAATCCTATATGGATCTAAGAATGGTAGCGTTCGCTCGGACGATTGGCATTCTACAGGCAACCAGTAACCTTGTTGAGGGCGGCTTAACCCGAGCGCAATCAGATCAAATCACTACAGGACAATTTGGTCGCAGTTCTTGCGAAAGCGTGGTAGCCTCGTTTTTGAATTCCTGAATCAATTAGGATTGAATCGAGTCCACCTCAGCCATGCACGCGTATGGGAACGTGCAGCTAGGCCTGCGGGGTTGGACTCGGGCACCTAAAACTATGCCCACTGGAGCCGAAAGTGACTACCTGGACCGACGACCAGCTATCTTCGATTCACAAGATGCTCAAACCCCGCTCCATCGCGGTGGTTGGGGCCACTCCCCGGATGCAATACGGGGGCCGCATGCTGGCCGCCGCACTGAAGGCCGGGGACCGGATCAGCGTCTATCCGGTGAACCCACGCTATGACGAAGTGATGGGCGTAAAGTGCTATCCAAGCGTCAGTGACCTTCCAGAGGCGCCCGACGTGGTGGGCGTGGTTGTCTCTTCCAGCCAGGTCTTGGATGTCTTGAAAGAGAGCCACCAAAAAGGGGTCCGGGCGGCCATCATCATCTCCGCCGGATTCTCCGAGCGCGGCACACCAGAAGGCCGGGACCTACAGATGCAGGTCGGGGCCTTCGCCAGGGAATCAGGGCTACGGATCAGCGGGCCCAACTGCCTGGGCCTGGCCAACGTGAAAGACGACGTCTGGGTCAGTTCCTCATCCCGCGGCGCCGAAGGCCTCGGCGGGCCGGTGGGGCTGGTCTGCCAAAGCGGGGCGTCAGCCTTTGGGCCGTTCTTAAACCGGGCGCTGGACAGCGGCATCGGCCTCAGCTACATCATCTCCACAGGTAACGAGGCCGACTTGGACTTCTCTGATTTCGTGCGTTACCTGCTGGATGACGATGACACCAAGGTTATAGCCGGATTCGTCGAAGGATTCAAAGACGCCAGGAAGTTCATTGAAGTCGCAAAACTGGCGGCAGAACGGGGTAAACCCATCGTTCTCATCAAGATCGGCCGGTCCGAGTTGGGTGCCAAGGCTGCCCAATCCCATACCGCCGCGCTCACCGGGCTTGACGCCCTCTACGACGCCGCGCTGTCTCAGTACGGGGTGATCCGTGTTTCCGACTATGATGAGTTGCTGGAAGTGTCCAACCTGCTGGCCAATTCTCCAGCGCCGCCCGCTAAAGGCTTGGCGGTGGTCTCTCACTCCGGTGGGATCAGCTCCCTTACGGCCGACATGTGTGGTCAGGTGGGATTAGATCTTCCAGAACTCAACGACGACGCCCGGGACGGCATCAACGGCGTTTTAAAAGGGTTTGGATGGGCTTCCAATCCGTCGGACGTTACCGGCTTCGCCAATAGCGATTCCTTCCCGGAGATCATGCAGTTCATGGCCAACGACCCGGCGATGGGCACGCTGGTGGTGGCCAGTTCCGGTGGCGACGCCCAAGCAGAGCAGGTGATCGCCCATCGGGACCGTGACAAAGAGAAAGCCCTGGCGTTTCTTTGGACCGGTAGCCGAAACGAGCCGGCAGGTCTGGACATGTTGAAGAAGGCCCGTATCCCCGTTTTTTACACACCCAACAAGTTGGCTACCGGGATCCGCAGCCTGTTGGACTATCACACCTGGCTGGGCCATCGCGGCCAGGCGGGTTTCCCGGCAACTCCGGCCATCAGCCCGGAACAACAGATTGTTGCTGACCGATTGGCCGCCACGGACCTGGTCTCACTCTCAGAGCACCTCAGCAAGGGCTTGTTGTCCGAATGGGGAATTCCGATAACTCGGGAGACTCTGGTGCAGAATGCCGATGATGCAGTTACGGCTGCGAATGAGATTGGCTACCCAGTGGTGTTAAAAGGGGACGTGAGCAACATGCCCCACAAAACCGAGGCTGGCTTGGTCAAGTTGGATCTCCGCGATGAAAGTGCAGTGCGAGCGGCTTACGATCAGATTATCTCAAACGCCGCCAATGCCGGCGCAGTCGGCGACGGAATAAATGGCGTTTCGGTGCAGGAGATGGTTTTGGACGGCATCGAGGTAATCGTGGGTCTCAGCTACGACTCACAGTTGGGCGCCACGATTCTCTTCGGCACCGGCGGAGTGATGGTGGAGGTCTACAACGATGTGGCCCTGCGCCTCTGCCCCATCGACGAGAGCGACGCGTTAGAGATGATTGGAGAGGTGAAGGGCGCTCGCTTGTTGGAGGGTTTCCGTGGACGCCCGGCCGCCGACATCGATGCCCTGATCGAAACACTTGTCCAAGTCTCCAATCTAGGAGCCCAACTGGAGGGCAGTCTGGACGAGCTTGATATCAACCCTCTGATGGTTCTCCCCGCGGGACAGGGGGTCAAGGCGGCTGATGCAGTGGCTGTATTTCGGGCATAGACCAGCGGGTCTGTGCCGAGACTGCCTCCGATGCAGCTTGTTTCTCGGCGGTGCTCCATTGGACTAGGCCAGGGCTGTGGCCTAACATCTAACGAATGATCAGGAGGGAATATGCCCAAGATAATCCCGGTTCCCGATGAGTTGAGCAAGCCTTTTTGGGACGCCGTCAACGAGAAGCGGCTATCGCTACAAAATTGTACCGATTGCGACAGGCTCCAATACCCACCGCGACAGACATGTATGGCCTGCGGTTCCGCGGAGAAGCTGGAATGGAAAGATGTGGCAGGCAAAGGTCACATATCTACCTACATCGTGATCGAGGATGGCCGGCTGAACCGGCGTATGCCTGATCAGCCCTACAACTTAGCGCTAATAACCCTGGACGAGGACACCAGCGTTAATTTTTACTCCAACCTTCCGGGAGTTCCGCCCTACGAAGTCCCCGTTGGGGCTGCTGTACAGGTGATATTTGAAGAGGTTGGTCCGGTCCAACTGATCCACGAATGGCAGGTTGTTAGTTAAACTGCCGGTCCGTACCAAACACGACTTTAATAAGAATAGGTGAATGATGGCTGCGCAAACTCCTTATGGTTGGCGAAGAGATACGGACGGTTTGGGGGTCTGGGAGCACCGCGGCAAGGTAGCGGTGGCTGGATTCGGTCATTCTCCAGTTAACCGGCGCTGGGACGAGACATCCATGGACCAAACACTGGGCGCATACTCGATGCTCGCCTGTGAGCTGGCCATGGAGGACGCGGGAGTTACCCCAGACCAGATCGATGGGGTCATCTGTTGCGATAGTCATATCGCTGGCAGCAGTGGAGGCACCGCGTCCAACTGGGCGCCGCGGCCTTATTTCGACCCGCCTTACGACTCTGAATGGGGTCTCACGCTGGTAAATGGCGATTGGCTTGTCAAACAGATGGAGTTGCCCAACGTCAAATACGCCCCGTCAAACGTACCCACCATTGGGGAAATGATGGGTCTTGCCGCCCAGTCCATTGCCGACGGGCTATGCACCACCTGTTTGGTGATTTACCCAACAGGAAACATGGAAGGCCGGTATCGCCGCGGCGGTGAGAACGCGCAAGACCATGCTGATGGGGCCCGGCAATGGACGTTCCCCTGGGGGAACCACGGGGGCAACGACTTCATCAACATCTTCCCCCACAATCAATATTGCCTAAAATACGGCGGGACCCACGACGACGTGGCCCCCTTTGTGATCAACCAACACCGAAACGGACTTTTGACCCCGTGGGGCTACAACGCCTCCAGCGGGATGGTCCAACTTACCGACGAGGATTACGTGAACTCGAGGTATATCCTGAATCCGCTCCGGATATTTGATTGCGACAGGCCGGTCAATGCTTCAGCCGCTTACTTGGTCACAAGTGCCGAGCGCGCCCGCGATATGCGCCAACCACCCGTGTACGTACTCAACCATTCCCAGCACAATTTCTCACAGCGCACCACCCAACCGGATCTGGACGAGATAGAAGACTGGACGGACCGGGCAGCCAAGAGAATGTATGAAGGCGCCGGGCTCGGTCCCGCAGATGTTGATATTTTTAACCCCTACGACGGTTATTCCATAATGTCCCAGTTTTTCCTGGAGGCATTCCAGTGGCACGGTGTAAAGAGAGGAGACTCTTTCGCATTTTATGCGGACGATATCAGGGTGGAGGGTCCGCATCCTTTCAGTTCCAGCGGTGGCAATCTGGGGAACGGTCGTACCCGTACCGCCATGTACACCGATAGCATCGAACAGCTTCGAGGATCGGCCGGCCCACGACAAGTCACAGTACGAGCTGAAACCGCGCTGGCGGCCTTCACCACGCCCAGCAGTGGCGGCTGGATGATGTTCGGCAAGCACCCCAGCTAAATAATTGCCTCAACCATCCCTTTCCCAGGAATTAATCATCACTAAAATACCCATCGAAAAGAGAGTGACATGACACAGACGGCGGCGAACCAGAATTCCTCCAATCCAGATAACAACCTTGATTATGACGCTATCGTCATTGGGGCAGGTGTAGCTGGCCTCTATCAGCTATATAAATTGCGAAATATCGGCCTGAGAGTGCGCGTTTTCGAGGCGGGTACTGGAGTCGGAGGCACATGGTATTGGAATCGCTACCCCGGTGCTCGGTTCGATTCGGAAAGCTACTCGTACGGATATTCCTTTTCACAGGAGCTTCTCGACGAATGGGATTGGTCCGAACATTTTGCATCACAACCTGAGATTCTTAGCTACCTCCAATTCGTTGCGGACAAATTCGATCTGATCAAAGACATCCAATTTTCCAGCGAAGTTCAGTCGGCGACCTACAACGAGGATACTCGGAGTTGGGAGATCCAGTTGCAAGATGGTAGCCATTTCAGAAGTAGGTTCCTAATTACGGGTATCGGCCTGCTCTCTCACCCGACACTACCCAGAATTCCAGGGATAGATTCTTTCAAAGGTCAGTCGTTTCATACGTCCCGATGGCCCCATGAACCGGTGAGCTATAAGGGAAAACGGGTGGCAGTGATCGGGACCGGCGCTACGGGAGTACAGACGATCCAAGAGGTCAGCAAAGATGTCGGTCATCTAACGGTGTTCCAACGTCGGCCGAATTGGTGCGCACCCCTACACAACGCTAAGATCGAGTCCGATGAGATGAGAGAGATACGGGCGAATTATGAAGAGATCTTTGAGACATGTAATCAAACAGCAGCAGGTTTTTTGCACACTGCTGACGAGAGGTCCACGTTTGAAGTCTCGGAAGAGGAGCGATATGAGTTCTGGGAGAAACTATACGCCAGCAAAGGCTTCGGTATCTGGCAAGGAAATTTCAAAGACATTCTAAAAGACCCTAAAGCGAACGAAGCGATGTCGGAGTTCGTTGCGGACAAGATCCGGCAGCGGGTGAATGATCCTGAAACTGCCGAGAAACTGATTCCCAAAGATCACGGCTTTGGGACTAGGCGAGTTCCTCTGGAAACTAGATATTACGAGTCCTACAATCGGGACAATGTCGAACTGATCGATATCATCGAGACACCGATCGAAAAGATCACTCCTGATGGAATCGTTACGGCTGATAGAGAATTTGAGTTCGACATAATCATCTATGCAACCGGGTTCGATGCAATATTGGGTAGTTACAACAAGATGGACATCGTGGGTGTCGATGGTCGCAGATTAAAGGATCAATGGAGCGAGGAGCTATCGACCTTTCTCGGGATTCAAATAAATAATTTTCCTAATCTGTTCATGATCCTCGGTCCCCATGCGCTTTTGGGGAACAACCCCCGAAGCATTGAATTCAACGTCGAATGGATATCCGACTTGATCGAGCACATGACGGCCCAAAATTTGACTCGGGCAGAGGCGACGACTAAAGCGGTAGCAAGTTGGTATCAACACGTATTGGAACAGGGGGAAGGACTTCTGGCTAATCAGATCGACTCTTGGATGACTGGCGTAAACAGTAATCTAGACGGCAGACAAGAGAGAATCGTCGCTCGTTACAGCGGGACTCAATCTACTTTTCGCAAGCGATGTAACGATGTTGTTGAAAGCGGATACGCAGAATTAAACCTGATGTAAGAAGTGACCTTAATTCGACTGTTTTGTACGTTGAACGAATAACGCAAACATATAGGGTCTTTTCAGGGAACACTCACCACAAAGGAGGCCGAAATGTTTCTGGAACTCCGGCAATATAGGACTCATCCCGGACAACGGGAAAACTGGGTGAAATACATGGAAGAGGTCATCATACCTTTCCAGGTTTCCAAAGGCATGGTAATCGTGGGCAGCTTCACCGGGGAACAAGAGCGACCGACAGCGACGCACGATGAGAATCTATACGTCTGGATTCGAAGGTTTGAAAGCGAAGAGGACCGTGAACGCCTTTACGATGCCGTCTACCAAAGTGATGAATGGCTGAATGATATTGGACCTAGAATTCCAGAAATGCTCGACAGAGATAAAATCGTAGTGACCCGCATTGACCCGACGGCAGTTTCTGTAATCCACTGATATTTAAAGTGGTGGGCGGTAGAGGACTCGAACCTCTGACCCCCTGCGTGTAAAGCAGGTGCTCTAACCAACTGAGCTAACCACCCCACGTGTGGATCACCTAAGAAATTTTAGCACAGCTTACAGCCAGACCGGCAGCAATACAGTACGCTCTATCATTTATCTCCGACTGCTGCCGAGCTTGGAAGGGGATAGCTTTAGAAACGCGGAGGACTCCTGAAATTATTTAAAACGTTTCCGCGTCAGAATGTGCACTATTCACCTGTCCGGCCATTTAACAGCACATAACTGTACAGGTTTTGCTTTGGTTCGTAGTCAGGGGCGCACAGCGCTAACGGTCAGATGCGTGTAAATCACCTGCTAGATTGGCAGGTGGTCTCTGTGGTAGATCAGTTTATCTGACATCGCCTGTGCGGTAAACTTCCCATTCTCCGCCACCGCTGTTGATCGGGCCGGTACTGCAAGTGTAATCCCCGGTAATTTTATTTTCCGTAGGAATCACAGTCCCAGCGTAATGGCATTGAACGTCGTTGTTTTCTCCTGGGATTTCCTCGACGATAAAGAAAGACAGATCCCCTTTTGAACCCACAACTCTGATTCCATCACACGAGTTACAATTTGTGATGTAACCTTGTTCCAGGTCGCCGCTTCCAGTATCTTCAAAAACGAGCATGTAACCTACAATGTCAGCCGCAGTTGGAGAATCGCCACTCTGCGGGCGCTCCGTAATCATTAGGTGCATCGCGAATTCATCCCCTCCATGCACGCGGCATCCTTCATAGGCGCCGCTGACCGCATTAGAAGATGAATCTCTAGCGTTTGAAGACGGCGGCTCACAGAATCCATCGCCCGTGGGTATGCCGATATTCTCCATGACATCGTCGTTGATCTTGGCCAATACCTCAGGTGTTAGGTACTCGTAAGGAGGCGGCTCGTAAACGATCTTGGTTTCCTTGCCTCCAGTGAGGGTGATTTTCTTTAAAACCACCGGCGGCGCGTTGGGAGGGAGCATTATCAGCGTGCCTTCATCGGAGCCCAAATTTATGGGCTCGCCACTCTCTGAAAACCCTGTTTCCACCACCGTTGATCCATCCGGAGTTTGATAGTTCCATACTGTTGGCAACCAGCAAAAGTGGGACACTTTCGTTAAGGAGAGATCAGGGGGAAATGGCGGTGTTCTGGGACTCCC
>Ga0209403_10002669_pt1 | contig 20981 bp, 11 predicted proteins | sample ArcticOcean_MG_C_8_FD_187440 | JGI IMG/M metagenome (GOLD analysis project Ga0209403, IMG submission 187440) | Marine microbial communities from western Arctic Ocean - ArcticOcean_MG_CB11_86 (SPAdes) (version 2) | ecosystem: Environmental > Aquatic > Marine > Oceanic | place: Arctic Ocean... | reverse complement strand
CCGAGGCCATGGTTGCTGAAAAGCCGGACGATAAACCTGCTGCGCCAGCTATGCCGCCAGACATGGGCGGTATGGGCGGTATGGGCGGTATGATGTAAACTGCTTACCAAGTATGCGAGGGCTCGCTTTGAATTAGGTCCGCGGGTCTTCGCATAAAATTAAATCAACCCATGTAGTTGAATTTTTTTTGGTCTATTTATTCTTGTGAGTATCAGTATACTGATGCAATAGCTTGATTGTGAGTTTAGTTGAACGATGGGACAAATGATTACTATTGAGGGGTTAACCAAGCGTTTTGGCTCACTCACTGCGGTAGATAATATTTCTTTGTCTGTGGGGCGTGGTGAAGTATTAGGATTTTTGGGTCCTAACGGCGCTGGTAAATCCACCACCATGAAAATGCTAGCGGGCTACTTGCCGATCACATCAGGCAGAGCATCCGTATGTGGTTTTGATGTTGTTAGTGATGCAATTAAAGCGAGGGAAAAAATTGGTTATTTACCTGAGGGTTCTCCGCTCTATGGAGATATGTCATGTCTTTTATTCCTCAACTTTGTTGCAGAAATCCGGGGATATCGCGGGGCTCAGGTTAAAGATAAAGTAAACTTAGCCATCGAACGGCTAGAACTTGAAAGCGTAATAAATAAGCCTATAGAGACACTTTCAAAAGGTTTTAAACGTCGTCTTGGTTTGGCACAGTCCATTCTTCACGATCCAGATGTACTCATTCTTGATGAACCTACAGATGGTCTGGATCCAAACCAAAAACATCAGGTTAGGGGCCTTATTAAAGACATGGCTTCCGATAAGGCCATCATTATATCTACACATTTGTTAGAGGAAGTTGCGGCCGTTTGTTCCCGGGCCATTATTATCTCAGAGGGTAAAATTGTATTCGACGGAACACCCGACGATTTTGCTGCGCGTTCCTCGATCCATAATGCGGTCACGATCCGACTAACTGAGGAAGATTTGGATAGGGTCGTTAATGAAATTGAAAGTATGGAGGACGTCCACCGCATCGAAACGATAAACGAAACTGGCGTCTTAAGACTTATTCCAAAGGACGGAGCGGTTATTGTTGAAAAAGTTAGCCTATTGATGCGGGATAAAGGTTTCAAGGTGGACGAAATATTTGTTGAACGCGGACACTTAGACGAAGTATTCCGCGACCTTACCATTGCTAACTGAGGGAGTTAAGTCTTAATGGGAAGTACGTGGGTAATCATTAGGCGCGAACTGGCTGCGTATTTTTCTACTCCTCTCGCCTATGTGTTTATTGTTATATTTCTGTCACTTTCTGGTGCATTAACGTTCTTTATGGGTGCGTTTTTTGAGCGTGGCCAGGCTGATATGAATTCTTTTTTCTCTTTCCATCCCTGGCTTTATCTGTTTCTGATACCAGCAGTGTCTATGCGTTTGTGGGCTGAGGAACGCAAAAGTGGGACAATAGAATTATTACTTACATTCCCGATGCCTACATGGCAGATAGTTATTGGAAAATTTTTTGCTGCATGGATTTTCATTGCAATTGCGCTTTTCCTTACATTCCCACTGTGGATTACCGTCAATTGGCTGGGAGAGCCTGATAATGGCGTGGTCATAGCAAGTTATATCGGGAGCTTGGTCATGGCTGGCAGCTACTTGGCGATTGGTTCCTGTATTTCGGCGGCCACTAAGAACCAGGTTATTGCTTTTATTTTAGCGGCAGTTTTGTGCTTTTTGTTTTTGATGAGTGGTGCGGAGCTTGTTCAGGCATTTTTTCAGCCTTGGGCGCCCGTCTTTGTCTTGGATGCCATTCAGTCATTGAGCTTCTTGACACACTTTAATGGTATAATCCGGGGAGTGATTGACTTGCGAGATGTCATATATTTTGGCTCAATCATTGGTGTTTTCCTTTATGCAAATTCCGCTGTGATTGATCTAACTAGAGGATGATAAATTTTATACTATGAATAAACTGCATAATTTGGATAGAAAACAGATGGCAGTGGTTAGCCTATGCGTCGCCGCAATATTTTTGTTTTTCTTGAACATTCTTGCTACCGGAGAGATTAGAACGGCTCAGCTCGATCTGACAGAAAATAAACTCTTCACCTTATCCGAAGGGACGAAGGAAGTGGTTAAAGCTATCGACGAACCATTGACCTTCCGATTTTACTATTCAAATAAATTTGGTGAGATTAGTCCTGTGCACGGAAATTACGCTAAGCGGGTACAAGAATTTCTTGAGCAGTTGGAACTAATTTCTAACGGAAAAATTCAACTCAAGGTGATCCATCCTGATCCATTCTCTGTCGAAGAGGACGAGGCCGTAAAAATGGGAATCCAGGGAGTACCATTAGATCAATCTGCAGAGATGGGATACTTCGGTTTAGCAGCAAATAACAGTACGGATGACAGAAAATCTATCCCCTTCTTTAACCCTCAGCGGGAACAGTTCCTTGAATATGATCTAACGCGTATTGTTTTTGAGTTAGCGTCGCCTAAGAAAAAGAAGATTGGTTTGATTACGGGTCTACTTTTGGAGGCCGATCCTCTGCTGCAATACAAGCCTTGGCCGATCATCGAACAAATCACTCAATTCTTTGAAATCCAAAGTATAGATAGTTCCACCAAGGTAATACCTGAAGATATCGAGTTGCTTTTATTAGTTCATCCGAGGGTGAACAGCGAAGCATTTAGATACGCAATTGACCAATTTGCCATGAGAGGTGGAAGGATTTTGGCCTTTCTTGATCCTCAGAATGAAACTGCACGCATGTCTCCGCAAACTCCACCGGGGGCGGGGTCCTCCGATCTTAAAAAATTATTCGATACCTGGGGGATAGAATTTGATCCTGATAAATTTGTAGGTGATCGAACAGCTGCAGTTAGGGTCAGTGCCAAAGTTGGAGGGCAAGACGTTATCGCGGACTATCTTTCCTATAATGTATTTCAAAACCGAAGTTTAAATCAAGAAGATGTCATCACCGCGCAGTTGAATACCATCCAACTAGCAAGCGCCGGTCATCTAGCTTTGAAAAAAGATTCTGAACTCACCATAACGCCACTGCTTACGACAAGCACCCAATCTCAGCACATCGATGCGGAGCTAGTGCGGGGGGAGATTGATCCGCAAAAGATTCTTAATCAGTACAAATCAGACAACCGTTCATTTACAATTGCTGCAAGGTTCTCAGGCCAGATAAAAAGTACTTTTCCTGAAGGCCCCCCACCACGTGAGAAAGGTGACAAGGGTTCTGATGACAAGAGTAAAAAGACCTTGCCGCCACACCTGAATGTATCTAACAAAGATTTGAACATGATCGTGTTAGCAGATACAGACCTGTTAACGTCACGGTTTTGGGTTCGCGAGCAAGACTTTTTTGGGAAGCGAATACAAGTACCAGTTTCCAATAATGCAGATTTTTTGGTTAATTCCTTAGAAAATCTCTCCGGCAGCCAGGCATTGATTAGTTTAAGGAGCCGTGGCCTTTCTATTCGGCCATTTTATCGAATTAGAGATTTGGCTACCGCCGCGGAAGAAAAATACCGATCTACAGAGCAGACGTTGTCGGCCAAACTCAAGGACTTGCAGAAAAAAATCAGTGGTCTGAATACAGGTGACAAGGCTGATACAAACATTGTTTTAACATCAGAGCAGACTAAGGCATTCCAAACTTTCCGTATCGAGATGCTGGGAGTGCGAAAAAAATTACGGGAGGTTCAGCATAATCTTCGTAAAGATATTGAGAATTTAGATACCACGTTGAAAATTTTAAATATATGGACTGTACCGGTAATTGTGACAGTCCTAGCTGGTATTTTGGCTATTATTCGACGTAGACGTTATAACCAACCCCAATTGCAGGGATAAGAAACAGTAACATTAATTATTAAAGAAACCTAAAGTCATATGAATTCAAAATCATTTCTAATATTTTTGATATTTACAACAGTAGTTGTAATCGCGGCCGGAATTTCCATTGCATCAAGATACAACGCGACGAGCAGTGGCTTTCTTGAAGAGCGTGTTTTCGAGGGGTTCGCGAAGAAATTTTCCAATGTTGATGAGATTATAGTTCAGGATAAAGACAAGACGATCAAGGTGAAAAGATCGGGGAAAAATTGGTTGATGGTAGGACGTAGTGATTATCGGGCATCGTCGGAGGCGGTTAGAAATATCCTCGTTGGCGTAGCTGAACTGCGGCTAAAAGAGCCTAAAACAGAACGGGCAAATCTCTATTCTCGCCTTGCAGTCAGAGATGTTTCAGAACCCGATGCAAAGTCTACGCTTCTCACGATCAACGATAAAAACGGTGAAGTCCTAGCGAGGCTGATCGTGGGTAGAGAAACATCTGAAGTTGCTGGAGCATCTGATGTGGGTCGCTATATTCGTAAACCTGGTGAGGCTCGTTCGTGGTTAGCAGAAGGAAGACTGGCACTACCCAACAATGTAAAAAAATGGGTATCGCCCCAGTTTTTGAATATTGCTAATAAGCGGGTCAAAGCGGTCAGTGTGTTGCATCCGGATGGTCAGGTGATGAATGTTTTGCGGATGAACCTAGCGGGTAAAAAGTTTCGCGTCGAAAATATGCCACCTGATCGAGAAATTGAATATCAATCCGACGTAGACAATATGGCTGACGGTATCGATAAACTGGAACTCGAAGATGTTCGTCAGGCTGGAAAAATTAAATACCCCAATGACCGTACTATCAAGACGACCTATCGCATGTATGATGGGTTAATCTTAGGTGCTGAAATATTTGAAGATGAGGCGAATAAATTTTGGGGTCGTTTCAAAGCAACCGCGGATTTAGGCGCAAGCAAGGAAATAAGAAAAGAAACCTCTCTTATTAATTCGACAGTTTCCAAATGGGTCTATGAACTGCCAGCTCATAAGTTTCGTTATATGAGCCGTAAACTTGAGGATGTACTCAAGCAACCAGAGAAACCCAAATCAAAAAAATAATCAAATAGATTATAACTCTTTGTCGAAATTAAATTACACCGCATTCTCGCAGTTATGTATTGTCATTTTTAGATAGCTCTATTAATCCCAACAAGAGTTTTGAGGTTGCTGGCGGACGTATGAGCGGAATGTTTTGGTATGGAGCCGATAAACTACATTTCAATGGATGTTACTGACCAGTAAACCCGATTGTCTTATTTAAGACTGTCTAGCAAATCAAATGTTCTCTGAAATGAGAGTGCTCTTGCCGCGGGATTAAATATTTCTAAATTTTTGGAATTGGCAAAGCCGTGGCCTGCCTGATATTGGTAAATTGCAATATTAAATTTTCCGATCAATGCTGCATGAATTTTTTGGGTGTTTTCTTTCGTTATGTAATGGTCGTTTTTACCCATATGCAAGATTGTCTGGCAATTTATGTGTTTTCCTTCATGAAGATGATCGTGGATGTGGGTTGCGTAGTAAGCAATCGCTGCGTCGGGATTCAAACGCGCTGCTGTCAGAAAACTAAGTGTACCGCCCTCAGAAAAGCCTAGAATAGCAATCTTACCATTACAACTAGAATGGCTTTTAATTGTATTGAATACACACTCGATATCCCCGAGAGTAGTATCTTGATCTAGTTTGGAATAGGAGATTACGCCCTGCAAGTAGCCCACGTCTTTGGTTTTGTCGGCAACAATGGCGGATCGGGAATGCCAATACAAATCTGGAGCGCAGGCTAGATAACCATTTTTAGCAAAAATATCAGCTGTCTTTTTGATCCAAGGGTCTAAAACAACTAGGTCACTCAACAGGACGATAGCGGGACATTTACGCGCCGACGGATGTGCTAAATAAGCACTAAAACCGTCTCCTCGCTTCGAAAAAATTTGTATTATTTTGCCCAGGATAAATCACCAAGATGTTGATAATAATGAATAAGATTCCAAATGCCCGTGACATTAAGTCTACTAATAAATGGGACATGTATGGAGCAAACAATAAATTTTAATACTCAAAATAAATCCTTCTCAAACCACTCAATCTTCCTGTGGATAAACTTGTTGATAACCAAGAAACCCCAAAATCTTAAAACCACATTTCCCAAATTTATCTATTAATTAATTACTTGGTACAAAATAACCTATTGATTCTAATATATTTTAAGAGATTAGAGCAATATTATAGATAAATTTATAGAATTAGTTCTAAATTTGTAAAAAATGTTATGTTGTGTAAAACTTGTTTCTTCCAATAAAATATTAATGGTATAAAATAAGTGAAAATGAATTTTAATCCCTTATTTTATATATATATAATACTCTAAATGAGAAAGTTATTTAACATTACTAGAGTAACTATCTCTAAAGCATAAGTTAACTTAATTCTTAAGAATCTATACTATACATTATTTACGATTTGGAGAAGTATTGTCTTTTCAACAACTAACTTAAATACACGTTATTCGTTAAAAATAGTGGACGACTAAATCGAGGTATTAACGTGGTAAATTTGATCGGCCCATAAGAAATTTATCCACAGCATGGGCACATTGCCTTCCTTCCCGGATTGCCCAGACAACTAGAGACTGCCCTCTCCTCATATCACCCGCGCAAAATACACCCGGCATCGATGTTTGATATTCAATCGTGTTCGCTTTTACATTACCACGATCATCCAATACAACCCCAAGATCCGCTACCATACCTTGATGAGTGGGATGAACAAAACCCATGGCTAAAAGGACAAGGTCAGTCGGTAACCTTTCTTCTGTACCTTCAACTTCTATCAAGTCAACGCTACCGTTGTTATTTTGCGCCCAATCTACACGTTTTATGATCAACGAGACCACTTTACCGTCTTCAACCTCAAATTTCTTTGTGGTGACTGACCAATCACGGATAGCACCTTCTTCATGGGAGGATGAAGTACGCAGTTTCATGGGCCAGTTAGGCCAAGTAAGACCCTTCTCAACTTTTTCCGGTGGTTTTGAAAGTATTTCTAGTTGGGTAACGCTTTTAGCTCCATGACGGAAGGAGGTGCCGACGCAATCGGAACCGGTGTCGCCGCCGCCAATGACAATGACGTCTTTGTCATTGGCAAGTATCTCTTTAGTGCAGTTAATTTCCTCGTAAGACACTCTGCGATTTTGTTGAGAGAGAAAATCCATGGCAAGTTCAATACCATCAGAATTTCTTCCAGGAACTGAGAGTTCACGGGGAGTTTCGGCACCGCCCGTCAACACGACGGCATCGAATCCTTTCATCAACTCGTTGACCTTAACGGCAACCCCGACATTTATACCGGTTTTCATGGTAACGCCTTCAGCCGTCATTTGTTCGACGCGCCGATCGATTAGGTGCTTTTCCATTTTAAAATCGGGAATACCATACCGGAGCAAACCTCCAATTTTTTTATTTTTCTCGTATAGTTTGACGGTGTGTCCGGCCCGAGCTAACTGCTGCGCACATGCCATGCCCGCTGGACCTGATCCAATAACAGCAATAGATTTTCTTGTTTTATTTAAATTAATTTCAGGTTTTACCCAATCTTCATCCCAGGCTCGATCAATAATTGAACATTCAATTGTTTTAATAGCGACAGGATTATCGTCGATGTTTAGGGTGCACGCTTCTTCGCAGGGGGCGGGGCATATACGCCCAGTGAATTCGGGAAAATTGTTAGTCGAATGAAGTACCTCAGCGGCTTTCTTAAATTCACTTCTGTAAACTAGGTCATTCCAATCAGGGATAATGTTGTCTACAGGGCATCCTTGATGGCAATAGGGGATGCCACAATCCATGCACCGGGCACTTTGCTTGATAAGCTCGTCTGGGGGAAGGGGTATGACAAATTCATTATAATGTTGGACACGTTCTATCACGGGACCGTAGTCTCGGTCCTTAAGGTCAAATTCCATGAATCCGGTTGGTTTGCCCACCGATTATTCTCCCGCTACAGTGCCGTCAATTAGTTCCTGATCGTCTTTAACAGGTTCCCGCATCTCAAGTAGAGCTCGTCGGAAGTCCACCGGCATGACCTTAATAAACTTTGGCAGGAAATTATCCCAATTCTCGAGGATATGGCGGGCTCGGCTGCTATCGGTAAAATGCATATGATATTCGATCAAGATTTTAAGACGCGATTGATCGTGTTCGTTCATGTCATACATTAAATCATATAGTCCCAAACTCTCACCATCAGCCTTCTGTTTTAAATTTCCTTCGTCAGATATGTTTTCAAGTTCAACCATTGCTAAATTGCAGCGGACATCAAAATCTTCCTTTTCATCGAGGACATAGGCAATTCCGCCACTCATTCCAGCCGCAAAGTTTCTACCAGTTGCGCCCAGAACAACGACGACACCACCCGTCATATATTCACAGCAATGGTCCCCAACACCCTCAACGACCGCGATCGCTCCCGAATTTCTGACGGCAAATCTCTCTCCGGCAACACCTCGAAAGTAACATTCTCCAGCAGTCGCCCCATATAGTGCAACGTTACCGATAACAATATTATCCTCAGCTTTAATAGGGGTTTCCTTTGGTGGGTAAACAATCAGGTGACCACCAGACAGTCCTTTGCCGACATAGTCGTTGGTGTCTCCCTCCAATTCAATCGTTATACCTTTTGATAAAAAAGCTCCAAAGCTTTGGCCACCAGAGCCCTTGCCTTTGATAAAAATTGTGTCATCTGGTAATCCGGCATGGCCATAACGTTCCGCAACTTCGCCAGATAACATAGCACCAACGGTACGGTTAATGTTTTGGAATGACATTTCGATCTTGACTGGTCTGCCCTTTTCCAGGGCAGGGTTTGCTTTCTTTATCAGGATGTTGTCCAACGCATTTTTAAGCCCGTGATCCTGCTTTTCGGAATTGTAGATCGCCACATTGGGTCCCATATCCGGTTTGTAAAGAAGTCTCGATAAATCGATACCTTTTGCTTTCCAATGTTCAATCGCTTTGGTCATTTCCAGTTTATCACTCCTACCAATCATTTTATTGATGGAAGGAAAGCCAAGTTCAGCCATAATTTCTCGGACTTCTTCGGCAACAAAAAACATATAATTGATGACGTGCTCTGGTTGTCCTTTGAATTTTTTTCGTAAATCTGGGTCTTGGGTAGCGATGCCTACCGGGCAGGTATTGAGGTGACATTTGCGCATCATAATACAGCCAGAAGCAATCAATGAGGCGGTTGCAATGCCGTATTCATCTGCCCCTAACATTGCCGCTATGGCTACATCGCGACCAGTGCGGATACCGCCATCAGTTTGTACGCAAATACGCCCCCTAAGCTTATTGATAACAAGTGTTTGATGGGTTTCGGCTAGGCCAATTTCCCAAGGTGCGCCAGCGTGTAAAATGGAGGTAATAGGACTAGCACCGGTACCGCCTTCAGCTCCGGAAATTAGAACATGATCGGCATGAGCCTTTGACACTCCCGCGGCGATGGTCCCTACGCCAACAATAGATACAAGCTTAACACTTATACGAGCATTCGGGTTTACGTTTTTCAAATCATGGATAAGTTGGGCTAAATCTTCAATAGAATAAATATCATGATGAGGCGGCGGTGAGATCAGACCCACGCCAGGTGTTGAGTAACGTACTTCCGCAATAATATTGTCGACCTTGTGACCAGGAAGCTGTCCACCCTCACCAGGTTTTGCTCCCTGGGCCATTTTAATCTGTATTTCATCCGCATTCCGCAGGTATTCCGTAGTTACGCCAAAGCGACCCGATGCCACCTGTTTGATGGCAGAACGCATCGTATCACCGTTGGCGAGTGTCTTATACCGTTCTGCCTGCTCGCCGCCTTCTCCAGTATTTGATTTTCCACCGATGCGGTTCATTGCGATGGCCAAATTGGTATGTGCTTCAAAGGAAATTGACCCAAAGGACATGGCACCGGTCACAAATCGTTTAACTATTTCCGATGCAGGCTCAACCTCTTCAATTGGGATCTGATGGTCGTCAAACTTAAACTTAAAAAGTCCGCGCAAATTTTTTAATTTGCGGGATTGGTCGTTCATCTCGGCAGAATATTCGTCGTATATTTCTCGGGAGTTCATCCGAGCTGAATGTTGGAGCCTGGAAATTGTCTCCGGTGTCCACATATGCTCTTCTCCGCGGATCCTGTATGCCAGCTCACCACCTACATCCAAGTCATCACGTAAGACATGGTCATCACCATATGCGCGTCCATGACGTTCAATCATCTCACCTGCAATCTCCCTTAGTCCAACGCCTTCAATCGCAGATGCTGTTTTAGTAAAATATTTTTCGACGAACTCACTTGAGAGACCAATTGCATCAAATATTTGGGCGCCGCAGTATGACTGATAAGTAGAGATTCCCATTTTTGACATTACTTTCAGGATGCCCTTGTCGAGGGCCTTTATGTAGTTAGCATTGAGTTCACTAACACTGCTACGTTCTGGCAATTGATTAGCAAACTCTGTTATGGTGTCAAAAGCGAGGTAGGGATTAATTGCTTCTGCACCATATCCAGCCAAAAGACAAAAGTCATGAACTTGTCGGGCTTCACCTGTCTCTATAACCAGTCCTGTATCTGTTCTAAGTCCTTCACGTATGAGATGATGGTGAACGGCACTTGTTGCCAGCAAAGCGGGTATGGCAACATTTTCTTCGTTAATAGATCGGTCAGACAGGATCAGAATATTATATCCATTCAGGACAGATGTCTTAGCTTCTTGGCACAGATTTTCAATTTTTGACTTCATCCCGTCAGCGCCATCACTTGTCGGGTAGCAAATGTCTAGAGTAGTTGACTTAAACGACTCTGCCCCGTCTTGAATATGACGGATTTTCTCAAGGTCGCTGTTTGACAGAATAGGTTGACGAACTTCCAATCGCATATGATTGCCGCCGGAATCGAGTCCTAGAAGATTTGGCCTTGGGCCAATTAGAGAAACTAGGGACATTACCAGTTCTTCCCTGATTGGATCGATTGGTGGATTGGTCACCTGAGCAAAACTTTGCTTAAAATAGTCATATAATAACTTAGGTCGATCTGAGAGTACGGCATGTGGAATATCCCTACCCATGGACCCGACGGGATCTTGTCCACTAGTTGCCATCGGTAGCAGAAAAAACTTGATATCTTCCTGGGTGTACCCAAATGCCTGTTGACGGTCCAGAATGGTCTGGTGGTTCGGCGCTATGGGTTCGGCAACAGTGGCTAGGTCCTCTATTATAATTTGGGTCTGGTTCAACCAGGTCTGGTAAGGGTGTGCCTTGGCTAGCTCTGTTTTGAGTTCAAGGTCATCAATAATGCGTCCTTCTTCCAAATCAATAAGGAACATTTTTCCTGGCTGCAGGCGCCATTTTTGGACTATTTTATCGTCAGGAATGTCCAGAACACCAACTTCAGAGCCCATGACCACAAGACCGTCTACTGTTACGACATAACGAGCGGGTCTGAGGCCATTCCGGTCCAATGTTGCACCAATTTGGCGTCCGTTGGTAAAAGCAACCGCAGCGGGTCCGTCCCAAGGTTCCATAAGGGCGGCGTGGTATTCATAAAATGCCCGCCTTTCCTTATCCATTAACGGATTATCATTCCAGGCCTCTGGGATCATTAACATCATCGCATGTGCAAGAGAGTAACCGCCCGCCAAAAGGAGTTCCAGAGCATTGTCGAACGTGGCTGAGTCCGAATTTCCATCCGCAATTAGAGGCCATAACTTTTGCAGGTCATTACCTAAAAATTCCGATTTCATACTGTGGCGTCGGGCGGCCATCCAGTTGATATTACCCCGCAAGGTGTTGATTTCACCGTTATGGCATAAAAAACGGAGGGGCTGTGACAACTCCCAAGAAGGAAAGGTGTTTGTTGAGAACCTCTGATGAACCAGGGCGAGAGCAGACTCAACCCTCTCATCAGTTAAATCTTTGAAATAGGAAGCTACGCGCGCAGCTAGCATCATACCCTTAAAACAGATTGTCCGCGCCGACAAAGTTGGAATATAAAAACTTTCTTCCCCAGACAGTTCTTTCTCCCTGACTAATTTATGAGCTTGCTTTCTTATGACAAAAAGTTTGCGCTCGAATGCATCAGTATCTAAGCAAGCTTTCCCTCGCCCAATAAAAGCTTGGCGGATATATGGTTCAATATCGCGGACTGCCTTGCTGAGAACGGAATTGTCTGTAGGTAAATCTCTCCAACCTAGAAATCTCTGCCCTTCCTTTTTTACCAGATCAACGACGGCATTCTCACAGGCACTCCGGGCGCTTTCTTCCTGAGGTAGGAATATTATACCGACACCATAATTTTCCTCTTTCGGCAGTTTGATACCGAGAATTTGACATTCTTCCTGAAAAAAACGGTGAGGTAATTGAATTAGAATCCCCGCACCGTCGCCAGTGAGGGGATCGGCGCCCGCTGCCCCTCGGTGTGTGAGATTTTCTAATACTGTTAAACCTTGGCGGACGATCTCGTGGCTTTTGTGGTTTTTGATATTGGCAACAAAACCAATCCCGCAATTGTCATGTTCATTTGCGGGATCATATAATCCTTGTTTTTCTGGTAAGCCACTTACAAACATTCTTAAAGTACATTCCCCAGTGTGTTTTGCATTGGCCAATCTGATTATAAATAACCGATAGGCCTTACGACATCCAACCTACCAAGCTTCCTCACCTCCACTTCTTCGTGGTGTTCGCCCGAGAACGGCAATTCGTGTATGATCCACGAAAAAGTCGCCTAAAGCTAGGTTTCATGGGCGACCCGCCTGTTAACCGGATTATAACCGTAATTAAGGGTAAATTACCTGTCAATTAAGGTTACTTTGATCAAAACCAACCAAAGGGGCTTTGAAGCACCGGGAGATTGGAGCGTTACACCCCAATGACGCATGCTGACGTGGAAATAATATTAAAGTATTGCATTCCTTTCGTCACGCATAAGCCTTCAGTTGAACTATATTTTTCTGTTAATATTTGAAATATATGGCTTATTCTTATCTATTTTAGAGCCAAACGGGGCTATCAATAATTTGATTGCTGTATAATCTTGTTATTTGTTGGAATGGATTTGCCAGCCTGTATTTCGTCTTATGGCTACTGGGTTACTAAAATTATGGCTGGATGTGTGGTAGTTTAATTTATCAAAAATGTACTCTATGACATCTAACTAGCGGTTAAGTATTGGAGTAAGATAGGATTAAGTTGCTATTTTTAGCTACATAAGTATTAGCTTTACTTTAATTCGGTGAAGGCTCTACTTTGATTCTGGCGGGCAAGAATTTCGTAATAAGTCGAGATAGTAAAAACTTTAACTAATCTGTCATTTTTTTATTTGTTAATAGAGGCGTGTTGGATTTTTTATGCGGTCAAGAATTTGGATAGGATACTATGGCCATTAGGATAAAGGTTTGGGGATGTAGGGGGAGTATTGCTTGCCCGTCGCTAACGCACATGAAGTACGGAGGCAATACGACGTGCCTTGAGGTGGATGCGGGCGACCAGAAATTTATTTTGGATTGCGGTACAGGAATTAGGAACCTGGGAAAGCAATTAATGCACTCGAATTCCGGACATTGTGACATCCTTTTGACCCATACCCACTGGGATCATATAAACGGTTTTCCCTTCTTTACGCCAGCTTTTGATCCATCCCGCCAGTTTGACATTTATGCAGGGCATTTAATGGAGGAAGGCGGTATCCAAAAAATTATGGAAACTCAAATGCAAAACCCGGTATTTCCCGTTCCATTGGAAGCTATGCAGTCCAATATAACATTTCACGATTTTCCAGCGGGAAAAAACCTTGATATAGGTACGTCAAAAAATACCAAGGTAAAAACTGCTCTTTTACATCACCCAAATGATGCGACCGGCTATCGTATTGAACACGGTGGTAAATCTATGTGTTTAATTACTGATACAGAGCATATTCCGGGTAATATGGACCAAAATATACTGACGTTGATTGAAGGCGCTGATTTAGTCCTCTATGACTCAACATATACCGAAAAGGAATTTCCATCTAAGATCGGATGGGGGCACTCCACTTGGGAAGAGGGAGTGCGGCTTTGTAGAAAGGCCGGCGTAAAAAGGCTAGGTATATTTCACCACGACCCAGATCATGATGACAAATTTATGGATAACATAGCAGAGGAAGCAGCAAAAGAATGGTCTGGGACTTTTGTAATTCAAGAAAACATGGATTTTTTGGTTGAGTGAAATTTTCCTCACCGAAGAGTATTTAATAAATCATCTTAAATAAAAAATTTCTTTTCAGAACGACGGTATTCAAGTCCAAAGCTAATTCATACTAAAATTAGTCTTGGAAAGACCCCTTTTGTGATCCATGCCTCTTTTTGTAACTTCTGCCAATTGCGCAGCTTTAATCTCATCAATCTTATTTTTTTGAATAGTTTCCGGACCATGTTGATCTAATTTATTCTCAAAGCTTTCTTTAGGTGCCATCTGGGGATTAACAAGGACAGCGGATTTTGTGTCAGCATCAAGTTCGATCCCTGCTTTTTTTACCTTGCGTCGGAATTTGGGAATTTTTACTTTATTAAAATTGGTACGTTTGTTAATGCGGATAACGACGCGCCGGTTCGCAATTCTATTTTCAAGGATCGGAACACCGCTGACGTCTCTATTCGGAACCTTGGGTTGAGTGTGAGCATATCCTGTTGCCCGTAGGCGGTTTTCTTCAACCCCGTATTTTTGACCGTTGGTATCCATACGAGTATCGTTTTGGCTCTCTGAAATCACAAATCTAACTACGGTTGCTGCCCTGTTTGAAGACAATTCCCAATTAGACGGGTAGCGGAGTGAGTTCATTGGTTCATCATCCGTATGACCTTCAACGTTGATATTGAATTGTTTGTAAAGAGGTGACGCCAACTCCTCATAAAGTGCTTTCATAAATGGATATGCTTGCTCCGCGAGTTCGGCTGATCCAGGCCTGAAAAAGGCTCCGGTATCAAGTTCGATAGTAAGACTACCTTCAGAATCTGAGGCTATCTTGGCAACCTGATCGGCGCCCTCGGAGACCATCATTATCTTCATTGCTTTGGTAAGGTGGTCTTTCTCCGATTTTCTATCTTCCTTCGCCATATGCTCGCCGATACCATTAGAAACGGCGTCAAAGACTTCTAAATCTACTTTAGCGAATGACATAAGGAGTACAAAAAACGCCATCAATAGTGTGACGGCGTCTCCGTAGGTTGCCATCCAACTTTCATCAGGTGGCATGGGGGGGCAATCTTGTGGCATCATGACTAATAACCTTTATTGAATTATTCTTTTACCTGATCTTTCATCGTATCGATATCGAAATGTAATGCTGGATCAAGAAAGCTATTCATTTTGTCTTGGATAAATCGCGGGCTCTTTTGTTCCGCTAAAAGGACAAGCCCTTCTGCAACAAGATAGTTTCGAAATCGTACGATGTCTTCGCGTTGTTGGACTTTGGACCCAGCAGGCACAAACAATAATCTCGCGAACATCACGCCGTAAAGGGTCGTAATGAGGGCGATCGATAAGCTTGGACCTAATGCTTCGGGATCTGATAAATTTCCAAGCATAATTACGAGCCCCACCAACGTACCGATCATGCCAAATGCCGGAGCATTGGCGCCCATATCCAACAATATTTTTGCTTGTATACTGTTACGACCGTAAGTCGACTCGATGGTAGTATTAAGGATACCCCTAACCTCATCTCCCGTATAGCCAGCTATAACCATATCGACCCCAAACGCTAAAAAACGATCTGTATCCTTTAATTTTTTTACTTCTCCATCTAAAGCTGGCAAGCCATTTTTCTGAACTGCGTAACCCCAGCGGATAACTCGACCAACTTCAGCTCGAAGAAGATTACGACCGATAGCAGGTGCGAAGAAAATTTTAGGGATCATCTTCATAGACAGAATAACGTAACGAGGTTCGTATGCTATAAATGTACCTGCAAAGGTCCCGCCTATAACCATAAGAAAACTCGGGAGATCAATAAAGACGGCATACTGGTCGGTACTTATGGCAATTGCACCGACAAACAACCCAATCCCAATGATAAAACCTAGAAGGGTGGTGATTGACATTTATGGCCCCGCATCAAGCATTATTTGCATACAACGAATTAATCTCCGATAATTCTTATACAATTCGTTGTTGTGTCACAATAGTTTGATCAAAATACCAAGCTTTGACTTCTGTAAAACTTAAACTAATAGTCGGGTTTGTATTTGCCGACTAAATTTGGGTCTTAATTTTGACGTATGATTAAATTCTGCAGATCAAGCTAACCCATGGAAATTCGCTGATTTCTGCTTGACCTAAAAACCTTGGCGGGGTGTATTAATCCGTATGGTCGTGTCTAATGCGGTGCTTGTGCAAACTTGTAGGGGAGGATGAACCTGTGAGGAGCCAAATCACTTTAAACCCGCTTTTTGTGCAAGACGGCGTGTGGATTTCGATTTTTTCAAAAAAGGTGGCGAATCAAAATGGTTGAACAATCTAAGAGCAAAAAAAAACGGCGGCGGTTTTCTATAGGTAAGGCCCGCTGGATTGCTCTGGGATTATTGGCAGCCTTTTTGTTTGTCAGAGTGTGGGATCCAGGTCCCCTTCAAACGGTTCGCGTAAAGACATTTGATTTTTTTCAACAGCTCGAACCACGCGAGATCATGAAGGATAGCCCCGTTGTCATTATTGATCTGGATGAAGCGAGCCTCAAGGAAGTAGGCCAATGGCCATGGCCCCGTAATCAAATTGCCCAAATGGTGGCTAATTTATTCAGAATGGGTGTTAGCGTGGTGGGTTTCGACATTATTTTCGCCGAACCTGATCGCATGAATAGTCAAAGTGTTGTAAAAAGCCTTCATGGTCTTGATCAGGAAACCAAAGATAAAATCCTCAAAATTCGGAGTAACGACGCTATCTTTGCCGATCTCATTAAGCGGGCTGGAAAAGTTGTCGTTGGTCAATCTGTCTTACCATTTGAACGGAAATATGAAGGTCGTAAGCGGTTGAAGTCACGGGTTTTCGAAAGAAGGGTAAACAAGAATGTACCCAATCCCCGGGACTGGGTGCCAGGAGTGCCAGGTCTGCTAAGAAATATTGAGCCAATCGAATTGGCGGCGGCGGGGCATGGACTATTGGCATTACAACCAGAGGTTGATGGCATTGTTCGACGGGTTCCCGCATTCTTTAAAAAATCCAAAAAACTTTATCCAGCATTTAGCCTCGAGGTAATGCGTGTTGCGTTTGGGAAAAGCGGTATGATTGCGAAAGGAACTGAGGCTGGGATAGCTGATGTGAACCTGCAAGGTCGCCGCCGTTTCCTGGTTCCTCGTGCTATCTTGCAGGATAAATCAATCGAAAAAATTCCTTATGATCCCATGTTTAATAGACTGGCTTATCTCGAAATTGCGGTCGATGAAGGAAAACAATTAATCAAACGAGCGGCAATACAGGGTAATAAGTATCCATTGCAGAAATTCACAAAGGGGTTTGATAAGACAAAGTTTACGGTACTGAATACACCCCTGATAAGGGTGGCAACTGATCGTCAGGGTCGTATATGGCCTTATTTTAGCAAAAGGGATAGATCTAAATATGTGTCTGCCAAGGACGTTCTTTCGGCCTTTGACGAGAAAGGCAAGTTTTCTGGCACCGTTGATTTGAAACGAATCCAAGGTAAGTTAGCGTTACTAGGCACCTCCGCTACGGGACTACTTGATATCAAGACCGTTCCAACTGAGCGGTTTATCCCGGGTGTTGAAGTCCACGCCCAGTTAATCGAGTCGGTCCTTACTAATCAGTTTCTCAATCGGCCTGAATTTGTGGATGCCGCTGAGATGGCTATCGCTTTGCTGACCGGATTAATCATGATTGTCTTAGTACCTTGGGTTGGAGCGCGCTGGGCATTGGTTTTCTTTTTGACTGTGTCCATAGGTTCTGGTGCTGCTTCGTGGTTTCTCTATACCGAGCAAAGGATGATAGTAGATGCTGCTTACGGTGTGACGGCCGTCCTTATCATCTACGTGACATTGACTTATATGGGTTACGCCAGTGAAGAAGCACAACGCCGTCAAACGCGTGATGCATTTTCCAAGTATTTGTCGCCCGCGATGGTTGAGCAGGTCGTCGAAGATCCAACGTTGCTGACATTAGGTGGTTCTACGCGGGATATGACACTCCTCTTCTGTGATGTAAGAGGGTTTACCAGCATTTCAGAACTCTTTGATGCTGAGGGGTTGACGGTTCTCATAAATAAGCTTTTGACCCCGTTGACTGATATCATCCTCGCAAAAAATGGTACCATCGATAAATATATGGGTGACTGCATCATGGCCTTCTGGAACGCGCCGATGGATGATCCTAAACATGCGGAAGATGGATGCCGATCGGCGCTTGAAATGGTGGCGGCAATGGCACCCCTCAATGCAAGATTAGAGCAGGAAGCAAAGGACGAGGGGCGAAAACACCTTGATCTAAAGGTTGGTCTAGGCCTCAATTCCGGCGATGCCGTGGTTGGTAATATGGGAACGGCGCAACGCATGGATTATTCTGTTCTTGGAGATACGGTTAACACAGCTGCACGGCTTGAAGGGCAGTCCAAATCCTATGGGACTGATATTGTTATTGGTCCCAACACGTATCAGCAGGTGCAAGAATTTGCCATTATTGAATTGGATAATATACAGGTTAAAGGTAAGACGGTGGGTCTTCAGATATATGCTCTAATGGGTGATGAGGAGGTCGCCAAAGACCCAGCCTTTATTGCGGTCAAAGAGGCTGTCTCTGAGATGATTAGAGAATACCGCAATCAAGCCTGGGACAAGGCACGGGAACTTGCCGACAAGGTCCGCGCGGCAGCAGAGGCGGCGGCGGACACAAAGGTCGGCCCAGTATTGGCGGTCAAGGCAGCAGCTAGTGATCGCTTCAAGTTGGATGTCTTATGCGATCTTTATGAAAGTAGGATTAGGCAATACGAAGCCGACCCCCCTCCTGCAGACTGGGATGGTGTTTTTATTGCAACTACAAAATAAGCCAAACAATTTTTGTTTTGTTAAACGCCTATCGGCATCTTTTCGGTTACTTGCTAGTCATTACCCATACACCGTCCCAGTTCTTGGGTGTGTTTTTCTTGAGAAAATCGCAACGTTCAATGTAGGTTTTTGATAGTTTGTCTTCCGAATTAGCTTTGAGACATTCCTTAAATGATTTAACAGCCTTTTCCCAGTTACCCGTTTTGTAGTGATTTCGCGCTTCATTAAAGTGGTTAACCGTATCCATGAGGTTTGGGAAGGTCTTGGCATTGTGATAATCCAGAACTTCCCGCACACCAACTGGTTCAGTTTTGCCCTTGACCACTACGTCATCAATATAACGAATTTGATAGGTTCCTTTGAGCTTTGTGTAGGTGTAGTCGCTTATAAGGATGCGTGCAGAATATTGTTTGCAGGCACTTTCCAACCGTGCCGCTAAATTCACACCATCTCCGATCATGGTGTAGTCCATACGTTTTGACGAACCAATATTTCCGGCAACAATACTGTCTGTATTGAGGCCGAGGCCCATATCAATCGGCATTTTTCCTTCTTTTTCACGCTGTTCATTCCAAACCCATAGATGCTTTATCATGTTGATACCTGCACGAACGCCGCGGTCTTCATCGTCTTCATGAGCCACCGGAATACCAAACGCTGCCATAATTGCGTCACCTATAAATTTGTCGACCATACCGCCCTGTTCGCTAATGGCTTCAACCATAATATCAAAATACTCGTTGAGTAGGCTTACGGTACCCTGAGCACCGAGTGTTTCCGTTATCGTAGTAAAACTTCTCACATCAGAAAAAAGAATTGTTGCCGCTGTATCTTGACCACCCATAATATCCGAACCATCTCCTAGTAATTGATCTGCAATTCCAGGATCTATATAGCGTGACATTGTTGATTTCATGCGTTTTTCGTCGGAAATGTCCTCAATCATAATTAACGTACCTAAATGAGATTCACTCTGATCCATCCGGCCGTCGGGATCTTGGTTTTCCAAAGGTAAAAAACTGATATTAGCTGATACCGTTTCGAGGTTTTCGTCTTCCTCTGAACCGACTTCAAATTCGGAATCCATTAGAATATTGTCTTCCTTGCTTTCCTCGCACGCCTTAACTTTATCCAAAATCCAGGATCGACCATTAGTAAAAAACTCCTCCGAAGTCTTACCAATTATATCGCTTGAACGGATTTTGAGTATTTTGAGTCCAGCTTTGTTACAAGTGATAATTTTTCCTTCATCATTGATGGTAATAACAGCATTGGACATGCTCGTGAGCATGCTATGGTTATATGCTCGTTCTTTAGCGACATCTTCAAAAAGTTTTGCATTTTCAAGTGCAATTGCGACCTGTTGGGTAAAGGCCTTAAGCCGGGACTCGTCCTCATCTGTGAAACCACCTCCTTTTTTGTTAAGAGCTTGCGTGCAGCCAATACACTTTCCATCTTTATTGATAATAGGTACGCAGAGTATTGAGCGGGTAAAATAGCCGGTCTGCTTATCAAAAGATGGATTGAACCGTAAATCGGCATACGCATAAGGTATGTTGACGGTTTCCTGAGACTGGAACACAGCGCCCGCAATTCCAACCGAATTAGGCAATCTTATTTCACCAATTCCTTCTCCCATGGCAACACGGGAGAATAACTCGTCAGTTTTTTCATCATTAAGGAAGAGAGTAGACCTGTCTGCATCTAACATGCGAGTAGCCTCTACCATGACACGCTGTAGCAAGGATCCTAAATCTATCTCTGCAGTTACATCAGAGACAATATCAAGAAATTCCATCTCCTTTACGCGGGTTTTATCCATCTCCTCCAAACCCTGTGCGTTTTGCAAGGAGACGGCTGCTTGTAGAGTGATGGCTTCAACAATCTCTAAATCCTCTTTCGTAAATCGACCCTTTTTCTTATTCAATATTTGGACAACACCAATAATATCTCCGCGGACGGTTCGAACCGGCGCACATACAATATTTTTGGTAACATAGCCCG
>Ga0209403_10002668_pt1 | contig 20990 bp, 13 predicted proteins | sample ArcticOcean_MG_C_8_FD_187440 | JGI IMG/M metagenome (GOLD analysis project Ga0209403, IMG submission 187440) | Marine microbial communities from western Arctic Ocean - ArcticOcean_MG_CB11_86 (SPAdes) (version 2) | ecosystem: Environmental > Aquatic > Marine > Oceanic | place: Arctic Ocean... | reverse complement strand
CCAGCAAACGGCGCGGCGCCGCCGCCAGGCAGCCTGCGCGGAACGATCACCGAGACTCTGTTTCACGGCGCCTCCTACCGAGCCCGTGTCGAATGTCAGGAGAATCCGGCGTTGGCGATCAATTATCCGGCGAGTATCGGCCGGCTGGCACCCGGAAGTACGATAGACATGCAGTTACCCGACAGCGTGGTCAAGGTATTTCCGTTGGATGATGATGCCCTCTGAATTGGCTGAAAGTTGAACGCAAAAAAGGTACAAAACGATGAAAGCTAAACAGGTTGTTCTCGCCGTTCTTATGGGGTTCGTAATCGCCGCCGGCATCCGCTTGCTGAGAGCGCCGGCGGACACCGCCCCGGAAGAGACGCAAGCGGCGGCTGAGGCGTCGACCGCATCCGGCCAGTCCATCGAGATCACGCTTTACACCAGTGCCCCGGCCGAGATCGGCAAGATCATGAACGATGCCTTCACGAAGGCAAATCCCGGAATCTCGGTCAACATGTACCGCTCCGGCACGGGCTCGGTGATGGCCCGGGTTTTCGCCGAGGCCAGGTCCGGGCAGATCGTCCCGGACGTCCTGCACGTTGCCGATCCTGCCGTGTTCGAGGATTTGAAGCGGCGTGGCTGGCTGCAGCCGCACGAACCGCCGCAGTTCAAGCGTCTGGTCGAGCTCGGTGTGGCGGATCCCGAGGGGCATTATTTTGTCGGCCGCCTGCTGGTGCCGGTGCTCGTCTGGCGTGCCGAAACCGCAAATCCCGGCGTCGAGACCTGGTTCGACCTGACCAAGATCGCCAATGGCGACCTTGGTGTGCCCGATCCGATGCGCTACGGCACGATGTTGAACCTTTTTTTCTTCACCCACGAGCAGGTGGGTGACAAGGCGGCACAGGACTTTTGGCTGTCGCTCAGCAACAGCGGCGTACGATTCGGGGACTGGGCCGGCGGGCTCACCGGCACCATCACCGGTGAACGGAAGTATGGTGTCACGCTCGACGACCAGGCCGAGCGCTTGCGACAGCGTGAATCAATTGAGATTCTGTATCCCAACCCGACACCCGTAGTCAACGCACCGATGGGCCTGATCGGTAAAGGTAAAAACGACGCCGAAAAACTGGCGGCGTCCCGCAAGTTCATCGATTTCTGGCTCGGCAAGGAAGCCCAGCAGATCCTCGTCGACAACCATCTGCTTTCCCCCCGTGATGACGTCACCTATCCAGAAGGCCGAACCCCGCTCAGCGAAATCAACCTCGGCAAGATAAATGCTGCAGAGATGTTCGAGAAACGGGAGTCAATGGTGGAATGGTGGGATGACAATATGTAAAAAGTGGCGGCTGGCAGGTGGCAAGTGGCGGACAATTGAAATTTCAGCACCGCCTGAGCCCTGAAACCTCAAACCTGCGCTGGCCATAAGCCGACTGCCCGCCGAATGGCGGGAGCGACCAAAGACCGCGTCAAACCCGCATGCGCCAATGATTCGTCGACTCGGTCTGTTGCTGCTGACTGTGCTGCTGCTCTTTCTCGTGTGGGGGCCGCTTGTCGCGCTCGTACAGTCGGCCTTCTGGGTCGACAAAACAGTCGTCGCAGTGGATGGCGAAAGAGAACCACAGACTGAAAAAAAATTCGACCTGACGTCGGTCAAAAAAACGCTGGGCCACCGGCGTACCCCCGAGGTTGCCCTCAACACGATCAAGCTGGGCGTCACCACGACTGCGTTTTGCCTGCTGATCGGTGTGCCGCTCGCTTATCTGCTGGCGCGATTCCGGCTGCCATGGTCGAGCGGACTGCATTTGATGCTGATCCTGCCGTTTATCATGCCGGCCGTGATCTGTACGTTCGCGTGGATGCTGTTGCTCGGCGGCGCCGGTATCATCAGCAAGGGACTTGCGGCATCGACCGGCATCGAAATTGAGCTGTACGGGTTCTGGGGTATCGTCTTCGTCCAGTCCGTGAGGCTGACGCCTTACGTCTTCATCCTCATCTACGCGGCGTTGCGGATCATTCCCGACACGATTTCCGAAAGCACGCGGATCCATGGCATTCCGCCGTGGCGCGGTGTCTTCCGGGTCGTGCTGCCGCTCATCCTGCCGGCGATTTTCGGCGCCGGCCTCCTGGTGTTCATGTCGTCGATCGAGGAGATCAGCGGTCCGGCATTTCTCGGCGGCAAGTTTCGTGTCTTGTCCTTCGAGATTTACCGGAGCCTGAAACTGCTCAACAAGATCGATCGCGCCATGGTGCAGGCAGGCATCCTGCTGGCAATCACCCTGATACCGTTGCTGGCGTCCTACTGGCTGACGCGGCAACACGGGCGTCGTGAAGTGATCAGCGGCCGCGGCGAGCGCAGCACGAAGCGTGAACTGGGGCGGTGGAAGTGGCCGGTACTGATACTGCTGGCACTTTATATCATCGTCACCGTTGTGTTGCCGTTCGGGGTGTTGATCGCCACCAGCCTGATGCACAATCTCGGCGACGGTTATACCATGAGTAACCTGTCGCTCGAATGGTATCGCTGGGTCCTGAGCTGGAAAGAAGTGCGCGCCGCTATCTGGCACTCGACGCTGTACGCGACTCTGGCCGCCACCTTTGCCACCTTTGTGCTGGGCTTATTCATCAGCTATCGGGTTGTGCGCGGCAACGGGCGCTCCCGGATCCTGTATGATTTCTCCGGCAGCGTGCCGCTGGCGTTGCCGGGCGCGATCCTCGGGATTGGTATCTATACGCTCTGGCTGGAGCTTTACTCGCCGCTGACGGTGACCATGTGGGTGCTGGTGATGGCCTACAGCGTCCGCTTTCTGCCGTACGCCGTGCGCTCAGGCGTTGCGGCACTGGAGCAGGTGAGTAAATGCGTCGAGGAAGCGGCGCAAATCCACGGTGTGTCACAGTTGCGTGCCGTCAAGGACATCGTCCTGCCGCTGATCCTCCCGAGCCTGGCGGGTGCGTGGATCCTGGTGTTCGTCTCCGCCTTTCGCGAGCTGACCGCGTCACTGATGCTGGTCAGCGGCAAGACCCAGGTAAATGCCACGCTGCTCTTCGACTTCATCGACAACGGCAACTACCTGCGGGCCGCCGCCCACAGCGTCGTGATCATGACCGTGTGTATCATCGGTATCAGCCTGGTACATCGGTTCACCACCCGCAGTGCTGCGGATTCGTGATTTGCGGCAATCACCATTCAGCCGGGTCCAACCCTATCGATCGCAAGTTCCCCAAGCACATTGCAAACGAAAAACAGCGATGGTAAGTTCGGATTAAGCTATTAGCCTTTTCGGCAGCAGGCGGGAGCGAATTCTCTCTTCCGCGCCAAGTGAGAAAAGCCTACCAATTCTTGACTCTATGCGATTTAGCAATGCAATCTGCAAAGTCAGAAGGAACCCACGAAAACGACGAAAGTTCACCCTCATCGAATTGCTTGTGGTCATTGCGATCATTGCAATTCTTGCCTCGATGCTCCTGCCGGCATTGCGAAATGCCAAGGACGCCGCCCACACCATCGTGTGCAAGAACGTTTTCAAACAGTATTACTTCTATTTCCTGCAATATTCAGAGGACAACCAGGGCGGGGTCATGCGTTCCCGCCTCTCCACCGACGGAAACCCCTGGTGGCCTGGGCAGCTACAAATCTTCGGGTATGTGAGTCCGGAGCTGAGCGGTGATTTGCGATGTCCGAGCAAGGAGGACTGCATCAACAACGACAGTACCTTCGATTACGCCTATAACGGCTGGCTGATCGGCCAGTGGGACCGGCATACCTCGCCGCACATTATTATTGCGGATGCCTTCAGGCTTTATATGGAAAGCAGCACACCGGTTGTTTATCCGTATCCGGCTGTCCTCCCGGGAGGCGGCGGCGCGGGGGGGTGCTCAAGCTGCCCCTGTACCGGGTCTGGCTGGCATGGTGGTGTCAACGGCTGGAACAACTCGGTGAACTATCGCCACTCCGGTGGCCGGGCGAACTTTCTGCTCTCCGACGGGTCAGTACAGGATTACAATTATTCTGACCCGCCACCGTCTCCATACGACGGCGGCAACGGCGAAAGAATATGGGCCAGGAAAGGCGGAAAGGAGTAGGCCTGTATGTCAGGGGCGCGCATAGGTCCCCCACAGATCGCCGTCATTCAGGGCAAAGTCCACGCCCCGCTTGGTGTTGACGGCGCCATCAGGAAAAAGCATGTTACCACTATTGTTGTGCCTGGGCGCGAACATATTGTACGGCTGGTTCATCGCATAACTGTCCGCAATGCCATCGCCATCGTAGTCGACAACGAGCGCCCAAGTCCCGTAAGTAGGGGTGTAGATCGCGTCAACCAATGCATCGGCGACGAGGTAGGTTGTTACCGGTACGCGTTCCAGTGCTCGGCTGTTGTGGAGAAGACCGCCTGGCCCGGCACCGCGCCAGTGATCAAAGCTGAACACATTGAAATAGTTCACGCCATATGAGTAGACGTAACCGTCACCGGGAACGGTCGGACAGCGCATGAAGGTCGTGCTGAAATCCATCGGGGCGGTATAGTTCATATATTCACCCAGGACCAGCGAATCGTGCCACCGGTTCGAACTGGCATTTTTGTACTGCGGCAGGCGTCCGTTCTCGTCATTGTACATATATAACCCCAGATACAACTGCTTTAGCTGGCTTTGGCAGACAGCCCGCCGGCCGTTCTCTCTGGCAATGGTCAACGACGGCAGCAGCATCGAGGCAAGAATCGCAATGATCGCAATGACCACAAGCAATTCGATAAGCGTAAAGCGTGGAAGCTCGCGTCGCATCTCGCCTCTGAACAGGGATAGTTTATAGTGATGACGATGGTGGATATTAGCCATTAATACTGTACCCTCGTATTCACCCAGACACCATATCCAACCGGACAAATCGAGAGTCTCGGACTTGTACCGGATGAGGCACGCGGGAAAGACCGGCAAAGATAAACTCCGGAAGTGTCTGATGAGAAAATGGATTTCGTTTGCATCCCTGTGGATGTTTCCGATGTGGTGCGCCTCTGCCGCGACACAGACGATCGATGCCAAGCTCGCCAGCCAGTCGGAGAGCTGGAGCGTCAGCATGATCAGCGGCATCAAGTGCATGCAATGCGGCATGCCAGGCGCCCGGCTGGTCTTTGATGTCATTGTTCCGGCGCCCGGCGGTCGTTACAAGCTGGACATCTCGCTGGTGAAGGCCTACGACGGGAGCTACCTGAATGTTCTGTTCGACGGTGAACTGCTGGTCGAGTTCGACAACTTCGCGGCCAAGAACGGCCCCGCTACGGTCCCCGTCTTCGATCGTTTCGTTGCCGGCGGAAAACACACGGTCACCCTGAAGAACATGGGGCAGGAAAAGGCGAACGGCGGCAACTATCAATACATCCGTACGCTGGAGATTACGTCACGAGACGGCAGTCCCGCCTGGCAGCTTGACGAGGGCGGTTTCACTTTCGCGCCGGCACAGGAGGCTGGCGCCGGCGGTGTATTAGCCCTGCCGCCGCGGTTGCAGGCAGGTCCGTTCGATGTTCCGCAAGACAATAAAATCAACGACGTGTTCGCACATGCATTGGTGAACGCCAATGGGGTCGTGTTTCGCGTTTCCAAGGTCGCGGATATTCCGGAAACAGGATTTCTGCTGAAAGATCAGGAACCGCTCGCGATTGATGTACCGCCCGACGCCCGCGAACTCTTCCTGCTGCTGTGGTCGAAGATTCCGGCCGCAGACCGGTGGAGCGGCCCGCCCCAAACGCCGATCGGACCGATCACGCAGAGTGAGCGGTTCACTGCAGAAATCGTCTATACCGACGGCACCAGCGATCACCTGATTCCCTTCAACCTGACCACCAGACGATACGGGCTGGAAAACGGGCTGGCCCCGTACGTGCTGCACCCGGCTCCGGGCAAGCAGCCGCAACAGCTTGTTCTGCACGACAAAGTGAACCAGTGCTCCTTCGCCGTGGTGGCGCTGACCTGCAACACGGAAGCGCTGATCGCGGCGGAGCCCAGCGTCAAGGAAAGCTGTGCGTGGCACCCGGCCGTCGGAAAAATACAGGAGCCGGTGACCACGGATCGGATCAACGAAGCCAAGGTCGATGAACAGCATGCGGTCGTCTCGAGTGAGAAGATAGCTGCCGAGATCACGCTGGCCGACGGGCTGCGATGGAATCGTCTCGGTTCGCCCCGGTACGGCAGCGTCGGGCTCGACCGCTCGCCGGTGTTCGCCGTCCGCCATGGTGACGGCTGGATCGGTTCAGATCAATGGCGGGTCGTCGACACCACTGTCGCGGGAGATGCGGTGTCGATTGACCTGGCGTACCAGGACGGTGAGCTACACCTCAAGAGCACCGTCACTTTGGATCCGGCTCCGGGCGGAAAAATAGCCGTCGGTCTGACCCTGGTGAATGGCGGCAACAAACCGTTCCTCGGACGCGTCAGGTTTCCGATCCTCGAAGGCCTGAAGCTGGGATCGCTGCCGGATACCTGGTACTTCTTTCCGCGTGACGGCGGCGCGATGATTCACTATGACGAGGCCAACCTCTACGGGACGCACGGTGCCGAGCACCCGCTGCAGGTCGATTCGTTCTTCAACCCCGAGGCGGGGTACGCGCTGACGCTGCTGAGCAACGACCTCGACGGCCAGTTTCGCTGGTACGACGTTGGCAAGAATGAACGCGGCGGCTGGTACCGGCAAGAGTTCCTCGAGAAGCGGCTCGCTGCCGGCGAGGCCTGGACGTTGCCGACATGTATCGTGGCGATTTCGCCAGGGGACTGGCGGGAGAGTTTCCGCTTGTACAGGCAGTGGGTGCGCACCTGGTACAAACCGAAGCCGCCGGCCCAGGACTGGTACAAGAACTCGTTCGTTCACAGCTGGCATGTTCCCGATTCGAACCCGGATGACAAGGCGGATTTCATGGCCAGTGCAGAACCCGGCCGCAAGGCGTTTGACTATGCCAACTCCCTGACCTTCTATGCCTGGCACGTGCGCCAGGGACAGGACGAACCAAACGCCGGATACTCCGGCCAATACGGCAGGGATGCCACCTGGTGGGTTGGCGGTGAGGACCATTTTCGTGCATCCATCAAAAAGGCACGGGACGCGGGCATCGCCATCAGCCTGTACACCAACGCCCTGATCATCAACGACAAGGCCGAGCCCTATGGCGCGAAACGCCCCGAGCTCGACGGTGTAGGGACCGTTACCGACAACGCCAACACCCTGGGCTACCGGCCCTGCATGGGGATGGAAGAGTGGATCGATTATATGGTCACCTGTCAGAAGTACCTGACGGCCGACCTCGGCGCCCGTATTGTCTACCTCGACGAAATGGGACACGGCGGCCGGGTCTGTTACCGAAAAGATCATCCGCACAAATCGCCGGAACCGTACTATTACGGCGAACGCGAATTGACCAGACGCATACAGGCCGCGGTGGCGGAGGATGTGACGATATGCTCGGAGAATCTGCCGGAAGACATCCGGCTGCAATACCAGAACGCCTTCTACAACGCCGGCATCGGGCGCGGTGTCAGACCACATACAACGGTGCCGATGAACATGGCCAGGTTTGCCTTTCCCGATATCAAGTGCTTTAACCTGATCTACCACTATGAAATGAAAGACCAGAATTGGGACCTGCTCAAGTTCGTCCTGTTCAACGGCGACTCCTACGGCCTGTCCCGTTCCTACGACCCCGAAAGCTACTTCAGCGAGGAAGCGATCCAGGAGCACAAACGCATGTTTCGCATCCTCCACGAGAACGCCGACGTGTTTACTTCGTTCGACGTCGAGCCCTTCATCCCGGCGAAAATCCCGGGAGTCTTTGTCAATCGATTCCGCAGCGGCGAAAAGACGATCTGGACAGTCTTCAACGCCGGCTACAGAACGGCCAGGGGCAAGCTGCTCGAAATCGAGCCGAAGCCGGGCGCGACATATGTGGATTTGTGGAAAGGTGCGCCTGTCTCCGCCGATGCCGGGTCACTCGTCGTGGAGATCGGTCCGCGCGATGTCGCCTGCATCAAGATTATGACAGACTGATCAGGGCAGGCATCCTGTTACCGTTATTATCTCCCCGGGCACCGTCTGCAGCGTCAATAATTTCGTCCGCGTTCGTTCTTCTTTACCGCCGCGAGTGACGAGGATTTCGTCGGCAATGTTATTGGCCAACCGCAGTTCGGCCCCCTTCTCGCTGATTATCTCGATACTGGTTATCTGATTTTCCTTCATCTCCGCACTGACCAGGAAGGCGCCTTCGGTCCGCATTTTTTCGAATGAAACAGCATGCTGCCAAACCTTGGGGATTGCCGGGAACACCATCATCGTGCCGCGCACCGTGTGCAGGAGCATTTCCTGAATGGCGTTGACGGCGCCCATGTTGGCATCCATCTGCATGGGGGATGCATCCGCATCCGCCACCCATGTGGAGATGCCCGTGTACGGTGTCAACTCGATAGCGCCGCGATATTTGTTGGTAAACAGGCGGTACCACAGGTCATAGTTGAGATAGGCCGCCTCACCGTCTTTCATCCGGCTGTAGATGATCGCCGCCCAGGCGAAGGAAAAGGCGATCCAGTTGCCCTGCCCTGCCTCGAGCCAGCGATAAAGAGTCGGCCGCACGACGGCGTGCTCCGGACCGAGCGTATCGAACGGATGCACCACCGCCAGATGGCCGTGATGCCGGTGCGACAACTCTAAATCCTGCCCTTCGTACACGGCGATTCGCGGCTGCGTCGCGAGCTCGTCCGAGGAGGGGCTCCACGGCACCACTTTGTCAGCCGGCTGGATGTATTCCGCGTACGGCGGCACGGTCTGCTGCAACTGCTTCCAGGTCGTCACGTCGTCGGCATCGATGTCAAAAAGTTCGGCGCTGCTGATCAATGACTCGAGCAGGAAATGGATACAGGCCAATTGGAACGATGGGTTCCTGCCGGTCGCTTGGAAGCTGCCCCAGTTGTACTCGGCTGAGGTGCCGAATGGCAGGACCATTCGACCGTCTTCCTCTTCCAGCAGCGACTCGTAAACACGCATGGCGCCTTTCATGAAGGGATATGCGGTGTCACGAAGGAAGTCGACATCCATGGTGTAGCGATAGTGCAGCCACATCAGGTGTGCGGCCCAGCCGGTACACGCGAAATCAGTGAAAGACGGCCAGTAGCCGCCGATCCATTCGCCGGTATCGCTGACCGACATCGGCAGGAAAATACCGTCGTCGATATCAAACAGCAGCTTGGCGTTGTTTCGCAGGCGAGGTTCCCACTGCTTCAACTTATCGAACAACGGCTGCAGCAGCTCCGGGGCATTGGCGCCGTACGCCGGCCAATAGCACATCTGGATGTTGACATTGAAATGAAAATCGTTGCCGCAATCCGGCATCTGATACTCTTCCACCCACGGCCCCTGCAGCACAGCCGGGTACTCCTTCGACATGCCCGCCAGCTTGAACAGACCGTAATAGTAAACCTCCTCCGCCTCCACCGACGGCAGGTCTATCTGCGGAACCTGCTGCCAGTACCCGTTCCACCAGCGTTTCGTCGACTCAACAGCGGCGCTCGCATTCTCGAGCATGTCACCGGCGTTCGCCCTGGCCGCCTCCGGCGTTTCACCGTATACAGCGGTGACAGCCAGGCCGCCGGAAAATCGGCTGGATGCCAGGCAGAGGGTCGGGTCTGCCGGCAGTTCCTGGATCCAGCCGCGCATGGAACTGTCGTCGAACATCTGTGGTGGCGCATGGTCGAGTCCCGCGAGGCGATCCGCCATGAAATCCCAGGCCGGCCGGCACCTCACGTCAAGGTCTGCGTTGTCGCTCTCGATCAGCAACACCGGTTGATCGGCAGCAACCGATAGCCTGAGCGTCGCACTCGCCTGTTCATTCGACAAATGCAGAGCGCCGTCCGCCATATGCAGCGTCGCGCCGGCTATGCGCAGGCCGAGTTCGATCCGTCCCATCGGCAAACCGCTCGGGCTGTCGATGCCGATCGATGGGTCGGTCGGCTCGACCATCTGCGCAAGACCGTCATCGTCCCTGGCAAGCCAGTACTTCCGCAAATCCGCCAGATTCATCTTCGCGGTGATCGGACGAATATTGCGGCGGTCCCAGAAGTCGGCGCGATTGATCGTCAGACAGAGGCGCTCGTCACCCCAGACGACGACACCGAACAGTCCGTTGCCGAGCAGGATGCCGGCGTGTGTGTTCGGCAGCGGAAACCGCCAGTCCAATTTCAGCTTGTCACTGTGTATGTCCATCGAGAAAAGACCTGTTGAACTTCGATTGGTCGTACAGTACCACGGATCGCAGATTTGTATTGCTGGTTGACCTGAGAAGTTGTAATGTCTGCTGAATTACTGAAATCATCAGACCGATTCATGGAGGCTGATATGCCGCAAAACCAGATAGTCGAGATTGCCTTTTCGGCCAATACCTCGTATGACGATCCGTACAACGACGTCGAGCTCGAGGCGCTGGTCACGACGCCCGGCGGCGAGCAACTTCGCGTCCCAGCGTTCTGGGCCGGCGGCAATGTCTGGAAAGTACGGATCGCCGGCGATCCCCCCGGCAACTACGCCTATACGACGGCGGCAAACGTCGATAGCGATGACGGTCTGCACGGACAGACCGGCTCGTTCACGGTAGACCCTTACGACGGCGACAACGCCTTGTTGCGCCACGGCAGATTGCGCCTCGCGGATGATCGCCGACACTTCGAACACACTGACGGCACGCCATTTTTCTGGACCGGCGATTCCTGGTTGATGGGGCTGACAAAACGCCTGGACTGGCCCAACGGCTTCAAGGAACTCACAGACGACCGCGTCGCCAAAGGTTTCAACGTTATCCAGATCGTTGCCGGCCCTCTCCCCGACATGGGTGTCGGGGATCCACGCGGCCGCAACGAAGCGGGCTTGCCTTTCACCGAGAATTTCGAGCGAGTCAATCCGTCGTATTACGATCACGCCGACTTGAAGTTCGCCTACCTCGCGGAGGCGGGGCTGATGCCGTGCATCATTGGCATGTGGGGGTACTATCTGAAGATGATCGGCCTCGAGGCGGTGAAGCGCTACTGGCGCTACCTGGTGGCCCGCTACGGTGCCTACCCGGTTGTGTGGTGCATCTGCGGCGAAGGCATCATGCCGTACTACCTCTCCGAGTCGCCGGAAGAAGATGCGGCACTGCAAAAGCGTGGCTGGACGGAGGTCATAGTCTATGTCCGCAGTATCGATCCGTATGGTAACCTCATCTCGATTCACCCGACCCTGAAAGGGCGCGAACAGGTGGAAGACCCGAGCGTGATGGATTTCGAAATGCTGCAGGCGGCGCACCGCGACATCGGGTCCGTCGCGCGCTCCATCGAGCAGGTCACCGAGGCGGTCGGTGCCGAACCGGTCATGCCGGTCATCGAGGCGGAAGTGAACTTCGAAGGCATCCTCGGGCGTTCCTGGCAAAATGTCCAGCGGCTCAATTTTTATCACGCCGTCATGCGCGGCACCGCCGGACATAACTACGGCGCCAACGGCATCTGGCAAATGAGCACGACCGAGGAGCCGTACGGCCGGTCACCCCATGGCCGCAGCTGGGGTGAAATGCCCTGGCAGGAGGCGGCGCAACTGCCGGGTTCCCGGCAGGTCGGACTTGGCGGACAATTCATCCGTCGGTTCCCATGGTGGGCATTGGAACCTCGACCTGACTGGATAAGGTGTGAGCCCGACTGGACCTGGGATTGGCCGGGGGATGCTGTTATCTACGGCCCCGTGTGCGCCGGGATTCCACGTCAGTTGCGAATCGTCTATATGCCGATGTTCTGGACGCCAGGTGCGATCGTCGCGATCGAGTCGGACGTTTCATACACAGCGTACTGGTTCGATCCGTGCACCGGCAAGGACATCGATATCGGTCCGGTAGAAGTTTCGGACGCCGGTGAATGGACGCCCCCGTTGCCGGGAGAATGCCACGACTGGCTGCTGGTTCTGACGGGTACGGAGACCGCTTCGTAAGGTGGCAAAGCGCTCATTGCCGCTTCAACAATGAAGCGACCGAGACTCTCAAGTTCGACAACCAGTTCTGAGCGGATTCATCCGTTGTAGTGGCGGATCGTGGCACGCAATGCGTCCACTTCCTTTTCTACTTTCTCCAGTGTCTGCATGCTGGTCTTGAACTGGCACAGCCGTTTGCGGAACGATTCGACGTTGGGGTAGTCGGCCGGATCATATCCTTTCACTTCACCCTTGTAGCGCGGATCGAAGTGGGGCGCCCGTCCCGGGGAGCCGTAGAACGACATGGTGCGCAGCAACGGCTCGAGATGTGCCGGCAGTGCGCTGCCGTACAAGCCGTCCCCGCCCTTCTCGACATAGGTTCGGCGAAATTCCCGCCACTCGACACCGAGTGCGTCTTCATCGAGGACACAGGCGTAGATGTAATACGAATGGGTCATATCCTCCGGCACGTGCGGCCGTACCAACCATTCGCATTTCTCTTCACGGATTACGGATTCGTAACGACCCGCGATGTATCGGCGAGCCCCAACCAGGTAGTCGAGCCGCTCGAGCTGCGCCATGCCCAGTGCAGCCTGCACCGCAGACATGCGAAAGTTGTAGCCCAGCTTGTCGAAGCGCTCGAAACTCCAGTCCTGCCGTTCGTCCCGGGGAATCGACGTCGAACCCGGCTTCGCCGTCAGCGTCCGGAAACCGTGGATACTCCCCTTGCGAATGCCGGTCGCGTACGCTTCATCACTGGCGATAACCATGCCGCCATCACCGCCGCTGGTCATATGCTTCGACCCCTGGAAACTGAAGCTCGCAGCATCGCCGATAGTACCGACGAGCCGCCCCTTGTACAGCGACAGGAAACACTGGGCGTCGTCCTCGATCACAATGAGATCGTGTCGGCGCGCCAGCGCCATGAGCGGATCGAAATCGACCGGCAATCCCATCAGGCAGACGGGAATGATCGCCTTGGTGAATTCCGTTATCTTCCGCTCGACGTCAGCTATATCCAAATTGAACGTTCTCGGGTCGCTGTCAACCAACACCGGCACAGCCCCGCACTGGATCGTGACAAACGTACTGGCAGGCATGGTAAACGTCGGTACGATCACCTCGTCGCCCGGGCCGACACCGGCAGCCAGCAGGGCGGACAGCATGGTGCCGGAGCCGGAGTTGTGGGTGACCGCATACGGCACCCCGAACTTTTCGGCAAACGCCGCCTCGAAGCGTCCTTGCAGGTCCGCGGATTCCCAATTGCCGAAGCCGGCATCCAGCACTTCGTTCATATAGCCGCGGTCGGCATCGCCAACCCGTGTCGGCGGCAGATGGCTGAAGATCTCGTCACCGTTGAGTTCACCAATGTCCGTTGTAAGAATTGGATTGATCATGCATTACCTCCCTTTACGTATGGCCGCCATTGCATCTCGCGATCCAGTGGAAAAATCGGCCGCAAGACACATTTGAAATCAAAGTTCTCGATATTGTACGACATGGCGCCGGGACAATCCGCCCGCAGCACCGCCGCCGCCACCTGCCCGTAGGTCACCTTGTAGCCGGTGCCGGATTTGAGCGCGACGATCTTCGCCTCAAACGGCTCGATACCGACCTTACGAAACAGGGACGGCTGTGGCCCCATGATTACGCCTTCGGTCAGGACCAGGCGGACATTGTCGATACCCAGGCAAAGGATCTTGCCGGTCTCGATCATTGCGTCGGGACCGAACTTGCCGTCGTTGGTGATCGGACCGCTGGCAACGCACAGCAGTTCGCCGGTGACGACGATCGGCGCCCCGAAATGGGTGTCACACTTGCCGCCGACCGCAACCGTAACCGACTCGCCCGGCTTCGCGTCCGCAAGCTCCGCGACCGCGTCCGCGTCCGGCAGGTGGGTGAGGATCAAGCCGTCAACCGTCTGCCGCGTCGACAGCAGGCCTTGCAACAGTGTCGGAGTATCGCCCGACGTGCCACCCCCGACGTTGTCGGCGGAGTCGGTAATCACAACCGGGCAACCCGGCACTGCCACTGCCTGCTCGACCGCTGCCTCGATCGAAAGCATCGGCACGGGCAGCAGCTCATGACGCGCGGCCCAGACGATTTCCGCCAGCCGGCGGGCCAGACGATCTGCCAGCTCCGGGTCGTCATCGGTGACTGCCAGGGCGGACCAACCCTGTTCAACATTCTCCTGATAGGGAAAGGACGGGCACAGCGAACAGCCAATCACACCGTCAAGCTCGTCCCAGGCACTGAATTCGTCGAAGATCGACCGCAGCGGATCAACATCGGTCCCGGCATCGACGAACAGCATCGGGATCTTCTGATGGCTGACAACAGGTTGAATCTCCTTTCGCAGCGTTCGCAGCATAATGTCTGCCGCACGTTGTCCGGTCTCGAACAAGTCGGTGTGCGGGTGTGTGCGGTAGGCGATCAGCGCCGTCGTCAGTGCGATCATCTGCTGTGTCACGATGGCGTGACAGTCCAGTGGCGAGACGATCGGGATATCCGGCCCGACCACCTGGCGCACGACTTGCAGGAAATAACCGTCGAGGTCCGGAACCGACTCGCCGCTCATCGCGCCATGCAACGCCAGACAGACGCCGTCGAGCGGGCCGGCGGCGCGCAGTTGGTCACGCAAGCTCTCTTCGAGCTCACTGACTGCGGCGTCGGTCACGAGTCCGGACGGCAACGTTCCGGCGCTGATCAGCGGAGCCAGTTCGATGTCATCACGGCCGCCAAGGACGTCTATGAACCCGCTCACTTCATCGTGACGATCCTTGTAATCGTAAACCGCCGCGCCAACCGCAATCCCGCTGCCCATCGATGCATCACGAAACTTCTCCGGGTTCGTTACCACCCCGGAGAAGCTGTTCGACTCGTGCCAGAACCGGCCGATCCCGATTCGCAGTTTACTCATTCGGAATCTCCGGAAACAGTGGACCGTCGAGCCGAGTGCCGGCCTTCAGTTCGAACGGATCGGTGACCACGTGCGCCAACTCCCGATAACACATCTCCCTGTCCATGTAAATGGCGACGTGCGCCAGGCGGAAAATAGATAGCCGTAACACCGATGTCAGGGTTCATCTCGAGACCTTTGCAACCATTCTGATTCGATCTGCACCCGGGCGCAAACTAACGTAGGCGTAGACGTACACTAACACGAACAGCGAATTCTGGAAGCGCTATAAGAATGCACCTTATAGGCACTGCAGCCACTAAGCCGGTCCCGCGGTTTTTCTGCACCTGTCGCGGCTGCACGGTGTCCCGCGCGGAGGGCGGCAAAAGCCTGCGTCTTGCACTCGAAGACATGCGGATACAGATCGCTATCGATCGTCCGCTGCCCATCGATTGTGAGGGTTGAAACCGGCAACTGCATCGGTCATTCTCCTGCCTGCCGCATCCAACCGAGAATTGACGTGGATCAGGTTGCGTTAGTGCTTTAAGCTACCCTTGTAATCGAGCAAATCACAATCGACAGGGTGAGTCGGATCCGCCTCCTTTTCAACCAGTTGACCGGTGCATATTTGCCGCTTGAACGCCCTGGATAATGGCAAAGACTACTCTTGTATTTTCGCCGAATATGATAATCGTTAGGACTTCGCCTTTTGGCGAACATTAATGAATCAGTGAGCCAAGGGAATCCAACGATGAATAAACCTCTCGCCATCATAACCGGCGCCGCCAGCGGCATCGGTCGGGCAACAGCGCTGCGGTTTCTGGACGAGGGCTACCGTGTCGCGGCGCTCGATCGATCGCAAGCGGGTCTGGAGGACCTGGAACAAAGTCAACCAGGAGGCGACATCGAGACATACGTTTGCGATCTGGTTGAAACAGATCAATTGCCGGCACTTGCCGATCGCATGATCAACGAACTCGGCCCGCCCCGGGTACTGGTCAACAATGCCGGCATCTGCCTGTACGCCGACATTGTCGACACAACCGATGACATGTGGCTTCGGTCATTGAACATAAACCTGGTCAGTGCATCGGCTTTGATTCGCGATTTTGTGCCCGCGATGAAAACGGTTGAAGGCGCGGCGATCGTCAACGTGTCATCACGCAACGCGCTGTCGAGCAGCCCGCGAGCGGTGACCTATGACGCTGCCAAAGCCGGCCTGCTCGCCTTGACCCGTACAATGGCGGTGGAATTGGGCGGTGACGACATCCGCGTAAACGCCTTGATACCGGGTTTTATCGACACACCGGTGCATGGCGATTTGCTTGCAGACGAGGTGTTCGTCGAGAATTACCGCAGGCTAATCCCGCTCAATCGCTTCGGCACCCCCGACGACATGGCAAACATCATCTGTTTTCTGGCCTCGGAAAAGGCAGCGTTCATCACCGGCCAGGGCATCATCGCCGACGGCGGGCAAATATCCGGCCAGAACTACGGCAAAATGTTCGGCAACCGCGAGTCGTTTGCCAGCCGGCAACTCGACAATGACTGAGACGCAATAAACTGTGCTCTTGCCAGAAGAAGTAATGAATCTATATTCCGTGCAGAAACCGCCCTGCCCTACCTTGTTCCTGCACGGCAGTGCCCCTCGGCAACGCCTGGATCATGAACCAATGTCCCGCTCATCACGATTCACATTGATCGAATTGCTTGTTGTGATTGCCATCATCGCAATCCTGGCGGCGATGCTTTTGCCCGCGCTGAACCAGGCAAAAGAAGCCGCTCAGAAGGCCACCTGCACGAATAACCTGAAGCAGATATACCTGGGCTTATTCCTGTATAACGACGACAAGGGCGCGTTGCCGAATTACCATATTAATTTAGGCGGGGCGGGCATGCGGTGGCATGACGCATTCGTCATGGGCGATTATTTGGGTTACAACCCGCCGACCCCTTTTTCGAAAACTGGCCTGACTTGTCCCGGCAGAAATAGTGATGACGATACATCTTATGGACCAAATGTCTGGACCGTGTTCGGCTCAACGTCTTGGGAGCCGGCAAACCCGACAAACCCGCTCTGCAGATCCCGATCGCTGGAATTTGTGGAGTTCGGCACGTTTATCATGAGCGAGAGTTATTCAGACTTGATTTACACTCCTGAATATTGGCCCATAGGCGGCGGTAGCGGAGATCCGTGGAACAATTGGGCCCCCCGACATCGCGATACCGGTAACTTTATGTTCTCCGACGGCTCTGTCTCCAGCAGGACGATCGATGAGTGGATTACCAACGAAGGTGACCTTGAGCCTGGCGATACGCCCGGATCGTTGTGGGGTTCTCGCCAGCGGCCGTAGCCCTGCCCCGCATCATCGGCAGAGCAGTATTCGCAAGAGAGTAGACTAACAATGATTGCCAAACAGATCAAAATGGGCGTGGGATTGTTGTTGGGCTTGAGCCTGATGTGGTCTACGGTCTCGGCGGAGACCCTGAATATCGAGCCGCTGATCCACTACCCTGACCCGGAGTACAATCCCGATCCCGACCCGAACGCACCGTGGTTCACGGTGGCCGCCGGCACCTGTTCCGTCTATCACGGCTACCGCACCTCGCTTAGAGGGACCCTCACCTATGATTACGAGGCGGCGGTGCCGGGCGTCTACAGGATCGGCTTCGAGTGGTTCCTGATCGACGGCTTTGCCCAAGGCGATATCGAGTTTCAACTCGACGGCTTTGCCAAAGTGAAGCTCAACTCCCAGGATACGCCCCAGGGCACAACCAAGGGCCGGGCCTGGCATTACTCTGAGCACTCACTGACGGCAGGCACGCACGAAATGAAACTGATCGGTACCCGGGGGCCCAACGACTCGGATGCCTACCTGTACTCCTTCCGCATCGAACTGGTCGAAACGCTGAACCCAGTGGCAGAGGAGGCCGGGGTCGAGAGAGCGGAAGCAGCCCGCCGGGCGCAGAACAGGAAAGCAGACACCGTGGCGGACCGTGCCCTCACGAAGCTGATCAGTGAGGGCCCCGGCAAAGAGGCGAAAAAGTGGGCAGGCGTGGAGGCCGGGACCGTCGAGGGATTCCCCTATCTCCGGAACGGGAAGGTCGCTTACCTGTGGTCGAGGCCAGAGAAGGGCGGAGGCTTATTGAGGGTTCGCGACCTCGAGTCAGGCCATGAACTCCTGGAGGGGGAGGAGTCGGAAGCGACCTGGTGGCAGGTCGAGACAAAGGGAAAAAAGGGACAGAGTTCCATTCATCGCAATGAGGGGGTTCCCTGTGAGATCGATTTTAAGGCCGTTGGCGGCGAGGCAACGCTCTCTCTCAGGTGGCCGGGCAAAATCGAGGTGCAGACAGAAACCCGGCTGTCAGCAGGTGAGAGTCTTGCCCGCTCCCGGATAAAGGTCGAGGTCCGGGAAGAAAGCCTGGGATTGAAGACCGTGACTTTCCCGCTTGTCGAGGGGATTCTGGCGCTCACCGACGGCGCTGAGAGCGATCAAGTGCTGACGACGACCAGGGTGGGAAGCCTGAAGGCATCGCCGCTCGCCTCCGGCGAACCCCAGGGGTTCATGTATCCGGCCGGAGCGATGCAGTTCACGGTCCTCATGGGAGACAGACGGGGGCTCTACTTTGCCGAGGAAGACGACCGAGTCAACCGGAAGCGTTTCGACTGGACACCCGACGCCGAGCGCGGAACGTTGACGTTCACCATCTCGCATCCGGTGCTGAACTGGGGGGCGAAAGAGCTGGTGTCCGGGTATGAGAGCCCCGGAGACCTGGTAACCGGACCGTTCCAGGGAGACTGGTTCGACGCCGCGCGGATCTACCGCAAGTGGGCCTTGACGGCGCCATGGTGCAGGAAAGGCACGATTCACCAGCGGCAGGATTACCCCCGGTGGCTTGCCGAACTGGGCTACTGGTCGAGCCACCCCCTGAAACACGAGGGGGAAATCGACGTAGCGTTCGAGACGCAGGAGTTCTTCGGTCTCCCGGTGACCATCTGCAAGGATTACCGCAATGGCATGGGGGCGTATTTTCACGACAATAATCCCGAGTATCTGCCGCCGAGGCTCGGGTCGGAGGCGTATGCACAACTCGTGAAGGATCTGCAGGCCAAGGGCATACGAGTGGTGCCCTACGTGATCGGGTACCTGTGGAACACCGCGACGGAAAGCTATCGGATGGAAGACGCCGAGCGCCTGGGCGGCATTTTGCTGGAACAGGGCATCGTACCGGTGACCTGGGCGGGTAGCCATGACCTGTCGGCAGGGATGTGCCCCGCCACGACGATCTGGCGAAAGAAGTTGCTCGACCTCTCGAAGGAGCTGGTCGGGAAGTACGGCTGTGACGGCATCTACTTCGACTACTTCACCAACCACACGGAAGACTGTTTCAACACCGATCACGGGCATCCGATCGCCGGCGGCGACTTCTGGTCGAGCGGCGTCCATGGCCTGTACGAGCAGGTCCGCAGGGAGTGCAAGAAGCTGAATCCCGAGCTGATGCTCTGCGGGGAGGAAACAGCGGAGTGGTGCATCGACGTGCTCGACACCACGCACTCCGGAGGCGTGAACTCGAATGCACCCGCCTATTTCGCGGTCTACCATGGATACACCCAGGTGTTCGGAGGGATAGAGAACTGCACCACCCCACAGACTCTCGGGCGGTGGTGGCTGATGGGAGCCCAGAGCGGGGAGAACAATGTGATGCCCTCGCTCGCCGCTGGAGGGGTCGGTGAGATGGGGGTCTACTACAGAAATCTGCTGCGCTGCAACGTGGCCTTCGCCCATCCCTACCTGGCCTACGGCGAAATGCTCAGGCCGCCGAAAATCGAGGGGGACCTGCCGGTTCTGCCCGGCAGCGCATGTGGGCAGTACCAGGCGGCTTTCCCGGTGAAAGCGATTGAGGGCAGCGCCTGGCAGGCATTCGACGGGAGCGTCGGGCTGTTCTTCCTGAACTATGACACGAGGGAACATGAGTTCACCTGGACGACGGACTTGAACGAGTTTGCCGGACTGGACAAGACGAGAAAACTCAAGGTGACCGGATGGAGTGAAGGCAAGGGAGAAGAGACCATAGACGTCTGGGCCGGCGGTGTCGTGAAAAAGACGATGACGATCGGACCATGGGGATTGATCGCTCTCAAGCTGGAGGCTACACAATGAGAAATACCATCACGGCGTTGCTGATCATCTGCTGCATTGCGTCAGTGACGGAGGCCGAACAGTTGAAGGTCCCTGACGGATGCCACCCGGCACAGGGTGCAAAGTCTGGACCGGAGGGCTATGCAGACAGGATCATCCACCAGAAGACCGGGATGGAGCTGATCCTGATGCCAACGGGCGACCTGACGATGGGCCCCGCCAGGCTGGCGTTCCAAGTGACGATAAGCACCCCTTTCTACATGGGAAAGACCGTGGTGACGAACGCTCAGTACCGCAGGTTCGTCAAGGCGTCGGGCTACGAGGGCAAGGCCGACGTGGATCCGGACCCGGACTATGACATGTACCTGCGACACTGGCGCGGCAAGAGCATCATGTCTGATGAAAATGATTACCCCGTGGTATGGGTGAGTTGGAAGAACGCCAGCGCGTTTTGCCGGTGGGCAGGCCTTGCGCTTCCGAGCGAGGCGCAGTGGGAATTCGCCTGCCGGGCGGGAACGACCACGGCCTACTACTTCGGGGACGACCTGAAGGAATTCGACAAGTACGGCTGGGCGAATTCCAGTAAAGAGCACCATACGCATCCGGTAGCGGGCAAACTCCCGAATGCCTGGGGGTTGTACGATATGGCGGGTAACGTCTGGGAGTGGGTGGAAGACGGCTACCTTACTTACGACCACGCCTGGGCCAATTCCAGTAAAGAGCACCATCCGGTAGCAGGCAAACTCCCGACTGGCTGGAAATTGTACAATATGGGAGGCAGCATCTACGCTACTAAGTACGGGCCGCCGCCAACGGACGGGTCGGCATGGCTTAAAGGGAAAATGACGAAAGTGCTTAAAGGCGGCAGCTGGGGTAATGGCCCTAGTGTCTGCGGCAGCAGCTCACGGCTCAACAGCGCGCCGACCAACGCAAGCTCCGAGTTCGGGTTCCGGGTGGTCCTCCCGATAAGAGAAGGAGGGTAACGGTGGCTACGAAACAGATCCATGCGGGC
>Ga0209403_10002667_pt1 | contig 20995 bp, 18 predicted proteins | sample ArcticOcean_MG_C_8_FD_187440 | JGI IMG/M metagenome (GOLD analysis project Ga0209403, IMG submission 187440) | Marine microbial communities from western Arctic Ocean - ArcticOcean_MG_CB11_86 (SPAdes) (version 2) | ecosystem: Environmental > Aquatic > Marine > Oceanic | place: Arctic Ocean... | reverse complement strand
GCCGCAAGCCGTCCAAGAACGGCCCTACGGAACTCTCTGTTGTGAAACAACCCGTGCATGTAGGTTCCCAGCGTCTTTCCTTCCACGTCCATAGCTCCGTCTCGTTCACTCACAGCAACGCCAGACCGACGGTCCAGCGCGAATAGCCCGCCACCATCCGTGGTGCCCATATGAATCTCATACCCTTTGATATGCACGCCCTCACAGGAGGCGAGCAATCCCGCCGACATGCTGACAGTGCCCTCTACCTGCTGCGTCGCCTTGGTTCCGCCGAACACGGTGGTCACCGGCAGCAACCCAAGTCCTTTAACCTCATCCTGCGACGACTCCACACCTTCCGGATCGAGGATGCGTTCGCCCAGCATCTGATAGCCTCCGCATATGCCGATGACCGGCGTTCCCCGCTCCCTTTGAGCCGTGATGACCGTATCCAGCCCTCGTTCTCGCAGCCACGCCAGGTCTTCTACCGTCGTCTTGGAGCCCGGTATTACCATCAGGTCAGGGCTACCAAGCCTATCCGCGTCGCTCACATACCGCACAGCTACGCCAGGTTCGACTCGTAACGGGTCGAAGTCATCGAAATTCGACATGTGAGGCAAGCGCATCACCGCGATGTCCAACACAGGCGTCCCGGCATGTTCCACTCCCGCATCGATGCCCAGGGAGTCCTCCTGCGGTATATGGATATCCGTAAAGTGGGGTAACACGCCCAGCACAGGGATGCGCGTTCGTTCGCTCAGCATTTCCAGTCCCGATGTCAGTAGACCGGGGTCTCCGCGGAACTTGTTGATGAGGAAACCCTTCACTAACGACGCCTCATCATCTTCCAGCAGCGCCATCGTCCCCACCAGCGACGCGAACACGCCGCCACGCTCGATGTCGCCCACCAAGATGACAGCGGCATCCGCGTACTTGGCGACGCGCATGTTGACGATCTCCTGCTCCCTTAAGTTGATCTCCGCCGGGCTGCCTGCGCCCTCAACCACCACCACGTCGTATTCGTCTCGGAGTCGATCAAGCGCGCCGGTCACCACAGGCCACAGAGTGGATTTCATCTCGTAGTACTCAGCAGCCGACTTCGTGACCATCGGTTCGCCGAGGACCACCACCTGGGAGCGATGATCGGCCACTGGCTTCAGGAGTACGGGGTTCATATCCACGGTGGGTGTGACTCGAGCAGCCTCGGCCTGCACGACCTGAGCACGCCCGATCTCACCACCGTCCGGCACGGCGAAGGAGTTCAGAGACATGTTCTGAGCCTTGAAGGGCGCTACCTGCCAGCCGTCCTGGGTCAGGATACGGCACAGCGCTGTAGCAATCACCGACTTCCCAACATCGGAGGCGGTGCCCATCACCATGACCACGCTGGCCTTACCCTTCATCAATACCTGCCAGGTGATGCATATCGTTCCAGAGTTCCAACACGCGGCCACGTGATTGGTTGCTGATGATGGAGACGCTGGTGTTGCCTATCCGTAGCTTCCAGAAGCTCTCATCCGCCATACCCAGTAGGCAAAGAGCCAGAGCACGCATCGAGCCACCATGGCCGACGATGAGCAGGTTCTCATCGGGCGAGTGTCGCTTTTCCACACCCTCAAGGAATCGCTGGACACGCTTCAAAATATCCGCTGAGGTTTCACCACCCGGCGCTGAGAAGGCGTTGTCGCCACGGGTGAACCGCGCCGCAAAAAGCTCTGGATCCTGGTCCTGTACCTCCTGCATGGTCAGACCCTCCCATTCCCCGTAGGAGAACTCGCGGAGGTCTGTGCCTGTGACCAGTGGCACACCGCTATCTCCCAGCGCCCCTGTTGCCGTGTCCACCGCTCGCGAAAGATCGCTGGAGTACGCTGCATCGATCCTCTCACCAGCCATTCGTGCGGAGAGCAGCTCTACCTGACGGCGCCCGAGTTCGCTCAGCCCCACGTCAGCATGGCCCTGAATGCGCCCTTCTTTGTTCCACTCCGATTCACCGTGCCGGATCAGATACCACTTGCCCACAGAACGTCTCCTTGCCTATCGTGCCGATTCTACGTCCTACCAGACCGGCGATTGGAACAACTCCGAGGCTACATCGAGGAGGATGATACCAGTCATGAGCACGGCCACTTCAGCCACCTCGTTCACCGCACCGTACGTATCCCCTGTCATCCCGCCGAGTAAGCGTTTCACCCAGAGACCGAATGCCAGCGATACCACCAGGGCCACCGCCAGCAGGATTCCGCCTGCGCCGCCGATGAGCAGTACGGACGCGACAACTGCAGTAATCGACCCGATCCCTATTTGCCACCAGCCACGTCCAGCCTGGAAGGCTGTGCCCATCCCCTTGTCTCTGGCATAAGGGAATGCAGCCATAGTCGCCAGCATCCCAAACCTGGATAGGCAGGGAAACAGAATCAGGAGGAACGTGCGCTCATCGCCGGCCAATCCTACCAATAACGACCACTTCAACATGATGAGGGAAGCCCCGCCAACCACCGCGAAAGCGCCCACATGGGAATCGTGCAGTATCTCCAAGCGTCGTTCCCGCGTGAACCCGCCGAAGAGGCTATCGCACGCGTCCAGAAACCCCTCGATGTGGATGGCACGCGTCAGGAGGATTAGAGTTATGACAAGCAGCGCACCTACCACCAGGGGAGGCAGCACGTCTCGCGTCGCCAGGTCCAGCCCCGCCAGAATTCCTCCCAGCGCCAAGCCAACCAGCGGGAAGAACGCCCGCGCTCCGGCCATCGACACGACTTGACCGCCCGGGGCCACAGGCAAGATGGTCAGGAAGCCGATCGCCATCCGTAGGCTTCTCAACGAGCACCCTCTACCACACCCTCAGACTCGGCCCCCTCCGGCTCTCGGTCGGAGACGCCAGCCTCTGCAAATGTCGCCATGTCGCTCAGACACGTAGCAGCAGCCTCCACAATGCCCATGGCCAGCACACCACCGGTGCCCTCACCAAGTCGCATGCCCAGATCCAGCACGGGCTTCAGTTTCATGTGAGCCAGAGCCAGTTTGTGTCCCTTCTCGGCGGACCGATGGGACGCTATGACGTAGTCGTAGACGTGGGGGCAAAGGCTGCCCGCGATGAGTGCCGCAGCACCAGAGATGAAGCCATCCACCACCACCACACGCTTGGCGTACGCACCGCCGAGAATAACTCCCGCAAGCACACCTATCTCGAAGCCGCCTACTTTGGAAAGCACATCGAGGCCGTCGCTGCGATCAGGCTGATTGACCATTAGGGCGCGCTCTACGACTTCAGTCTTATGCTTCATCTCTTCAACGTTGCGCCCCGTCCCTCGCCCCGTGGTCTCCAACGGCGACCGTCCAGTCAATGCCGCCACGATAGCGCTTGATGCCGTGGTGTTGCCGATGCCCATGTCGCCTGTGCCGATGATGTCGGAGCCAGCCTCGGCGGCGTCCAGCGCAAAGCCAATCCCCGCATTCACGCACAGCTCAGCCTGCTCCCGCGTCATTGCTGGGCCCACGGAAATGTCAGCCGTGCCCTTGCCTGTACCGACGACCTTCAGCGCCGGGTGATCCGGCAGGCCTGAAGCAACTCCGGCGTCCACGATGACCAGTTTCACGTCTGCTTTTCTTGCCATGACTGAGACCGCTGCGCCGCCACCCAGGAAGTTCAGCACCATCTGCGCCGTCACCTCCTGCGGATAGCCAGTGATGCCCTGGGCCACGACACCGTGGTCGCCAGCGGCAACGATGACCGTCTTCCCTTTCGGCGATGGCCGCTCGGTGCCGAATATCCCCGCCAGTTGTATGGAGAGCGACTCTAACCGACCCAGACTCCCCGGTGGTTTGGTCAGCTGGCCTTGCCTCTCCGTAGCGCGATGTATAGCGTCGGCGTCGGCAGGCACAATGCCCGCTATCACTTGTTCAAGAGTTAGTCGCTCCACTTGGATTCTCCTATTAATCTTCTTCAATCTTCCTTGGGTAACCGTCAGGTCATATGGGTCCAGGGCACGCCCTGGAGTAACCACAGGAATATGAGTCCAGAGCTAGCCCTGGTTAGAATTCGATGCCAGGTTGGGCCTTGATGCCCTGGTCCTTGTAGGGGTGTTTGATCTCCGTCATCTCTGTAACCAGGTCGGCGTAATCAATGAGCTCCTGGGGAGCGCCCCGACCCGTGATGATGACGTGGAGCATCTCAGGCCGTTGCTTCAACGTTGCAATGACCTCTTCCGTGGACACCCACCCGAACTGCAGAGCATAGGTCATCTCATCGAAAACAATGAGGTCGTCCTCGCCTGAGAGCAGCGCCTCTTTGCAGTTCTCCCACTGCTGCGCCGCCAGTGCTCCGGATTGCTCCAGGTCTTTCGATAGCCATGTGAACCCATCGCCTAGAGCAAGGATCGGAATGCCAATCTTTTCCGCCGCCCGCTGCTCACCGTAGCGCGATCCCGTGTTCTTGATGAACTGGAACATCCGCACCTTCATGCCTCGACCCCAAGCACGGAAAAGCACCCCTAACGCGGCGGTCGTTTTACCTTTGCCGTCGCCAGTATTGATGATTACCAGGCCCTTCTTGACTTTGGGGCCGGTGATTCTCTCTTGGACATTTTCAGCGTTATCCTCAGTCATCCTTGACCTCCCCCGTCTGTTTCGATGCCAGCTTCAAAATGGATGCTACAGCTTCCTCGATGCCCTGTGGCCGTGCGACCGGACTCAGCCCTTCAAAGAAGTGCAGCGCAGCACCGCCAGTGAAGTCGCGTTCCATGAGCGACGTCCCCTCGATGATGACCAGTTTCCGCGCCGCCGACAGTGCCCCCAACATAGCGGTGTTGCTCGGCCCGAACGGCACGTCGCACAGCACCACGATGTCCGCAAGCTCCACCAGCTCTAGATGCATCGACCGCGCGTCATTCTCGATGGGCCCGAACGCAGTCACAGGCACGTACTCGATTCCCAGAATGTCGGCAGCAGACCGATCCGTGTCGCCGCCACCCAATGGCCCTGCAGTCACCGTCAACCCCATACGTTGTAGCTCATACATCAATCGAGCGCCAGTCCCTCCGCCGCAGACTAGATGCACCCGTGTTGCCGTAGACACCGACTCCTTGGGCGTCGCCTGGTCCAGCAGGCTCACGCTCAGAGTGCCCGTGAACGGATCGCGGAACACCACGGTCCGTACACCGAACGCAGCCTCTATGTTTGCCGATGTCAGCACGTCCTCCGCATCCCCCTCCGCCAACACCTTCCCATCGTTCATCAGTACCAGGCTGCTGCAGTACCGCGCTGCAAGCGATAGGTCATGGATAGCTGCAACTGCGGTCATCCCTTGCTCCACAAGACCCTGCACGATGTCCAGCGTCTTGAGTTGGTGCTGGATATCCAGGTTGGATGTAGGCTCGTCCAGCAGGAGCACGTGGGGCTGCTGCGCCAGTGCAGCGGCTATGAACACTCGTTGACGTTCACCACCGGAAAGGGTCTCCACCAGCCTGTCAGCAAACTCCTCCGTCTGCGTAAGCGCCATAGCCTCCGAAGCGATGCGGCGGTCTTCCGCACCTTCCACCTGGAATCGACCCATGTGCGGATATCGCCCCATCAACACCAGCTCGACTCCGGTAAAACCATAGGTATATGGCGGTGTCTGCGATGCCTGCGCCAGAGTGCGAGCTACCTGCTTCGTCGATGTCGACGTGAGGTCGATACCCTCCAGCGACACCGACCCCTCCTGGGCGCGAAGCAACCCCGACACCGTCTTCAGCAGCGTCGATTTACCCGCGCCGTTGGGGCCGATAAGGCCAACAAACGTCCCACGCTCGGCCTTGAGACTCACCCGATCCAACAGGCGTTTTGCTTGCACCTGGTAGACCAGACCCTCAGCGGCTAACGCCGGGGTATGTCCGTTGGCCGTTGTGTATTTCACCGTTTCCAATTGCTATGTAATCCTATTCCGGGAAGCTGAATCCGGTAAATTCGCCAGCATTGAAATCGTCGGGCCACAAGAGCACCGCCAAGTGTTCCGCTCCTCGCAGATTCCAGAACGATAAGGTAGTGAAGAACTTGTTGGGCACAACATACACCCGTCCGTTCTTGATGGCAGGCACTTCAGCCAGCGCAGGGTTTGCCATCAACTGCTCCCGGAACGGCTCGCCGCTATCGGGTGGCTGCGGGATAAAGATCACTTCTGGGTTCATCGATATGACGCCCTCAAGACTGGTGGTGGGATTGCCCTCCAACCCGGCTTCGGCCGCCACGTTGATCCCATCGGCTGCCTCGATGATGCCACCCTCGGTAGAGTTTGTGCCCGCTGTGTATATCTTGTCCGAATACGATGTCAGCGAAAGCACACGCTGCCTGTCGCTTATGGGTTTGGCTCCCGTGATTTCCCTCAGCGCATCGTATCGAGCCTGCACTTCGTCCGCCAGTTCCAGCGCCCGATCCACCTCGCCGTACACGTACCCAAGCAAGATTATGTCCAGCACCCTGCCATCGGGGTCGTTGTGGAGCTTAGTCTGTATCACAGGAATGCCAACGTTCGTCAGGGCGTCAATGAAGTCGGCCTTGGTGAACGGACTGGCCACTACCAGGTCAGGGGCGTACGAAACCACCTGCTCCGCATCCAGCGTTATGGCCCCAACGCCTCCTGCCAAGTGTGCGACGTTAGAGTGTTGGGCCAGCTTGGCGTAGCTACTCGTCGCCACGACTCGCCCCGGCGGCACTATGGCGTAGGTGACCTCGTCGTGACCCAACGACACCGTCAGGATGCGCTCCGGTTTCTCGGTGATGGTGACTGTGCCGTTCAGCACCTCCACCGTTCGCGGCCAGCCTGTGTTCGTCGGGTCGACGATGCCCGGCACGCCGTTCAACACGGTTGAGAGCGGCGCAGTAGACGCCGGGGCAGATGCCGACTCATCGTCAGAACCCGAGCTACACGCCGCAAGCACCAGCATCAAAACACCCATGAGTATCACTACAGACTTCAAACTATTCATATCGCCCCCCTAAAATGCCGTGGTATGTCGCTTGCTCCGAATCAACAGGAAGATGAAGAACGGCGCACCCACAAAGGCCGTAATGATGCCCACCCGGAATTCGGCAGGCTGCACAACGGTTCGCGCAATGGTGTCCGCGATGACCATGAAGAGCGCGCCACCAACAGCGCTCAACGGAATCAGCACACGGTGGTCAGGCCCCACCACGAGTCTCAACATGTGGGGAACCACGAGGCCCACAAAGGCGATGGTGCCACTGACTGCAACTGCCACACCCGTGATGAGCGATGCCGCAGCCAACAAGCCCGGCCTGATGGCCCCGACGCGTACGCCCATCGATTTTGCTTCATCGTCGCCGAGCATCAGCAGGTTCAAGTCGCGCGACATCACGAAGATGATGGCTGATGCTCCAATGATCGGCGGTGCAGCAAGTCGGACGTGCTCCCAGGACCGCGAGTCTAACCCGCCGGTCAGCCAGAAGAGGATCTCTCGAAGCGCTTCGTTGTTGGGCACCAGCACCATGATGGCCGAGACGATGGCACCGAAGAAGGCGCTCACCGCCACACCAGCCAGCAGCAGCGTGGCCATGTTGAACCGCCCCCCCACGGTGGCGATGCCGTAAACGAGGAATGCTGCGCCCATCGCGCCAAGAAACGCGAAGACGGACAAAGCTTGATAGAAGATTCCGGTGATGCCCAGGGCAATGGCGGTCACCGCTCCCAGCGCACCTCCCGCCGACACACCGATGATGCCCGGGTCTGCCATGGGGTTGCGGAAGAGGCCCTGCATGGTTGCCCCGGCAACGCCCAACGCCATCCCCACCAGCGCGCCGACGATTATTCGGGGCAATCGAAGTTGCTCGATGACCAGCTCTTCGGTGCGTGAATACGAGGCGAAGTCCAGCCCGATAGGCTCCAACATGATGCTCATGACATGAGTGACGGGGATGCTGACCGGCCCCATCGACAGCGACACCAACGCCGCAACGATCAGCAGTACTCCAAACACCGCCGATGCAGCGGCAAGTCGAGTGACTACGCTGATATTGCTGGAACGCCAGTTGGTGCGTATTGCACCCAGGGCCATGACTCGAGACAAAAGAAAAACCTCCGGCATTTGTTCGCTGAAGGTTAAAGTGTCTGATACCAAGAGGGAGGAAATCCCTACCCGGCAGGTGACGCCTCCTATTGCGAAAAGCGGCTACCTCTCCGGGTCAGGCAGGTCTCCTGGCTTATCCTCATTTAAGAGGAATTACAGTGGCGCTACCGCGGCGGTCTTTCACCGCCTTCCCTATTCTCCCTCGCTTTTACCCGAGGGCACCTGACCGGAATGTATGCAGTTGTTGGGGAAAGTGTCGTCGATGGCCTTCCGAGTGTCAACCAGGGCGAAACTTGCTATCCTTGTTTCGTTCGGGGAGTCCAGAGGGGTTCCGCATTGGCAAGGGGTCTGTGGGGCCTGCCCTGCGCAGCGGCAAAGAAATGCCCCCACCACAACGAGACGAAACAGGAGACTAACTGTGGCAGAAGAATTCATCCGAGTTGCCAACGAGGCCGACTTGCCCATAGGCGAAGTCATGCGAGCGGAGGCTCACGGCAACGAGCTTTGCCTGGCGAACATCGATGGCAAGGTCTACGTCATTAGCAACGAGTGCCCCCACGCCAGTTGGCCGCTTGATGCTGGCTTCCTGGACGGCGAGGAGATTGTCTGCCCCGGCCACAACATGGCCTTCAACATCCCCAACTACGTGAAGGTCTCACCCTACGACCCCGGCATGAAGCTCTATCCAGTCAAGGTTGAGGACGGCGGCATCTGGGTCGGCGAGGGCTAGGAGGCTAGCCTCCACTTTGCTGCCGGTTGTTTACCAGACTTCTGGCTTTTTATGTTTAACCAGAGTGCTAACGTGGAGACCGCGCGCAGAATTAGGGTCTTCAAGATTTTCTGGTTCTGCCTTATTGAATTTCCAGAAATTTGCCACTTCAAAATTTCTGTCTAACTCGACGTGGATTCCTACCGTAAAGCAGTACCCTTGCTTTGTCCCGAACCGTCCTAACCGCCCCGCCCGATTCACTCCCTCAGTTGTCCAGGATTTCCTTGTCTTGATTTGGTAGGTGTCGGCTCCATTTTTTACGTCATATCCCGTAGATGGTTCCCAAACTAGCCCCATTATTTTGCAAACGCTCAACTCTCCGATTAGCGACGTGAGTTCACGTCCGTTGTCCTTCAACTCTATGGCGGCAGTTTTAGCCGCCTTCAGTAGATCCTCCTGTGCCTTAGTCATCGCCATTGCATTCCTCCCTCATCCCATCACCCAAGCTGAAGAGCCTCACAAGCGCTCCATTAATCCGATGACGGCTGGAAAGCCTCTAGCGTGTCCTCGGCAGTCACGGTTGTGGGAGGCGCGGTTGTCTTGAGTTGCTCTACAACCACCTTGCTCTCATCGCAGAGTCGCGCATACGCCTTCTTTGTCAGATCATCCATAGGAAAGCTGTCCACGAAGATCACTTTCTGGGCTTGGACCTGGATGATCTGTCGCAGACACCCCAGGCACGGCTGGACGGTGGTGTAGATCACACAACCCCGCAGAGCCATTCCATGTCGTGCGGACGACAGTATCGCGTTCTCCTCCGCGTGGACGCACAGGCACTTATCAAGGTCAGCACCGCTCTTGATCTCTCCGCCCGCCCGGGCAGCACACCGGGGACACCCGCCATCGGAGCAGTTTGTCACCCCGTCGGGAGCGCCGTTGTATCCCGTACTAACAATCCTGTCTTCCACGATGACTACTGCCCCAACCTTGGTCCCCTGGCAGTCTGCCCGTTGTGCCGCGACTTTTGCCATCTCCATGTAGTAGTCATCTCGACTGATTCGGTCCATAGTGCCCCCTTTTTGGTTGCTACCCGATAAACATCCCGTCGCCGAAGCTGAAGAAGCGATACCGCTCTCTGACCGCCTCCTGGTACGCTCCTAAAATGACCTCTCGCCCTGCCCGCTCCAAAAGGACGTGAGCGGACTCCGACGCCTCTTCTTGCGTCGGAGAGCCATCCACTGTCCCATCCCCTACAAAGGCGCTGACCAGCATCAGCAATGTGGAGCGAGGCAGGTGGAAGTTAGTAATCATGGCGTCCACCGCACGGAAGGTGTAGCCCGGCAGGATAAACAACCCCGTTGAGCCAGTCCCGGCCTGGATGGCAGAACCGCTTTGCGTTATGCCGCTATCCGCGGAGAGGCCGGTAGAGCCGGTATCTGCGGAAACTTGGGCAGCAGTCTCCAGCACTCGCACCGATGTCGTTCCCACCGCCACCACCCGTCGCCTCTCAGCCATCGCCCGGTTAACCGCGTCGGCAGTTGCCTGAGAAACCTCCCAACGCTCGGTGTGGATGACGTGCTCCGTAGGGTCATTGGTCTGCACAGGCCTAAAGGTGTCCAGCCCCACATGCAGCGTCACGAAGGCCGTCTCCACGCCCATCCCACGAAGTCGCTCAATCAGCTCAGGGGTGAAGTGCAGCCCGGCCGTGGGTGCAGCAGCGCTGCCAAGCTCCCGCGAGTACACGGTCTGGTACCGTTCAGGGTCGTCCAACGTCTCATGGATGTACGGCGGCAACGGCACAGTGCCCACCTTCGTCAGCGCCTCTTCGTCGTCAACCTCCACGGTGCGGAGACCGTCGACGTCCATGCTGACGACTTTACCCGAGACCGAACTCCCATTGCCTTCCAGCACGAACACGGTGCCAACCCGCAACCTGCGGCCAGGCTTGCCCAGGCATTGCCACACACCCTGCGATACCCGGTTGAGCAGCAGCAACTCCATCGCTCCACCACCCTCCGCAGGAGCAGACAGCTTGGTGAAGTGACCATACACGCGAGCGGGTATGACGCGAGAGTCATTGAACACAAGGAGGTCGCCGGGGTGCAGGTAATCGAGGATGTCTGAAAAGCGTTCTCGGTGGGTGACAACCCCTGTGGCCCGATCCAGCACCAGCAGTCGAGAGGCGTCACGCGGCTCGATAGGCGTCTGGGCAATAAGCTCCTGCGGGAGCGCGTAATCGAAGTCGTCAGTGTTCACCAGGGCTAGTCCTGAACCCGTTCAAGGGGACAAACCCTCATGTCGTGACTCTCTTCAACTACATTCATAGGCTGTCATTCTGAGGAGCGTGCGACGAAGAATTCGGGGTGGAGAGATCCCCAGTCCGTTCGTGGTGAGCCTGTCGAACCACAGCTAAGCCCTGCCTACCGAGCGTTGCGCGGAAGCCAGTGTGTTCTTCAGCAGCATCGCGATGGTCATCGGCCCAACGCCGCCGGGCACGGGCGTGATGGCTGATGCCACTTCCGACACAGGGCCGAAGTCCACATCGCCGGTCAGGCGGTAGCCATTCTTCTTTGAGGCATCTTCAACGCGGTTGATACCCACGTCGATGACTACGGCGCCCTCCTTGACCATGTCAGCGGTGATGAACTCAGCCCGCCCCGCCGCCGCGATGAGGATGTCCGCCTGTCGAGTAATCGCGCCAAGGTCAGAGGTGCCTGTGTGACAGATGGAGACGGTGGCGTTAGCGCCAGCCATCTTCTGTAGCAGCAGCATCGCAACGGGCTTGCCCACGATGTTGCTGCGTCCGCACACCACCACGTGCTTGCCTGAGGGGTCATGGCCCGTACGCATCAGCATCTCCTGGACGCCCGCCGGAGTGCAGGGAACAAAGACCGGGTCGCCACCCACCAATCGACCAAGGTTGAAGGGATGGAGGCCGTCAACGTCCTTGTCGGGGTCTATCGCGTACAGCACGGTCTTCTCGTCAATCTGCTTTGGTAGCGGAAGCTGTACAAGGATTCCGTGGAATTTAGGGTCGGCGTTCAGCTTCTTCACCAGCTCCACCACGTCGTCCTCAGGGGTGTCTGCCGAGAGGTTGAAGGTCTCAGAGAAGATGCCCGCCTCGTCGCACGCACGGCCCTTGTTGCGGACGTACACCGCAGAAGCAGGATCATCTCCCACAAGCACCACGGCAAGCCCGGGAACCAGTTGGTGTTGAGACTTTAACAACGCTACCTCTTCAGCCACCTCTGCCCGGACCTGTTTGGATATGTCTGTGCCGCTGATGATCTCTGCCGCCATGCGTGGAACCTCCAATAATTGCTTGAGAAAATACACGGGTGAATCAGGCTTTATGATAGCAGGGGGACAACGCGAGAAACAGGCTTTCAATTACCACTTTTCATACGAGGGTCTCCCATGCTATAATTCCCGCAGAGAGAAACGATACAAGAGGAAGAGGTCCCGAGGAAACGTGGACAACGAGCAGAAACAGGCCCTAATTGGCGAGTACCGGACGCACGCAACCGATACCGGTTCTCCTGACGTGCAGATTGCAATACTTACCAATCGCATCAACGAGCTTAACGCCCACCTCAGAGTGCACAAGAAAGACCATCACACACAGCGTGGTCTCTTGAAGATGGTTGGCCAACGACGCCGGCTCCTTACCTACATAGGCAGAACCGACCCGCTGCGCTACCGCGCTCTACTGTCGCGCCTCGGTCTCCGCCGGTAAGCAAAAGCTACCGCGGACGACTACTTCCTCCTCTCATCAAGGTATAGAGGAGGCACCCCATGCGCCACACTGTCCAATGTGATGTTGGCGGAAAAACACTCACCATTGAGTCCGGCTGGATAGCTGGGCAAGCAGACGGTTCCGTCACCCTGCGCCTAGGCGATACGGTGATGCTGATTACCGCCTGTATGAGCGACAAACCCCGTGAAGGCATCGATTTCTTCCCCTTGTCCGTAGACTACGAGGAACGAATGTATTCCGTAGGTCGGATTCCGGGAAGCTTCTTCCGACGCGAGGGTAGGCCCTCCACGGAAGGCATTCTTGCCGGACGATTGACTGACCGACCCATCAGGCCGCTGTTCCCCAAGGGGTTCCGCAACGAGGTCCAGGTGGTCGCAACGGTTCTGTCCGCCGACCAGGAGAACCCCCCGGATGTACTCTCCATCGTAGGAGCATCCGCAGCACTGTCCATTTCATCCATCCCATTCGATGGCCCCATTGCCGGGTGCCGCATCGGCTACATTGACGGCCAAATGGTCGTCAACCCGACCTTCGAGCAGATGGAATCGAGCAAAATGGAGCTTATCGTCGCAGGCAGCAAGGACGCTGTTGTGATGGTAGAAGCCGGTGCAAGAGAGATAACTGAATCTGTGGTTCTTGACGCCATCGAAGCTGCTCAGATCGCCAACGGCAAGATTGTTGACGCCATTGAGGAGCTCGTGAAGCTGGCTGGCAAGCCCAAGATCACCATCGAGCCCCCACCCACTCCCCGTGACGCTGCCGTTGCCGCGATGAATGATGATGTTCGCAATCGCGTACGCACAGCGGTGTTTGCAGGATACGAAAAGGGTGAGCGCGATAAGGCTGTTGGCGTCATCCAGAGCGAAGTTGCAGCAACACTGCCGGAGGATGTTCCTTCAGGCGAAGTGCGTGATGCATTCGACGCCATGGTGGACGAGGTCTTCCGCAATGGCGTCCTCAAAGAGAACGTCCGTGCAGACGGCCGCAAGCGCAACGAAGTCCGACCGATTACTACTGAAGTAGGCATACTGCCCAGGACCCACGGCACAGGCCTGTTCACCCGTGGACAGACGCAAGTGTTGAGCGTTGTAACGCTCGGCTCCCTGAGTGACGAGCAACGACTCGATAGCTTGGGCCCGATCGGCACCAAGCGCTACATGCATCATTACAACTTCCCTCCCTACTCCGTAGGAGAAGTCAAACGCGTAGGCACACCCGGTCGTCGAGAGATCGGCCACGGTGCGCTGGCAGAGCGTGCGCTGGAACCCATGATTCCCAGCAAGGACGATTTCCCGTATACCATCCGCGTAGTCTCAGAGGCTTTGAGCTCCAACGGCAGCACCTCCATGGGAAGTGTGTGCGGAAGCACCCTCGGCCTGATGGACGCCGGTGTACCAATCAAGGCTCCTGTGGCCGGTGTGGCCATGGGCCTCATCATGGACGCAGAGGGCGACTACGCAGTCCTGACAGACATCCAGGGCATTGAGGACCACCTGGGAGACATGGACTTCAAGGTGGCCGGTACTGCAGAGGGCATCACCGCCCTGCAGATGGACATTAAGATCAAGGGCATTACGCCCGCGATCATGCGAGAGGCCATGGCCCAGGCAAAGGAAGCCCGTCTGTTCATCCTGGACAAGATCCTCTCCACCATTTCAACGCATCGCGAAAACATGAGCCCGTTCGCACCACGGATGATCAAGATCAATATCCCTGTGGACAAGATCGGCGCAATCATCGGACCTGGCGGCAAGACCATCAGGGCAATCATCGCGGAGACCAAGGCGACCATCGACGTACAGGACGATGGGACGGTCTTCATCGGTTCCCCCAACGAGGATTCGCTGGCTTCCGCCCGCAGTAAGATTGAGGGCCTGACCAAGGAAGCAGAGGTCGGCACTATCTTCAAGGGCAAGGTTGTCCGCAGCACCAACTTCGGTGCCTTCGTGGAGATCCTGCCTGGCAAGGACGGTCTGGTCCGACTCGGCGAGCTGGCTGACCAGCCGGTACAGCGAGTCGAGGATGCCGTTAACGTCGGCGACGAAGTCTCAGTCATGGTTATAGAAGTAGACCGGCTAGGCCGCATCAACCTCTCTCGCCGAGCGGTTCTCGCAGGCATGACGCCTGAAGAGGCACTGGCAACAGCGCCACCCAGCGGCGATGGTGGTGATAGGGGCGCAAGGCCCAACTTCGGCGATAGGCGCCCGAACTTCCAGCGTGGCCCGGGCGGCCCTCCCCCACGTCGCAATTAGGTAAGGAATAATGACTGGACAACCTAGCGGAAGTCCGCAGCGGGTTTTGATACACGGGGTCTCCGGTCGAATGGGCCGGGAGACCCTGGCAGCTGTTCACGGCGCTCCTGACATGGACGCCGTGGGCGGTGTACGCCTGAATTCTAAGACCAACACCTTTTCCCTCCCCGACGGTACAGGACCGATTCCCCTCTACGTTGACGCAGCTACCGCTATCGCGGCATGTTCTCCCCAAGTGATGGTCGACTTCTCCGTTGCAGATGTGTCCGCCACAGCCATGAAGGCTGCCGTTAGCCAGGGTGTCCACGTGGTCTCAGGCACCACGGGCATATCCGATGCCAACCTCCAGGAGATAGATCGACTGGCCAAGGAACACAACGTCGGCGTACTGCTGGCCCCCAACTTCGCAATCGGCGCGGTACTGCTGGTACACCTGGCAAGCACCCTCGGACGGTTCTTCGACTACGCAGAGATTATCGAAGCCCACCACGAAGCGAAGCTGGATGCGCCATCGGGAACATCCATAGCCATCGCCAAGGCCCTGGCGAGCGGTCGCAATGAACCCTTCAATCGCCCTATGCCGGAGAAGGAGCTTCTCCCCAACAGCAGGGGCGCGGAACAGGACGGTGTCTCCATCCACGCCATACGCATGCAGGGGCGCGTTGCCCACCAGGAACTTATCCTTGGGACATTGGGCCAGACCCTCTCTCTCCGCCATGACACCACAGGCCGTGATTGTTACATGCCGGGCGTTCTCACTGCCGTACGGCAGGTGGTACAATGCAAAGGCCTTGTGGTAGGGCTGGAGAAGCTGCTGGAACTGTAGTCCCCCGGGCCTCGTTTCCTACACAGCATCCCCAACGATTCACTTAGGAATGTAACTATGTCTGGAGCAAACATCGCCATAGTTGGCGCCACCGGAGCCGTAGGGCAGGTGGTGCTCAGCATCTTAGAAGAACGGAACTTCCCCGTGGGCGATCTCCGACTGCTTGCCAGCAAACGCTCGGCAGGCAACAAGGTATCTGTCATGGGCAGTGAGTTCACCGTGGGCGAGGCGACGCCCGACTCTTTCGAGGGCATGGACATCGTGTTCTTCGCCGCGGGGGGCAGCACCAGCCAGACTCTGGCACCGGAGGCCGCAAAGCGCGGCGCGATAGTGGTGGACAAGTCCTCCGCATGGCGCATGGACCCAACGGTGCCCCTGGTTATCCCTGAGATCAACCCCGGCGATATTCGAGAGCACCAGGGCATCATATCCAGCCCTAACTGCTCCACCATCGTTATGTTAATGGCCCTTGCGCCTCTGCATCGAGCAAACCCGATTCAGCGTGTCATCGTCGACACGTATCAGTCGGCATCGGGCGCGGGCGCTCAGGCCGTTGTAGAGCTCATGCAGCAGACACGCGATGTGCTTGATAAGAAGTCCCCGACCCACTCAACGTTCCCGGCAACGTTGGCATTCAACGCCATTCCCCACGTTGAGGACTTCGGAGAGGGCGACTACACAACCGAAGAAATCAAGATGGAGAACGAGACACGAAAGATCATGCATCTGCCGGACCTACCGGTCTCCGCAACGTGCGTACGCGTGCCCGTCCCTATCTCCCATAGCGAGGCTGTCCACATAGAGTTCGCAAACTACATGTCGCCGGAAGAGGCGCGTGACGTGCTATCGGAGTTTCCGGGTGTGCGCGTGATTGATGACGCCGCCACCAAGAGCTATCCACTGGCCGATTACGCAACAGGCAAGGACGAAATCTTTGTCGGTCGTATCCGTCGGGACAAGGCATTTCACAACGGGCTCTCCATCTGGACGGTTGGCGACAACCTCCGGAAGGGCGCAGCCCTCAACGCGGTTCAAATTGCTGAGTCATTGATTGAGCAAGGGCTGATTCGCTCCAACGGCAACGGGAGGTAGGGTATGGCAGAGAATATAGGACGACTCCTCACCGCAATGGTCACTCCCTTTGATGCCGATGGGAAGGTGGACTACCCCCAGGCGCGTCGTTTGGCCCTGGCCCTGGTGGCCTCGGGAAGCGATGGCGTTGTGGTGGCAGGCACCACCGGTGAATCGCCTAGCCTGACCCGCGATGAACAGACGCGACTCTACGCAGAGATTAAAGAGGCCCTGGATGGCAAAGGTGACGTGGTGGCAGGGACGGGGAGCAACAGTACCGCGGAGGCTATCGAGTACACCCAGGATGCAACAAAGACCGGGGCGGACGCAGTCCTCTCCGTAGTGCCGTACTACAACAAGCCTCCTCAGGAAGGCCTGTACCAGCACTTCAAGGCCATTGCCGAGAGCACTGACCTCCCGGTGATCCTGTATAACGTGCCTGGACGTACGGCTACCAACATGACGGCAGAAACGACCATCAGGCTTAGCCAGATTCCCAACATCGTTGGGACGAAGGAAGCCGGTGGTGACCTGAATCAGGCGGCGCATATTATCCAGGACTCTGCTCCCGGCTTTCTTGTATGGAGCGGCAACGATGATCAGACCTATCCCATCATGGCGATGGGTGGGTACGGCATCGTCAGCGTGGCATCGCACCTCATCGGCAAGCAGATCAAGGCGATGATGGGCATGACCCTTGAGGGTGACCTGGAGCGGGCCGCTGCGGAACATCGGCGACTATTGCCTATGTTTCAGGGCCTTTTTACAGTAGCGAACCCTATCCCGGTGAAGTACGCTGTAAACAAGGCAGGTTTTCCCGTTGGTGAGCCTAGGCTACCCCTGGTGCCTCCGGACGCTGAGACCGCCAACCAGATTGACGCATTACTCAAGGCCTACCAGGTGGATCTGCCCATCCCGGCGACCACCTAAAAGTTACTAGCACGCCACCGTAGCTCAGCGGCAGAGCAGCTGTTTCGTAAACAGCAGGTCATCGGTTCAATTCCGATCGGTGGCTCCATAAAGACAATCATAATGCTGACTTGAAGCCCTTAGGGAAGTTAGATTGACTGAGCAAGATCGCAAATACATCGGAATAGGCTCCGCGTTTGGCATGATTATCGGGGCTGTCGTCTTCGCGATAACGGACAGCCCCTTGTGGATTGGCCTTGGTATAGTGTTTGGCGCAATGGCCGGTGCAGCGTTCGGGTACACTAAGAAGCAAAGAAGTTGACCAACAATCGTGCCTAGCGATGCCTTGACCGGCATCACCTAGGCAGCAAACGTGACCAAGCCGCCGTAGCTCAGTGGCAGAGCAGCTGTTTTGTAAACAGCAGGTCGTCGGTTCAATCCCGACCGGTGGCTCCATAGCTAACTCAAAGCTAAGGGCCAGCGTAATTGCTGGCCCTTTTCCCGCCTCATTTGGGGATTGAAAGCAAATTTGAAAGCAACCAGCTTACGCTGGAGTCAGCAACGCATCCATTCTATCCATAGCCTCCCGCTTTGCCTTGTCATAGATGTCCGTGTACAGGTTGGCAGTAATGCTTTAGCAGCTGCCTCAATTTTCTTCTCTTTGACCCTTTGTGCTACTTCTTCGTCAAACGTAAGCGTTGGTACAACTGTTGGTGGTACACGAGTCGGCGTAGGTGATGGCTCAGAAGCACACGCCACTCCCAAGGAGAGTACGCACGCTAGTAAGAGGACTGGTAGGAGTTTCATGCCTGCCTAAATGTCCCATCTTGGTAAATTGTTCATTATTTGGACCGTAGCTCGCGTGCCTTAGCATAGTCAGCCTCAGCCTCAGTGCTCTTACCTATAGCCTCGTAGGCTTCACCTCGGTATTGATAGTTATCGGAGACTTCAGGATCCAGGCGTATTGCTTCGGTAAAGGCCTTAATAGCGTGTTCATAGTAACGAAGACCAAGATTCAGGTATGTAACACCGGTGTTAAAGAAATGAGCCCAGGTTACTGGGTTAATGGATTTCCCATTAATGTCAAAATACATTTCACTGATATTGTCATGAAGCGTTGTCAGTCTTTCAGGAACTTCAGGGATGTTATATCGATTAAGGGCATCCGGGTCTAAATTCCTGGAATATATTTTTGCTGCTTGTCCTCGAGGCTGGGTAATGTAATAGAAATTAATTCCATCTGTGGCGAATCGACCAAACGCATCTGCCCACCAATTATCTGTTAATCGCTTTACTTCAGCGTCCGGTCTTGGATCAATGGTAAAAATTTCCAATTCGCCAGAACTGTACCCATCGGTTGGGTCGGGGTCGCCATGGAACATTAGGCTCGATCCATCTGGAGACCAAGTAAGACCGTATTTCGCACCCACATCTTGGGAACCAGACAGTTTCCCACCTTCATACAAGGCAAATCTGTATAGGTATATATCACCACCATCATCACCCTTAGTAATAAAGGCCAGCATGCCTCCATCCGGCGAATATACCGGGTCCCTGAGATCTTTTCCGGGCAAAGACAATACTTCTTCCTGATTAGACCCATCTGCATCCATCGTATAGATAGACTGATCCCCACCCCTATCTGAGGTAAATACAATTTTCTTTCCATCGGGAGACCATGAGGGAGACGAATCCGCCGCCGAATTATTCGTCAGGTTCTTTTGATCGGTACCGAAAACCCCCATCACATAAATTTCCCAGTTCCCATCCCTATCGGACCCAAATAGAATTGATTCGCCGTCGGGAGAAAACTGAGGGTCGCCGTCGTTCGCATCATTGTCTGTCAGACTGATGAATAGGCTCACACCTTGTTGAGTCGGCTGGTAGTGGTAAATTTCCCAATCCCCATCTACGTTCGAAGCTAACACTATCGTACGAATCGGTTCTGGCGTGGGTGTTGGCGTTGGCGTTGGCGTTGGCGCGGGCGTGGGCGTTGCAATGGAAGGAGCTTTTATATCCGGAATTCTTTCGGTTAAGGGTCTGTATTCCAAAACAAACGCAACATCAACGAAACTTCCCTCTTTAAACCCGAACTCGTCACCGTTCGTTACCGAATCCGGAGGTATATAAAAAGATATCACCAAGTCCATTAATCTGAAATTCGCAGCGTTTATCCAATATCGTATCCTGAACTTCTGGGGTATCCCAGGTCCGTCGTCATCAAAAAAATCTTGGTAAAAGGCAGTATCTTGTATGAGTGACAGATCCGTTGAACCACCGTTGTCTATCAGGTATGCAGTGGGTCTGCCCTGTTTTCCTTCAATCAACTCTGGTGTAGTGTTTACGCCTAAGTCCATCAACGTATCTTTTGTGGGTATAAACTTCGTGTATGGTCGGTTGTCACCGTCACATTCGTCTTGCGACCAAGTTTGCACGCCATACGCTTCAATCTCAATAAAACATGTTGTACCTATAACTATATAAGATTCTTTTTCATTAATATATTCGGCGACACCTTTTATTTTGTCAGGGGGCTGGAAATTCCCCTGGTCAGTCAGTGCCAATTCCATATTCGAGGTTTTTACGGTCATTCGTGTTTTATACCCATACTCGCTCAGCTGATACATAACCATCTTGGATTTATCAATGATTGCTTGTGCGTTAAGCGTAAGCTGCGGCGTAGGTTTCGGAGTAGGGGATGGTGTGGATGTTGCTGTTGGGCTGGGTGTAGGGATAGGAGCAGCCGCCGCCGTTGCTGTTGGCACTGGAAATGGAGTAGGTACTTGGTTGGGCTCAGAGGAGCACGCCACTCCCAAGGAGAGTACGCACGCTAGTAGGAGTAGCGGTAGGAGTTTCATGTGAGCATCAGTTCTAGTCTTCCTGGCCAAACGAGTCGGATGCCATGATGTCGACAGAGCGGAAACCAACGGCTGTCAGGCTCCCGTTCTACGGCTAGAACTGGCCTAACTGGATAATCTTGCCTAAGCAGAACGTCTTCATAGTCGAGAACCTGTCCAATTCCGAGCCGCATTTGCCCTACCTCGTTAGAGGAAGTAAGACTCTTTACCTCGACGACTACAAACGTACTCTCGTCAAACCAAGATACATCGAAATTAGGCCATTTCGGATTTGAATGTGGAGAGTCTGGAATGTAGCCGTTAGAGTGTGCAAAATCTGCGACCTCATTTTGAAGAATCCTATGGGCCTGCAACCCTCTATCAATAATGTCGGGGTCAACGTCGAACGGTGTCCTGGTCTCCGTTGTAATGGTCTCGTCAGCACGGATGTAGGCAGGTATATGAGGAATGGGTAATTGACTCGATTGTTCCATATCATATCTAGAAAATGCATTTTCGATTCTGGCTATTACGTTATTCCCCACATGGTCGAGCGGCCTGTAACCCTCTATCCGATTCATGCCTCTTTGTGAAC
>Ga0209403_10002666_pt1 | contig 20998 bp, 18 predicted proteins | sample ArcticOcean_MG_C_8_FD_187440 | JGI IMG/M metagenome (GOLD analysis project Ga0209403, IMG submission 187440) | Marine microbial communities from western Arctic Ocean - ArcticOcean_MG_CB11_86 (SPAdes) (version 2) | ecosystem: Environmental > Aquatic > Marine > Oceanic | place: Arctic Ocean... | reverse complement strand
CGCCATGCCCCATAGACGCACCACAGCCTAGAAATCAGATTCACCCTCACTATGAAAATCACCGAAGTCAAAGCAATCGCCAGTGCCGCACCAGAAACTGACATGAGGGGAAACAGGCGCAACTACGTCTACGTGAAAATCTCAACCGATGAAGGACTCGTCGGGTGGGGCGAGGCCACATGCGGCCCGCTCGCCGTAACCGCAATGGTCGATGAAATCGGCGCAACGCTGGTTGGCAAGGACCCGTTCCGCATCGAGCAGCACTGGCAGGAGCTCTACCACCTCTACCACAACGTACGAGGAGGAGTTATCCAGATGGCCGCCATCAGCGGTATCGAAATCGCTCTGTGGGACATCAAGGGCAAGGCGTTCAACACTCCCGTTTGGGAGCTTATCGGCGGCCAGATGCGTGAGAAGATCTGGACATACGGCAGGTTCGATGGTGACACACCCGAAGATTGCGTAGCCCACGCCCTCAGAGAAACCGCTACCGGCCTAACAGCACTCAAAGGCGATCCGTTCGGCCACACGGGGCTGTTCCCGTCGGCAGAAGCCGAAGCCGACTCCATAGTTAAGGTCTACGCGGTACGCGAAGCTGTCGGGCCCGATGTCGAGCTGCTAATCGAATGCCACGGACGGCTGAACCCTTCATCTGCCATCAGATTCGCTGACGCAGTAGCCGGCATGCGCCCATACGTTTTCGAAGAGCCAGTGCCCCCACAAAACGTCGATGCCATGGCGAAAGTCGCCAACGCCGTAAACGTGCCGCTATCTACCGGCGAACGGCTGTACAGCAAGTGGGATTTCAAGGATCTGCTGGAAAAGCAGGTCGTCGCACTTATTCAGCCCGATATATGTCACGTAGGTGGAATATCGGAACTCAAGAAAATCGCAGCGATGGCCGAGGTCTACTACGTCGGCGTACAACCGCACAATCCATACGGCCCGATCAACACAATGGCGGCGATTCAGGTCGATGTTGGAATGCCGAATTTCATGATCCAAGAGGGCGGCAATAAGGCCTGGTTCGATCTCGTTGTCGAAGGAGAATTCCCGCACCAAACCGACGGATACTACGATGTACCGATGGGCCCCGGAATTGGAATCAACCTCGATGAAGATGTGCTTCGAGAGAACCCGCCGTTAGAAACTCACCCACCCGAGGGCTACATCAAGCAGGGTCGTGAATTGTGGGGTTCAAAGCAGGAGACGTTCTGGGGCTAACGCCATAAACGGATCCTTGCAGTTCTTCCGATTGTTGTCACACCATCGTTACAAATACTGGGTGCCAGTAACTGGAATATCATGCTAAACAGGTTGTGGGGTGTGGTGAAGGCGGAGTGCAAGCATGAGCCGAAAAACGTCGATGCCTCGAGATTTAATTACACACAATAGAGTTGCTAGATTAGCTGCCGATTAAACGCCAGCAGCCTTCGTATGCCTTGTCACATTCGACCCCGAATTAGACGAAGTTAGCGTCGAATCTATTTCAGGCACGGGCACACCCCTGTTTGCTCAGGTAAACGCATCAGCGCGCCGAGCCGAATCCGGATGGGACCCTTCGATCAGCGCATTGGCCACCGCCAACGATGCACTTACTACGTTGTTTCACGACAGGAGAATGTTCCAGGGCGAGGTTCACGAATTCCTCGAGTCAGTAATCGAAGAATCTATTATGGATTCAACTTTTGCTCAATTTAAAAACCACTGGTGCCTGGGGATGCCCATCACCGTGTACGACGAGGTTTACGCCGCCCTTCTGTTCGTTGCTCCGCGTAAATACACAAAATCTCAAGAAGACACTTGTCGAGATTTTGTCGACCAGTGCCAGACCTCTGTTTTCAGCCTGATGGAAGAACAAAGGATCACTCAAGAAATCGATCAGTTGATAAACGAGCGTCGCAACGTACGAACTTCCGACCCTCTTGGGTTAACTCAGCGAAGCAAAGACACCCTGAGTCACCCCCCGGGTATTTGAAGACATCAGCCTGTCCCACGAAACACAAACCGCTGCCCGAGGCAAACGAGAACTAAACCTCACCCGCCGCGAATTCGAACTGCTCGACACGTTCCTGCAAAGCCCCGGTACAGCGTTGTCACGAGTACAAATAGTTTCCAGAGTTTGGGTTGAACGAGACGGAATTAGTTCGAACGTGCTGAACGTCACAGTAAAAAATCTTCGAGAAAAGCTGGAAGCCGACGGAGAAGCACGCGTTATCCACTCATTACGAGCATATGGATACGTTCTGAAGGTATAGCTCGGCACCCACAGCGAACGGCACGCCCGGCGATCGTCATGGTTCTGCGCCTGTATTGGATTTCGTAAATACGATATCGCCGTTACAGTTATTCCATGCCGATCTCAAAACACCGAACAAACCTGCTGCTCGCAGCAATATTCCTAATGGCTTTCGCCGCCATCGCATGCTCCAGCAGTGGTGAATCTGACGCCGAGTCCACAGCCTCGATCGGCAGCTACGAAACCTGCGAAGGATTCGTCGAAGTGCAATCGATTGAAGAAGCAACGGGCACATCAGGCTTAATCGACCGGATAGAAGTATTTGATGTCGATGCGATCCCTGGTCTTGTAGATAGTGGAGCCATCGACAACTGCCTGATTGAAGTTTTCCGCACCGTCGGGGGCAACGACGTACCGACCCCGGGTGAATCGGTAACAGTCTCGTTGGTACGATTCGAAAACAGTGAACTCGCCCAACTCCTCTATAACTCCACTCTTGCGTCGGCGATACTCGCTAGCGAACAGATCGGCGAACTGAGCGAAGTTCAGCAGGGAGTCGTTAGCGTCGATTCGTATCTCATGGATATCAAAGCCGCCGGAATCGGGGCGATAATCGTCTTCGTGCAGGACTCAACCTTCATCTCGATGAGCGCAACCGCAGATGACGAAGGCAAATCACTCCTCGACGCACAACAACTAATAGACACCGCAGAAGCCGTAAAGGCACGCCTGCCCTAGGCGCTGACTTCGCAGCCTAGAACCAGCCCTGTCATTGCGAAGAGCTGCCCTGAGCGACGTGGCAATCACGTTCACTCAGAGATAAATCTAATGACTTAGCCAACACTGATGGCTGAGAGCGTCAAATCGCAAGCCACACATACGCGCTAACAGACAGTTCACTGATACCTGAGATCAGTGCAGATGCCCATGATTGCCACGTCGTTCAGAGCAACTCCTCGCAATGACAAAAAGCTCCACGTGACAACAACAAACGGGCGGAGCCTACTCAGACTCCGCCCGCTACTTTCAAACTAAAAACCCTACTTCGAACCCCGTCGTGGAATTCGAATTGCGTTACGCCTCTTCATCACTACGAACAACAGGCCACCACCGATCAGCCACGCGGGGCTGAGTATCAGCAGCCAGAGTCCTGCCTTCGCAAGGAACACACCAACCGATTGCAGCGTCCGAACCGCATCCCGAGTCGTGCTGCCCGCATCGAGATCAGCAGCCGCAACACCAATGGTTTCCTGCACGAATACAAGCACTTCATCGGTAGCCTCAACCTCGCCAACCTCGGTCTGACCCGTCACCGTAAGAATTGCAACGTATGGGTTGGGCCTGAAGTTAGCGTAAGTGTGGCTGATTTTGATCTGACCGCCCTCTTCAGATGATGAAAGATCAGGCTCAACAGGAGCCGATCCATCACCAAAGTTCCAGGTGTAAGTGATTCCCGTAACGCCCTCAGGACGTGTGAACGACGCCAGGAATTCAACCCTGCTGCCCGATTCAACAACCTGATTCTCGCCAGCAAATACTTCGATCACCGGCAAGCGGCTTACTGTTGTCACGAGAGTGTCTTCACCCTCGGCCAGCCCGGAATCGCCAAATCCTTCGAGTTCCGCTGTCACGATGAACGGCGAATCCTCATCACGATCGAACACATGGATAACCGGCGAAGTAATTACTTCATCACCGTTCCCAGTTGGGGCAATCCGGTTCGTCGTTACCTCATGTGATCCATCACCAAAGTTCCACCTAATGTTGAAATCTTCGATTCCTTCTGGCGGAGTGAACTTCGCTCGGTACGTAATCGCATGACCAACTGCTGCAGCAATATCGTCACCGGCGTCAATTACTAGCTCAAACGGTACTGATGCGAGATCGACCGATATGAACGAGAACGCCGAGCTTTGCGACAGGAAGTTCAGTCGTGCTTCGAGCGACTCCAGATCGCTCTGCACATTGGTAATTTCCTTCTGAATCGTTATCGCATCCTCAACCGAGAACGCACGATCGTAGAGAACACGAAGCGCTTCCAAAGTGTCCTTCAACGTTAGCGACCTCGCCGTCACGTCGGTGAACTCTTCGGTGAAATCCTCACTTCGAGTCGAAACCGACTTCACCTTCACTGCTAGATCAGAAAGCTGCTCAATAACGTCATCGAAGCGGTCTGCGGGCACTCGAATCGAAATGCTGCCCGAATAGTTTCGAGGCTGGTTCGAGGTTACTACCCACCCGCCAGACGACACGGCAATCTTGGAAATATCATCCAGCGTCATCGTCACGTCTTCAACCGTGACATTCATATCCGCGGTGCGAATAATTATTCGACCATCGGTAGCAGAAGCGATCTCCTGTTCGATAGAAGCAGAACCGCCGCCGCTGTTGGTGACGCCACTAGCACGAGGACTCCCAGGGGCACCGTCGACACCGAAAACGGTTTCGCTTGCGGTTTCAACTTTAAGTCCGAAAGTATCCCCGCTCTCAGCTGCCGGTTGGCTTGAGTTTCGGGACAGCGAGACAGCCGGTGCTGCAGTCGCAAAAGGCGAAGGAGCCGATGATCCATCAACTTCCGATGCAGAATCTCCACGCTCCAACCTCACGGATTGTTCTTCCGTAATTCCGTAACCGCTGGACGCCGAATCATAGGCTCCACCGCCGGGCGCGGAGTCATCGCTGCCGCCAGAGCATGCCGATGCAAACACCAGCGCGATTATGAAAATCATCCCCGTCGCGAGTGAATATTTCGGACCTAGTCGTAAATTCATGGCTGTCCCTCTCGATGAACCAAAGCCTACAGCGGCCACAGTCCGCATCAATGCCAAACAGTGTTGTCGTAAGTATCTAATTACCCAGACTCGTATAAGCCTGTAGTGATATAACGTTTTACTTGCGCGATTTGTTCCAAACGTTACAAATCCAACTGCCAATCAGCCAGCCAGAAGACACTCATGGAATACAAACTTTTCGGACGTACCGGCGTTTACATCAGCCCGCTCGTGCTGGGCTGCATGATGTTCGGTCAAAAGACGGATCTCGAAGACACCTGCAAAATCGTCGACCATGCAATTGGTGAGGGAATCAACTTCCTCGATACAGCCGATGTCTACGGCAGCGGCGCATCTGAAGATTTCGTGGGTGAAGCCCTTCACCGCAACGGCAAGCGCAACAACGTATTTCTCGCCACCAAGGTCAACGGCCGCATGTCCCCAGCGCCCAACGCCATCGGAACCAGCCGACTCCACATCATCGAAGGTTGCGAAGACAGCCTCAGACGGCTCAAGACCGATCACATCGACCTCTACCAGCTTCACCGACCCAATCCGCACATCGCCATCGACGAAACACTTCGAGCAATGGACGATCTGATCACTTCTGGCAAGATCCGATATGCAGGCACGAGCAATTTCGGATCGTGGCAGGTCGTTGAATCGCTCTGGGCATCAGAAAAGCTTGGTCAGACACGGTTCGTTAGCGAACAATCGCCGTTCAACCTCGCCGACCGTCGTGCCGAACGTGAACACCTTCCGATGTGCCAAACATACGGCCTGGCTTTCATCCCGTGGTCGCCACTCGCAGCCGGAGGCCTGACCGGCAAGTACACACGAACCGCTCAGCAGGCTGGAGGAACTCGATTTGGCGACGAAACCGACCCCGGCAAACTGAAACGATTCAGCGACGGTGTGATGGATATCGCAGATGGGCTTGTGCCGATCGCAAAAGCCCACAACGCAACCATCGCTCAGATCGCACTTGCTTGGGTTGCCGCCCAGCCCGGTGTGACAGCTCCGATAGCTGGCCCCCGAACGCTGGAGCAGCTTGTAGACAATCTTGGCGCACTTGATATCGAACTAACGCAAGATGATTTCGACGAAATCGACCGCATTGCACCTCCGGGCACAAACGCTGCCGACTTCTACGAAGCCAGCTTCAAACCCAACGCTCACCGTTTCTAATATCTACCAACTAAAGAATCCAAAACACGAATGACAAACAACAAACGAAAAGTTCTAATCACTGGTGGCGCCGGTCTAATCGGCTCGCTGCTAATTAATAATCTCGGCGATAAGTACGAATTCTCGTCACTCGATCTTCAAGAGGCAGAAGGCGTCAAATCAACTGTAGCCAACATCGCCGACTTCGATGCGATAGAGCCCGCGTTCGAAGGTATCGACATGGTGATTCACCTCGCCGCTGATGCTAATCAAAATGGATCGTGGGAATCGAACCTCCCGAACAATTTCATCGCAACCTACAACATTTTCGAACAGGCGAAGCGCGCAGGCGTGAAACGAGTGATATTCGCCAGCTCGAACCACGCAGAAGGCGGTAATTACACCGTCCCACCGTGGAAACACGTCAACGAAGGCGACTACCACCTGCTCGAACAAGACAACTACGAACTCGTAACCGAAAAGCATCGAATACGACCCGATGGCTACTACGGAGTCGCCAAGGCGTACGGCGAAGCCATGGGCAGCTACTACAACGACTATCACAACGTGAGTTCGTTTCACTTACGAATTGGCTGGGTGATTCGAGGTGATGACCCTACGGTGTCGTCTCACGGTCTGACTCTCTGGCTTAGCCATCGTGATCTCGTGCAGCTCGTAGATTTGTGCATTAGCGCTCCCGATTCGTATCGCTACGACATCTTCAACGCTACGTCCGACAACACCTGGAAAATCTTCGACATCGCTCACGCCAAAAAAGCTCTCGGATACGCGCCACAGGATCGTGCAGGATCCGAACTTCGATCTAAATAACCGGAAAATAAATGCCAAGCAACAAACAAAAAGTTCTAATCACAGGCGGTGCCGGCCTGATCGGCACAATCATGATCGATAAGCTCGGCGATAAGTACGAGTTCTCATCGCTCGATCTCAAAGAAGCCACCAACGTCGCATCCACAGTCGCCAACCTCGACGATCTCGAAGCGATAACGCCTGCGTTCGATGGCATCGACACCGTTGTGCATCTTGCAGCCGATCGGTCGCCCGCGGGATCATGGGATTCGATTCTCAAGAACAATTTCATCGCCACCTACAACGTGTTCGAAGCGTCGAAGAAAGCCGGTGTGAAGCGAGTCGTATTCGCCAGTTCCAACCACGCAGAGGGCGGGTTTTATCTTGATGAGCCGTGGAAGCATGTGAATGAAGGAAACTTCCACCTGCTTGAACAAGATAGCTACGAACTCGTAACCGAAAAGCACATGATCCGCCCCGATAGCTACTACGGTGTAGCCAAGGCCTACGGAGAAGCGCTGGGCAGCTACTACAACGACTACCACGGCGTGAGTTCGTTCCACCTGCGCATTGGGTGGGTTCTCGAAACCGACGATCCCACGTTCTCGCCATACGCACTTTCGCTCTGGCTAAGCCACCGCGACACAGCTCAAATCATCGATCTCTGTATAAGTGCTCCTGATTCGCACCGCTACGACATCTTCAACGCAACTTCCGACAACACCTGGAAGATATTCGACATCGCCCACGCTAAAGAGGCACTCGGGTATAAACCAGAAGATCGCTCAGGTTCAGACTTCATCCCACGCGAATACAAACGTAGTGATTAAAATCTCCATCACTAAAGAGTGTTCGATTTGGAACTGAGCTGGGTACTACCGGCAATCGCAAGCCCGTTCGTTTACGCACTCGTCACCATCGGTGACAAATGGATACTGTCGAGCCTCAAGCTACGCATCGAAAGCTTCAATCTTTTCGTTGGCATTATTCAGCTATCGGTCGCAATCTCAATACTCCTGCTTCTGGGCATTCCCGATGCGCCCTTCAGTTCTATAGCGAAGTCCATTACTGGCGGTCTCCTCTGGGGCGTTTACCTGATCGTCCTGTTCTGGGCATTACGACGCGAGCAGATGGGGCGCATCGTTCCCGTATCCCAAACGTCGCCAGTATTCGCGGCGATCCTAGGTGTCATTTTTCTTGGCGAACACCTCGAATGGTGGGGGTGGTTTGCCGTACTACTCGTAGTTGGCGGAGCAGCCATAGTTTCCGCAGAGCCAAAACAAATACTCTCGGGAGGATTTTCAAAGGTCTACCTGTACGTGATAGCCGGGGCGGCACTGGTGGGTCTTGCTCAGGTACTACTGAAAACGTCGTCAGAAGATCTGAATGTATGGCACAACATGTCGTTCCGAGGAATCGGGCTGTTCACCACGCTCGCACTGCCGTTCTTGAGGCCATCGATTGTCAGGGATTTGGGCATATTTCTTTCGAATCGAAAAACCGCTGTACCGATTCTGTTCATCGAGGGAGTTGGGCCTATTTTCGGCAACGCATTTCTGTTGCTGGCTCTTGCGAATGGACCGGTGTCGCTAGTTAGCGCACTGCTCGGCACACGGCCAGTATTCATACTGATCATCACTCTGGTATTTGCGCCATTTGCCAAGCGAGCACTAGCCGAAAAATTCACCAGGGCCGACATCGTCACCAAGGGACTATCAACCGCAGCTGTTGTGGGCGGAATCGTACTCATCGCACTGGCGTAGCTGCCGGTCACGTATTGCCGCAATAAACATCATCAGCTGGCCGTTCCTCGGTCTCGCACCCGCTGCTAGCATTCTTGCGTCCGCCTTACCTGATCCCATCCGGAGATATCCGATTTCAACATTCACTCGCGTCCTAAAGAAATTCGCTGTATTCGCGTTTCTAATCGTCATGGCGTGCAGCAATACGAACGACAGTAGTACCCGTGAATACCCATCTCCTGAGGAACGGACAGCGACGACGTCGGCGGCAGAACAAGCTTTGGGCACCGCGGTAGCGTCGTACACACCGACACCAGTTGCAACTGTCTATATTTTTTCACTTCGTTTGGAGCGTCGTTGAGTGCCGGACTTGCACACGAGGTAAAGATCGAAGCCCCGTTTCGGAATCACAAGAAGTCCGAGCTGATCCGGGAATACAGTGATCTGCCAATAGAACTGTCTCTCACCTGCGCCCAGCCGACCGGATCCAGTCATTGCGGCAACTGCAACAAGTGCACCGAACGGCGGCAGGCGTTCACAGAAGCGGGCGTTGAAGACCGCACGAAATACCTCGTATGACCGATAAAACTACGCCCTGGTACGAAGATTTCTACGGTCGTGACTACGTTCAAGCCCTCGTCCCCTCGCTCACAAATTCTGTAAAAGAAGCGGAATTCGCGGTCAAAACACTGGGGATGAAACCCGGTGATCAGGTTCTCGACCTGTGCTGCGGTCAGGGCCGGCATGCCGTACTCCTGGCCGCAAAAGGAATCGCAATTACGGGGCAGGATCAAAGCGCCGAATATCTGTCAGACGCCCGAAAAGCTGCGAAAAACACAGGCGTTGATCTGCCGTTGGTGCAAAGCGATATGCGAGATATTCCGTTCGAAGGGGAGTTCGATTACGTGATCAATATGTTCACGTCGTTCGGGTACTTCGATTCAGATGAAGACGATCTCAAGGTGCTAAACGAAATCGCCGAATCCCTCAAACCCGGTGGGCAACTCTTAATCGACCTCATCAACCGCGATTGGGTAATCGAGAACAACGAAGAATTTGATCGCCGGGTCAATGACGATGGAACTGTGATACTTGAACAACGAAACCTGAATTTACGAACGAATCGTAACGAAGTCAGCTTCACAATCATCGACCCCGACGGCACACAAAGAGAGTCGTTTGGTCATCGAATACACCTGTACACGCTGGACGAAGTAACTCAAATGATGAGCCAGTCTGGAATCGAATTCCAAAGGGCGTACGGCGGGTTCGACTCCGAGCCATACTCCCCCTCATCCCGCCGAATGATCGTTGTCGCTCGCAAACCTTACTGAGTCACAGGAACCTCGCCCAGCCACAGCTAAACAATCTCGTTGCGCAGCTCCGTTTCGCCGTTCCACAGTCGGCCTAGATTGTCGTTGAGAATGTCGATAACCCGTTCTTCGTAAAGCCGAGTTTCGCCGCCTGTATGAGGGGTGATGATCACGTTCGACATGCCCCAGAAGACCGATTCTTCCTCAAGCGGCTCGTTCCAGAAATGATCGATCCCTGCACCTTGAATTGAACCCGATTTCAGCGCCTCAGCAAGCGCCGGCTCATCGACACACTGCCCACGGGCAACGTTGATCAGATACGCAGTCGATTTCATAGCGCTCAACACACCAGCATCAACAATATTCGTCGTCTCGGGAGTCAAAGGACACGTCAGCGCAACAAAATCTGCCTCGGGAACTAACTCACCCAGCTTGCCGGGCGTTACTACCTGATCGGCTGGCCCTTCAGCGGTCGATGGGTCTCGCTTAGTCGCAACAACTTTCATATCGAACGCCTTGGCGAACCGGGCTAATCGAGAACCAATCGCCCCCATGCCTACGATGAGAATCGTCTTGCCGATCAGCTCGTCTTCTCGCTTCGTGAGATCGCCCAGCATCCCTCGCCAAGTGCGGTTGTTCTGATTGTCGCGACCGGTGTGGATGTGCCGGTTTAGGCCCAGAATCAACGACATTGCGTGCTCAGCAACAGCGTTCTGGTTCACTCCTGATGCATTGGCCAAACGTATGCCACGCTTCTTTAGTTCGTCGAGCGGGAACTGATCGTACCCAGCACCAATCGACTGGATGTACTTCAGCTTCGTAGCCCGCTCCAGCAATGCGTTGTCCCAGAACCCCGAGCACACAAACACATCGGCTTCTTCGATGCGATTCATCGTGTCTTCAGGCGACCACGTCTGAAAATATTTCACTTTAGGATCACGGGCTGCGTACCGCTCTTCCATCCGATATGCGATGTGACCAAAGTGGACAGTGGTGTCCCCTGCGGACGGGAATCCTTCAGACATAATTTCTCCAATAAACTAGGCAAGCTCACGAAAACGACGGATAGTATGGTGGCATCATTGCCCCAGCTACCAAAACCCGAAGAATCATACTCTCGAAACGCCCTTAATTTTCCTATATGCCAGCAAACATCACCATTTCCAACGAATCCGCCTCAGTCACGATCTCGCCAGAAGCCGGGGCATCGCTCCGATCTATCAAAGTCCACAAAAACGGCAACTCATACGAACTGCTTTCGGGTGGTGATAACGAACACGATCCCAGCGAGCTACCGCATGGCGAAGGTTCGTTCATCATGGCGCCGTGGGTCAACAGAATCCGTGATGGACGACTTGTTACTCCAGACGGCATTCACGAACTTCCGATGAACCAACCGCCCCACTCCATTCACGGACTTGAACGTGATCGCGAATGGACCGTCAAATCCGTCACTGAAAGCACGTTAGAACTTGAAATAGCCCTCGCAGACCCCTGGCCCTACAAAGGAAAAGTCGAGTACTCACTGGCGCTTGAGGGCTCATCGTTCGTTCAGACGATGCGACTCATCGCCGACGAAAACGAAACTCGAACGTTCCCGGGAAGTCTCGGCTGGCACCCGTGGTTCAACACAACCCTCGGATCTGATCTCGTAACAGCAACCGCCGATGTCAAAGCACAGTGGGAGCTGGAATACCCGGCAACCGCCAACGGAAAGCTCGAAGTCACCCCCATCACCGAGCGATTGCAGCAGGGCACACGATTCGGGGTCAAAGAAGTCGATGGCTGCTTCCTGATGAACAAAGGCGGCGGAGCCGTACTCAGTTGGCCCGAACTCACAATGACCATGACGGGATCAGAAACGATCACCCACTTCATGTTCTACTCCCCAGAGCACGCCCTCTGCGTCGAGCCTCAAACCTGCACAGTCGACGCAGCACAACTCGCCGACAGAGGATTCACCGACACCGGCCACCTGCTCGTCGACCTAGACAACCCACTCATCGCCTCTACTGCTTGGAGCTGGGAATAGCTTCGACCCCGACCAAATTCCGCAATAACCCCACAAACATTGCGCACCAGTACTACAATTCGTGCTCTCGCTCGCATATCGCCATAAGCACGCGCCTGCAACGAGCGAGCAGTAGCCAACACATTCGATCATTCAGGTTTCCATGTCAACAAACACGCTTGCAACACTTCTAAACCCTTCGTCGGCTAGCGATGATTCGATCATCATTCCCGGCGGACCAACCCTTTCTTACGCCCAGTACGGCGAAGAAATCGAACGTGTGGCAGGCCTACTGGCTGGAGCAGGCGTGAAGCCGGGTCGACCAGTTTCGATCGTTCTCACCAACAACCTCGAATTCATGGTGCTATTTCTTGCAGTAGCCCGAGCCGGAGCCGTTGCCGCACCACTGAACGCCGCATACACAGTCGACGAGTTCAAGTTCTTCATGGAAGACGCCGACGCCCAGCTGGTGATCGTTCCGCCCGGAGCACATAACGGTCGAGACGCCGCAACACAACTCGGCATTCCCGTTGTCGATGCTGCTCTCGATGGTTCCTCAGTTGTTCTCAGCAACGGCACTGGCAATCTCACAAAATCTGCTGATGCACAGCCGCCGTCTGCATCCGACGTAGCGCTGTTCCTGCACACATCAGGCACCACCAGCCGACCAAAGGGCGTTCCGCTCACTCACGCCAACCTGCTGACGTCGATCACCAATATCAAAAACCACTACGAATTGACGCCTGAAGACGTGTCGATCATCGTAATGCCACTATTCCACGTTCACGGACTCATGGGCGCATCGCTCTCGACCCTGAACTCTGGCGGATCACTCGTAATTCCCGAGAAATTCTCCGCTTCTAGCTTCTGGGGACTCCAGAAGGACTACTCCGCAACTTGGTACTCAGCAGTCCCAACAATTCACCAGATTTTACTGATGCGTGCCGACGACGATAATGCACCCCGTGAGTCGTTCCGCTTTATACGATCTTGCTCGTCTGCACTTGCCCCGGCCGTATTCGAACGACTCGAAGAACGATTCGGGGGCCCTGTGCTCGAAGCCTACGGAATGACCGAAGCTTCCCACCAGATGTCGTCCAGCCCGATGCACCCAGGAAAGCGAATTCCCGGAACCGTTGGCGTGGCGACAGGCGTTGAAATAGCAATCATGGATATGGCAGCCACAGGTCAGCTTCAGAAGACTGGCGACATTGGCGAGATCGTCATCAAGGGCGAAAATGTCATGCACGGCTACAACAACAACCCGGAAGCCAACGCCGAAGCATTCGTCGATGGCTGGTTCCGAACTGGCGATCAGGGCTTCTTGGACACCGAAGGCTATTTAGCCCTCACCGGTCGCATCAAAGAACTGATCAACCGTGGTGGAGAAAAAATCTCGCCTCTAGAAATCGACGGAATCCTTCTAAAGCACCCGTCCGTTTCCGAAGCTGTCTGCTTCGCTGTTCCTGACGAAAAGTATGGTGAAGTTGTCCATGCCGCTGTGGTACTAAACGGCGATGCGGATCAAGAGGCAATACGTGCATACTGTCGTGAGCAGATGGCCGGTTTCAAGGTCCCCGATGTCGTTTACATCGCCGACTCCCTGCCACGAACGGCAACCGGAAAAATCCAGCGCCGCCACATGGTTGCGGCATTCGCTGAAAATAAGTAAACATCTGGCTTCATGGGAGCGAGTGGATGAGTTCGAGAAATGCATTACTCGTTCTTGTGCTGGCGATTTTTATCGTAGGAATCGCCGCGTGCTCTTCGAACTCGGATGAGCCGGGTTTAGCGGCTAGTGCTGTTGTTGATCCAACATCGTCTTCTCAAAGTTGATCGACATCTCAGAAAGAAGCTTTTCGATCTGAGCGAGGCTCGGAAGTTCGATTCGCTGCTCATCGTGAACGTGCGACCAAAGCGGATGATATGTGGCTGTTGCAGGGCGTTCGAACGAAATCAGCGCAACCTTCTTGCGGGCATGTTTGCTCAGTTTGCGAATGAAACTTTCTATCTCAGTCACTGTGTAAACAACGTGGGCACATACGACCAGATTGTGAGGATCTACGTCAGCTTCTTCCCACCTGCTCGCAACGATGTCGACATTGCCTACCTGCCACGCCTCAACCGTGGAGGCCATTCGCTCTCTCATCGCTTCTGAAGGCTCGACTGCAGTTACATGAGCACAGTGATCCGCAATTGGCACGGCCAGTCGTCCAGCGCCAGCTCCCACATCAAGAACCGTATCTTCTGGCGAAATCATCTCAGCGAGACGCTCAACCGTGTCATCGGGAGCGGATTCACCTTTCTTCACCGGTACGAATCGATGTGCGACAGGTCCCCAGAAATCAGCGGATGCCACCGTTTTGCGGGCTCTATCCGACTGCGCATGCTCGTTTTCTACAGTTTTCTGCCACTCGATTCCAGTTCGAGTTACGTTCATCCCAATACCTCAACCCGTTCCTGTCGCATGCCCCCGGCCACATGACCCCGGGCACTGGCCACCTGCACCCAAATCCGAATACGAAACCGCCCCACCTAAGCCGAGTTGACGATAAGCTTGGGCACCGTTCGCACTAACAACTGTGAGCACTCAGGTTACTCGCGTGCTGGATTATGATCATCCTGAGCGAGTGTGCCTGTAAATGACGTGATATTTCTGGAAGGTTTTTCTTATGCTGTTAGGTGTTGCGGGTCTGGTGCCAGGCGACTGGAAAACAATCGATGGTGCTGTGCTCGATAACGTAGCCGAGCATGGGTTCAAAACAGTCCAGATCAGGGTCAGTGATCCGCAATCGATGAAAGATAGAGACGCCAAGCGTCTGAAATCTATGTTCGATGCTCGTGGATTCGCTATGCCACAGACCGTCGGTAACTACGGCGGAAAACTCATCGCAGAAAACGAAAACGAACGTAAGAACGAGATCAAATTCGTAAAGCGAATGATCAACATCACTGCGCGACTCGGTAGCCCTAACACCTATCTTCGACCCGGCAGCCTGAACCCGAAGGGCGGCTGGATGCCCCACCCCCTGAACCATTCAGACGAAGTTTTCGACCGTCTGGTCGATAGCACTAAGCAAATCTGTGCGGTCGCTGAAAACGAAGGAATCATGATGGCTGTCGAGGGCGGAACCGTTTGCCCGATCGACTCGCCACAGCGGATGAAAGACCTTATCGACGCCGTCGGATCAAAGAACCTCGGTCTGAACATGGACCCGGTCAACTTCGTCGGATCACTCGATATCGCATACGACACCACGTCACTCATCAACGAATTCTACGAACTGATCCCCGACCGCATCGTCGGCTGTCACGCCAAGGACTTCACAGTAGTCGACACGCTTCTACCTCACTTCGAGGAATCGATCATTGGCCAGCCAGAAAGCCTGCTCGACAACGAAGCACTGCTACTCGGCCTGCAAAAGGTGAACCCAAACGCACACGTGCTTGTTGAGCACCTGCCCGACGACAAGATTCCGGTAGCTGCCGCAGGCATTCGCAAGATCGCCGAACGCATCGGCATCGAATGGGACTAGGAAAAGTCTGAATCTCGGTTTTTTCGCAAACCGAAGCTAGAAACAAAATCATGGCGGGATTTGCTGTTGGCAGGTCGCGTAAGTAAATCTGCCTTGGCAGCTCAGGAGTTCAAAATGCCCGTCGACCTCTCCGGTAAACGAATAATCATCACTGGCGCTGCGACCGGCATTGGGCGCTCTACGGCACTTCGAATTTCTGCAGCTGGCGCCAAAATTGCTGCATTCGATGTCAACGACGACGATGCCGCAACGACGATGAGCGATATCCACGAATCGGGTGGCGACGCTCGCTACTGGCACGTTGACGTACGAGATGAAACCTCCGTTGCGGGGGCCGTTGCAGCAGCTGAGACATGGCTCGGTGGAATCGACGTGCTGATTCACGTCGCTGGCGTTCTACAAGGTGCCGGAGTCGATCTTTTTGACCTCCCTGAAGCAACTTGGGACACCGTTCTAGATATCAACCTGCGTGGCTCGTTCACCATCTCTAAATACGTGTCGGGAGTCATGAAGAAGCAGGGCTCTGGCGTGATGATTCTCACAGCTTCTGGTGCTGGAGTTACAGGCGGCAGTTCTTCGTTTGCTTACGGCAGCTCGAAGGGTGGAGTTCACGGACTCGCCCTCGTGATGGAAGCTAATCTGGCCAAGTACGGAATTCGAGTGAATGACGTGCTTCCTGGAGCCGTCGACACGCCGCTCAAAGTGGCGAACGTTGAAGATATGCACGAAGCGGGTGGCCGGTCAGGAAACCTCGAAGATAAAATCGAAGCGCTCGTTTCGCCCGACGAAATCTCGAAGGTCTACGCCTTCTTAGCCAGCGACGAAGCAAACATGGTCAAAGGCAGCGTAATAACGCGGTAGTTGCTTGGGGGGCAAGCTGATCTGCGGTCATAGCGACGCTTAGCCATTTGTCTTTACGAATGATCGCGATCTGTCATTGCGAGGTGTCCGACGCCGTGGCAATCAGCGACCGACTGGCACCAACGCAACAACTCAGCCAACAATCGGCTTCGCCGAATACTGTCATGCTGAATTCATTTCAGTATCTCTCGCCCCCCTATGCAGCGCCAAAAACTGCAGCCAGCACCCCACGCTACAACGCACCAACAACCCGCTCCACCGCAGCAACCGTCTCAGCAATCGTCATCCCCGAATTATCGATAACCGATACACCAGCCTTATCGCGCCACCCCGCCATATCGTCGTAAATGATTCGAAGAACGTCCTCAGGCACACGACGCTGCCCGTCTCGCCCACCGTTCCGCTCAAGCACCACGTTCCAGTCAGGCATCAGCACAACCAGATCGATGCTCACACCCGGCAACGCCTCGTTCCAGCCATCGAGCCCACCGGTGTCCCAGTTAGGAAACACCGCATCATCGATTACCACTTGAACACCCGATCGCAAATAAATAATAGTCACCGCAGCCATGTTCGAACGCGCCAGATCAAGTTGACGCTGAGCCTCATCGTTCCAGCCGTTACGAGGATCGTGATACCCGGCCTTAACGAACTCCCTGAACGTATCGAGAGACAATTGAGCACACGCGAAATCCCTCGAGGCAGCCCATGCCTCGGCCACACTCGATTTTCCTGCACCAGCAGGCCCGGTAATTAGCAGTATCCGATCACTAGCCAATAGCCACCTACTCCTGTTTCGCCGTGTCGCGCTTCTCCCAGCCGGGTCTGAACATACGCAAGAAGTTGCTCTTGCCGTACGGATGCTTCTTCGCTTCCTCTTCGTTCAGAGTCACTCCGATGCCCGGTGCTGTCGGCATCGTCAAATGCCCATCTTCCACTCGATCGAATCCGCTCAGAACATCGCTCACCCACGGCTCCAAAAAGTCGTCAAAACACTCTTGAATGAACACGTTTGGCGTCACTGCATCGATATGCAAAGCCACCATCGTCTTGAACGGACTCTCAGCGTTATGTAGAGCAATTTCGGCGTGATGAGCCTCGGCGATCCCAGCTATCTGCAACGATCGCCAGATCCCGCCAACACCCAACGGCTCCGGATTAATCACATCAGTAACGTTGTGTGCCAAAAACTCGCCAAACTCGTGAATAGCGTGCATTCGTTCTCCAGCAATCATCCGCACCGGAATTCGGCGCGCCACTTCGACCAGCGCACTTATATCGGTCGATAACACCGGCGTCTCAAACCACGTCACGTCGTAATCCTTCAACCAGTTTCCAATCTCGATAGCCGCAAACGTACTGAACCGATCGTGAGCCTCGATCAAAATATCCACGTCATCGCCCACAGCATCACGAACCGCCCCGATCAACGCCTTCGTCACCTGCGTTTCCTTGCGTGACAGTTGCATGTGCGCATCGCCGAACGGATCGAACTTCAGCGCCGTGTAGCCCTTCGCCACTACCTCAGCCGCCTTTTCAGCGAATCCCTCCGGAGTGCGCTCGCCCGAATACCACCCGTTTGCGTAAACCCGAACGTTGTCTCGAACTTTCCCGCCGAGCAGCGAATGGACGGGAACACCCAATGACTTTCCGAGAATGTCCCAGCACGCCATTTCGATTCCCGCCATGGCAGGAGTGACCTTCAAGAACGCCGTGAGATACAGCTTGTGAAATATTTCGTGAATATTGCGTGGATCCATCCCAATAACGAGATGCTTAACCTCTTCGATCGCCGCTACCCGTGGCTGGGTTTCCGACCCACCTGTCGCCTCGCCAATACCAACCAGTCCCTCGTCGGTTTCAACTACGACGTAGATCCAGTTCTTCCACGGATTTCCAACAACAACGGTCCTAATATCAGCGATCTTCATTCAGTTGCTCCAGGGCATCTAGGCATCTAGATGCTTGTTTGTTTGAGTCGCCGGCAATTTGCGACTGCTAGATTCGCCGGAATTCTACCGTCCTGCGTAAGCAAGCGTGGCTGGAATACAATCTCGACTCACGAATGTTCTTCCGGTTAGCAGCAATCCAACTAGTACAACAGGCATAAGCGTGGCGAAAACAATACAGCCCGACTACCACTACCACCTGAAAATAGCGTCGAATACGTCAATTAGCCCTGATAACAAATCGGTGGCTTTCGCTGTTCATAGCTTCGACGTCGACACCGATCAGGCCAACACCGATATCTTCGTCAAAAACCTTGGCGTTAACGCCGACCCAACACAGATAACAACCACTGGTAAAGCATCGAACCCTGCTTTTTCACCTGATGGGCAATTCGTTGCATTTCTCGATGAGGACGATGCCGACGTAGAGCAAATATTCACACGAAGTCTCGAAGGCGACACTGCTCCAGAGCCTATAACCAGCCAGGTAGCCAGCGTCGATGCGTTTGCGTGGTCGCCAGATGGGTCCAAGTTAGCGTTCAGATCACTGGTCCCCGGCCCCGACGAACTCGAATCAATAAACACCGAGCGATCTTCTCCAGAGCGACCCATAATCCGCACGGCGCGGCGCATTCGCTATCGTCAGGACGGCGTGGCATGGCGCGGCGATTCGTTCTATCACCTGTTCGTTCTCGATGTAGCTTCGAACGAAACCACTCAAATCACGTCAGGTGAAGGCGATGACGGCCCACCGGTCTGGTCGCCCGACGGCAATCACATCGCCTACATAACCGATTCGAACGAGGAACGCGAACTCACATCCAAGACCGAACTGTTCGTTTGCGAATCCGATGGTTCATCAAAAACCATGTGGTCGGGCGATATGTTCATGGTCGAATCAATCGCATGGCAACCCAGTTCAAGGCGGATCGCAGTTACCGGTGCCGCAACCAAATCAGAAGCTGGCGGCTACGGGCTCACCACTCAATCGAGCATTTACGTTCTCGATCCGTACTCAGAACCGTTGAAACTCACCGATGATTCGATCAGGCCTCATGCCAACGGAGGTGGATTCCCAGTCACCGCAAGCAGCCCCCAGATGACGTGGACCGCCAGTGGCAACATCGTGTTTGGAGCCGATTCAAAAGGGCAATCACATGTTTGCGTGGTGAATCCGGCAGCACCAAACGAAGTTCGCAAAGTAACCGACAGCTGGCAGATCACCGAATCCGCAATCAGTTCTGAGGCGGGTTTCGCAGTTGTAGCTGCAAGTTCACCGACATCTCACGGCGAACTACACCTCATCGATCTCAACTCGGGCGACGTTCACACCGTCACCAATCTCAACAAAGAGTTCTTCAACGAGTACGATATCGCTACTTTAGAAAAGTTTTCAATCACAAGAGACGATGGGTTCGAGATCGAATCACGCGTTTGGTTCCCGCCCGATTTCGATCCCAGCAAGAAATACCCGCTAATACTCGACGTACACGGCGGACCTCACAGCGCTTTCTACGATTCCTTCTACCCCATCCACCAAATTGGCACCGGAGCCGGGTACGTTGTCGTGGCACCAAACCCAAGAGGGTCGTCAACGTACGGCCTCGACTTCGCCACCGCCGTTCATGGCGACTGGGGCATTGGCGACTACGACGATGTAATAGCGGCCATGGAACAAGTCGCCGCCCGAGATTACATCGACGAATCACGAGTGGTTATTCATGGCTCGAGCTACGGCGGGTTCATGTCGAGCTGGGCAGTTGGCCACACCGATAGATTCAACGCCGCTGTTATCGCAGCGCCTGTAACCAATCTCGAAAGCTTCTACGGAACATCAGATATCGGCGTGAACTTCACTGAAACCCAAATCGGCGGCGAACGATTCGAAGCGATCGAACAGTATCGAGAACACTCCCCGCTCACCTACGCCCGAAACGTGAACACCCCCGTGCTACTACTTCACGGTGAAGACGACGCTCGCGTACCAATCGAACAGTCGGAACAGTACTTCGTAGCTCTCAAACGACACGGCAAGGAAGTTGAGTTCGCCAGACTACCGGGAACAAGTCATGGAATATTCAGGGCGAAGCACCCGATGATTCGCCAGGAGTATTTCAAGCGGATGCTCGACTGGTTCGAACGCCACAACACTCGATAATCGATTAACGAAAAAGGGCCGGTGCAATGCACCGGCCCTGAATTTCTACCAAATCCTCTAAACGAAAAGCTAACTAAGCAATCATCTGGATGGGCGAACTGGGGTCCATCGCCTGCTCAACGTCACCATCATGCATCGGCAGCTGACCGGTCGACTCAAGGTAAGTAAGGATGGCGAATACACGTCCATGCCTCTCACCATTCGAGTTGAATCCGAGCTTTGCCAGCACGCTACTGATGTGGTGTTCAACAGTTCGTGGCTGAATAAACAGTGCTTCAGCAATCGCACGGTTCGAGTGAGCCTTAGCCATAAGGCCAAGCACCTGTAGTTCCCTTGGGCTGAGGTTCTTCAGCGCACCGCTCAAGCGAACTCCATCATCGGAAGTAAGCTTTGAAACTGACCTGCCCCCCTCAAACGTGTCCATCTGAAAGATCAGATAAT